>Ga0068877_10000891_pt1 | contig 25427 bp, 20 predicted proteins | sample NOAtaG_FD_66437 | JGI IMG/M metagenome (GOLD analysis project Ga0068877, IMG submission 66437) | Freshwater lake microbial communities from Lake Erie, under a cyanobacterial bloom - NOAA_Erie_Diel6S_1000h metaG | ecosystem: Environmental > Aquatic > Freshwater > Lake | place: USA: Ohio, Lake... | reverse complement strand
AGTTGTCGGATTCACCACCACCGCACTTCTCGTGGAAGAATCAGCGGGAACCATCCTGGTGGACGTTGAGGCATTCAACTTCACCGAGCCCACAGAAGTTATCGTGACAGCCGCCACCGGAACAGCAGACGCTGCAGACTATTCAGATGCGTTTCCCCTGACCCTTGATTTTGCTGCCGGTAACTCTACGCAAACTATTGAAGTCACCATCACCGACGACCTGCTCGAAGAGTCAGCTGAATTCTTCAGTCTGACGCTCAGCAGCGCATCCGACCTTGCATTTTCCATAGGCACCATTATCATCTCTATCGCCCCGAGCGATCCGGTGTACGAAGTCTATTCTATCGGGGATATCAAGGGAGCGAATGATGAAGGAGCACTCGACAGCCTGGGCATATTCTGCGAACTTCGGGGAGTGGTGCACACCACTAATTTCAACAGCGCCGGACTGCACTTTCACATGTTTGATTCCACAGGAGCCATTAAGGTATTCAGCGCTCTGGATAATCTCGGGTACGCTGTAGCTGTGGGCGATTCCATTCATGTGCGAGGAATGATTGAGCAATTCATGGGGCAGGCTGAGATCATTCCCCAGGAGATTGATGTCATCGCCAATGAGCTTCCCATCCTGCCGGCCAGCACTACAACCATACTCGATGAATCGCTGGAGAGTTTTCCCGTGCGGCTCGAGTGTGTAGGTCTCGCTGAAGGCACAATCTGGACTAATCAGGGCAGCGGATTCTTTGTTGATGTGACAGATGGCTTGACTGTGTTTACCGTGCGCATCGATGCCGATGCTGGGCTCTTTGGCACAACGCCACCCCAAGGGCAGTTTACCATTCAGGGGGTAGTCGAGCAGGAAGATCCCGAAGCCCCGTACGATAGCGGCTATCGGCTTTGGCCTTCCTTTACGAATGATCTGTTTGATCAGGTGGTAGCCTCCTTCACCGAATTTGATCAGCTGCAGTACGGAGACAACGGGGCAACCGTTGAACTGGAGAATACAAGCACCGGGGCATCCATCTACAACTGGGATTTCGGCGATGGGTCCGGCAGCTCGGAGGCCAATCCCACGCATGACTATGCCTTCGACTTCCTGGTGAATACCCCTGACTTCGCAATCACCCTGATAGCCGCCAACACGCTGGGCTGTGCCGATACTCTTGCTGTTTCCGTCAGTTCATTCTACGTTGGATTGGACGAGTCGCAGCTGAGCACATTCCTTGCCTACCCGAATCCTGCCCGCAATTACCTGATGGTGGAGGCCCCGAGTCCGATGCGCCATTGGACGCTCACTGATGCTACGGGCCGGATCATTGGGTCATCGCCAGTGCGCCAGTCCGGACCGGTGCAGATTGACCTGAGCCATACAACAGCTGGTATTTACCTGCTAACCGTAGATATGCAGAATGGGGTGCGCGCCAGCACGCGTATTCTCGTTAACTGAATGGTTATTCCTGTGCGCACCATTTTCACCGCGCATAATGAGAATACCTTTGATTCCCATTTTCCAACGTGTTGAAACGGCTGCTCAAATACATACTCAACGGGTTGCTCATCACGCTGCCCCTGTTCCTGACGGGTTATGTTATCTGGTCCCTGTTCACTTTTCTGGATGGTCTGATCCCGAAGCTCATCTATTCCAAACGTGAATTACAGGCGTTTGAAGAACAGGGCAAGACCATCTGGGGCTGGGGTATTCTGATCCTTCTCGTCGTGCTCATCGTCATTGGCTGGATAGGAACGCGATTTATCAACCAGCGACTTCAATCCATGTTTCAGCGCGCACTGAATCGCGTTCCGCTCATCAAGACAATTTACAGGAGTGTGACCGAGTTGCTCGGTGCCTTTGTTGGAAGCAAGAAGAGATTCAACCAACCTGTCATTGTTCGGCTGAGCAACGATCCTGAAATACTCGTACTCGGTTTTGTCACGGATGCTGATCTCGAGAACCTGGGCGATATGTCGGGCAAAGTAGGCGTGTACATTCCCATGAGTTATAGTTTCTCTGGTCATCTGGTGATTGTGTCCGTGCGTCAGATCACCCGGGTCGAACAAAATGCCGTGGATGTCATGAAATACATCATGAGTGGCGGCATAGTCGAAATAGATGACCACACTGACAAACAAGGCTGAGGCGCTTCTTCTGCTCCACTTCATTGTGTTCGTCTGGGGATTCACGGGGATTCTTGGGCAGGAGATCAGTCTGCCTGCTGATTCCCTCGTTGGCTGGCGTGTCTGGATTGCTGCAGCCGGCATCGGGGGCTATGCGCTGATAGCCCGCAAGTCCCTTGCTGCTGCGCCCCGCGATATTGTAGCTTTTGCCAGTGTGGGTCTGATTACGGCCCTGCACTGGATCTGTTTCTTCGCCAGCATCAAGGCGTCTAATATCTCCACGGCCTTGTCCGTGCTCAGCACCACCTCCTTTTTCGTAGCCCTTGTCGCTCCAGTCATCCGGAAGAGTCGCTTCCTCGCCTATGAGCTTGTGCTCGGTATAGTGGTCATTGCTGGCCTTTTTCTCATTTTCCGGTTTGAGCCGGATTACACATCGGGTATCCTGCTCTCTCTCGCAGCCTCCTTCTTTGCCGCGCTCTTCTCTTCTTTCAATTCAGTATTTGTGGCTCGTCATCCACCCCACAAGATTGCGTTCTATGAAATGGCAGGAGCGGCTGTGGGCATGACCATCTGGCTGGTGGGCAGCGGATCCTGGAATACCTCAACTGAACTGCCTGCGACCTATGATATCCTTCTGCTGCTTATCCTCGGCCTTGTAGCCACCGCTTATGCGTTCATTGCGGGCATCCGGGTGATGCAAGTGCTCACGCCTTTTACGTGCGCCATCACCATCAATCTGGAACCCGTTTATACCATCTTGTTCGCCCTCTTCCTCTACGGCGAGCGTGAATGGATGAGTACCGGCTTTTATCTGGGAGCCATGCTCATCCTGTCCACGCTCTTCATCAATGCCTGGATGAAGCGCAGGTCCGAGCGATCTGCTGCACACTTTTAGCAAAGAAAAAGGGCGGCATGAGGCCGCCCCTTTTAAATGTCTTAAATCAGGAATTTCAGCAACCAATCGCTCCGAAACCGGGCACGATGTTCACCTCAGGTTCTTCCTCATCATCGAAGTTGAAGAATAACTCATCCAGATTCTCGAAGCCGAGATACTCACCATTAAATCCGATAGAACCACCGGAAACCGTGAGCTCGCCGCTGTATGAGAAATAGAGTGAGAAATTCTCAAATCCGAAGACATAGCCAAAGCCATTACCCTCCAGGTCACTGGTCTCGCTATCGAGATCCGTTAGCCAGTCGAGGATATCGTAGGTTCCAGACGCCTCGTTATCATACACGAAGTAAGCCGCAAACCCCTGAAAGTAGTCCGTGAAGTCGGAGTCCTCATTCACCTCATCATTCAGGAGGGCTTCAAAATCACCGGCGATACCAATGACTCCGCTGATTCCATCGAAATCTCCGCCGGTATCGAACAAATCAAGTCCGAGGGCCTCTTCGGATGCACTGAAGCAGAAGGTATAGTTCACGTCCAGCGCTGTGCAGCCCGCTACAATGGTACCTCCGGTGTTGGAACCAAAGGCTCCTGCACCAATAAAGAGGATACCACCACCACCTGCGGCCGGCTCCCATGTCACGTCATTGGAACTAGAAAAGTTCCACCCGTCGTTGGGCTCTGAGAAACTGAAGCTCCGGTTCTTGACATTGATATCGATAAACCGGTTATCATCTTCATCATAAATGCGGAGAGTAGGAACCCGGCCCGTCATATCCTGCACCATACGCTGCTGGTCAGCATTGAGGGTGACTGTCTTCTGCGGAGCCTTCATGCCCGTGAACTCCCTGTCCTTCTGACAACCTGTAAACAGGGCAGAAGAAACCGTGATTGCTGATACCGCCAGGGCTGTTTCAGGTTCAGGGCACTGCGTGTCATGGCTGGAATTAGTTAAATAGCCATCCCAGACGAAGCGTTCCCTGGACATTCGGACCCCAGCCAGAATTGCTGCCATTCAGGATCGGATCGAACTCCACAGCATCACCCTGAGGAATGCCATTAGCAATACGGAAAGCATTCAGGTCAGAAACTTCGGTTTCTGTATCGCGCTGTCTTGTAGAGGCAAAGCCGAAGCTCAATTCAGCACCGAGGTAGATGTTGTCAGCGAAATAGAAGTCAGTACCGGCTACCAGATTCAAACCAAAAGTGGTAGAACCATCCGTGGTCGTGGTTTCCCAGAGCACTTTGGAATCCGGGTCAGTGAAGCTGTTTGTGCTGTAAGACTCCTCAATGTTAGTCTGGCGGTTGAGGGTGAACAGCACTTCACCACCCACGTAAGGAGACAGACGGTCTGTTCCTGCGAAGTGCTTTTCATAACCGGGGCGCAGAGATACGCTGAAGGTCCTGTCGGTGTTCACGAGTTCAGGAGCATCGGGATCTCCACCCACAGTGCCCGGCTGTGCAGCAATTTCCCTGTCAGTAGTACCGCCGAGGAACAGGCCAATGCGGATCGCGCTGGTCTCGCTGTTGAATATCCTCATGCGGATACCGGCAATGCTCACGGAGGTGTCACCGAGGGGAGCAAATTGAACTTCAAGGTTCTTTTCACCTCCGGTCTGCTTCTGGGCATAAGTGCCCGTGGCAGCCACAAGAATCAAAGCGAAAAACAAAAGTGCTTTTTTCATAAAGTTGAGTTTTTGGGTTTTAGTAACTACAAGAATGCGAATAAAAACGACAGGCCGAATGTAGGTGATTCCCTTGTTTTTAACACAAACCTTGTTGATTCAGGACAATGACCGGAGGTGATTTATGTCATTCCACGGTGACGCTCTTGGCCAGATTGCGCGGCTGGTCTACGTTACATCCGCGCATTACCGCCACGTGATAGGCCAGAAGCTGCAATGGAATAACGGACAGGATGGGCACGAGACTATCATCAGTCTTTGGAATTTCAATGAGGTGATCTGCCAGTTCCTTCACTACCTTATCTCCTGAGTTCACGATGGCTATGATTTTACCCTTTCGGGCCTTGACCTCCTGGATATTGCTTACCACCTTCTCATAGGAGTGACCCTGCGTGGCGATGACAAATACAGGCATCTCCTCATCAATCAGGGCAATGGGACCGTGCTTCATTTCCGCGGCCGGATAGCCCTCAGCGTGGATGTAAGAAATCTCCTTGAGCTTGAGAGCTCCCTCGAGCGCCACGGGAAAACTATAGCCTCGGCCCAGATACAAGGCATTGCGATGGTCTTTGTGAATCTCAGCAATGGTTTCCACGATCGCATTAGTGAGCAAGACCTCCTCCACCTTGTCGGGAATAGAATTAAGCTCTGCCATCAGGCGGTGGATGCGCTCATGGCTCATGGTGCCTTTCTTTTGCGCAACGCTCAGGGCGATCAGGAAGAGTACGGTTACCTGAGCAGTAAAAGCCTTAGTGGAAGCTACTCCGATCTCCGGACCGGCGTGCGTATAGGCGCCGCTGTGTGTAGCCCTGGAAATGGTGGACCCCACCACATTGCATACACCAAAGATGTGTGCACCGTGTGATTTAGCCAGTTCGATGGCAGCAAGCGTATCAGCGGTTTCGCCGCTTTGGGAAATGGCTATGACGATATCTCCGGGAAGAATAACAGGATTGCGGTATCTGAACTCCGAGGCATACTCTACTTCCACCGGGATTCGGCAAAATTCCTCAAAGAGATATTCGGCGACAAGTCCGGCATGCCAGGACGTACCACAGGCCACTATGATGATGCGGCTCGCGTTCATCCATTTATCCGCATGCTGATCCACTCCGCTCATCTTCACCATGCCCAGATTCAGGTTGAGGCGCCCGCGGATAGAGTCGCGGATGGACCTCGGCTGTTCGTGGATTTCCTTGAGCATGAAGCTGTCGTATCCTCCCTTCTCAATGGCCTCCAGTTTCATCTCGAGTGCCTGGATATAGGGCGTCTTTTGCTTGTTCTGGATAGTCACAATCTTCAGCCCATCTTCCCTATCGATACGGGCTACTTCCTCATCCTCCATGTACACTACATTCTTCGTGTATTCGATGATGGGCGTAGCATCAGAGGCTATGTAGAAATCACCATCAGAGCCAATACCGATCACCATGGGGCTGGACTTCTTGGCTGCGATCAACTGGTTGGGATTTTCTCGATCAATCACGACAATCGCGTAAGCTCCCACGACCTCGGACAGCGCGATGCGGGTGGCCTCGAACAAATCAACGCCCGTGGTATTGCGAACATCCTCGATGAAGTGGATGAGCACTTCAGTATCAGTTTCACTCTTGAATACATGTCCGCGATTGATGAGCTCAGCCTTGAGTGTGGCGTAGTTCTCAATGATCCCGTTGTGGATGAGCGCGAGTTTGCCATCGCCGCTCGTGTGCGGATGAGCATTGACATCATTAGGGGCACCGTGTGTAGCCCAGCGCGTATGCCCGATACCGATACTTCCGGGCGATGGATTACTGGCCACGAGAGACTCGAGGTCAGCAACTTTTCCCTTGCACTTGTGCAGATGGAAGCCGCTGTTGCCGATAATTGCCACTCCGGCACTGTCATAGCCCCGGTATTCGAGCCTGCGAAGTCCTTTGATCAGGATGGGATATGCTTCGTCATTTCCGAGGTAGCCAACTATTCCACACATGGTTTTGTCAAGGTTCTATGGTAGGGTGAAGGTAAGTGCAATTGACCATTTGCCCGCAGTCCTCAGTCGGAGGTAAACGTCACAAGCAGGCGCATGTTTCGTGTCGGATCCTCTGTACTGAACTCAGGTCCGTTGCATATCACGCGGTTTACTGTAATTCCGCCTCTCGTGCTGTACAGGTAGAGCCCATCCGGTTGAATGTTCCCGTTCAGCACCTGCTGGATATACCGGTCAATCCGAAAGCGGTATTCATTTTTAGCAAAGTCACCCAGTCCGCCAATCGTCTGCGAAAGCTGGTCGGGCAGCACGCGCATCTCACCTTCCTGATCGCGGTAGAGCAGCACAAGTTGCTGCTGAGGTAACAGTCTGGAGTCGGTTTCAAACGGCACGATCAGTTCGGCTGCATTGATCGTGCGCCCTTCGAAGCTGTTCAGGTTCTGGATGTAGGGCATATCCAGTCTCACCTTCAGGCCTGAACCCGCCTGCACAAAGCATTGCTCCTGACCGGGTACGGGAAATGATTCTACTCCCTGCAGAGGAGTACCGAGGTAGTTGTGTTCGAAGCGAGTAAACCGCGCACAATCGGAAGTGATATTGAATGCGTAGCTGGTTGTGTCCGGCTCTGGACCGTCGAGGTCCCGGTAATAGATCGTGAGCTTACTCGCGGGATCCACAAGGTCGGCGTTGAATACTCCTGAGCCAGGCTCTGCCATTGTGCTGACCGCAAGTCCCTTGAAAAAAGCTCTGAATGATTCGTCAGAGTTCAGTACCGATGGATCGGCAGGGCTCATGAGCCGTTGTGCCAAACTGATATCGAGGGGGAGTCGCAAAGCTGGAAAAAGCGGTGAATTGGTAGCATTGGGGGGCACGGACAGGTGCTGTCGCTCTGAGCCGTCCAGCATCAAATTATCGGGATAGACATTCAGGTTCTTGTTGCTGTAGTAGGTTTCATCCAGCGCCAATTCGTCCAGGATCTCATGCACCAGAAAATAGGGTTTTCCCTGTCGCCCGTATAGATAGCCCTCGAGTTGCACGGTCAGCACCACGCTGTCCACCTCATAGGAATTCGGGAAATCAACGGAGCTGGTTGACAAGCGGAGCTGTGAAACGGCCCAGGCGCGTGACATCCCGAACACCGGATCAAGGTAGGCGCCCAGGAGAGAAACACTGAGTTCATCCGTGCGAAGAGAGTCTTCTGTTTCAGACTGGACCAGTAACGTCAGCGTATCCGTTCGCCAGGCAAAAAGCTGATCATTCTCCGGAATGAGGCCTGTCCCTCCGGTCGGGTCGGGCTTCTCACAGGAAACGAAGAGCAGCAGAGCCAGGGCCAACAAAAAACTGCCGGCGAACGAGTATCCCCGGTCATCCGGGACCAAGGCGGGTAGATTATCCAACGAGCTCAGACTTGCCGGCATGCACGGCATCAAAGAATTCATCTACTGCCGAAAGGTAGTCGCCCTCTTCTTGTTGGTGAAGAACGGGAACATCAAGTCCAGACGCATATTGGATCAGCTCACTATCCACCCCTTGGTGACCCACGATCACACCGTCGGCAAAGCGCATACCCGCCTTCATGAGGTTGCTGTGCGTAGGATTGGATAACTCGTTGATATCAGACGCTTCGAAGCTATCAAAAGCTACTTTCTTCTGCATCTTCTTGTCCAGCGTACCCTTGAAGGTGTCGTCGTACAGCGACATCACCACCTTACTGTCAGCGAAGTGCGGGTCGCGGCTGTAGAGTTTCTTAACATAAAGCGGGAGAAGAGATGTAAACCAGCCGTGGCAATGGATGATGTCGGGGGCCCATCCCAGCTTTTTCACCGTTTCGAGCACACCTTTCGCGAAGAAGATCATGCGCATGTCATTATCGGGGAAAAGCTGGCCCTTATCATCTTCCATGAAGGCCTTTCGGTGGAAGAACTCCTCATTATCAATAAAGTACACCTGAAGGCGGATCTGCGGTATACTTGCAACCTTGATGATCAGCGGGTGGTCAGAATCATCGACTATAAGGTTCATACCGGACAACCGGATTACCTCGTGCAACTGGTGGCGACGCTCATTGATCTTGCCATAACGTGGCATGAAGATGCGCGTTTCCTTTCCTTTTTCGTGTACTGCCTGAGGAATCTCGCGGGCGCTCTGGGCTATCAAACTTTCCGGAGAGAAGGGGAGTATTTCCTGGCTGACGAAAAGAACCTTGGTTTTGCTCATAGAAAAATTGCTTTCGCCAATTTAGATACGCAAAGATAGATAAAAAACTTCCTTGATTCATGCAAACCCGTAGCTTTGACGGCCTTTCTGCGCCGTTAGCACACGATTCAAATGGTTGTCACTGAACACATTGAAGACCTCAGGGAAGCCCTTGCTGCAGTGCGGGCCTCCGGGCGCACCATTGGATTTGTGCCCACTATGGGCGCGCTCCACGAAGGTCACGCGTCACTTCTTTCGCTGGCCGAGGGCCGCGGCGATGCCATCGTCGCCTCAGTCTTTGTGAATCCGACCCAGTTCAACCAGGCCAGCGATCTGGACCAGTACCCGCGCACGCCGGGACATGACCTCAATCTGCTGAAGCAGCGCGGATGTTCTATTGCCTTTATCCCGGAAGCATCGGCCATCTATCCAGATGGCTTAATGCGAGTTCACCGAAACTATGGACTAGCCTCTGCCGTGTTGGAGGCGAGACATCGTCCGGGTCATTTCGATGGTGTGCTCACTGTTGTGCACCGGCTGTTTGATCTGGTCAGGCCTGACAGGGCGTATTTTGGTGAAAAGGACTTCCAGCAGCTCGCCCTCGTGCGGCGAATGGTGCGCGAAGAGAACCTCGGAATTGAAATCATCTCGGGCCCCACGATCAGGGAGCAGGACGGACTGGCCATGAGTTCACGCAATGTCCGGCTTAGTGCTTCGGGAAGGTCCGCAGCCGCTCACATTCCACGTATCCTCTTCGCCATGCGAAACCGTCAGGGGGAGTTTGATCCTCCGGGACTGGAGCAGTGGGGGCGCGGTGAATTTCACGTTGCCCCGGGAATCGAGTTGCAGTATCTGGAAATCATCGATCCAGAAACATTTGCTCCGGTGGCAGACTGGGCAGACAGTGCCGACCCCGTTTTGGTATGCGCTGCCCTGGTGGATGGCGTCCGTCTCATTGATAACCTGCGCCTTTGCGCTCCTCAATAAGCGCAGGCTGGCTCAGGTATCCAGCAACTTGAAGCCCCGGCCGTGCACATTGATGATCTCGACTGATGGATCCTTGCGCAAGTGCTTCCGCAGTTTTGCGATATACACGTCCATACTGCGACCATTGAAGTAATTGTCATCGCCCCAAATGGCCTTCAGGGCCATGGATCTTTCCATCACACCATTCTTATTCTTGCACAACAGGTAAAGGAGTTCGTTCTCCTTCGTCGTGAGCTTGGCTTCCTCATCATCGAGCAGGAGTTTCTGCTTGTTATAGTCAAAGCTGTACTTCCCGATTCGGAACTCCTGCGCCTCTCCTGGATCAACGGGCAACACGGCTGTGCGGCGAAGGATGGCATTCATCCGCACAAGTAATTCCTCCATGCTGAACGGCTTGGTGAGATAGTCATCACCACCTGCATCAAAGCCCTCGAGGGTATCCTCCTTCATGCTTCGGGCGGTTAGGAACAGGATGGGCGTGTGCTTGTCTTCCTGGCGAATCTCGCGGGCAAGGGTAAATCCGTCCTTGACCGGCATCATCACGTCGAGGACGAGAAAGTCGTACGTGTTGCGGCGGAACATCTTGAGTCCTTCGGCCCCGTCAGTGGCCAGATCGGTCTCAAATCCCTTGGCATTGAGGTATTCACTCAGGAGAGTGCCCAAATTGGGGTCATCCTCACAAAGCAGGACCCTAGTGTTCTTTTTCATGGTTGCGGGGTATATGGATAGTGAACGTACTTCCTTTCTTCAATTCGCTGATGACCTCAACATGTCCGCCGTGTTTTTCCACTACGCCTTTGACGTAGCTAAGCCCCAGTCCGAAGCCTTTGACATTATGCACATTGCCGGTAGGCACGCGGAATAGTTTTTCAAAAACGCGCTTCTGGTTCTCCCGGGAAATACCGATGCCATTATCGCGAAAGGCAATGACCAGTTCGGAAAGCCCATCGCGGGTAAAGATTTCCACTTTCGGGTTGTCACCACCGTACTTGATGGCATTGTCTATCAGGTTGTATACCACATTGGTGAGGTGCAAGCTATCCCCTTCCACAAGCGGGTCAGACGCATCCAGGTGAGTTATGATCCCACCTTTCTTCTTGCGCACCTGAATATCGATGTTCCGGATTACCTGCAGAATGATGTCGTGCATATTCATCTTCTCTCGACGCAACTGCATTTCACCCTGCTCAAAAATGGCAGTGCGAAGAACATTTTCCACCAGAACGCCGAGTCGCTTATTTTCCTCGCTGATCATACCCACGTAGGTATTGAGTGCCCGCTCACTGCCCTGCATATCTTTATCATTCAGGGCTTCACATGCCAATGAAATCGTAGCGATGGGTGTTTTGAGCTCGTGCGTCATATTATTGATAAAGTCATTCTTCACCTCGCTGAGCTTCTTTTGCCGATAGATTGTTCTGATGGAATAGGAGAACAGCAGCATAATAACGACGAGCAATCCGGCGGACGTGGCGAGCATGGCCCACATCGTTCCGAGCAGATAGCGGCGTTGGTCGGGGAACCATATCCTCAGGAAATTAGGGTCGGATATGTGGTCGCTTGGGAAAAGCTGTGTTTTGTAGCCCTCATTGTAGAATGTTGCCACATCCGCCGTTGCCCCTTCCTGCATGATTTCGGCCTGGTGTATTTTATTGAAGACTGCGTATTCATATGTGGCCCTGATACCATATCCCTCCAGGGCTGAGCAAATCAGGGAATCGAGTACACACACATCAATCCGATCCTGAATCGTAGTGTAAATATCCAGCTCTACCAAACCACCCAGGATATCATCCAGAATGCCCGCTTGCTCCAGAATTCGCGCCTGTTCCGGGCCTTCCTTACCAATGCGACTATAAAATACCGAGTCGCGGCTCACTTCCAGTTCATGACCGTGAACCACGGCCACATCCCGTTGACCATACTTGAATACCAGTTCTCTTTCCGGGCCCGAGGCAATGCTTACGGCCGGAGGTTCCGCCTCGTCTGCAGCGAGGCGGCTGGCTTCCATCAGCTCCAGGCGCTCTGCCACTTCGGCCAGCGCTTTGCTCACATTGCTCGCAAAATCCTGCTCACGAAGGATGAACGTGTTATTCACCCAATAGACCTGAATAGCAATGAGGCCGGTCATGGCCACGGTGGACAATGCAATCAGTATCTGGAGGTATCGCTCTTTCATGTGCCCGGATGCGCTGCAAAGAACGGATTTAACATTTCCCCATCGTGGCTACCTTAACGACTTTTGGCAGTAATCCTTACCCGGGCTATTGAATTGTTGTGCTGTGGGCCTTCCGCTGAACGGACATTTTCTTCCATTCACCCCCCGAACGCTGGCCGTTCACCTCCAAACACCTGCATGAACTGGTCCAAGCTGCGGTGATTTGCCCAAAAAACCACGGAGTCCATGAAAACACTTCTCTCTCTTTCCTTCTTGCTGATAGCTGCCTTCGCCGGTGCTCAGCAAACGGTCTCTGCGATCCGCGGTACCATTACCGATAAGCAGAGCCAGTATCCCATCATCGGGGCCACCATCATCGTATCCGATCTGCAGCCCGTACTCGGAGCAACGACTGACATAGACGGGCGCTTTCGTATCGATGCTGTTCCGGTAGGCAGACACACCGTGACTATTCAATACACGGGCTATGAACCACAGACCCTTTCTCAACTCCTCGTGGTATCCGGCAAGGACCTCGAGCTAAATATTCAGCTTGAGGAAAGTGTGACCCAGCTGAACGCTGTTGAGATTGTGGCCGAGGATGACAAGACAGAATCCCTCAACAAGATGAGCAGCGTTTCTACGCGATCCTTCAGCCTGGAAGAAGCCCGCCGCTACAGTGGATCGCTGCAGGACCCTGCGCGAATGGTACAGAACTACGCCGGGGTATCCAACGCCAGCGATGACCGCAATGATATCATCATCAGGGGTAATTCGCCCACGGGTGTGCTTTGGCGTCTCGAGGGAATCGACATTCCCAATCCGTCCCACTTCTCTACCCTGGGAACTACCGGAGGACCGGTTTCTATCCTCAATGCCAATAACCTCGCGAACTCCGATTTCTCTACCAGCGCATTTGCCGCTGAATATGGAAATGCTCTTGGAGGGGTGTTTGATCTGAGACTGCGCAACGGTAACAAGGACCGGCGTGAGCTCATGGCCCAGATCGGGTTCAACGGCGTGGAACTAGGTGCTGAAGGGCCCTTCCGCAAGGGAAAGAACGCCAGCTACGTCCTGAACTACCGGTATTCTGTGCTGGGGCTCGTGCAGGCGCTGGGAGTCGACTTTGGAACGGGAGCTGCAGTTCCCGAATACCAGGACCTGACCTTCAAAGCTGACCTCCCCACGCGCAACATGGGCCGGTTCACTGTGTTCGGCATTGGCGGTACCGCGCGTATCAACTTCGAAGCCGCTGAGAGCGGTGATAACAACCTGTATGCGGATGCCTTCCAGAACTCCAGGTTCACGAGTCTGACCGGAGTGGCTGGTATTTCACATACCTACTTCTTTTCAGAAAAGGCCTACGGAAAACTCACCATTGCTGCCTCGCGCTCACAGAATGGCGGATACATTGACAGCCTCAACGTGGACCGCCGTCCTACCCTTGTGTTTGGTAACGACCACACACAAGACAAGCTCACAGCGCACTATGTCTTCAATAAGAAAATCAATGCCCGCTCTACCCTGCGACTCGGTGTTATGGCGGATCGCTTCATCTTTGATGTAAAAGACAGCGTGCTGGTGAATTCATCCTACTACTGGATGGAATCCAACTTCCAGGGTGACGCCGACCTCGGTCAGGCCTATGCACAATGGAACTACCGGGCTACCGACCGGTGGACCTTGAATACCGGAGTGCATGCCCAGCATTTCTTCTTCAACAACTCTTCAGCGATCGAGCCACGCCTTGGAGCCCGCTATCAGGTGAACGAGCGAAGTGCCCTCAGTTTTGGTGCAGGCCTGCATAGCCAGCTTCAGCCCATCACCTTGTACTTCAATCGCCAGGAATCCTCAACCGGGGAGGCCATTGCCAATAACCGCAACCTCGGATTCAACCAGGCGGCTCACCTCGTGGCAGGATATGATCTCCGGCTCAACGGACACACCCGCATCCGCTCTGAGGTCTACTACCAGCAACTTTATAACATTGCCGTGGACCGCGCATCCAGCTCGTTCTCTATCCTCAATGCGGGTGCGGATTTCGGATTGCCGGATAATGCTGATCTCGTCAACGAAGGTACCGGAACCAACTACGGTCTTGAACTCACCCTTGAGCGCTTCCTCCACAAAGGATTCTACTACCTGGTAACGGCCTCCCTCTTCAACAGCCGCTACAGTGGTAGTGATGGTGTGGAAAGAAACACCGCATTCAACGGCAATTACGTGTTCAATGCTCTCGCAGGCAAGGAATGGAAAGTGGGCGAGGACAACGCCTTCACCGCTGACCTTCGCGTGTCCTATGCCGGCGGACGCTGGTACTCGCCCGTTAATCTTGATGCCTCACGCATAGCGGGATCTGAAGTGCGTGATGAGTCCGCTGCTTTCTCATCCCAGCTCACGCCCTACTTCCGGGTTGATGCAAAAGTGGGATATCGCATGAATGGCGAGAAAATCTCGCAGTCCATCTCGCTCGATATCCGCAACATCACCAACAACCAGAATGTATTTCAGCGCGGATACGACGCATTCAGCAGAAACGTAGAAACGACCTATCAGACCGGTTTCTTCCCGATGTTGTTCTACACCATCTATTTTTGATCCCTCCTCTTAAGCCCAGATTATGCAGTCGGTTTCATGCACGAAATTCCAAATGCCGAAAAGACGATCTCTCCCGCAAGGTTCAGCTACCGCTGCGTGATCACCCTCACGATGAGCAATACCCGCGGAAAAGCCAGAATCATCACAGGTACTTTGAATCGGATACGAAATCACACTGCATAATCTGGGATAAAGAATAACCACCCCTACCTCATTCCGTGAACCGCATAACACTCATACGACCCTTTGGTGTCAGCGATTTCTGGCTGCTGGTTATCGGAATTCCCCTGCTCGCTCTGACCATCTCAAGCATCTTCTTTGCGGGTAGTCTTGGAGAGGGATGGTTATGCTACAAGCAAAACTTTCTGCCCGCTACTATATCCACCTCGGTGTTCTGGTTTGGAAACCGCCAGATCGTGTTCATACTGAGGCGCCGTTATCAGGATCCGAGTGAGAATGCAGTGCGGCTGGTGCTGACCGTTCTTTTGGTACTGCTGTTCACGGTGGGCACCGCTCACATCATGAACCTGATGGATGCAGGCGCTGAACGCACTGAGCCCAATCCATTCCTGGATAGCTCTCCCGGAAAGAAGGTAGGTGCTACGGTCTTTGCCACCTTGACCGTGCTGGCCATTTACGAGGCCCTCTTCTATTTCAGGCAGTGGAAGGACAGTCTGCAGGCCGCCGAAAGGTTGCAGAAGGAACATACCATCTCACAGCTGGAGGCCTTGCGCAGCCAGGTCAATCCGCACTTTCTGTTCAACAGCCTGAATACCCTGGCTTCTCTGATTCCGGATGATCCTTCACGCGCGGTGATCTTTGTCCATGAACTCAGCAAAGTTTACCGAAACATTCTGGATCTGAAGGAACGAGAAGCAGTAACTCTGGCTGAAGAGCTTGAATGTCTGCACAGCTACCTCTATCTTGTGGGAGAGCGATTCGGTGAATCCCTTCACGTGGACGTGCGGGTGGATCAAGCGGCCCAGCGCAACTATATCGTTCCCCTATCCCTGCAGATCCTGGCCGAAAATGCCATTAAGCATAACATTGTGAGTCGCAAGAAACCCCTTCGGCTGGAGGTCCTCTCTGAGGATGGCTTTCTGGTAGTGCGCAACAACCTGCAACTCAAAGCCGGAAAACAGGAGGGCACAGGAACCGGGTTGCGAAATATCAAGGAACGCTTCCGGCTGACCTTCGGGAAGGATGTCCGGGTAGAAGAAACGGCAACCCACTTTTCCGTTTACCTCCCCCTTATTTCCATCGAGTCATGATCCGATATCTTGTAGTGGAAGATGAGCAGCCGGCTGCTCGCCGGCTGATACGCATGATAGGCGAAATGCGCCCGGATTGGACACTCGTTGCACAGGTCGACAGCATCGAAGACGCCACGGCCGTGCTGACGCAACAACCGGCACCCGATCTGGCCTTTCTGGATGTACAACTGGCCGATGGCTTGAGCTTCGATATCTTTCAGCGGATAGAAGTTCCTTGTCCGGTGGTATTTACCACTGCCTATGATCACTATGCCATCAAAGCCTTCCGCGTCAACGGGCTCGACTATCTGCTAAAGCCTGTAGAGCCTGAAGGCTTGCAGCAGTCCATCGAACGGTTTGAAGAAAGCCGAAAAAAGCCGGTGCAGTCGGAAGATCTGCGGGAGCTGATCGCATCCATTTCACGCGAGCGCCGCGACTACCGCAGGAGATTTTTGGTCAAGACCGCGGGGCGGTTGGCATTTGTTCAGGTGGAAGACATGGCCTATTGCTTTTCAGAGGAAGGAAGCACCTTCATCACCACGCGGAAGAATGATCGCTACCTGATAGAATCCACGATTGAGGAAATCGAACAGGAATTATCACCCGAAAAATTCTTCCGGATCAACCGGGCCATGATCATTTCCATGGATGCAATCCACCGGATTGAACCTCACTTCAGCAGCCGCCTTCAACTCATGGTGCAGCCCACATTTGATGAAGAAGTATTTGTGAGCAGGCAACGTGCAGCGGCATTCAAGGCCTGGCTTGACCGCTGAAAGACTAGTCGAAAGACAGATTGTACTTCCGGCCGAATTCAGATTGTTGCAGGATGAACTTCTTCTGAGCGGCTTGAGATACTGACTGGAGGCGCCGAATAATGGCATTATTCGTATCCACCACATCTGAGGTAATGGCACTGTCAGGCAGCTTTCGGATTGCTACCAGCCGCGCATAATCTCCGTCGGTCATGGCCTCATAAGACCTGAATAACTGGCGTGCCGCAGCCTGGAGTGACGGATCCTGCTTGAAAGGCCCGATACTGTCCACCGCCATGACTGCTGACTTCACTTTCGCCTGCAAGTTGGCAAAGGCATAGTCGAGCCTGTCTTCAGTGATGGTACTGTCACGAAGTGTGCTGTCCATCATATCCAAAGCTTCCACCACATGCATCTGACGATCGATGAGGGCATTGTTATAATCCGCTGCCTGCTCCGACTTACGCCCGCATGAACCCAGTATGATGGGCAGGGATACGAAAAGCAGTGAACGTACAAGAATATTCATGAGGCGAAGTTAATCCGATGTGCCCAGTACCCGTCATGTCCGCTCGGGACGTCGTATAGTGCGCAGCAGTTCCTCATAGTAGGGCGTTCCATTGATCCGCGACTTGATCCAGCAGAAGAAAGTGATGGCCTGAATATCTTCCCGATCACCCGGCAATCCGAGATCGGCCTCCTCAATTTCTCTGGCGAATGATCCTCCGCGCACGATATCCGGATCCTGAACCACCCTGCGGATCAGTCCGACGAAAGCACCTGCGCGACGATATAACGGTGCCGAAAAAAAGGTGCGGTAGTGACTCTCTATGTAACGGAGCCTTGTTAAAGCCCGTTCATCCTCACCCAGCTCCACCAGAATGATCGCTTCGATCAGGTTCTTCTTGAACCCCCATTCCATGCCCAGTTGCCGTTCCATCCAGCTTTCCTTGTGGTTCATCCGAAGCAGTGCAGCATGCGCCTCCTTGAATTTCGATGACTGAAAATAGTATACCGATAAGTTGAGCAGAAGATTGAGGCGGTCACGGGGTTGCAGGTGGAGGGCCTCATCGGTGATGGCCTGCTCGAGGTCGGCTGCGGCCTGTTCGTTGAATCCGCTGTAGCTCTTCACAGCAGCACGCAGCAGCAAGTACTTGGGACGAAGGTGGCGGAGTGCCGCTCCTCCCGGAGCAATCACCCTGCGCAGGTGGTCGAGCTGCTCGGCTGCCTCATCAAACTTGCGGTTGCGGTAGAGCACGTGCGCGTACATGTAGAGAAGTCCCGCGTATTCATCCGGGTGGCGGGTGAGCGCACCCGCGCGCATGAACCCTCGAAAAATCCTGCCTACGAAAGGCTCCAGCCGGTGGTAGTCTTTTGTACGGATAACAGCATCGCGCACCATCTGGCACAAGAGGAACATAAACGATACGTCATTTGCCGCATCTTTATCTATCCGCACGGCGGACAAAATGGAACGAGAAATATCGTCAAGATCCGGCACCAGGCCATGCTTACTCAACTCATGAAGTCTCCAGTGCAACAGACTGCTGGCCACTTCGAGCTGTCGTTTGCGCTCAATCTTCCTGCGGTTCTCCATCCATCTTGCAGCAACAGGCTCGGGATTGAGTTCAAGTTCTACGGCATGGCGCATCATTTCGCGGTAGATAACATCCAGTTCCACCGGTTGGCCCTCTGACCGTGCATCCCGTTCGGCCCGGCGAAGCAAGGCAAGTGCCTGGCGGAAATGTCCCCGGCGGATCATAAGCCGAGCTACAACCAGGGCGTCACCCGACGGAGGCAAGTCGGCAACCGAAAGCGCCTCCCTATACCGAGAGGAAAGGAAGCGAAGCGCATGCGACTGAAGGCGTTTGCGCAGACTGTGATAGGCATTGGAGGACCCTTGACCATAAAGCTCACGACTGAGGTCCGTCGTTTCCTCTCGCTCTTTGTAGAGCCGCTCCGCCAGGAGGAAGTCCATCCGGGCATTGCGGTTGGCCTTGAGCTGCTCACAAAACTGGCGGTGTTCCGCCGGGGCCATCAGGGCCAGACAGGTTTCCAGAACATCCATTTTTGCATACGTTTTTTATGTTCCAACAAGCCACTAAGAATTAATTTGATTCTTTATTATGCTAATATAAAACTACTTATCTGTAAATATGAGCTCACCTTGTATTCAAGCTCCCCCTTCCTTTCCCACCCTTTTTCTGAGAGAGTGGCCATCCATATTCAAGTACCCTGTCGTGTTTTGAGGCATGAAAACACTCCGACCAAACGCCGGCCACAGATTTCTGGTAGCGCTGCTGCGCGGCCTGGCTCGTATCCTTTTCCGCATCCGCTGCCATGATTCCGGCCGCATACCTTCCACCGGTGGAGCGCTACTGGTGGTTAATCACGTCAGCTATCTCGACTTTCTGATCCTTCTGGCCGCCATGCCCAGGCCGGTACATTTCGTGATGAACGGCGACATTTACAAGCGCAAGTGGTTGAAACCCATCCTCGCCTGGGCTGGATGCGTGCCTGTGGAGCCCCGTTCAGGACGCGCCGATCTTGACCGCTTCAATGAGGCCGTGGTGCGGCTGGTGAGAGACGGGCATCTGGTGGCCCTCTTTGCTGAGGGCACGGTAACGCGAACGGGGCAGCTCCTGGAATTCCGGAAAGGCGCTGAACACCTTTCATCCCGCATTCAAGGTCCCGTCATCCCCGTCCACCTTGGCAACGTCATTGGCACTCCGTTCTCTTACCTTGCCGGAAGTCCGGCTATGCTGCGCCTCCGCAATGGTGATCTGCGCAGAATTGTGGACGTGCAGGTCGGCCGCCCCTCTACGGGCCAAACACCAGCATTCCTCCTCCGGCAGCGTATGAAAGAACTGGAGGCGCTCAACTTCACCCGCCGGCTGAAGCGCGAGCCACGACTGGCCTCTCAAATCCAGTCCGTACTTCGCCGCTCTCCCCGCGGACACTGGGACGGAGCGCTCACAGATATGCAGTTCTGTACGCTGCCGCGACGGCTTGCTATTCTCGGAGAGATTCTGGAGCGTCCGCTTGCGCACCATGAGCGCGTGGCCGTATTACTCCCCAAAAGTCCAGAGGCCCTTCTGATTTATCTGTGGCTTTTTCTCAACGGCAAGTGCGCTGTGCCCATCCGGCCGGACTGGAACAATGAAGAGCGGTTATATGTGATGAATCAGTCCGGCGCCCGCCTGCTCATCACCGTCAATGACTTGCGCTTTACGGGATGTGCGCCGGTAGAAGACGAGGTGATTTACCTCGAAGATATGTATGCATCAATGAGCCAGCATCGAGAACTGCACGTAGCCTGTCGCAACATCCGTGCGGCACGCAGAGGGCTCACAGGGTGGTTCCGCAGAACACCGGCAACCTCTATGGATGCGGTTTTCTTCTTCCGGAAGGAAAGCCATCACTGGAAAACCACGGCACTCACTCCATTCCAACTTCTGGCTGCGCTTCAATCACTCCGGCAAGTGCACACATTTACACCAGGAGATACGCTGTATGTTGATCTCCCCCTCTACACGGCCTTCGGCTATGTCGTCGAACTGCTTCTCCCGCTGCTTTGCGATCTGCGGCTTACCATCCAGGGTGAGGGCCAGTCAGCCGAGCGCTTCGCAGAAGGTCTCACTGCAGGTGAGCATCCTCTGGTGGTGGCGTCACCCGAGCAGCTCGCTGCGCTGGCCGGGCTGGCCGGGCGACATAATCTGTCCGGTATCCGGTCCGTATTCTGTGCTGAGCTGGATCCTGGAAACCTGCATATGGGCCGGCTTGCTGATCAGGGAATCCCGGTGTTTCTGTGCGCTGGCAGTGATGAAACCGCCTCAGTATTTGCTATCAATCAGGCCGATTACAGCGGCCGTGATATCGCAGGAAAGCCACTGAGCCAGGAGGCCTTTGAGCCCGGTTCCATCGGGAAGCCCCTTCCGGGTATAGCCATCCGCATTACTTCAATCGGTGATGACGAGGTCGAACTCGGGCGTGACGAACCCGGCACTGTATGGCTTTCAGGGCCAGCCGTGGCCGCTGGACCTGCAGGAGCATGGTGGAAAACCCCCTGGACCGGCTGGCTCAATCATCGCGGTTTTCTGTTCCTGATTACGCGGGGTGATGAGGTTAACTTTGGGGCCGCTTGAATCCAGATCTGCCCTCCGCCCATACTTTTCATACCGTCGGGGACCTCTATGAGGGAGCTGTTCTTGTTATTGACAAGCCCTTTGGGTGGACCAGTTTCGATGTGGTCAACAAGTTGAAGTGGATCATTCTGCGCAAGCTTAAAGCTCCTGAAACCATCGGACAACGCAGGTCTTTCAAGATTGGCCATGCGGGTACACTCGATCCTCTGGCTACCGGTATGCTTGTAGTATGCACCGGCCGAATGACCAAATTGATCAGCCAGATTCAAGGCGGATCCAAGACCTATACAGGCATCATCAGACTCGGACAGACTACGCCGAGCTTCGATCTCGAAACCGCGCCTGAAGGTGACTTTCCCTATCACCACCTCACCGAGCAACAACTCCACGAAACCGCAGCCACATTTCTTGGAGAACAGTTGCAGACCCCACCGGCGCACAGCGCTAAGTGGATTGACGGGCGTCGGGCTTACGAAGCCGCGCGGAAAGGAGAAATGGTAGAGATGAGGAAGGCGCTAATCGAGATACATGGATTCCGGCTTACCCGGATCCAACTTCCCGATGCAGCCTTTGAGGCCGACGTATCCAAGGGAACCTATATCCGCAGTCTTGCACATGACTTCGGACAGAGACTGGGTAGTGGATCGCATCTGGCAGCGCTGCGCCGGACTTCCTGTGCGCCCTACGGGGAAGCGGATATGATCAGTATGGACGAGGCCATTGCGCGGCTGATGCGGCTTTGCGAGGAAGAGCAATCATAATTGCCGCGTCATCAGTCACTTGTACAACTTTCCCTTTACAAACGCTTAAAGAATTCGTACCTTTGCCGACCATTTTTCTAAATACATTACTTTGATTTCTACCATGAAGCTCGGGCAATTCCGGTATAAACTCCCGGAAGAGCTCATCGCCCAATATCCAGCCAGGCATCGCGACGAAGCTCGCCTGATGGTTGTCCACAAGAATACCGGCAAGATTGAACATCGGGTCTTCAAAGACATCATGGACTATTTTGAAGAGGGAGATGTGCTCGTCAACAATAACACACGCGTATTTCCGGCGCGTATGTACGGCAATAAGGAGAAGACCGGATCCATGATTGAAGTCTTCATGCTGCGTGAGCTCAATTCACAAAGCCTCTTGTGGGATACGGTCGTCGATCCTGCGCGGAAAATCAGGATCGGTAACAAGCTGTACTTCGGTCCCAACGATGAGCTTGTCGCTGAAGTCATTGACAACACTACATCCCGAGGCCGCACCTTGCGTTTTCTGTATGACGGCAACCACGACGACTTCAAGAAGCTCATTTATTCTCTCGGCGAAACACCCCTTCCCAAGTACATCAAGCGTCCGGTTGAACCGGAGGACGAGTTTCGTTACCAAACCATCTACGCCAAGCATGAAGGTGCGGTAGCGGCGCCGACTGCCGGCCTGCACTTCAGCCGCGAGCTCTCTAAGCGCATGGAGATCAAAGGCGTGCACATGGCAGAAATGACTTTGCACATTGGCCTGGGCACCTTCCGGACCGTGGAAGTGGAAGATCTCACCAAGCACAAAACGGATAGTGAGCAAATCATTATACCCGCCGAAACTGCGGATATGGTGAATGAGGCGAAAAGGAACGGACGCCGGGTGTGTGCGGTGGGCACCACGGTGCTGCGGGCATTTGAATCGAGCGTGAGCACCAACAATATGCTCAAGCCCTTTGATGGGTGGGCCAGCAAGTTCATATTCCCACCTTACGATTTTCTGATTGCCGACAGTCTCATTACTAACTTCCATGAGCCGGAGAGTGTATTGCTCATGACCACCACCGCCTTTGGCGGCTACGACCTGGTTATGCATGCATACAATGAGGCCATCAAGGAGAAATACCGCTTCTTCTGCTATGGCGACGCCATGCTGATTCTCACGTAAGTCGCGCTTTTCAGACCTTACCTTTGCGGCAATGCGCGCATTCGCCGTACTTATCCTTGCGCTTTGCTTCTGCACACCACAAGCCCGCTCGCAGCGCGGCTTCTTTCCGGCTTCGCGCTTGGGGAAGGTTTTCTTTGAAGAAACGGGTGATTCCGAATATCGCTGGCGGTTTTCCCGAAACGACACCTTGGAGGTAAAAGAAAACCCCAGACTGGTGGCGGCCGTGCTCGACCTCAGTCTGGGGTTATTTGGAGTCCATCGCTTGTACCTCGGCACTGATGTCAAGGTGCCGGTTTTTTATACCCTCACCGTAGGTGGAGGAGCAGTGCTTTGGCTGATTGACCTCGGGTTGATTCTATGCACGCGTGACCTCACGCCTTACATGGACAATCCCCATGTATTTATGTGGGTACGGGATGGTGAGCCACCTGCTGGTGGTCCGCATGGTTTATGACACGCGCTTGATGCTGCATCCAACCGGTTTGGTATCAGCTGGATCTACTTTCTTTCCTGCTGCCAGATTGCTGATTGCGTCAAGAAGATAGGACTGCTTCACTTTGGCCGGTGATTCGTAGTTATCATCGATTGCACCGCGATAAACCAGTTTCAAATTCTTATCGAAGACGAACACATGTGGTGTCGTACGGGCACCGAATGCATTAGCGAGCTCGGAGTTCTTGTCGAGCACATACGGCACGTCACCGTAGCGGTTCGCTGCAGCGCGTTCCTTCATGTCTTCCAGATTATCCCCCTTTTCGCGCTTCGCTTCATTGCTGTTCACATAAATCACCCCCACATTGCTTTTGGCACAGGCGCCATTGATGCCTCCATAGCGACCTTCCCAGCCCTCACCATAGCCATCGGCACCCACGACAAACGGGCAAGTGTTGCAGGTGAAGATGACCACAAGTCCATTGGCCCCCGACACTTTGCGCAGCGAGTACAGCTCACCGCTGGTCCCTTTCATTTCCAGATCGGCTTTGGGTGCAGGGGAACCTATCGCCAGTGTTTCAGGGTTATCCGGAAGCACCGCTGCTACGGAAATGGCCAGAGCGGCCGAAGCGAGAAGCATGATTTTTTTCATATGAGTCTGTGTTTGTTTACGAAGTTAATTCAGTAGAGTCTCTGCGAACATCAGGGGCCGGTTGGCGCTGCATGGCTCCACGCGACAACTCGCAAGCTCAAGAGCGTCATGATCAGTTTGACCACACTGTGACCATAAGCAGGCCCAAGTTGAAACAAAATACCCTGGCTTCCGGCTTTATGATCTATAAAAAATGCGAAAGCCCTTGCGGCAGGGTGGTTTGGCAACCATCCTCTGATGCATCCGGCGTGGCAGCACAACACTCATCCGGCTGCTGGTTCAACCACTCGTGTTCTGCGGGGCTATTAACAGTAAATCCGATAGACTATGCGATCTGCACCCATGCCGCCGGGACAACGCAGATCATGATCCCTGCCTTCTGGAGGTGATATCCGGATGACACATGTCCGATCATGTATTGAAAAAATGGTAACCTATGTTACGGGATCAAGGGAAAAGAGCGGTTGAAAATTCGCACCCTATTATTTATCCTAACTATGTTGACAAAAATCAAATGGGGCCTTGCACTTGCTGTGCTTGCGTCCACACTTCAGGCAAATGCCCAGAAATTCACCCTGTCGGGCTATGTCAAGGATAGTATATCCAATGAATTTCTCGTTGGTGCCATTGTACAAATAGCAAACACGAGCAACGGCACAGCTTCGAATGCCTATGGCTTTTACTCCCTTGCGGTGGACAAAGGCCGGGTGACAATCGTCGTGAGCTACATTGGATTCGATCAGAAAACAATCACGGTAGATATCGGCTCTGACCTAACGCTCGATCTGCTGCTGAGTGAAAAGGCGCAGAATCTCAAGGAAGTGGAGATTTCCAGCAACAAAGCGAATCAACGGATATACAGCACGGAAATGTCCACGGATCGCATATCCGCGAAGGAGATCAAGCAACTCCCCATGGTATTAGGTGAGGCTGATGTGATCAAGTCCATTCAACTGCTTCCTGGTGTATCCGCGCCGAACGAAGGGTCTGGCGGGTTCAATGTACGAGGTGGATCTGCTGATCAGAACCTCATTCTGCTGGATGAGGCCATCGTGTACAATCCTTCACACTTGTTTGGCTTCTTCTCTGTTTTCAATGCTGATGCCCTGAAGGATGCTACCATATACAAGGGCGGCATCCCGGCCAGATATGGTGGTCGTCTATCATCCGTATTGGATATCCGAATGCGTGAAGGCAGCAATAAGAAGTTCTCAGCCACTGGCGGTATAGGACTTCTTTCCAGCCGTCTCACCGTAGAGACTCCCCTCGGCAAAGTTCTCGAGAATGGCGCCAATGGATCGATGCTCATCTCCGGCCGCCGTTCCTATGCGGACCTCTTTCTTCCGCTTGTCCCGGATACAACCATTAGCCGGAACCGCCTCTATTTCTATGATCTGAACTTCAGAAGCAATTACCGCCTTTCTGATAAAGACCGAATATACCTCTCCGCTTATACCGGGAGGGACAGGATTGACGTGCCCAACGGATTTGGCAACTCCTGGGGCAACATTACTGGCACCCTGCGATGGAATCACCTCATTAACTCTAAGCTATTCATGAACGTGAGTGCCATCTATTCTAATTATGATTATGAAATCACATTCTATCCCGGAAATAGTTTCCTCTGGCAATCATCCCTATCCAACCTCAACCTGAAGGTCGATCTTGACTAC
>Ga0068877_10000886_pt1 | contig 25576 bp, 5 predicted proteins | sample NOAtaG_FD_66437 | JGI IMG/M metagenome (GOLD analysis project Ga0068877, IMG submission 66437) | Freshwater lake microbial communities from Lake Erie, under a cyanobacterial bloom - NOAA_Erie_Diel6S_1000h metaG | ecosystem: Environmental > Aquatic > Freshwater > Lake | place: USA: Ohio, Lake... | reverse complement strand
CCTGCGGGAGGGACTCCTCGAGCGAGTATTCCGTCACCTGCGCCGTGGGTTCCACCCGGACGGTGACCGACAGGGTCGCACCGGGTCGCCCCACCGTGGGCAGCACCCGGATCGCCAGGCCCCCGGCCGGTGGGGCCTCCGGGACCTCGGTGGCCCCTGCGGCCGCGACCGGAACACCCCCGAAATCCCCGGTGCCGGTGAATCGCGCGAGCCCGGCGGCCGCGGGGGCCGGGGTCGCCCGGTAGCCGAAGGTCCTCGGAACCCCATCGAGGAAGGGGCCCCAGCGGATCGTCCGTCCATCGGTCGACACGCCACCCGGCTCAGACAACGAGTCTGAAGTCCAGCCGTCGGGAAGCGTTTCCACCACCCCCCAGGACGTGACCCCGTCGTCAGGGACGGCCCGGAGGGACACCTCCACGGCCCGACCCGGCCGGTACTCGGTGGGCAGGGTCCGGGTGAGCCGCCCGGCAGGATCCGGGCCCCTGGGAAGCCCGGAGGCACCGGTGGTGGCCACGGTCACCGGGCCGAACTGGGCGGATCCGGAGAAGGCGACCGCCCCCTCGGAGGACGCGGCGGGCGGTGTCAGCCGGTAGGACATCGATCGGACCAGCCCATCGGTGAAGGGTCCCCATCGGACCTTGCCCGACTGGACCGATCCCCCGTCGGAGATCTCCGAGACGGCCCATCCGGCCGGGGGCTGTTCCTCAAGCGACTGGAATCCCACCCCGGCATCCGGCGTCACGGTGACGGTGATGGTCAACGGCCGGGACGGACGATACGACGCCGGCAGGGAGCGCTGCGCCACACCCGCCGGCGGAGGCCGCCGAGCGATCGAGGCCAACCCGCCCACCGGCCTTGAGACCGACGAACCCGGGGCGCCGAAGGAGGCCGTGCCCGAGAACGCGGCCGACAGCCCGGGATCGGACGGCGTCCCCAGCTCCCAGGTGATCGTGCGCACAAGGCCTCCGAAGAAGATCCAGCGGATCGTCCCATCGGTCGGCGAATAGGACCCACCCTGCCCGATCGCGCCGACCGTCCAGCCGGCCGGCACCTGCTCGATGAGGGTGTTGGGCCCGGTCTCGTCGGCGAGCGGGGCGAACTCGTTGGTCAGGACGAGGGTCTCGGACGGGCCATAGAACGCCGGCCCTGACCGCGTGCTGGTTCCGCCCCGGGACACCAGCGTGGCAAACCACAGCAGCAACAGGCACTGCAGGATCGGCGGCAAACCCAGGGCCCCGGGAGGGACGGCCGGGCCCCGGAACGCCGCATCGGCAGACCGGCCGGGTGTCCGGCGACGACCCGGGGTCCGCAGGGGTTCCATCGGAAGCTCCGTGCTCATCAGCTCCTGCGCAGACCGTGAGGTTGGATCTGGTTTCGCCCGGGGCCGATCCGCGCGCGCCGGATCCGGTTCACCGGGACCCCTCGACCGGGGCTCCCTGCGTCGGTTGGCCCGGATTGCCGACAACCTCCTCGAGCGGAACGGCCCGCAGGAAACTCAAGGGTGCGCTGGGCGGAAGCGCCGGCCCGAAGAAGAACCTCCCATCGCCATCGGCGGAGCCATTGGTGAGCACCGACCACTCCCGCAAGTTGGAGGAATGCTCGACCCGGTACCGCGAACCCGGCGATCCGGCCACGAACCATCCGGCCGGGTGGCCTTCCGGCACCACCCTCGCGGCGATCAGCGTGGGCTGTTCCATCACGCCACGACGCCCGGTGACCGGCACCAGCAATCCGTCATACGACGCACGCCCGAGGAACCGCTGGCCCGCGACGACCCGGTCGGGAACCACCGTATAGCCCACGTTTCGGGGTTGGCGGTCGAAATACGGCCCCCACTTCACCGTGCGGTTGACCGCATCGTAGGTGCCCCCGTCGAGGACCGCAGTCACCCGCCAACCGGGCGGCGGCACGTCCTCCAGCGCATAGGTCCTCATGCCGGACGAGGGCAGCGCCTGGTAACGCACGGTCGCCTGCGAGCCGGCGGAGAAGGTGTCCGGGAGGATGGCCAGCACCTGGAGCGGCGCCTGCCTCGACTTGGCCCCCGATGCGGGGCGTCCGGCCAGCAGCTCATCGCCCGGCGACGTGCCTCCCGGCTGCCCGGTGCCCGCCGGCCCGGCCACGGGCGCGGGGGCCTTGATCCACCACAACGGGGCCGTGGCGGAGCCCCCGGCGGCGGTGTTGGTCTCCTGCCGGTAGTATTCGCCCCCCTCCCAGATGAACGTGGCCCGCGTGACGTACTCGATCGGGATGTTGGTGGGGCTCAGCGTCCACGCATTGGTCGTCCGCCACGCGTTGTAGTAGGCCGCCAGCTCCGCGATGGTGATCCGGTTGTCCCGTGGCGAGAGGTCGGCCGGATGCGGGGCATCCATCCTCGCGGGATGCGTTCCGAGGCGGAACTCGTCGGCATTGGAGAGCCCGTCGCCGTCCGGGTCGTCCGAGGCCCCGAAGCGGGTGTCGAGCAGGTTGGCCTGCTCCCATCCGTCGGGAAGGCCATCGGCATCGGTGTCCACGTCTCCGAAGTCGATGCGCCGCACGACCCCCTTGCCCTCGACACCGTAGGCGACCTGGGCCCGCACCTGGCCACCGACCAGGACCGTCAGGTACAGGATGTTCCCGGGGACCGACGCCTCGGGCCTCAGGAGCGGCAGACCGCTGTCGATCGGGATGCGCAGGCTGTAGCGGACCGGGTCCACGTCGCCCAGACGGGTCTGCGCCACCGACGCCCCCATGGGGATCCGCCGGGCCTGAACCACGACATTCTGGGCCGGGGTCAGGTTGGTGCCGCCGAAGTTGATGACCCCCCAGATCACCGTGTCGGGCTCGGGCAGCGCGGCACGGGCGGTCCGGGCGGTCAGGCAGGCCACCGCGAGCAGGGCGACGCCCCGGGCGAGGGCGCGGATCCAGGGGTGGAGGCGGGGTCGATTCATCGTGGGAGGGGTTGTCGTTGGAGGGGTCCCAGGCGCATCGGTCGGGACCGGGGTCCCGACCCGCACCGTTCGTCAGTTCCCGCTGTAGGCGTAGGTCTGGAAGAAGAGCTTGATGTCGCTCACCGACTGGATGAACCCGTCGAGGCCGGCGTTGGGGTCGTTGAGCAGGGTGCCGCCTGGGATGACGAGCATCCACTCGGTGTTCCAGACGGACCGGCCGATGAGGCGCGAGTCCGAGGAGGCCTCCTGCGGCGAGAAGCTCCCCGCGTCATGGTAGGCGCGGAAGCTGGAGAACTTGCGGATCTCGGCCATCCCGCCGGCCAGGGAGTCCATGCTGGGGAGGTAGTCGTTCCGGCGCATCTCCCCGGACCCGATCGGGAAGGGGATCGGGATCTTCTGGTCCACGATGCGCCACATCCGGGTCTCGAAGTCGTTGCCGTCCTGCGACCTCAGGACATCGGCGCCGACCGGCACGAGGTAGACCCTCGGCGTCATGGCCAGGCCGTTGCCGTTGTAGTCGGAGAACCAGACGCCCACCGAGCGGATCTTGGTGGCGAAGTTGCTCGGGTCGTAGGCGCTGTCGCCACCGCCCAGCGGCCACCCGAAGAAGTTGAGGCCGAAGGTGACGGAGGTCGGGAACCGCAACACCAGCGCCGGCTGGGCCCCGGCGCTCTCAGGGGCGAAGGGCCGGCAGAAGCGCCGGAACTCGGGCACGTTCCAGACGTTGGGCACGATCGCGCCCTTGAGCACCTTGCGCCAGTCGGCGTCGGAACTGGAGCGGAGCCGGAACAGCTCGTTGCGGAGCGAGAAGCGGCCCGTCTCGGTCTGGGGGTTGTTGAAGCCCATCTGCGTCTTCTGGACGGCGAAGTTCTGCTCGAGGCGGGCGAGCGGATCGGCCAACCCCATGCGCCCGGCCACCGGGAACACCCCGGAGGCATCCACCCGGATCTGGCCGAGGGTGCGGTGGCGCAGGATGTCCGTGAGGAAGCGGGAACCGGAATTGTTGCCCTTGCCGATGAGGTTGACCTCGTAGTCGTAGGCGGTCGCGGCCAGGTACACGTAGCGCGCGGCCAGGTCGAACTGCGACCGGTACTTGTTGAGCGCCTCGTTGCGGAACATCCGGAAGGCCATGTCCCGGTAGCGGAGCTTGGTGGCATCGCCGGCCACGTCGGCGCGGAGCAGGCGGCGGTCCTCCATCACCCGCTGGCCCTTGGCGAGGAGGGACTGGACCTTGTCGGCGGCCTGGTCGAGGGCCTCGCGCTGGTTGAAGACCTCCAGGCGCCGCACCGGCTCCTCCCGGAGGAGCCGGTTGGATTCCTTGAGCTGCTCCTGCAGGGCCGCATCCTGCTTGTCGAGCAGCAGCATCCGGTCGCTGATCTGGTCGGCCGCCTCGGCCTGGAGGGGGATGATCTCGTTGGCGTAGAAGCTGGCGGCCGAGGCCAGCCCCTTCATCACGCTGGAGCCGAACGCGGCGATCTTCTTGATGGCACCGCGCGCCGGCGCCGTGGCGTCGACGGCCGTGCCCGAGGCCTTGGGCAGCGACTCGGCAGCCGCATCGGCGACCTTCTCGGTCTTGTCAGCCCCTTGGTTGAGCGCCTCGCTGACCTTGCGGAAGGCGAGCGGGACGGTCTTGTACATGGTGGCATTGAGCATCTTCTGGTCGAAGACCCGCAGCTCGGTGTCCTCGACGAACTTTTCGCCGGTGATGCCGTTGATGCCCTCGTCCATGTCCTGGAGGAGGTTGTCGTAGTTCTTCACCGCCTGCTTGAAGCGGGCCTGCTGCTGGACCATCTCCTGGATGGCCACCTGGATCTCCCCGAGCGCACGGCGCTTGCCCCACTCCGCCGGCGCGTTGAAGGCGTACCCCTCGGAGGAGGTCGGATAGTCGATCGGCACCTCGGCATAGGGTTCGATGGAGGGCGGTTCCTCGCCGGCAAGTTTGGCCTTGGTATCGTAGGTGCGCGGCACCAGGTCGAGGCTGATCAGGCCGATGGCATGGTTGAGGGGGTTGAAGTCGATGGACAGCGGCCCCATCTTGGTCTTCTCGAAGACGCCCGTGGTCTTGACCCACTCCTCGTTGAGGCGCTTGTGGAAGCCGGTGATGCGGGAGTCCGGCGGGGCGGTCACGCCGCTGACCTCGGCGGTCTCCACGTAGAGGTGGTGGATGATGTCCGGGCCGGAGTAGCCGCTCGGGTAGGTCTTGCCCGGGCCGATGTCGCCCGCGTACGGATAGCCGAAGATCTCGATGAGCTTGTTGTCCAGCTCCCGCTCCTGCGTCTGGTTCTTCTCCGTCAGGTCAGACTGCGAATCGGCGCTCCGGCGGAGCGCCACGGTCATGGCGTTGGCCTCGTCGAAGAGTGCGCGCGCATTGAGCAGGGCCGTCTTGGCGCGCGCGGCCACCTGCTCGAAGTGGGTGCGTCCCGCGGCCACCTCGGCCGGATCGATGTCGAAGGGCACCACGCCGCCGGCCAGTCCGAGCGGGTTGAGGCCGTTGTCGGCCTTGTGGATCTGGGCGACGATTTCCCCGGCCTCGGCGGCGACCTGAGCCAGCTCGCCGACCGTCTGGCGGTCGATCTTGTCGAGCCCGGTGTGGGCGGGATCGGGATCGATGCTCGGAAGGATGGCGTTGCCGGTCAGCCAGTCGAAGTAGGCGGCGGAGGCGGCCCGCTGGGCCCATTCGCTCACGCCCCACGCCCGCTCGGGATCGGTGTCGGTGTAGCCCTGCCACTGGCCGGCGGGGTCGGCCACGTACTTGTCGCGGTAGGTGAGGTCCACGATCTCGGCCCCCGCCTTGGCCTTGTTGGCGGCGAGGGTGGCGAATTTGCGCTCGTCGAGGTAGTCGACCTTCACGGGCACGCCGGCCAGCAGCACCGACTCGCTGCGCGGCTGCCAGGTGAAGTTCGGATGGCGCAGGAGCCCATACAGGCCCTTGATCGCCGTGAGGTAGTGGCCCCAGGCGTCGCCATGGCCCTGCGGGAAGAGCACGCGGGCGTCCTTCTCGTCGATGCGGCCGTCCCGGTTCTGGTCGCTGACGTTGTACACCTGCGAATAGGCCACCTCGCCGTCACCGAGGGTGAAGTTCCAGAGGAGTCGGTTGTAGACGGGCGCGCCCTGCACCCCCGCCCCGCTGTCGTCACGTCCGCGCAGCAGGGCAAGTTCCTCCTCCAGCAGGCTGTCGAGCTGGTTCTGGAAGGCGAAGATGGACGAGGCGGTCGCGCCGTACTCGTTGGATCCGGTGGTGAACCCGATGGTTGGGTCGGCCGCGTCGGCCATCGCCTCGTTGCCCAGGATCCCGTAGAGGTCGGCGATCCGGCTGGCGGCCAACAGGAGGGCGTCGTTGGCCGGTCCGTAGTTGACCGAGGGCACCCCCTCGATGGACAGGCCGATGCCCCGGTTGAGCACGGTCTGGTAGGCCTCGATCAGCCCGATGGAATTGAGGTACTCGGGATCGGGATTGAAGGCGATGTCCCCCTCGTAGCGGGCGCCGGCCTGCTGGAGCATGCTGATGACCGTGCTGGCCTGGGCGCTGTTGAAGTCGGTGGACCGGGCGTCGAAGGGGTTGAGGCCGCGGATCACCCGCTTGATCCATCCCTCGGCCAGCATGGCCGCGGGCGCCGATTTGCTGGCCGGGTCCCCGATCCAGTCGCTCCAGTCGGTCCTCCCATTCACGTTGAATCCCTTGAACCGGAGGATGAACCAGTTGTCGGAAAGGACGAGCAGGCCGGACTCGCCAGGCCCACCGAGGGTGATCTGGTTGAGGCCCATGCCCCCGCTGTGGCGGATCCAGCCACGGGTGTCGGTCACCTCGCCGGTCATCGGGTTGACCACCGGCAGGTTGGTCCGGGAGTACGGGTCGAACGGATGGTACCACCACTCGAACTCCACGCCGTCGGCACGGCCGGCGAAATCGGAGCTGTGGCGCAGGATCAGGCGGGAATCGAAGACGTTGTCGTTCGGCAGGACCTTCAGGTCACCCCGGTAGGGGCCGTCGTCCACCTCGATGATGTACAGCGACACCGGCAGGCCGCCGAGCTTGGGATCGTTGTTGGCGACCATCGTGACATACCGCGGCGGGATGCCGTAGGGGGCATCGGTCGCCGCCACGAACCGGCCGCCGACGGTCACGGTGCCTGCAAGGCCCCGACCGCTGTCGTCGGGCACGCGCGTGCCGGTGGCCGTGTCGAACCGCCAGTAGCCGGCGAGGCCGTCGCGGCCGATGGCGAGCTTCTTCCTGGAGTCGGCGGAGGTCTGCGATCCTCTCCGCGCGACCCCGTCCCAGAGGCGGATCTCGTCCAGCAGGCCGACGAAGCGGCGGCCCGTCACCGACGGGTCTCCCCCGAGGTGGAGGGGCGAGTTGTCGGCGGGGTCGAGCGGCAGGTTGAAGCCCTCCGCGAAGCCGACGGTGATGCCGTTGCGGTGGATGGCCGCGGTCTTGGCGTCGGCGTCATGGACCAACGCGTAGTGGACCCACGTGTCCATGTCGTCGTTGAAGACGGGATCCTCGGTGCGCACCCGCTGGGTGTTGAACTCGAAGAGCAGGTAGCCCGAGCGGTACCCGGCGCGGAGGGCCTTGAGCGAATTGCCGCCGAGCCTCACCAACGTGCTCTCGGGCGACGAACCCGCCTCGTTGCGGATCCAGAACTCGAGGGTGAAAGACCCCCGGAGACCATTGGTGCCCTTGGGCTGCGTGATGGTCAACCGTTGGTCCTGGTCGGCCGGAAACCGGAGGGCGTTGCCGGGCTGCGGCAGCGCGGGCGGCACGCCGGCATCGGCCGCCGTGAGCGCCTTGGGACCGCCGGCGAAGACCTCGGGCACCGCATTGGTGACGGTGACCTGGCGGCCGAAAAGGGTCCGCTGCGTGACATTGGTGCCGTAGACCAGCCCGACCAGCAGCGCCTTGTCCGGCTGGCCGTCGGCGTCGAGATCGAGTCGGTTCGGGTTCCGGCAAAGGTCGTACAGGGCGTCCACCCCCGCCTGGAATCCGGTCCGCTGCTGGCCCGTGGCGTTGGCGGCCAGCGCCTTGATCACCTCCGCCTCGCTCGGGGTCATGATGTTCGGCAGGACCAGCGGTTCGCCGATGCCGGTGCGATCCTCCAGGGAGCCGAAGTAGAGCCACTTGTTGGCGGGGTCGTAGCTGAGCCTGGCACGGAGGGCGTATGGCAGGTCCACGAAGACCTGCCGGCCCCGGGAATCGGTGGCCGTCTTGATGACGGGGGACATCACGAACGTGGACCCCAGGGGGACGTATCGCTCGCTGATCGGATCGAAGAGGCGGGTGATGGCCTTGAGCCCGTCCTGGCCGGAGGGATCGAGCGAGTCGTAGATCATCCGCAGGTTGGCCATGTTGCGGACATCGGGAAGGCCCGACACGGGGGTGGTGAGGGTCTGGCCCACCTGGAGGACCGGGGCGTCGGGCCACCGGATGTCATACACGGTGGGAACGGGGCGCCCCTGCTGGGCCGTCTCCCCGTTCACGGTCTGGGCGCGCCGGTCGAGCCAGGGGATCGACGACCCGACGGGGACGTCCTCCTGGCCATCCCCGTTCAAGTCGTAGAAGAAGCCCGGCTGGAGCGGATAGAACCAGCGGAGGACGAATTGCGCGCGGCCACCGTCCGGGCCCGCGGCCCGCGCGTAGACCTTGGAGTTGTAGTCCTGGAACCAGTCTCCCTGGCTGACGTTGCTGTCGGGGGTGAGCGGCAGGAGACTCAGGGGCAGGGGGGGCTGGATCTCCTTGCCGGCGTCACCGGAGAATTTCAGGAACCAGGGCGCCTGCTCGATGACCACCGAGTAGGGCTTGATGCGCCACTCGTCGGAAGCGGGGTCCTTGTACTTGAGCAGTGCAAACGGCTCCGAGAACCGGCGGATGGCGTTCAGGTCGTTGCGGAGCGAGTACACGGCATTGCCGCGGCTGGAGGGCAGGATGAGCGAGTGCTCCTCGTTGGGATTGAAGCCGGGCAACTGCAGGTTCGGCTGCGAGTAGAGCCGGGCCTGGGGATACCGGTCGTTGGTGATCGGGTCGGTCTCGCCCAGGTTGCTGCCCTGCTGGCTGGCGATGATGATCCGGGAGGCGTTGGTGGGCCATGCGGTCCGGTAGGTGACCGGACGGTTGGGCAACGAGACGCCGAAGGGCGTCATCTCGTACCACACCACCAGGGGTGCCTGGATGGCGGGGTTCGCGTTCCGGGCATTGGTCAGGGTGTTGACGACATTCAGGGCACCGCTCCGGTCGGACTGCTTGTACGAGGCCTGCTCGCCGACCACGTCGATCACGGAATTCGTGAAGAAGAGGTAGCCGTTCTTGCCCGGGTGGTCGATGTGCCCGGCATGGGCCAGGGTTTGGCCGACCTCCGCCGTCTCCTCCGACCTCAGCGGAGCCCGCTGGTGAGGCAGGGTCCGGACCACGAGGAAGGCGTTGGTCTGGAAGAGCGGGTCCAACGCCCGGCCATCGGTCTTGAGGAAGTGGAACACCGAATACACCTCCCCGTTGGTGAGCGAGGAATTGAACTTCTTGGTCGCCGGATCGACGCCGGCGTCGCGGTCGGTGGTGTACACCAACTGGGCGAAGCGGTAGGTCGCGCCCTCGGTGACGGGTTCGGTGTCCACGGGCACCGTCGCGACGTGGACCTTGGGTTCCCTCGGCCAGATGTTGGCCGAGATGGTCGGGATGAGCGGGGCCGAGGTGTTGGCCGGATCGAGCGAGGTGAACCAATCGATGCGGGCCGTCACGGGACGGATGGCGTAGAGGCTCTTCTCCAGTTCGCTCCACAGGAAGGAGTTCACATCGTCGTCATCCACGCCGCCCTCGAGGATGCGGATGCTTGGGTAGCGGGCGACCGCACCCTCAGGGCGCGGGACGCGCTGACCGATGATGTTGGCCGGGATCGCGAGGAAGGCCGACTGGACACCGTTCCGGCGACCGGTGCCGACGATGAAACCATCCTCGTTGAGCGAGGTGGCCGTCTCCAGGTTCCATCCGGAATTGGTGGGCACCAGGTCGTTGAGGGCATACCACCGGCCGGCAGCCCGGACGACCGCGACCGGGGCCCCGGAGGCCGAGTTGGTCCGGGCGGTGCCGGCCGCGAGGCGGAAGCCGTTCATGCGGCCGCCCTCGAACTGGGTCCAGCGCGCCGAGGCGTCATCGAGCACGGTCCATCCCTCCCCGGCCAGATGGCTGGCCAGACGTCGGGTGCCCGAAGCCGTGTGGAGAACCTCCGCCAAGATCAGGCCATTGTTGGCGATGGAGATGGGATTCGGACTGGAGAACCCGGCCGGCACGCCCAGGTCCTGGAAGCCCCCGTCCGGCCGACGGATCCAGGCCAGGAAGGAGTTCGTGGGCCCGGACCGGATGAGCAAGGTCCCGGAGTCGTTCACCGCGACCGCCCGCGAGGTGGAGGTTCCGGGCGGGGCGACCCCGGTGAAGGAATCGGGGTTGCCGCTCGACAGGAACGCCTGCTCGGACGAACCGGTGGTGGAGTACCCGACCACCTGGAGGCTGGAATTGACGCCCAGGGCGCGCGACCCGGAACTGCCGGCCGGCTTGCCGAGGTTGATGAGCGTTCGCCCGTCATGGACAAAGGCCCGCCACTCGCCGTTGATGCGGTACTCGCCGACGGCGACCTCGACGCCCTCGACGACCGCCAGGCCGGTGACTCTGCCCGGCTCCTGGTTGACCAGGTTGGCCTGGAGGGCGAACTCGTTGAAGAAGCCGCGGTTGACGAAGGGCTTGGACACTTGCCCAGCGAGGGTTTCACCAAAGCCCGCGATGCGGCCGTCGTCGGTGACGACCAGGGGCTGGACCCTCGGGGAGCCGACCGGTCCGGCCAGGGGGATGACCCGGTAGGCAAGGGTGGGCGCCAGCTGCACGATGAAGGCGCGCTGCACACTCTGGGCGCCATCGGTCACCGTGACGGTCACCGTGGGACTGGCGAACACCCCGGGCTGGGGACGGATGGCCAGGGTGCGCTTGGTCCCGGAACCACCGACCTCCAGGGCGGAGAGCGGCAGGACGGCGAGATCGGAGCTGGTGACGTTCACTGCCAGCTCCGCCGCCGGGGTCTCCTCGTCGGAGACGCTGAACGGGACGACCACGTCGCCGGACTCCGAGTAGACCAACTGGTCGGCGATGATGGAGATCGTCGGAGGGTCGTCGACCACGCGCATCTCCAGGGGGACCTCGACCGTCTCGGAGAGGGTGTTGCCGTTGCGGACCCGGTAGGAGAACGAGTCGGTTCCGGCGAATCCCGCGCGGGGCGCGTAGGTGGCCACACCCGAACCGAGGGTCAGGGATCCGGACGCGGGCTCGCGGACGACCAGGTATTCGAGACCGGAGAACCCGGCGCTGTCGGGATTGAACGCCGGGAGTGCCATCGGATGGCCGGACGTCTTCTCGGGCACCAGGACCCGGTTCAGGTTCTGCAGTCCGCCCGCGATGCGGGACGCCGTCCCGCGCAGGAGGCCATCCAGGCGGTCCCGGTCGTTCGAGTCCTTCGCGGCTCCGCTGTTCTCGAGGCGGGGCCAGTTGCCCTCGTCAGCCCGCCAGTATCCGAGCAACGCGTCCGGTGCCGGAAGGACGATGGACCAGGTCTGGGCGAGAAGGATCTCGTCGAGGCTGCGGACCGACCGCCAAAGCCGGATCTCCTGGGCCGCCCCGTTGAAGAACCGACCGTCCGAAACGCCCCCGAGGAACAGTCGGCCGGTGCCGGCGTACGGCGACACCGCGGTGTCCTCGGCCAGCAGGATGCCGTCCCGGTAGAGGCGACGCCGACCGTTGGAAGCCTCGTAGGTGGCGGCCCAGTGGTGCCATCCGGTGTCGGCGTACGGGGCCGGGGAAAGCAGTCCGGGCCCGTCGGGACCGTCGAACCCCAGCTTGAGGAAATTGTCGGCCTGGAGTCCGAAGAAGAACCCGTTGGTCCCCTGGGAGATGAACGGGGCCAGGGAGTTCGGGGCGTGCCGCTTGGCCCACAGCTCGACGCTGAAGGAGGTGCCGGCCAGGGCGGCATCGCCGGTCTCGGCCATGCTTGTCCCCGCGAAGTCCACTCCACCGCCGGTCCCCACCAGGGGCTTGTCGGCCACGGCCGTGACGGTCACCTCGAAGCCATTGGTCACCGACGTGCCATCCTCGTTGACCAGGACGACCTGGATGCGGGCCGGGGATGGGTTGCCATTGACCCGGAACACCTCCGAGTTGGCGTTCGGTCTCGGCTGAAACTGGAGGGTCGCCGTGCTACCGGTGCCGTCGTAGGTGACGACGGGGCTGTCCACCAGCCCGGGCAGGAGGGAGGTGGCGGAGATCGACAGCGTCTGGACCCGCTCCGGATCGCCGTCGGAGATGTTGCTCAGCGTCACCGTCCTGGGGCCGGAATCCTCGTCGATGGTGAGGGATGCCGGCACCTGGAACCCCGGGGCCGCGACGTTGACCACGAAGGTCCTGCTGGTGGCCAGGCCCGCCTCGTCCTTGACCGTGACGGTGACCGTGGCCTCCCCGGACTGGCCCTTGTTGGCCCGGAGGCGCAGCGTGCCGAAGGAGTTGGGCACGGAGTATTCGACCCTGGGATTGGGCAGCAGCTTCGGATTGCTCGAGATCGCCGTCACGGTGACCGACTGCGTGTCACCCTCGCCGGGCGAGATGCCCGAGAGGGACACCTCGGTGTCCTCGATCAGGTTCATCCGCAGACTCAACGAGTCGATCGCCCCGAGGGTCGGCCGTTCGTTGATGTCGTTCACCGTGTGGTTGAAGGTGCGGCTTTCGGACCTTCCGTCGGAGGTCAAGGTGACGGTGATGGAGGCCGTGCCGGTCTTTCCCCGAGGGGGGGTGAAGCTCAAGGATTTGCCGGACACCAGCAGCGAGCCGGTCAACGCGGGGTCGCTGGAGGTGGCGCTGATGCTGCCCCGGTTGTCAGGGTCGAAGACATCGATGGACCGCTGCACCTTCTTGCCCTCATCGCTGCTCCCATCGGCGAGCGTCCCGTTGAATCCCGCGGCGGCGGTCGCCCGGAGCTGGATGTTGTTGAGGTAGATCTCGGAATCCTTGTCGCCCGAGGTGCGTCCGCCGAAACCAAAGCTCCAGTCTGTCCCGGGATCGAAGGTGATGGATTTGTTGTCGAGGATGGTCGTGGTCTTGGTGATGGAACCATCCAGCCCATTCACCTCATGGAACCGGACGGTCAGACTGCCCTTCCCGGCGGTTGTGGAATCGGGGACCACCTTGACCTCGCAGCGCAGGAACTTGGATTCGTAGCTGGCATCCCACACGTCGAACCTCTTTTCGTTGGCCAGCGACTCGCCCCTCCAATAAACGCTGACCCGGTCGTTGTCGACGCCCGGCCGGTTGTAGGTGAAGGACACCGAAAGGCCGTTGCCGTAGCCCTTCTCCAGGTCGTCGTTGGTCGGGACGGCCCCGGGCATCTTGCCGAAGTTGAAGCTCAGGCCGCTGCCGCCATTGCCCCAGGCACAGAGGAAATCGAAGGAGCAATCGAGGCCCATCAACGACCGGCCGTTCAGGTTGAGCGGCCGTGGAAACTCCAGGTACCCGCTCTGGTTGGGCTTGTTGTCCACGAGGAAGTACCTCCAGACCTGCGCCCGGCGGTGAATGGTTCCCCCGGTCGTGACCTGCTTCACGAAGGGAAAGACCGTACTAACCTCGTACGAGGTCGTCCCGCCGACGGTCACGTCAGAATCAGGAAAGTACGTCCCACCCGTGAACGCCGTGGCAGCGCCATAGAGCTTGCCCTGCGAACCGCTCTGCGAATAGGTCGTCGTCAGGCTGTTCAGCGAGGAGGAATAGGAACCACTGCTGTAGTTGAGGGCGCTGGTGGCCCACTCGACCGCCCGGCATGGATCGACGGTTCCCAAACAGACCAGCGCGATCCCCAAAAGACGCGGCAGGAGAGCCGGCAGAGAGCGGGGGAGGACCGCGCGGCCGTCCGGGTGGACGAGGGCGCCCCGGGCAGGGATCCGGGCTTGGCCTGTCGGGATGGGATTCTGGGTCATCACGGCTCGTGCGGGATTCATGGGTTGCTGGGGTCGAGCGCACCGACGGCCAGGACGCGCTTCACCCGGAAACTGCCCCGGGCGGTGATGGTGGTGCGGTGGAGACCTTCGACGGCCTCCTCGTAGAGGCCCTCAAGTTCCTCCTGCCCCGCAGCGGGGTTGGAGACCGAGCCCTGCCCCTCGGGCAGGGTCAAGCGCACGGTCCTTCGCACCGGATAGGCCTCCTGACGGAAGACCCGGAAGCTCGCGTCGAGGTTGTCATGGTCGGGATGGTAGCGGTGCTTGAAGGGGTTGAGCGGGGCATCCGCCGGCAACGCCCAGGAAGCCGAGACCGACGCGCCGAGGGCGAGCGAGCGGTCAAAGGGGATGCCGTTGGTGCCGTACATGGGGAAAAACGGCGACGAGAACCGTCGGCCCACGAGGTCGCGGCCACGCATCGCCACCCCGCGGTAGCGGGAGAATGAGGTGGGGTCGGTGAGGAGGACGGGCTCACCGCCGGGCTTTGCGGACCCGAGGGCAGGCGGCGTGGACAACAGGGTGACCTGCTGGAGAAGCCGGAGCACGCCGTTGGTGTCGGCATGCAGGAGGATGGGCAGGTCGAACGGATCCCTCACCGGGGTCGGCCGGCTGCCGACGGCCACGTTCCTCACCTCGGTGGAGGCGATCTCGACAATGCGGGCCACGCCGTTGACCACGTTGGTGACGAGGTTGACGACATAGTTGGTGGTGAGGCCGTTGACCTCGCTCACATGGGTGATGCTTACGGTGCCCACCCACAGGCCGACCGGGTTGAAGGGCTTCTCCTGGACGGCCGCGACATTGGCCTCGTCACGATCCACGGTGAGGGGGATGTGGTAGAGCGTGCCACCGTTCTGGACCTTCAGGATGCCCTGGTAGACCAGGCCGGGAATGCGGGCCCGGGTGGCGGCGATGCGCACGGTTCTCCGGGTTCCCACCTGGGGTGCCAGGCTGAAGCCGTTGGGCAGATCCCTCCAGGTGGTGGCCTGGGTCGGATCGAACTCCGCGATCTTCAGCGGCAGCGCCTGGTCGTCGAGCAGGTGGCCAAGCCTGGCCACCGGCGCCGATCGGTCGAGCGCCGAGGCCGCGGGAAACTGCAACTGCAGCTCCTTCACCTCGGCTCCGACGCCATAGGTCAGCTCGGTGCCTCCCTGGAAGGACACCTCGAAGGGCGCCACGAACCGGCTGGCACCCCGGGTGTACACCCAGTAGGCCTCGCCCGGCCGCAGCTCATGGGTGGCACCCAGCCGGGTCCAGGAGCCGTCGGCCTCCAACCGGAAGAGGCCGCGGGGCTGGCCGGCGGACGGGTCGAAGTGGGCGGACGATGGGGCCAGGAACTCCCCGGCGGTGACCCCGGGAAGGAACCGGCCCGGGGTGTCCGGGTCGGGAGCCGCCGGGGCCACCGGGAATCCCGTGAGCGTGTAGCCGTCGGTCGCCCACCGGGCGCGCGGGTAGCCCGGCTTGCCCGCGATGTCGAGGGTGACCTCCTGGGTGCCACCGAGGTGCACGAGATACGCCTCACTTCGGAAGAGCCGGACCAGGTTGTTCTGGAAGCTGCCCGGGTGCGACGCCGGCAGATGGATCTGCCACCGGGTCGTGTCGAGCTGGGCCTCGCTCTGCTCGGAGATGAACTGAGGCCCCGTGCCGGGATCGGACCAGCGCCAGATGCTGGTGTAGGGCACGTTGGTGAACACCCGCGAGACGGCGTTGTCGGCGGGTTGGACCTGGAGGAACATCGCGTTCCATCCCGGCCTCAGGCGGATCCGCTGGACCATGTCGTTGCCGGTGGACACCACCGGGACCGGAGGCGGGAAGACATCCAGACGGAACCGGTTGGTGATCTGGCCGAAGTCGTTGGCGACCACCACCGACACCTCGGATCCGGTGCGCGCCGTGAGGTTGGTCAACTGCAGCGACGGCTGCTCCTGTCCGGCCTGGAAATTGCCGTCGAGGAACCAGGAGTACCTCAGCGAACCCGTGCCGGAGGCCCTCACCGAGAAGGAGGCCGAACCGCCGACGTCGGCCTTGATGTCGTCGGAACCCGACGTCAGCGACGGCGGCTGGTTCACCGAGACCCGGGCAACCCGGCTGGTCGCCGATCCGGCGAGGTTGGCGGCCACGAACTGGTAGTCGCCGGCCTGGGACTCGCGCAGCAGCCCGAGGTCGAGGACGTTGGTCTCGGGCACGGCCAAGGGGACGCCGTTGCGGAACCAGCGGAGCCTGAAGGGTTGGGTCCCGTCGACGACGGAATCGAGCCGAAGGGTGTCCCGTCGTTCGACCCCGGCCAGGTCGCGGGGTTGCTGGACGATCACCGGCGCTTCGATCACCGCCAGCGAGGCGGGCTCGCTGTCCTTCGAGCCGTCGCGGTCACGGACCACCGCACGGTACAACCCGGCATCGGGGACGCCGACGGCCACAAGGGTCAGGTTGGTCCCGGTGGCCCCCTCGATGGCTCGGTCGTTCCGGTACCACTGGACCGACAGCGGGGGATTGCCCCGGAAGCGCACCGAGAACTGGGCCGTGCCCCCCACGGCGACCGCCTGGGCGGCCGGTTGCCGGGTGATGGTCAACGGAAGGTCCACCAGGAACTCGGCCGGCTGTGACCAGACCACCCCGTTGGCGTTCTCGATGCGGACCTTGTAGGAACCCGCGTCGAAATCCTCCACGCGGTTGAACAGCAGCGTCGGCTCATTGGCACCGTCGATCGCGGTGTCGCCCCGGTACCATTGGTAGGTCGCCGCCGGATCGACCGGGGCCGACACGGTGAACTCCTTGCGAGCTCCATACATCTGGATGCCACCCACCGGCCCGGTGGCCACGGTCGGCGGATGGACCACGGCCGTGGCCTGGGTGAACTCGACCCGAAGCCCCGTCAATCCACGGTCGGAGCCTGCATTGGCGGTGTTCCGGACCACGAACTCGAGGGTGTTGGTCCCCGGCCGGACACTCGGCATGGTGTCGACACGGGAGACGTTCCCCGTCAGACCCGTCTTCCGGAGCTCGATCCCGACGACTCCGCGGGCATCCCCATACCCGTCGACATAGAACTGATATTCCCGGTTGGCGACCGTCGTGAACTCGACGGAACGCACCACATTGGTGCCAGCACCCGCGCCATCGTCCCGACCGATCAGGACCAACCGCGACATCACCCGGCCATCGAAGACGGCGAGGATGACCGGGACGGCGCTGCCGAGGCTGCGGAGTCGATAGGTGCCGGAATCCGGGGCGATCCAGCTCCACCACACCGAGTTCACCGGGCCATGGGCCGCCGCATCATAGACCAGGGGCTCGCCCGGCTCGCCGGACGCCCGGCTCAGGTCGCCCGAGGTGGCGAATCCCGACCACGCCGGCCATTGGGCCCGATCGATGAACCGGTCGGCACCCCAGAGGTTCCTGAGGCTGTAGTCGAAGACCGCAAAGCTCTTGGCGGTGTTGGCATTCGGCTCCGGACCCAGGGCGATCCCGTTGAGACGGATCGCCTGAACCCTGTCGTCGCCGGCGAGATTGCCGGCGATCCTGACGGAGTTCAGCTCGATACCGGTGAGGTCGAAGGTGGTCTGGTAGATGTAATCACCACCCGGCTCCGCCAGCCGGGTGCTGGGGCTCAGCCAGGCGGAGTTGGTGCCGCCGACCAACCATTCCGAGGCCGGGTATTCTCCCGGGACAACCAACGCCGAAACCGCCCGCCCGGTCACCGGCGAAGGCGAAACGAGCGTGTAGTGGAGATCTTGCGCCCGGTCGGGCAGGCGCACCCGACGATCATCGAGGCCGGTGCTGAAGAGGCTCGCCAAGGAGGTCCGCAGCCTCAACGGAACCGGGGGCGACACGTACTCCAGGGCCCCCACGATGAACCGAACCGAGTAGTCACCCACCGAATCCCGGATGGCGGACGGAATCACCAGCGATGCTCCGGTGGCCCCGGGAACCGCCAGACCGTCCTTGAGCCACTGCCGGGTGGCCGTGACCCCGGAAGGAACAAAGAGAGAGGACGTGAACTCGACCTGCTGGGTGGGCAGCACCGTCTGTCGCACCGGGTGTCCCACCACCGTCAGCGTGGCGTCGGCGGTCGGGAAGATCTGCTCGGGGTTCGCGTTGAAGACCTGGACCCGGTAGGTGGCGGCATCGGTGGTGTTGGCTTGGGCGAGCGTCAGCGTTCGCCCAGTGGCCCCGGCGATCTCGACGCCATTCTTGAACCACTTGTAGGTCAGGCCGATGCCCGAGGCGGCCACGTCGAAGACGGCGGGTCGACCAAATTCCACGATCTGGCTCGCCGGCGGGGTCTCGATTTCCGGGGGCACCGGGCCAACCCGGACGGAGAAGGACCGGGTGGCGGTGTCGGCCCCGCCGTTGGCGGTGCCGCCGTTGTCCTTCACCGTGACGGTGATCGTGGCGGTTCCGGCCGACCCGACCACGGGGGTGAAGCGCAACGTCGCGTTGGTTCCGCCGGTGTGCTCCACCGTCGGGGCACGCACGATCGACAGGTTGCTGGAGGCGGCCGTGACGGTCAGCGTCTGGTTTCCGGCGTCACCGTCGGTCACGCCCGTCAGGAGGACGATCTGCTCGCCGGCGATGTCCTCGACGTTCCGGTTGGCGATGGCGGCGATGGTCGGGGCGTCGTTGATCGCCACCACCTGGACAATGAAGGTCCGCTCGAGCGCATCGACCCCGCCATTTGCGGTCCCGCCTGTGTCCCGAAGCCTCACGGTGACCGGGACCGTCGTATTGGAGTGCAGCTTCGGCACCGGGAGCGTCAGGGTGGCGCTGGATCCACCCGCCGAGTAGGTGACGGTCGGGTGGCCGAGGACGTTGGTGTTGCCCGAGGTCGCGGTCAGGGTCACGCCGGCGAATCCACCGTCACCATCGGAGATGCCCGTCAACTGGACCGTGCGCGGGGTGGCGTTGACCGCGCCGGGCAGGGCCACGCCGGTGTCCGTCATGATCACGCCCGCGGGTGCGGGTTGGTCCAGCGTCGGCGGGTCGTTGACCGCCGTGACCGTCACCACGAACTGCCGTTCCACAAAATCCACGCCGCCGTCCAAGGTTCCACCATTGTCCCGGACCGTCACCGTGATGGTCGCCGTGCCGCTCCTGTTCGGCGCGCCGGTGACGGTGAGCGATCCGGTCGCCTGCGGGCTGGTGTAGGTCACCGTCGGGTTGGGGACCACCGAGGGGTTGCTGGAGATCGCCGTCACCGTCAGGGCCTGGCTGAGGTCGGTGTTGCCATCGTCGATCCCGGACAGGGCGACCGTGCTGGCAGCCGCGTCCTCCAGTCGGGTCAGGGCCGGGATGCTGGCCAGCGTTGGCGCCCGGTTCAGCGGGACGACCGTCAAGGCGGCCGCGGAACTGGTCACCGAGCCGGCGGTGGTGGACACCTGGACGGTGTAGGACCCGGCATCGGCGGAGCTGACGTCGAGGATGGTCAACTCACCGGAACGGGTGCCCGAATACCGCCCCAGATCGGCGAGGGCGCTGCCGTCCCGGCGCCACTGGTAGGTCACCGGCTGGACCGAACTGGTGACGGACACCGACAGCACCACGGTCCGCCCGGCCGCCGCCGTCCTGTTGGCGGGCTGGGTCGTGATCTGGGGTGGGGCCTGGACGACGACGGGGATGCTGGAACTGGTCACCGAGCCCAGGGTGTTGGAGACGCGCACCGTGTAGGTGCCGGCCTCGGCCAGCGCGATGGAGGCGATGGAATAGCTGGCGGAGGTGGCGCCGGCGATGGCCGTGCCGTTCCGCAACCACTGGTAGGACAACGGGGGAGTGCCGGCAGCCAACACGCTCAGGGCCAGCGACTGTCCCGGAGCCAAGGTCGCGGTCGTGGGCGACACGCTGGTGATCGACGCGGGCCGCGGGACGGTGACGACCGCAGGGGCGCTGGTCACGGTGCCTGCCGGGTTGGTCAACTGCACGGTGTAGGACCCGTCGTCGGAGTCCTGGACCCCCGTGATGAGCAACTCCAGCCCGGTCGCGCCGGAGATCCTGCCCCCATTGGACAGCACCGTGGTGCCGCGTCGCCAGGTCACGGAGGTGCCCGGGCCCCCGCCGCCGAGCGCCGTCAACCTGAGGCTGTTCCCGGAGTTCACGGTTCCCCCGACCGGCGATCTGGCCAGCACCGGCGGGTAGGTGAACACCAGGCTGTCGATCCAGACGGCGTCCAAACCATCCGCCGTGCCGGCATCCTTGGTGTAGGCCCACCGCAGGGTGTGGGTCCCGGCCGGCAGCACATGCGAGTGGCTCGTGAAGCTGATAGACCCGGACATGCGGCGCTCCGGCACCTCGACGCCGTTGACGTAGAACCGCAGGAAGTCGAAGTTCGCCTCCGTGCTGGAGCGCGCCTGCCACGTGACGGTCTGCGAGCCGGGCACGCCCGTGATCTCGAAGGTGCTCGAGCCGTTGTTGGGGGTCGGCCCGCTTCGGAACGACAGTCCGTCCACGGCGTTCACCGAATCCGTGACCCAGAAGTTGCCATTGACATAGCGGTAGGGCAGGCCGAAGAACCCATTCAAGGCCCGGCTGGCATCGCCCCCGAGATCGGCGCTGAGCAAGGCGACGTCGGCGATCTGCATCGAGTTGGCGCTGACGGCGTTCACCACCAACGGGAAGAGCACCCGGTAGGAGGTGTAGGACTTCGTGTTGGAAAATTCGAAGGTCACGGTCCGGCCGCGATCCGTGCTGGGCAACATCGAGCCGCTCGCGATCACCTCGTAATCGGTGCCATTGTTCGAGCCCAGCACCCGCCAGGTGGCCGGATCCCGTTCCGGCGCGTCGTTGGCGGTGGTAAGCGAGATCGCCGTGATCACGCTGGGACCGCCCTTCGGGGTCACGGTGAAGCCGGTGTTCGTCTCGTCGAAGTTCAGGTACTTCGTCGCGGGATCGCCGTCGATGGCCTTCGACGCGCCCTCCGAGGCAGGAGAATTGGACGAGGTCGCAACGATGGTGTCGTCCTTGGCCAGCACGTTGCTGAACTTGAAGGCGCCCTGGCCGAGAACCTGATGGGGAATCGCGCTGGCCAGCATCCACGCCAGAAGCCACCGGAAGGCTGAATCCCGGGAAAACCAATGGGAGCATCCTCCCGCCGAACGTGTCGCATGCATGGGGCCCTTGGATCCTTCCGTCGGGCCTTGGGTCGCGGGCAAAGACCAGATTGGAAGGGTTTCCAAGGTGCTCGACCGGCGCGGGGTGCGGCCTGACAAGTCCCCACAATGCTTCTTTGGGCGGGCGGGTGTCATGTCCCCCAAAAGTGGGACACGAGAGTCCCCGGGAGCCCAGGACACCCCGGTCCAACGACGCCGGAAGGATGGGCGACATCCATCAGGCCCCGCAGCGGCAGTGGCGGTGGCGGTGGCTACCGGGAGAGGAACCGGGCCACGGCCTCGCGGCCGGAGCGGACCTTGAGCTTGGCGTAGATGCGCTTGAGATAGGTCCTCACGGTATGTTCGCTCAGACCGAGCTCGCCGGCGACCTCCTTGAGCGAGGCGCCCCGGGCGAGGGCCGAGAGCACCTCCGCCTCGCGCCCACTGAGCACCTCCGGAGGCACCGGAGCCACCGCCAGGGCCATGAAGTGCTCACGGACCCGGCGGGCCACCCCGATCGAGAACGGCATGCCGCCGTCGTGGGCCTGACGGATGGCGGCCACCAGTTCCTCCAGGGGACACCCCTTCACCACGTAGCCATTTGCCCCGGCCCGGAGGGCGTTGAAAATCAGGTGCCGGTCCTCGTGCAGCGTCAGCATCAGGAAGCGCAGGCCCGGATGGATCGGCTCGAGGTGGCCCAGCAGATCGATGCCGTCGAGACCAGGCAACACGATGTCCACCACCAGGACGTCCAACCCCGGATCCCCGGGAACCGGACGGCTCCCGAACCAGTCGATGGCCGACTCCGCATCGGCGAAGGTCGCAACCACCTCCAGCCCCGAGACCTCCCCCAAGGCGGACGCGAGCGATGCCAGGGTCGCCGGATCATCCTCGACCAGGGCGACGCGCAGGGGGCTCATCGCGGGTCCCTCCACGGCAGGACGATGGACACCCGGGTTCCGCCGCCGGGCCGCAAATCGATGGAGAACCGTGCACCGATGGCCTCGGCCCGCGCGCCCAGATTCCGGCGGCCGTTGCCCCCGTCGGCCGCAGGCTGGGACGGCGGGACCGGACCGCGGCCGTCATCCTCGATCACCAGGCCGAGGGCCTCGGCGTCGGCCGTCACGGCCAGACGGACCCGGCTTGCCGCGGCATGGCGGACCACGTTGTTGAGCGCCTCGCGCACCATGAGCACGAGATGATGCCGGACCTCTGCGGAAAGCAAGCGCCCGGGAAATTGCTCCGGCAGGTCCACCTCGCAGGCGAGACCGGCCTGCCGGAGGAACCTCGAGGCGTGGTCGGCCAGGAAGCAGGCGAGGTCTGAGACTCCCTGGTGTCCGGGTTGGATGGACCAGACGGCGGCACTCAACGAGGCCATGCCCCGCCGGGTCGCCTCCAACCCCTCCCGGACCTCCGCCATGGCAGGGTCCGAGCCGCCCGTCCCGGCGACCGAGGCGCGCTCGAGGGCCAATGCGATCTGGGTCATGGTCGCCCCGAGGTCGTCGTGCAGGTCCCGCGCGATCCGTACCCGCTCCCGGTCGACGGCCGCCTCGGTCTCCAGCGCCTGGAGGCGCCGACGGTAGCGTGCCCGGAGGATCCGGCGGACGATCCAGACCACCGATCCCACCCCGATTGTGCCCGCCAGGGCGACGAACCACCCGGTGGCCCAGAACGGCGGAAGCACCCGGAAGTCGAGCCCCGTGGCCGCGCCCCATTCGAGGGCGTTGACGCTCGCGCGGATCTCGAGGCGGTACGCACCCGGGCGCAGGTCGCGCAGCAGGGTGCTGCGGGAGGCCCCGATGTCGCGCCAGGCGCCGCCGGGAAGCAGCCGGCTCTCGTACCGCACGGCCTCCGGCGTGCCCAGCACGCGAACCCGATGGACCACCTCCATCGCCTGTCCACGGTAGGGCATCTCGAAGGGCCGGCCGTCGGCGTGGGACCATGCCTGGCCTTCCGGCCCGCGGACGGACGCGATCTCCACGGCGGGCGGCGGCGTCCCGGGCGGAAGCCTGCGGGGATCCACCACCGCCAGACCCCGCGTGGTCGGGAACCAGAGGCGGCCGTCGGAAGTCCGCCGCATCCCCTGCCACCAGGACTGGCCGGAGAGCGGGGCCAGTCCGTCGCGGCGGTCGAAGTAGCGCACCTCGAGCCTGCCCCGGCGACCGGAGGCAACCGCCTCGGCGGATTCCCGGGTGATCCGCGCGACGGCGTTCCTCGCGGCCACCCAGAGGTCGCCGGCCGAATCCTCGATCACCCCCATGGAGTCGAGGGGCACGAGGCCATGGGCCGCACCCAGCACGGTCGGCTTGCCGTCCCGGATCCACGCCAAGCCCTCCTCGCCGGCGGTCACCCACACGCTGCCGTCCTGCGCCCCGAGCAGGGCCCCGAAACCGGCGTTGGTGGAGATGCCGGGGATCACGACCCGGTGGAACCGGTTGTCCCTGAACCGGTACAGGCCCCACTGGTTCCCCGAGAACCAGAGGTCGCCCGCGCCGTCGCCCGCGATGGACAGCAGGATTGCGTGGGGCGCCTGCGACTCCGGCCCAAGGGACCTGAAAACCCCGTCCCGGCCAACGGCCACGCCCGCGACGGTGCCCACCCACAGGCGCCCCGATCCATCCTCATGGAAGCTCATCACCTGCTGAGCTCCCACCTGCTCGACCGGGATCACCCGCCAACCCCCGGCATCGCGCCGGCCCAGGCCGACGCCCGCCAGCCCGGCCCAGCGGACCCCGGCGCGGTCCACGTGCAGCACCGAGACCCACGGGTGGAGCGGATCGCCCCCGGGCTTCCGGTCGGCATCCGGGACCGCCACGCCGTCCTCGAAGGTCAGGATCCCCTCGCCCTGCGTCGCCAGCAGCAGCCGGCCCGGCGCCGCCTCCACGACCTGGTTGATCCCCTGGCCGATCCCGGACTCGAGCCCGAAGGTGCGGAAGGCCAGCGGCCGGAGTCGCACCAGGCCGCCGCCATTGGTGGCGATCCACAGGTTGCCCTCGGGGTCCTCCGCCAACCCGGAGACCGAATCGTTGGGCAGCCCCTGCCGGCGCCCGAAGGTCCGCACCCGGCCGTCGGGCGAGAAGACCGCGACGCCATGCTGCCATCCGCCCATCCAGAGGTTCCCGCGGGCGTCCTCGAGCAACCGCACGGTGTCGCCCTGCATGCCGGGAGGGCGGGCATGGGTGGCCACCCATCGGCCTTCGCGCAGCAGACGCACCTCGCGCTCGAAGGCCACCCAGACCCCGCCGCCCCGGGCCGGCCCGATGCCCGACAGCCGACCCGCCCGGCCGGGCTCCGCGCGGGCCAGGACCTCCCAACGGCCATCCACCCGGAGACTGAGGGTCTGGGGACCCTGGCACCACAGGCGGCCATCCTGGCCCACGATCCGGAGGGTCTGCCCCTGCGGCACGGCCTCGGGTGCGGGCACCTCGACAAAACGGTCCCCCTCCCGGCGCAGGAGCCCCACGGAGGTCGAGGCCCAGATCTCGCCGGCGGCGGCCTCCGCCAGGTCCCAGACCAGGTGCCCGGGCACCCCCTCGGAGGCCCCGTAGAGGCGCTCCTGCCGGCCGTCGTGCCCCGCGATCCGGCCGTACCCGCCCACCCAGATCCGCCCGGACCGGTCGGCCATCAGGCTGCGCAGCATCTGCTGGCCGTCGGCGGCGCCGATCCGGTCGGAACGGTCCTCGAAGTCGCGTCCATCGCAGGCCCAAAGGCCTCCGAACGAGCAGACCCACAGGCGCCCGTCGTGCGCGCCGAAGGCGACGGCCGCCAGCGCCTCGGACCCCAGGCCCGCCTCCGTCCCGAAGACCGTGACCGCGTGCTCGGCCTCGACCGAGGGCGGCGGCTCGACCGCGAGGATCCGCAGCCCCGGCGCGACGGGCAGCGCGGACAGGCCCAGCATGGCCAGGGTCGCCGCCATGGCCCGGCCGGCAGGCAGGATCGTCCGGCTGGGGCCGCCTCCCGTCATCGGGGCGTCTCCATCGGGGCCGGCGTCGGGACCGGAGCGTCGTTGGTGCGGACCGCCGGCACCGCGATGCGGGCCAACCGTTCGGGCACCAGCCGCACCTCGACGCCCTCCCGGGCCCAACGCGACCAGCGGGCATCCCGGTCCCGGCGGTCGTTCAGGGCCAGCTCATGATCCAGCTGCGGGCGGACCTCGTCGAAGGGCCTCAATTGCGCCGGTCGCCGCGCCATCAGCTTGAGCAGGTAGATGCCATCCGCGGCCACCACCGGTTCGGCGACGACCCCGGGCGACTCCAGCCGGAGCACCGCCGCCACGACCGCCGGGTCCATGCGGGCCTCCATCTGGGCCGCGGTCATCCAGCCGAGTTCGCCGCCGCGGAATCGCGTGGCCTGGTCGGCCGACACCGATGCCGCCAGCGCGCCGAAATGCGGCATCCCCCGGCACTCCTTCTCCGCCCTCGCGCGCAGGTCCCGCGCCCGGGCCAGGGCCTCGGCCTTTTTCTCCGGGGTCGCCTTGCGGGGGCTCTCGACGCGGATCCACGCCACGTTCCACACCTCGGCCTTCAGGAAGCGGTTGGTGTTGGCGGCGTAGAGGGCCCGTGC
>Ga0068877_10000879_pt1 | contig 25653 bp, 27 predicted proteins | sample NOAtaG_FD_66437 | JGI IMG/M metagenome (GOLD analysis project Ga0068877, IMG submission 66437) | Freshwater lake microbial communities from Lake Erie, under a cyanobacterial bloom - NOAA_Erie_Diel6S_1000h metaG | ecosystem: Environmental > Aquatic > Freshwater > Lake | place: USA: Ohio, Lake... | reverse complement strand
GTTTTGCTGCTTCTGAGAGTTTGAGTTTCATGAGGATAAACCTATACAAATAGTATCGCTTTGTATAGGTTTCTTTAGTTTTTATTGAGCAGTGTCGAGCCCCAGAGCGTGCAATGATCGACCAAGTTCTAGTGACGCTCAGCAGCAAAAGTCTCTCCCATGCCTGTCGATCGCAGCGGGACTGTGGGCACGGCATCTGCTTGGTCAAAAGGCAAGTGTGCGGAGGCACCATTTGGGAGAATCCTAAGGGGACCTACAATCCGAGTAGTATGAAGGACTGTCAGTCCATCGCTGCATGCACCGACGCTCGAGATGCCAAAGGCTGCAGATGGCACCTCGATAGCAAGGGCCAAGTCTTGAGCCAGTGTCTCGATTGACTCGATCGCCAAGACAGCAAATGTGACGAGAGTGTCCGAGCCGAGCGAAAAAGTCTTCGCATCACCGAAACCAGATTCGATGAATGGTGTCGAAATTCGGGTTATTGCTTCCAAAGTCACATTCCCACGAGTTCATCCCGGTGTCTCCTCTCACATTCCACATGGGGTCGGGGAGATTGGGATCCACACGTCCGAAGGTGTTGTAGGTTAAAACTTCATCCAGGCGATTCGTATCAGCTCGATCGATGGTGGCTGGTAGGTTCGCAGTATGACCAACCAGTGGCGTGAAGGCATTCCGGATGTTAAGACAAGTTCCACCTCCCGTACGGGCGGCCATGATGCATCCCGCTTCGGCTGTCTTGAAGTGGACGATACGAGAGTTTTGGGAAGAGCGGCAGTAAAAGCGGAGCTCTTTTATTGCAAAACGGGCGAGCAAAGCTGCACCGGCGTGTCCCCAGAACGTGGTCTGAGCCGACTCATCCATACCCAGTTGGTCGCTCCCGAGGATAGGCAAGCTAGTGGAGCGCACGCCCAGGGGAGGATTGGTATTGCCTCGGTGAACGTAATTCAGAACAAGGGTCCAACCGCCTCCGTCGCTAGCGAGGTCGCAATACGCATCGATGGGAACCCGACTCGCTTGGTCCGGATTCAAATAAATTTTGTAAACGCCGTTTGGCAACTCGGGTCTAGCCTTGCGGATCGCCGCACAATCCGCTGGGTAGAACGGTGATGATGAGGGGGCTACGGGCGCCGCAGCTGGCAGGGGAGCGGGATCTGGCTTGATTATCCCCTCGTAGGTTTCAATCGCGGGGGATTCGTCTGGGCCTGCCTCGGCATCACCTGATTGATGATCGGATTGGTACTGATAGATATCAGGGATAGTCTCGTCTCCTGCTGGCCGGCAAGATATCAGAAGCCCCAGGATCGCACTCAGAGGAGCGAATACCACTCGTTTTTGCATGTTTCGACTCCCCTACAAACTCTAAGGGAAGATCGGTCCTTTTTCTCGATATCTTGAAACGGCACATGCTTTGACCTCTTACCAGAGGGAATATTCATTTTTTTGCTGCGAATCGGCTACCTTGTGACAGATTCACTTTGCAACAAGAGGGCTGGGGTCAAGGATATTTTTGTCGCAATGTGGCTCAGTCGTGCGGGTTCGGATGTGGCAGTCCCAACAAGAGCGCCCGAGTGCGTACCTGTCCAAAAATGCTAAGCCTGGAGACTTGCCTTCCTGTTCACCCGCTGACTCGGGATTCTGAGGAAGGAGATTCCTGGGTTGACGAGCTGAAGCTCGAAACATCGCTAAAGGCTATCCCTGCTCTCCCGGCGGTTAAGTCTGTTGCCAGAAGGGCTCGTGTCATGCTTTGATCTCTGATAAAAGTTTTTCGTCGCGATCTTTTCGATACAACCCGATACAATAAAAAAAGCCGGGAAAGACCCGGCTAAGCATAAGTTGCTCAATCTGTGAGGCCGTGGATCAGTAGTCGAAAGATTCCGCTCGGCAATCGACTCCATCCCATTCGATGTCTTGCAGACAAGCTGCTTTCTGTGCTTGGGCCTTGGCCTGGCACAGGTTGCTGCCCCGATATTCTTTGTCTTGGAACGTGCACACATTCGGCTGGTATTCTTTTGTACAGAATACGGGCGCAAAGCAGGGGGAGGTCAGCTCAGCATTGAGGCCAAGTTCTTCCGCATTTTTGATCACGGCAGACGCCAGCTTTTGGGTCTCATCCCGAACGGTGAGGGCTACGTATTCATAGACGGGAGCAAAGAGCAGGTTGCAGACACGGTTTTCTTCGACCCAGCCTTTGACGCCAGCAACGATCTGGATCTGACCTGCGACGGTCTTCTTACTGAGATAAGCTTTCAAGCCCTGGGCTTGGCAACTGTTACCAGCAACTTCTACGCGACCGCTGACGGTGTAGGCGGCAAAGTCAGGATTGATCCCACCGTTTTCTGCGTTGATGGTGATGGTGTCCAGAACTTTTTCCTGTTGGATGTAGATGCGACAGCTTACGATTTTTTGGCCATCGACGTCACGTTTGGTCGAACACTTCTTTTGGGGAGTAGCTTGAAGGGAAGCTGAAAACAAAATACTAGCTGCGATCAAGATGGAACGGAGCATGGACTTTTCCTTGGTCAAGAGTTCGTTTCTCGGATGTCGGTTTTCTATCAGGGTCTTTGGGTAAAGGGAAGATCGAAAGAAAACAACTCTCTCATCCTGATAGAATCAATTGGATCGGTCCTATTCACGATGATCAATTCACCGATTTAGCAAGAGTTGTAGAGCACTCAGAGGCAAAAAAGAGAGGTCTTTTATTGGTTGGCTGGTTGGTTAAATAGCTTCCTAGAGATGGCTGTCAAAGATGAAAAGAGACGAATTGATCCAGCGAGTAGGTAAAGTACTGCAGAGAGTCGATCCGGATATCTTGAGGGTAGGTAAAAAGTGTCTTGCGTTCCCCGACCTGTGTGGTCATGTCCTTGCTTGACTTAGATTGTCAAGCATGCCAACTCATTGAGCTATGTTGATCTCTGGGAGTCTTTCTATGAAAGTCTTTCTCATCCCTATGGTGCTCAGTATCAGCCTGGTTGTGACTGGAAGAGCTGACGGTGTGAGTGTGGAAGAGGTAAGCCGACCATTTCTTGGGCTTCCTTACGGTTCGGGTGCCCATATTGTTGATAAAGAGCTCATGGCGCCCTCCTATGATTGCATGACTTATGTGGAAACTGTGATGGCCCTTTATCTTGCAACGAAAGACGAGTCCGCATCGGCTCTTTTGAATCGCATTCGCTATTTTGAGGGAAAGCGCGAGGAGGCTCTGCGCAAACATTTTGTTGAAACAGATTGGATCAGCGATAATCAAAGGCTGGGGTTTGTCACCGATATCACCAGGAAGATTATGCCGACGGCACCCTCTCTTTCTGCTTGGATTGATAAGAGCGCCTGGTTTAGAAAAGTCCATCCAAAGTTTGCGCAGGCATTTGAAGCATCGAGTCTACCGAAGAAAATAAACGCTACGCTCGACTATATTCCACTCGAGGTTCTACTCCCCCTTGTCGGGAAGATTCCCGATGGAGCGATCATTATTTTCATCCAAAACGATGTAAACAAACTCCTGGATACCATCAAAACGCCTTTGATCGTTGGCCACATGGGGCTAGCGGTGAAGTTCAAAGGCGAACTCAAGCTGCGGCAGGCCGATTTGAGAGCTAGAAAGATCAAGGATACAAACTTGATCGAAGCGATGCTGGCTTCAAAAAAGTTGTTTCGAGGCATAACAGTTTTGGAAATCAGGCGATAGTATCGAGAAGACCCACAAGTCTTAGGCAGAGCCTAAAGATCTAAACCTAGCGAGTTCAATGCAGAGGAAAACCCAGAGTCGTCAGCTTATCGCGGAGGAGATGGCGGCCTGAAAGAGACTCGGAGCCCTTGATCCGATCGCTGGAATGCTGCGACCAGGTGCCCTGAACCTTCATATGGTGATCCTGATAAAACTTCGCCATGATCCTATCATAGTGATGGACTGCTGGCTGCCAGGCCTGATTATCATAGGTTTCACGATGCAGGACGGCGCTCTGGGGGAGTCTCGGTTTGACCTGAGCCTCACCTTTTGGATAACCGAGACAAAGACCGAAGACTGGAAAGACCTGTGGGGGAAGCTTTAACTCTTCGGCAACCTGGAGCGGCTGATTGCGGATCCCTCCGATATAGACCGATCCGAGTCCAAGCGATTCAGCCGCTATCACTGCGTTCTGTGCTGCTAGAGCTGCGTCGATAACAGCCAGAACAAACATCTCGGTGAAGGGAAGCGCCTCAGCTGTGGTCGCGACGCTGTCGGCCACGGCCTGAAGACGGGCAAGATCGGCAAGCCAGACCAGAAAGATCGGACACTGAGCGACATGTTTTTGCCCTCCTACGTACTGAGCCAGACGTTTTTTGCGTTCAGCATCTTCAACTGCGACCACACTCCAGGCTTGGAGATTCGACGAGCTTGCTGCGGACTGAGCGGCTGCGATCAGGAGTTCGAGGGTACCCGCTTCGAGTGTCTTGTCTTCGTAAACACGGATCGAGCGATGGGCCAAGAGAGTCTCGAGAGTCCCATTCCAGAGGGACGATGCTAGGGTTAAGACTTCACCGTAGCGCTGACTGTAGGCCTTATCTCGCTTGATCATTCTGGGCTCCCGTTTGGCTGGTCTGCCTGTCTTAGCGAAAGCAGCTCTGCTTTTCAAGAGTGTCTTGAACGTGAAGCGGACCTTTTAGCTAACGCCGCACCTTTCGCCTGCTCTTTCGCCAGACGCGAGTGAGGGGAAGGAAGCGGAAAACAAAATAGAAAGCGACATGCTACAATAGGGTGGTGGTTCTGCAATGTTTTTCCAAGAGATTCGTCCCCCCTGGACAAGCGGATCGCATCCGCTGGTTGAGAACATGTCAAAAAGGCGTTCTTTTGATGGATGACTTCAGATTTTGGCTGCTGGTTGCGGGGGTGTGTGTGGGTCTGGAGTTTGTGCTACCGGGGGCGATCCTTGTCTTCGTTGGTTTGGCGGCGGTTGTGGTGGCACTGGCACTGGGGAACAGTTGGATCCATGGTTCTGTCGAGGCTATCACTCTGTTTTTTCTCTCTGGGTTGGTCTCTGTCCTGGGGATTCGCAGTGTATTCTTGCGCTTCTTCCCAGGGGACACTTGGGTCGACGATAGTGAAGAAGACACTTATGCGATTGGGGCGCGCGCCATCGTTCTAACCGATATCGGACCGAACAGTCCGGGGCGGATTCGCTTTCAAGATAGCACCTGGGAAGCGGAGAGCCGTTTTAGCATTAAAAAAGGGGATACTGTGATCATACTCTCACGCGCTGGCAATCGCTGGGTGGTGAAACCCATGACTGAGGAGACTGTGACATCATGATTGTACTCACGATTTTTGGACTCTTGTTTTTGGTTTTCGCCTACCTTACGTTTGTGGTGGTTCCTATGCGCGAAGCCATCATTGTCGAACGTCTCGGCAAGTTTCTAAAAACTGGACCACCCGGTCTGCATATTCTGATTCCTCTCATCGATCGAGTGGCCTATCGCCATGAGACCCGAGAGCAGGTGCTCGACATCCCACCCCAAAGCTGCATCTCACGGGATAACATCCAAATTGAGGTGGACGGGCTGCTTTATCTCAAAGTCACCGATGTGAAACTCGCCAGCTACGGTATCGCTGACTATCGACTGGCAGCGATCAACCTTGCGCAAACCACCATGCGCGCCGAGGTCGGCAAGCTCACCTTAGGGGAAACCTTCTCAGAGCGTGAAAAGTTAAACGATAAAATCGTCGAAGAGATCGATGCAGCATCCAGTTCCTGGGGCATCAAGGTCTTACGCTACGAGGTTATGAATATCGTACCCTCAAGCCATGTAGTCTCGACTCTAGAAAAACAGATGGAAGCCGAGCGGGAAAAACGGGCGGAAATCCTGCTTGCGACCGCCGAGAAAGAATCACGCATCAATCTTTCTGAGGGAGAAAGACAGTATGCGATCAATATCTCGGAAGGGGAAAAAATCAGGCAGATTAACGAAGCAGAAGGACGCGCCCAGAAGATCGCCCTGATTGCTGCAGCTACAGCAGAGGGTACCGCCTTGGTCGCTCAATCGCTCAACCAGACGGGTGGATCAGAAGCGCTGAAGCTCAAATTGATCGATCATTTTATCGACGAACTGAGCGGCGTCCTGGCCAAAGCCGAGGTGGCCATTCTCCCCGCAGAGATGGCTAAGGTAACGGGGATTGTCGAGGGTCTCGATCAATTGACACAACATCTACCAAGGAAGTAAGGCATGGAACTGCTAACTCTCATCAATTTGACCTTTTGGGGTATCACCTTTCTGGTGGTGCTGTTGAAGCTAGTCAGCTCCATACAACTGGTGCCGACCCAATCGAACTATATCGTGGAGCGACTTGGGAAGTACCATGCAACCCTTGGCCCCGGCTTTCATGCCATTGTTCCCTTTATCGACAGAGTTGCCTACAAAGTTGATGTGCGTGAGCAGGCCATTGAAGTGCCACCTCAGGAATGTTTTTCAAAGGACGAGGTGCACGTGACAGTCGATGGGGTCATTTACCTGTCTGTCACTGATCCGATTCGCGCTTGCTATGGTGTCACAGACTTCCGCTATGCGGCGGTGCAACTCGCTCAGACAACAACTCGGGCTGTCATTGGCACCCTCGATCTAGATAAAACCTTCGAGGAACGTTCGTCAATATCCGCTCGTGTTGTCCAGGTGCTCGATGAGGCAGGTCAAGCCTGGGGCATTCGAGTTCATCGCTACGAGATCAAAGATTTACGTCCACCCGAAAGTGTTCGGGTCTCGATGGAAAAGCAGGTGACTGCGGAACGCCATCGGCGAGCGATCCTAGCTAAGAGTGAAGGGGATCGGCAAGCCAAAATCAATCTTTCCGAAGGCAAAAAGGCAGAGATGATCAACCTTTCGGAAGGCGAAAAACAGCGTCAGATCAATGAAGCAGAAGGTCGCGCCCAAGAAATCCTTACCATTGCTCGGGCAACGGCAGAGTCCCTCGCTAAGATTTCGAGCGTGATTCAAATGCCGGGTGGAGAGGAAGCACTCAAACTCCAGGCAGCGGAACGTTATCTCAAGACCTTGAAGCATGTAGCCCGCGAAAAGACCCGAGTGGTGATTCCGATGAATGTCGCCGATCTCAAAGGCTGGCTAAGCGCAGTTGAGTTAGCTCCAAAGTCCAAAGAGTAAGGGGAGATGTCTGATCATGCAGAACTTCGGAGCATTTGCTCCAAGATTCTTGTCCCGGCTGCTGTGGATTCGCAGCCGTTTTCAGCTTATCAAGGCTTATCTCAATCGGTGGCTGCGGCTCGAGACTCGTCCTCTGCAACTCGATGGAGAGATCGAGGGGCTGCACTACCGTATCATCGTGCCTGGGCCAGGTCTTCGCCATGCGGAGGCTTCCTCGGTGTTTTTCGAACAGAAGGTCCAAACGGCAGCACCGCGCGATACACTTAGCTCAGATCTGACGTTTCGTCAGTTCTGGCCCTGGTCAAGCCGACGAAGCGAGCCCAGTTTTGAGCTCTGGGCAGAGGCCTATCTGCCGATCAGGGGTGGGATTGAGACTTATGTGAAGGAAGAACTCAGCTCCATGGTGCAGAGACGTCTGCAAAAAGCCCTTAAAGAACCCCATCAATTCAAGATCGATTCGACATTGGAGCGTTTCGAACTCTTTTACGAGGAGCTTTATCGACCTCTCCTCAAACTTCGTCATGGACAGGATGGATTGCCGACGGCGCGAGATAGCTTTCTTCGTCAGGCAGGTCGCACGACTGATGTGCAGCTTCTCTTTATCGAGAACGCTGCCGGAGAAACTATTGCAGGTGTTTTTCTGATTGTCTATCGGTTGACCGAGCTTGTTAAGATTTTCGAGTATGGGGTTCGCTCGGCGCTTATAGCTGACAAGGAAGCCTTTCAAAAGATTTATGCCCTGATGAATTACTATAGCATTCGCTTCGCCTTCGAAAGACGATTCAAGGCCGTGAGCTTTGGTTATTCTAAGGCCGTCCTCAACGATGGTGGGTACTTTTACAAAAAGCAATGGGGCTGTACCTTCCGCACGACCTCAAAGATCAATCATATGCAGGTAGAGGCGGTTGGCCTCAAGGCTGCCGACTTACTGGAATCTCGACCCTTGCTGATGTTTGAAGGAGATCAGCCTGTCGCTGTCGTTGGTCTCAGTGTCCGAGCTTCCATTGAGCCACTGTTCAAATCCCTGAAGTCCTACCGGTGTGCAGGTATGAATCGGTTGTACCTTGTCACGTCTCAGGAGCTCTTTGTCGAAGTCGCAGCACGCTGGACCAAAGAGGGCAGCGACCTCGAGCTGAAGCGATGGCGCAGTGCCTAGACCTTAGCGGTAGCAACCTGCCTGTGAGCGGAAAGTGGCAAATTGAGCCTTCAATTCACCGATGGGATCGCGTGATCCTCGCACATCGAGGCGAACGAATAGGCTACCATCCGGATTGTCAACTTGTATGAAGGCTGCGTCCGAGGGACGAGCAGGACGGCAGCGGGAGTCGCCTTCACCATTCAAAGCTCCCGCCTCGAGCGCGGCTATCAAACGACCCGCTAAATCACAAGCTGGCTGGCGAAATGCGGCCTCAGACTGGGTCAGGACGCGGGCACTGGTCAGGATATTGCCTTGGACGGAATAGACGAAACCGTCGACTACTCCCTGCCGATCCGCAGCAAAAAATCCATTGTCGCTGCCTGTAAATCCGACCGCAGTACCGTCCAGTCGAATCATGCCGTACTGTCGAAGTGCAGCCGAAGGGTCGAAGCTCGGCCTGGTGATAGCCGCGAGTGTGGCCTCGACACCACGACCTTGGGCCAGGAGTCGAGCAGCGGCACGACGGCCCTCGATATTGGAGAAGGCTTGGGCATGGACAGCACCGACACCGGGTACTCCCTGGTAAACACGGCTCACTGAAGCTCCGGCGATACAGGAGGTTGCAGCACCCCCGACCTGCTTCGTGCTGGAATCACCCGCGACAATCGAGTAGGTTGCTAAAGCAGAATGCGCCCATAATGCTACTGTGGCTGTAAGGAGAAGATCTACGAATCGAAGAGTCCTCATGAAAAGCTCCTTCTGTGGCGAACGACGTGCCTTCTGCATACCCAAACGAGGCGTTAGCGCCTAGCCTCGGCGCCTCCTTTATGATCGAAAGCGCACCACAGTGTAACACACGTCGAATCACTGTGGCTGAGCCGAGGAGTTGCATTTGCGACGATCGACTTCGGCAAATCCTTTGCAACCTGCTGGATCTGCTACTCAGACTTCTCGCGAGCTATTCGTTGCCACATTGACGTTTTTGAGAAATGTGTCGCTGTATTGATAGCTTACGGCTCTCGGAGACAATCTATGCCTCCCTCTGAGAGCTGGCACTGCTTTTGCGATCCAGGAGGCAGCTTGTTTCTCGCACGATTCCGATTCGGCACCTGGGGATGGTTGGGACGAAAGGGAGCTCGGATTGAGCCACCTCTCTCACCCTCAGGTGCTTCTCTCACCGATTTTTATCCGCGCTGTTTGGCGTGGTTTGGTTTTATGAAGGGTGCGAAGTGTAAGGCACTTCGTTACCCCTCTCAAGCACGATAGGCTGAGACGCTCTCGAGCCAAGGGAAGCTCCGACCATAGCCGCTTGCGGTTTGGTCGGAGAGGGTGTCGCGCTCTGATTGAGCGATCTCGATAAACGCCTGAACCAGGCTCGGTTCGGGCGTCGTTTTTCTTGGATAAAATCCGAGGCTCACTCGGAGCTGCGGGGGGCTGGTCGTGATCGTTGCGTTGTGCGATCACATAGGTCCAGCTGGGCGCTTTCCTGCCAAGATTTGTACAGCGTCGGTTCTTGACACAAGAGGCCATTCGCAATTCCAGATACTTGGCCATGGGAACGGTCTTTGCTCTGTCTCTAGGGTCTCGTGTTGGTTTTGTTTGAAGCGTCTCGAACCTATTGCATTCTGCGGTCACCATCTGCTGATCTGAGCTGCTGTTGTTGAGGGATAGGACTATGACTCTTGCTAAAAAAGTACAAACGAATCGATTGGCTGTTTTTGTCTTCGGCGCCTTTGGTGTTCTTTTGGCTCTCGCCTTTCATTACGCAAAGGTCCCCTCAAAGCCGAAACAGGTCACATATGTGATTCAGGCTGAAGTCGTCGACGAAATCCAATGGCCAAAATGATTACTTTTCCAGACTAGACCTCCTAGGGTATTCAAACAAGTGTGCGTCCAGACTGAGGTCCGATGGGTCGTAGCCTAAGACCCTCCAGTCCCCTAGGGAACGAGTGTTCCCATCGGGCTTCTGAACGGAGTTGTCTAGCCACTCTCTGGCCTTCCGAGCAAGCGAAGCATGAATTCTGTTATAGCCTGAGGTTCTTTCTCGACGCTGGGCCATACCGATTCCGGAGGCGCGTGACTGCAGAGATAGAGAGGCAGCTTTGGTAAACGCTCCCGCAACTGGGCAAGGAAGCTCAAGCCATCGGAACTCGAACCTTCGAACATCGCATCACTTATGACAGCCAGGCAGCCCTCAAAAAGCCTAGGATTCTTCTTCAAAGCTGCTTCCAAGTCCTCGGGTGATGCAAAGCTTCGCACGTTTTTGCCCCCAGCCGCGAGCCAGATATCCCGATAGATCGGATCATCCTCGATAATAATCACGGAGACGGCTTCGGTCTCGGTCGGCAAAAGACGTTGCAAGGTCTCGATGCGCAAGGGCTTAGGTTCGCAGGCATCGGCGCCTGCGAGACCCGCGAGCTTTTCTAGTTCGGGACTCCAGAGATGGGACTGCAAGAGGATACGCGCCCGGGGAGCGAGCAGTTTTAGCTTCGGCAAGAGCTGAAGTCCATTTTCCTCACCAAGTTGATAGTCGAGGAGAATCACACCCTCCCAACTCGTTTGAAGATAGAGCGCAGCTTCCCTATAGGTCTTGACAACCCGAAAGTCGAGTGTTTGACCTGGATTCATCACCCCGTTGAGTAGCTCTCGTACGTTGGCGACATCGATGGGATCGTCATCGACCATCAGGATCCGCGTAGAAAGACGAAAAGGACGCTTGTTTTCGACTCGATCAAGGAGTTGTTGCCACAGCTGATCAAGGTGCGCTTGGCGCTGCTCCGGCCGTTCATCCGTTCGATAGGATGCGGGGATGGAGACGACGAAGCTCGTTCCCTTTTCTGGGTGTGACTCACATCGGATCTGTCCATTGTGGGAGAGGACCAACTTTTGGACGATGGCCAGGCCTAGACCTGTTCCGTGGTCTTTACCTTCCGTGAAAAAAGCTTCAAAAATCCTCTCGCGTTTTTCTGGAGGGATATAGCTGCCGGTGTTGTGGACCCCGATTTCGATCCAGGTCAAGGGCCCCTCCTGCAACTCGCGTGTGGTGATTTCGATGCGGCCTCCCTCCGGCGTGGCCTGCAGGGCGTTGGTGACGAGATTCGTCAAGATCCGGGTGATCTTGGTACTGTCCCCTTCAAGCATCAGACGATGCTGCCATGTCCATCGCAGTTCGATCTGTTGACCCGGAGGTGGTAACAGGCGCAGGCACTCTTCGAGTACTTGGGCCGGACTGACAGGTTCGGTGACGAGTTCCAGGTTCGAGCCCATCTCGAGAATATCGGCAATCATCTCTTTCACCGCATAAGAGATTCTCCGAACTTCGGGCAGATACTCCCGCGCTAACTGCCGAATACGCTCGGGGTCATCGTTCTTACTCAAAAGATCGAGCAGCGCTTCCATCCGACCGAAAGGGCGTTTGATATCATGAGCAAGCATCTGAACTGCCGCTCCGATGGCACTGACAGACTCCTGTCTGAGCTCGATAGCTTTTTGCTTGTGTACGGGTCCCCCGAGTTCGATGAACCGAAGTGTTCCCCGGGCAGTCGCCTCCTCGACAAAGGCGACGTTACCGTGAACCAAGAGAGGCGTGCGCGTCACGGGTAAGAACTGTGGGTGCTGGACAAGTTTGCTCAAAAAATCTCGAAAGATCGCGGCGCGCCGGCCTGTCTGCACCTCTTGCTTCAGCTTTTGCAACGAGAGGATAAGTGCTTCCGGCTCCAGCGGTAAGGTCATACTTTGGTTGAGGGCTCGCTCCAGCGAGTGAGCTGCTTGACCCGGGGAAGATTCCAGCCAGGCAAAAAGGACTCCGTCCGACGCCTGCGATGCAGCTGCTTGTGGCACAAACTTGAATTGAATGTGCCAGCGGTGTTCGAGATAGGCGCTGAGATCTTCTAGGAGAGCCGGTGCGACCGATGCGGGATCGTAGCAAATGGTCCGATAGAGACGACTGGGTAAGGGATCCAGAGAACTTTCTACTGCAGGTACTTCACAGGCAAATGCATGCTGATGAAAGAGTTGAGTCAGCCTATGCTTGCGCCAGACGCTGCGTAGACGGGCAAAGCCTTGCAATGCAAAACGAACGGTATCCAGGGTCGCACGATCGCGAATGCTTTGGTACAGCCAGATTCCAAACAGAAGCTGGGGGCGTGTCGCGAAGTTATGCGTCTCGCTGAGAGCGTTGGTCGCAGGCGCCTTCCGCAAGGTTCCGGGAAACATGCTCAATCGTGCACGATCATCATGTCCTTCGATAGGTCCTGTCTGATCGAGGACCTGAATGTCGACACTCGTGTAATGGGCTTCGCGTCGGTCTTTGGCTCCGTGTTGAGGAGCTAGGATCAAGCGATCGCCCTGGCTACTCTGCACCTGCCAGTCACCGACACTGATGTGGACATGAGATTTTTTATGGATCCAACATTCAGGCAAAGCCAGCCGTTCGAGAAGATCAGATACAGTCTCCTTAAGCAGGATCTCAAATCGATGCCGGGAGTGGATCTGAAAGCTACGCTTGGCGTCTGCACCTTTGTAGCGAAGGATGAGACCGAGCTGTGAGGATGCATACGGAGAGGCAGCGACGCGGAGCAGTGAATCGATAGCATCTTCAGCTGTTAGCTCGTCGCCATTGGCAAGAATGATGCCCTTGCGGAGCTGTATGCGGTAGGAACGACCGTCCTGGTTGATCGAGCAGGACTCGAGCAGATGGCGTTCCAGTTGGCCTTCCGCATGGAGCTCCATCAGTCTCGAACCGCAGTTGATCCAGAGGATTTCATCAATCCAAGCATCGGCTGTGGTGTCGATCGACCAGCGCGGTAGGCGCGGAAGGTTCAGATAAAGAGTGCGCGTATCATTCTGTTTTTGCATTGAGGGAGCTCGGAGGATGAAAGAGAGGTTCGATCACCAGAGTCTGTATATCCTGGAGTCGCGCGAGATGCCGATCAAGGGCCTGACGTTTGGCATCTTGGGTAGCTGCATCGTCTTGAGGATGCAACAAGGCTTTGCTAGCTAGGTAGCGTAGCGTGCGTACAGCGGCGAGGTAATCGTGATACAGACGCCGCCGCTGCTCGACGGCTTCTGGCGTGGTAGCCAAGCTAAGTGTCACCAGTAAGGCTTCGTCTTGGATCTTGAATTGCCAAGTCCCTAGCCCTTTGTCCTGTTCCATCGCACTCTCCTTTCGATCATTCGGGATCCGCTGCTTTTGCAAACTCCGTGCCCGACTTCTGTCTGCCTTAAAAAAGCCCTCTAGTCGTTCGGAAAAAGTCCCAAAGCTAGGTAGCAAAGTTTCAAAGCCCTTAGGGGCCATACGCTCCATCCAGGGCTGAGAGTATGATACCCGGCCTTCCCTCGGCTGTACGCTGAAGCGCACGAGCTCATCCTTCGTCCCGGTTGTGTGGTCCTGATATGTTGACCATCGTTCGGAGCGCTTCCGGATCGATGAGGCCGGAACGAACCAACTCCTGGAGTCTTGACGAAAGCGTGGAGCGGGGCATATCGATCAGTTTAGCAAGTTGCCGTAGAGTCAGTCTGCCTTCTTGTTTGTAGCAGTATACAACCAGACCCAAGAGCAGACGCATGGTCAGCTTTTCAAAGTTGATCGATTGACCACTTTCCCAGGTGAGCACAATACGGCTGCTGCTTGATTCACTGGAAGCTGAAGGGCTATCATCAGCAGCTGGCTGAAGAGGGGATTGCAGGTGAGACCAAATATAGCTGGGCACAGCTGAAGGGGGAATGACCCCACTGTAAGCATGTTCGGTCATGGCGCGTAGACAGTTGCGCAGCTCTCGAATGTTACCGTGGCGCCAATCATATTGTTTTAAAGCCTGCAGGGCAGCTGCACTCACCTGGTAGGGACCACCTCGCATGCTGGCACCAAACAGTGTGGTTAGTTCTTCGACCTCGTCCATTCGTTCCCGCAGGGGAGGCAGAGTGATCACAGCTTCACAGAGGCGTTGCCAGAGGTCACGGCGGAAGGAGCCAGCGGAGACGAGGCTTCCCAGGTCTTCATTAGTAGCCGAAAGAACTCGAACCTGAATCGTTTTAGGACTCGAGGCCCCGACAGGACGAAGCTCCTGGTTTTCGAGGACCCGTAGCAGAGCTACTTGGGCAGCTGGGCTCAGTGTGGCGACCTCATCAAGAAAAATCCATCCTCCGTCCGCCTTTTCGAAGAGCCCCACCTTGGCCTGATGTGCGCCTGTGAAAGCCCCTTTGACATGACCAAATAGCTCGCTCTCGATCAGCCCAGGCGGGAATGTTCCGCAGTGAACCCGGACAAACGGGGTCTGACCGCCTAAGGCGGACGCAAAGATGTCAGCTACGACCTCTTTGCCAGTCCCTGTTTCGCCGTGAATGTGAATCGACGTCAAGGCCGATTGAATCAAGCGCGGAATGCGCTCAGCTAAATCGTGAGCCGTGCGGCCAGCCACAGACGAAAGACTCACCTTTGAGTCGATCGGGAGCCTCGGGGTTCGGCGTCGACTGAATTCCTGGTAAGCCGCCTGGATCCGTTCACGAATCCGTTGATCGTCCTGCCCTTTGAACAGAAAGTCGTCAGCACCCCTCGCGATGCAGTCTCGGACGGTCGCCGTGTCGTGGAGATCAGAGCACATCACAATCATGCTGTGGGGCAAGCGCCGCCGCAACTGGCGGGCGAGGCTTCGACCGTCGACATGAGGGCGATCAAGAAAAATGTCCAGGATGACAACCGCGGGTTCTGGTCCCTCGTCCAGCGCCGCTTCAAGGGCAGCAGCATTGGCAAAGCTCTGGACAGGCATAGATGGCGAGGAAGGGTCGGCGCTTAGAATATCGCGGACCTGATCCAGGAACAGTGGATCGTCGTCTAAATGAAGAATAGGAGCGGCTATAGACTGCATGCGTCGTTCGTTCCTCATGGACACGGGGCAGAGGTCTTGCCCTCTGATTGAGCTGACCGAGGTCGTTTCAGAAATGGCCGAAATCGGGCCAGCTCGCAAGAAAAACCTCGCAGCACTGGTCCGAAGCAGGCCGACTCCTGCTCAAGGAATGATATAAGAATCCAGAATCTATGGGAAAAAAATCTGGCACGAGTCCTGAAATACCGACGATATCGATCTTGAAAGGAGACGATTCATGAAAACCTCAAATGCCCGACACGAAAAACGCCCCTGGCGTCACGCTCTCAACTTCTGGTGGAAGGCCTCGGGTCGGTCTTTTCACTACCCAGCCGAGGATCGGGAATTCCAGTATCAACTGGATTCGATCCATAATCGACTGGTCCTGGAGAATCAACGCCATGCCTAAGACCAACAAGCCCCAACCGAAGCGCGAGCAGCGGGACTCAATCGACCTGATCGATCTCCCGCCTGCTAGGCCGGCTCTTTCCGCCGTCAACTGCCCCTTCTTGATCCTTCCCCTCGGTCTCGGCTGACGTCTCCGCACGGAGCTGGAAGTTGCGACTATCCTTAATCGTTTCGATAAGCAGAAGTCTGAGATCGCGCGAACATCGTCATCGAAGTGAGCGTCAGTCAGTTCGGACTTCTCTCTTTTATATAGCAATTTCAAAGGTTTGTGTGTGCTGTCGGCTGCTCCGACACCTGCGTGGATATCCGTCAGTATCTTAGCTTCGGACTTTCTTTCAAAACAGAATGATATTCGGAGGATCAGCTAGTCTCGGCCTTTGGCTCTAATCGTGTATTAGCTATACCATCGGGCTAGAAGTTCAGCCCATCAAACTTTCGGTTGTAGGAGTAGTTATGAAATCGGTTGTTCTCGTTGCTTGTCTGATGGCTGTTACCGCTTGTACCACGATGTCTTCTGTCGAAACCAACAAATCTGGTAAAGCAGAAGAAGCCAGCCTTTCCAAAGAACGTCAAGAAGCAATTCTTGAAGCTGTCGGCGGCAAATAAGCGAGTCGCGGACTCGCAGGAGCATGTGCTTCGGCACATGCCCTCCCTCCCCTTCTCTCCCTCGATCGTCCTCTCTCTTGTTCTCTTCCCTGCTCAAATCGTGACATCCATTGTAGTAGCGATGAAGTCTTTGTCTGTGGCCTAGCAGTAGGCACTCTGGCGGATACAGACAACGCCTTCGTTAATAAAAGGATCAATAGAGCAGTTCAAAATAATAACCCTCTTGGAAAGTTCATCGACATTCTGAAGTACAAGGCTCTCCGCCTTGGTCAGAAAGTTGAAAAGGTCGATGAAAGAGGGGAAACTACGAGGACATGCTCGAAATGCGATCACAAGCTGAAGGAGGGTCTAAAGCCAGATATTCGGGAGTTTTCCTGCCCTCAGTGCGGGTTTCAATTCCCCAGAGATCATCAATCGTGTCTTAATTTTCTGAAAAGATATGAATCAGCGGCGTGGCACCGCCTTCCCGAGATCTATTCGGGTCGTAGTAGGAGGCTAGCGCTTGCGCCATTCTCCTTCAAACCTCAAAAGTCCTGGAATGATCTTCCAAGGGTTTTTCCATCCTAACTATAGGATGCTCGGGAATTGATTCCCGAGAGGATGTCACTACGGATCCAATTTGGAAGGCGGCAGCTTAGGGAGCTGCTGGTCTCTCTAGATCGGGAGCAGCAGGATCTGCTTCGACAAGGATCGAAAAGATATCACTTCGTATGCTACGGCTTGTATCGGCGAATTGATAGTAATAGACGACAGAACCCGAAGAAGGTCGTGGGACGCGGATACTATCTTCGATCGAACGCCAGGGCTGATTCACACTGCCAGGATCGCGCTCAAGCGCCTCAAAATCGGCCGAAACACGGACCCATGCGACCAAAGCATTGGTATTGAATATCAGGGGTATACTTGCGGGCGCTGCTTCCGCACTACGGGGAAGAACGGGCGTCGCAGCCATACCGCTTACACTCAAACGGTCATAGAGCGTGAAATTGCGGGACTCTGGAGCAGAACGCACCTCCCAGGTGCTACGCGTTTGCACATATCCCGCTTTCTCGATGACGACGGGAAGAACCTGTTCGCTAGGAGCGCGAGTGCTGTAACGACCGCTGGCATCGGTCAGAACCTCCTGCCGACCCACCCGTACCTTGGCCCCGACGACTGGGGTAGGAGCCGTCTCGAGGGGACGGGTCGCAAAGACGAAACCGCTCATTGTCAGATCGGGTTGAAGGCGGATCACACCCATATCGAGAGTCCCGATTTGGATCGGGTTGATCCGGTCGTAGACCGCCCCGAAACCAGTTGTCCCACCTTTCACGAAGTAAAGACGCAGCCGACCAGGGTTGTAACGCAGGCGCAGGGTTTCCAAACGCTGTTCATCCCAGCTGAAGCTAAAACGTCCTTCCGCGTCGCTGACGCCTTCCGGAGCGCTTTCCTGCTCGACATAGACCATCACCTCAGCGAGAGGAGCACCGCTTGGATCTTCCGTTCGACCAGCGATCTCGAGCGGGAATTCTTGAGTTTCCACGGTGCTTTCTGGGTTGTTCAAGCAGGCCTGAGGTGCCAGGAATGAAGCAAGATAGAGGAGACATAAACCAAATGTTCTGGGGTGTTTCATGGTCAACCACTCCTTTCCACAGCAGACGCAACGACCGAAGACCACGATGTGGTCTTGCAAAGAACCGACCAAGCTGCTCGAGTCGAGTTTACGATGATATTTATAAAGAATTTGAAAGGATTAACTCCCATCTGATAGACTGTAAGCAAATGGCAACCGTACAGGATTTAGTCGATTCATCGCCTTGGAACAAGGGCGCGGGTTCGAGTTCGCTCAGGAAGGAGCCAAGAGATGCCGGCTGCAGCACAGGAGTTGAGGGGTCGAAGCAGGTGGGCGGTCTTACTCGGATTAGCCTTGGGACTCGCAGGCTGTGGACTAGCTGCCAAAAGCAAGACTTGTAACCTTAAAGCTAAGGGTCTGTCCGGCAGGGGCTGGAACGGCCAGGAGCTGGCGGGCGGGCAACTCGCCCTCATTTTTCTCAAGGGTCCTTCTTCAGTCAGTGCGGATATCGGTGCTTATCTCGAAGCCCAGAGCATTCGAGCAGGCTTTTTCGTCCAAGGATCAGCTGTCGAGGGACAGGAGAAGGTACTCGAAGAAATCAGGGACCAGGGTCATCTTCTTGGTAATGGGAGCTACCGCTACCAGGACCTCACGCAGGCCGAACAGCCAGTCCTCGAACTCAGGACCACCGATGCCCTGATAACACCCTATGTGACTGGCAACCTTTTCTTGTTTTATGCACCGCTCAAAAGCTTCGATGATCAAACAGCCGCCTTGCTTGAGTCCAACGGACTTGGTAAGTACGTAGGTCCTATCAAGGACGACAGCTTGCCAAGTCCGACTTTCCAATACGACGAACAATGCTGGATAGAAGCTCTCGCACCCTCGGTCTGTGCAGCTCAGTACTTTACGGAAGCTCAGCGGTTGGGGCGGGGGGTCCTTGCATTCCACGATACCGATAGCCGGACTCTGGTGATGCTCCAGGAGCTGGTCCCTCAGCTCAAGGCCTTCGGTTTCGATCTGGTGCGCTTAGACGAAATACCGAGTGTGAGAAGCGCCCTAAGCCGTGCTGGTGGTCAAGTTGATCAGGTTGCAGGCCCGCAAGCCTGTGACGATTACGAGTGAGGAGAAACTCGTGCCCCTAAACCTGATGCGCAATTGGATCGTCGCATTCGGCCTAAGCGTCACAAGCCAGGCCTTGAGTACGAACGCCTGTGATGCGAATTCCTTTGCACTGTTTCTGGCGAAGGCGCAAAGCCTCGCAGCGGACTCCGAAGTGCTGGGCCGGCAGCTTGTGAGCTGCCCCCGGGAAGATTATCGAGAAAGCACACTGTATTGGTTGAGCTTTTACCTTTTTCGAACCAATCAGAGCGCAAAGACCGATGCCTTGATGCAAAGTCTGCCGCTTCCGGCGGCAGGAGAGAAAGCCACCCTCCGGCACAAAGCTTGGAACGGGGACGTGACAGGCCTCAAAAGCAAAGTACAAGCGGGTGATCCAGCTTTTGTAGAGGATCCGCAAATGATCCTCGCTTTGGCTCGGACCTCAATGCGCACAGGTGCCTTCAAGGACGGACTTTTGCATTTTGAGGTCTTTCTGAAGCAAAATGAAAGCCAAGAGGCGATTGAGGCCGAACGCCTCTATGCTTACATTTGGTCCGGAGACACCGATGCTGCACGTTTGCAGATCGCAGCGATGAGGCGATATGAGCTCAGCCCTTATTTGCAGCAGACTCTTCAGCGTGCCGAAGTCCTGTTGGGACAGACGGCTCCCAACTTTGTCTGGGCCCAGGAGGGAAAGGCGTACTGGTTGCATGTCGCTACGGTACAAGCTCAGGATAATCGTGGTTATGCGCGACGTGGGCTCGAAGCCGCTTATCGGGGGCTCGTCGATCTCGATGTGACAGGATTCGAAACACGTCATCCTCTGAACGAGGCGCGCAGCAATCACGCCTCCTTTTTGGCGTCCAAAGCCTTTGGTCGTGAGAGCTTACGCATTCTCAGCGGGTTGGGCTACTGGAGCAGTGGTCCTGATTTTGTACAGGGAGTCCTCCGTAGCGAATGGCATCCCATGCCGTCTCTCCGTTTTGGGCTTGGGGTCAGGCGTCAGCCTGTGATTCTGGTCGATAAACCCACACTGGGCGAGCGGGAAGGCCTGATGCGCGACTCGGGTGAGTTCATGTTGGGCTATAAGCACTGGTTTGTATGGCAGAGTTCTATCAATCGGGAAGAAAGTTCAGCGCTCTTTGAAAGGCACCAGCTTGAGTTTCGCTATGGGAATGTGTTTGCTGAAGAATGGACCGATGGTTACGGTTTCTTTCTCCCGATTCGCTATCGGCATGAACCTCAGCCTAGCCAGGACCGCTTGACGTTCCCGCGCGAAATCCGGGTTGGCTTCGGCCTTCGCCTTGTGATCAGCGATGGTACCCTCTATCGCTTGTCGGGGGAGGCCTTGCTGGAATCCATCGATCGGAGTTCTTACCCCGAGCCGGAAAGTTTCCGTAAGCTACTGGGTACCCAGGTAAAGATCGACGCTCGGTATTTTTTGAGTCGTTCGCTCTACGGTCAAGTAGCAGCGGAAGTCAATCAGACGGAACGTGATGCTTTTGAAAAAGAAGAAGAGCGCGAAACGAAAGTTTTAGTTGGTATCGGACTGAGAGAGACGCCCTGAATGCATGGAATGAGGTAAGGTAGGCATGAGAGAAGCACTCATAGGTCTTTTGTTTGGCTGGCTCCTGGCTGCTTGTAGTTACAGGATTCCGGCCGAGGACATCTCCCAGCTTCAAGCCGGTAAGACTTTCAATCGACAAGGAAGCTTCATGATCGGTCCCGGTGATGAGATCGATGTATTTGTGTTTGGAGAGGAGCGACTCACGGGTCGCTTTACGGTATCTCCGACCGGTGTCCTGGCATTTCCCTTGATCGCTCCCATCGCTGTGTCCGGGATGACCACAGCTCAGCTGACCAAGCGGCTCGAAAGTTCCTTGAGTGGCATCGTCAAAAGTCCTCGCGTCGCGGTGTCTGTGCTCGGTATTCGCAGCTTTCAAGTCTATTTTGCAGGCGAGGTGCAAAGGGTTGGTGCAGTGTCCTTGACGAGCGAAACCACGTTTTTACAGGCCCTGACTCTGGCGGGTGGGTTGTCCGAATTCGCCACGGGGCGGATCGTCCTGATTCGGCAGCTGGGCAACAATAAAGTGAGGCGCTTTGCTCTTCGCTACGAAGATATTCTCACAGGTGAGCGCTACGTGGATAACATCACGCTAGAAAGCGGTGATGTGATCTTTGCCGAGTAAATCCGGTATCGAACAAAAGGAAAAGCCAAGCATGACGCCACCACTGGATCCGCTGTCAACCCGATCGTCTTCCGACACCGTGCAATGGCCTTCGCTGCGGACGTATTGGGGAGCTTTCAAGCGGCAGTTTCTCTTAGCCACACTCTTGAGTCTACCCGTGGCAGGCCTGGTCTTGTTGGGCCTTAGTCAATGGCCGTCTGAATTCACCTCGAATGCTGTGATGCTTTATGATCCCATTCAGGGAGTGACAGAGACAGCCGAAACGCCGTTTGTGGCAGCAAATCGACTCGCTGCGACCCTTACGGCACGCTTCCAGGATCCAGAGTTCCTAGCACGTTTGGCCAAGAGGCTCGAAGCGAAGGGCTATCCGCAGCCGGAGATCTCCGATTCGATCATTAAGACCTATCTCGGCAGTGTGATGCCTGACAGTCTCAGACCTCCCTCCTGGTCGATGACGCCAGAGCAACGGAAAGAAAAAGTACAGGTCGAACAGATCCTCAAGTTGCTCACCATCCAGGCGGTACCGGCGACCTTTCAACTGAGTCTCAGCGCTAAGGGCGAGACCCCAGAGGAGGCCCAGTTACTCACGCAGGAGGCGATTGAGCTGTTTATCCGCGAGGAATTAGGCAAAGAACGCGATAAGCTGCTTCTGCAGGCCGACCAACTGGCGACTCTCGAAGCGTCCCTGCTCCGGGAGAAAACCGCTCCTTCCGAGATTGCCCGCACCGAAGGCGTTCGGACAGGGTCCGTAGGCGGTGGCGATAAGAAGCTTCTCAAGGCCCGTGAGCAAAGTCTGATCAATGAGGTTCTTTCCAAGCAAGGCGAACTCTCTCGGCTGCAAGGTAACCAGACGGATCGCTCCTTTGAGCTCGAGGCCGATTTGACAAATCTTCTCTCGCGCAAGGGGCCTGCCCACCCCGATGTGATTCAAAAGCAGCGTGAGATCGATCAATTTCGCAACGATCCTGCCGTTCGTCAGCTTGAGGGCGAGTTGGTTATCCTCAAGCGTCGCTTGACCGAGCTGCAGAACGAGATGCGCAGCAAGGGGGTCGCAATCGATCGCTCGGTGCAGATCAGCAGCTTTCCGGATGGCATGCAGACTTACCTTATGGAGGTGTCGCGGCAGATTCGGAGTCTTGAACTTCAAGCTGCTGGCCTCGAGGAGCAATTGCAAGATCCCCGTAAAAGGACCCGCTTTAATCTTGTGAGGGAACCGGAGTTACCCAATACGCCGTCGAATCGTAAAAAGCTATTGGCAGCAGTTGCTGTCGGCGTTGCAATGGTGCTGGGTACCTTTTTCCTGACCATCTTGGTCCGTGAGCTGTTTCATCCTATGATCATCGATCGCGATCTCTTTCGCATGCGCTATGGGTTACCGGTTGCTGCGGAAGTGAAGGGTCGCTGGCAGAAGGGCCACGCGCTGCTTACGGCCGAAAAGATTCGTGGCCTTCGTCCCCGACTCAATCAACTGCTTGATCGCAGGGTCGTCGATCTACAACTTTTGGATTCGCTACGATTTATGCAGCAGCTCCTGACAAAGCCCGGGACTCAAAATCAAGTGATCTGCGTGCTCGACATGACCCACGGCGGCCCGGCTTACAGTCTCGCAAACAATCTGGCCAACGTCATGGCAACCGACAGCGCCGAAAGAGTCTTTGTACTCAATTTCAACCCAGGATCCTCGCGCGAACTCCAGGCCGAGGGGGCGACGGACCTCATGTCCTTTTTGGGGGGCCAAGCCGAATGGAAGGACTGTCGCATCAAGAGCGGCCCGACCTTAGCCTTCGAAGCCGCGCTGGCCCAAAACCCCGAACAGCAGCTGGAGGCGTTCCGAGAGGACATGCTGCGAAAGTTGATCAAAGCTTTGCGCGACAAGTATCAGCGCATCATCATCGACGGATTTCAATGCGGATATTTCACTGAAAATAGCCTCCTCTGTCGCGAAGCTGACGCTGTCGTCTTGCAAGTGGGTTTGGGCCAAACGCGCAAGGCTGACCTCGATCGCTTTCTTGAGATCGAGGGCTACGACAAGGTGAAGGCAGTCCTTTTGCGTGTGTGAGCCAGACTTTTGGTTCGTGTTGCGGGTCTTTGCGCTCCAACAGAGTCTGAGGCCGTCTTTCCTGCATGTGTGAGCTAGACTCCAGGCAAAGTCGTCCCCCTTTCTATAATGAACACAAAAAAGGCTTTCCTTTTGGCGCCAGATCGCCGAGTGTGCGGGGGTGTAAGAGTCCCATTCAAGGTGAGAAGGCGGTGATCATGGAAAAAGAAACGGCAACGACGAGTCAAAACACAGGATTTGCGTCCTTAGGGCTGGACGGAACTCTGCTTGCGGCTCTCGCTGCTCTAGGCTACGAAGAGCCGACCCCGATTCAACAGCAGGCTATTCCGGTCTTGCTCGAGGGGCGGGACATGGTTGGCCAAGCTGCAACGGGGACGGGGAAAACGGCCGCCTTTTCACTGCCATTGATTCAACGCTTGACCGACATGGATCGTTCCCACCGTCAGCCTGTAGCTTTGATTCTCGTGCCGACGCGCGAATTGGCCATTCAGGTCTCCGAGGCGATCCATCGCTACGGTCGGGACCTCGGTGTGTCGGTTGTTCCCATTTATGGGGGACAATCCTACGGTCCGCAGATTCGCTCCCTTGAGCGCGGTGTTGATATCGTCGTTGCGACTCCTGGGCGTGCGATGGATCATATGCGACGTGGCACTTTGCGTTTGAGTCGTCTGGCTGCGGTGGTGTTGGATGAAGCCGATGAAATGCTCGACATGGGCTTCCAGGAAGATATTGAAACGATTTTAGCTGAGACTCCGGGCGAGCGCCAGACGATGCTCTTTTCTGCTACGCTTCCGCCGCGGATTGCAGGAATGGCCAAGCGTTATCTGCGTAATCCTGCGGAGATTAAAATAGCACCTGAGAAAGTGTCGACAGACGCGATGCCACGTGTGCAGCAATCGGCTTATATTGTGAATCGAGCTCAAAAGCCAGAAGCTCTTGGCCGAATCCTCGACATGGAAAATCCAACGGCTGCGATCATCTTCTGTCGGACGCGGATGGAGGTTGAGGATCTATCTGCTGCGCTTTTGGCTCGTGGGTATCAAGCAGAAATTCTGCACGGTGGCATGGCTCAAGCCCAAAGAGATCGCGTGATCAAAAAGCTGCGTGCGGCGCAGGTCGATCTTGTTCTTGCTACGGATGTGGCATCACGAGGACTCGATATCGAACAGCTGACCCATGTCTTTAACTACGATGTTCCCGCTTCGCCCGAGACCTATGTGCATCGTATCGGTCGGGTGGGACGAGCGGGACGAGAGGGTGCTGCGATCACCTTGGTCGAACCGAAAGAACATCGTCAGCTACGCAACATTGAGCAGATTACCAAGCAGAAGATCAAGATTCTCAAGGTGCCTTCCGTTTCGGATCTTCACAGTCGCCGGCTAGAAATGACCCATGCAGCGATACGCGAAGCCATTCTGAGTGAAGGGTTGGACACCTACCGAGTGGTGGTCGATGGTCTCATGTCTGAATTCGATATCGTCGAGATTGCCTTGGGTGCCATCAAGCACGTGCATCAGTCCATGGGTGGAGAGGGCGAGCGGGATACGATTGAAATCGTCAGTCCAACACTGCCCGTCGAAATCAAACCTCGCAAGGATCACAAGCGTTCCGGTCCCCCGAGTCGAGGATTTCAAGCCAAAAAAAGCGGTGCACCTAAACGCCCCGGTCCCGCAAGCAAAAGTCAAAAGTCTCGCCCTCGTCGGAAGGATTGAGACTTCCGGACCGTGTTTGGTACTAGGGCCCCATTCCAGCCGCTGACCCAGCTGGCAAAATCAGGCTGGGCAGGGAGTTGAGGGCCAATCCAGCGACGACATAAAACGCAGCAAAATACAGGGTCATCACGAGGGAATTGGTAAGAGTCAAGCGGGCGCCTCGCCAGGCGAAAAAGAGGCCGACCGCCATGACGTGGAGAATGAAGAAAAAAGCCAGCGTGGTTTGCATCTTAAGCTCCCTTGTCGAATCCATATTCTTGCAAAAGTCGATAACATCCCCCCATCAGGATGCCGGCGAGCATCTGGTTGCGGTTGATCTGCAGTCCGAGATCACCGAAGACGAACGAAAAGTATTGCATGAAGTAAAACAAGGATAAGAGGCCGATGAAAAACAACGTCGGATCTCTGCTCTCGCGCATCAGGCGTCCTGAAAGCCAAATCATGGTCGCAAACACGAGACTCAGAGCTCCGACCGTCAGCGGACCTCCATAGGCCCACGATGCTAAAAAGAGGTTGTGCGGAATCATACGATAACGGGCATAGACATAGGATATATCTGGCATTTTGAAGACTTCCGCGAATTCTTTGCCATATCCGAGGCCCGTCAGCGGTTGGTCAACGACGGCGTTGAAAAGGTTCGCATTCTCGAGATCCCGGTAGGACGGCCCTTCACTGCCGGCCTCCTGACCAAAGGACTGGACGAGGGCGCCCACAAAGCCGATGGGAGCGGGAAGATTCCAGGTGGCCGCGACATAGAAAAGACCGAAAGCAATGAGGCCAAGAATTTTGAGTGCATGTCTTTTGAGCCAAGCTAGAGGTAAAAGAACAGGCACCATGATGGCAGCAAGGCCAACGCCGACGTAGGATGTTCGGCGATCGTTAAGGATATAGGTCGTGAAT
>Ga0068877_10000873_pt1 | contig 25777 bp, 24 predicted proteins | sample NOAtaG_FD_66437 | JGI IMG/M metagenome (GOLD analysis project Ga0068877, IMG submission 66437) | Freshwater lake microbial communities from Lake Erie, under a cyanobacterial bloom - NOAA_Erie_Diel6S_1000h metaG | ecosystem: Environmental > Aquatic > Freshwater > Lake | place: USA: Ohio, Lake... | reverse complement strand
GGCGAAGCCGCTTCGGGGGTGGTCGTCATTACCAGGACAGCTCCGCCGGGGTCAGCTTTTGATGGTTGGCGACGATGCTCTGGATGCGCCCGTCGCCCAGGCGGATCACGCGGTCGGCCATGCCGGCGATCGCCGCGTTGTGCGTGATCACGACGGCCGTGGTGCCGAGTTCGGCGTTGACCTTGGCAATGACTTCGAGCACACGCTTGCCGGTGGCGTAGTCGAGCGCACCGGTCGGCTCGTCGCACAGCAGCACCTCGGGGCGCTTGACGATGGCGCGCGCGATCGCCACCCGCTGCTGCTCGCCGCCGGACAGCTGGGCCGGGAAGTGGTGGCTGCGGGGCGTCAGCCCGACCAGCGCGATCGCCTCGTCGATGTCCATCGGGTGCGGCGCGATGTCGGTCACCAGGGCCACGTTCTCGCGCACCGTCAGGCTCGGGATCAGGTTGTAGAACTGGAACACGAAACCGACATGCTCGCGCCGGTAGCGCGTCAGCTCGGCCTCGCCGGCGCCGGTGAGCAGGTGATCGCCGAAGCGCACCTCGCCCGCGGAGGGTGCGTCGAGGCCACCCAGGATGTTGAGCAGCGTGCTCTTGCCGCTGCCCGAGGGGCCGAGCAGCACGATGAACTCGCCGCGACGGATCTCGAGCGACACATCGTCCAGCGCGACGACCTCGACCTCGCCTGTGCGGTACACCTTGCGCAGGCCGCGGGCGACGAACACCGGCGCATCGGGGTCGGCTTGCATCACCGGCGCATTCTTCGGCGTGCAACCGCGTCGCGCTTGACCGCAGTCAATGCCCGGCGCACGTCGCGCGCCGGGGACGCGTCCCGCGAGCAACGTTCGGGACAGAATGACCGCGACGGCTCCACGCCCACCTGCCCGGGAGGCCCGATGTCGATGCACAACCCACGCCACCCCGGCGCTGCCGGCTGCCGGGGATTGACCCCTTGCGCCGCCGCGCTGCTGGCGGCCGCGCTGCTGGCCGCCTGCTCCACCACGCCCACCGCGACCCGGGACCCGGTGACCGAGGCCGTGGCCACGCCGCTGACCGACCTGAACATCGTGCGCGCCGAGATCCCGCCCGCACTGCGCACGGCGCAGCGCGCCCCCTACGCGCTGCCCGCGGACCGCAGCTGCGCCGCACTCGCCGCGGAGATCGGCGCGCTCGACGCGGTCCTGGGCGCCGACCTCGACAGCCCGGCGGTCGATGCCGACCCGGGCCTCGTCGAGCGCGGCAGCACCGCGGTCGGCGACGCCGCCGTCGGCACGCTGCGCGGCGCGGCCGAGGGCGTGGTGCCGTTGCGGCGCTGGGTGCGCGCGCTGACCGGCGCCGAGCGCTACGCGCGCGAAGTCAGCGCCGCGATCGCGGCCGGCACGATCCGGCGCGCGTTCCTCAAGGGGTTGGGTCAGGCCGCCGGCTGCACCGCCCCAGCTGCCCCGGCTGCACCAGCGGCACCCTCCGGTCCAGGCACGGCCAGCCCGACGTCATAGCCCGCGGCGGCATCGACCGGCTCGGCGCCGAACTCGGTCTGCAGGCTCTCGGCCTGCAGACCCTGCTGCCGCAGCCAGCGCACCAGCGTGGCCTCGTAGCCGTGGGTCACGATGACTCGGCGTGCGCCGGTGGCGCCGATGGCGCGCTGCAGACCCGGCCAGTCGGCGTGGTCGCTGAGCGCGAAGCCGCGATCCAGGCCCTGGCGGCGCCGGGCGCCGCGCAGTTGCATCCAGCCGCTGGCGAAGGCATCGCTTGCCTCGCCGAGGCCGCGCGCCCAGGCGCTGTCGGCCACGCCAGGGGGGGCCACGACCAGCGCACGCCGCAGCTCGGGCCGGCCGCGCAGTTCGTCCAGGCGCCGCGAGGGCGGCAGCGCGACGCCGGCCGCCCGGTAGGCCTCGTTCAGGGGCTCGACCGCCCCGTGCACCACGATCGGCCCGATCGAGGCATCCACCCCCGCCAGCAGCCGCTGCGCCTTGCCGAAGCTGTAGGCGAGCAGCAGGCTCGGCCGGCCGGCCTCGGCATTTCCGCCCCACCACGCATTGACCTCGGCCAGCACATCGCGCTGCGCCCGCCAGCGGTAGACCGGCAGGCCGAACGTGCTCTCGGTGATGAAGCAGTCGCAGCGCACCGGCTCGAACGGCGCGCAGGTGGGGTTGCGGTCGTCCTCGTGGGCGCTGGCGAAGTAGTCGCCCGAGGCGACCCAGACGCGGCCGCGGTGCTCGATGCGCACCTGGGCCGACCCGAGCACGTGCCCGGCCGGGTGCAGGCTGACGCGCACCCCGCCCGCGGAGACCGCCTCGCCGTAGGCGACCCCCTGCAGAGAGATCGGCCCCAGCCGTGCGCGCAGCACCCCGGCGGAGACGGCGGTGGCCAGGTAGGCCGCGTGGCCGCGCCGCGCGTGGTCGGCGTGGGCGTGGGTGATCACCGCGCGCTCCACCGGCCGCCACGGGTCGATGAAGAACCCGCCGGGCGGGCAGTACAGCCCCTCAGGGCGCCGGACGACGAGGTCGTCGGGCTCGCTCACGGCCGGTCCGCGCGGCGCACCGCCGCGCCGGAGCAGGGGAGGCACTCGGCGTGGACCATGCCCGAGCCTAGCAGGCCGCCGACGCGGCTGCCGTCGCCGCTTGCCCGATACTGCCGGGCATGACGCTGCCCGCGACGACCGCCGCCGCCGACGCACCGCCCTGGCGGCTGCTCCTCGACCCGCGCGGGCGCATCGCGCGCACCGGCTTCTGGATCTGGGGCGTGGCCGTGCCGCTGGGTGCGGGACTGATGCTGCGGACGCTGCTGGACATCGCCCGCTTCCAGGAGACCACGGCCAACGACATCGTCAACCTGCTGCTGGTGTGGCCGACGGTGGCCGTGTCGATCAAGCGCTGGCACGACCGCGACGAGTCGGGCTGGTGGGTGCTGGTGGCGCTGGTGCCCGTCGTCGGCTGGGCCTACATGCTGTTCGTCAATGGCTTGCTGCGCGGCACGCCGGGCCCGAACCGCTACGGCCCGCCGCCGCTGCATTGAGCCGCGCGCGGCCGAAGGCGGCCCTGCCGCAGCCGGTCGTCCCCAACCGCAGCCCGTCGCACGGCGATGGCCGGCCGCGCGGGGCGACGCGACACTGCGACCCGGACAGGCAGAAAGATGCCGGCATCGCGGCCGGCGGGGACCGATGACATGACGGGCAACACATGACACGGCGACTGCGGCTCGGCTGGGCGGTGGCCGTTCTGGCGCTGGGCGGCGTGGCGGCCGCGGTCGCGCTGCGCATGTCCGGCCGCGAGGACAAGTCCCCCGAGGCCGGCAAGCCGGCACTGGAATTCGTCGCGGCCGACCTCGTGACGCCGGCTCCCCGCCCGGTGGTCGGCGAGCTGTCGATGCCCGGGACGGTGCAGGCGCTGTCGCAGGCCACCGTGAGGGCGAAGGTGGCCGCCGAGGTGAACGCCGTGCACGTGCGCGAGGGCGACCGCGTGCGGGCCGGGCAGCGGCTGGTCGAGTTCGACACCGCCGCGCTGCGCGCGCAACTGGCGGAGCGAGTGGCCGCCCTGGAGTCGGCGCGCGCCAACCTGGCGCAGGCACAACGCACGCGGCAGGTCAACGCGCAGCTGGTCGAGCGCAACTTCATCTCGCAGAGCGCCTTCGACAACGCCGACGCCGCCTACCGCGCACAGGTCGCTTCGGTCGAGGTCGCGCAGGCGCAGCTGGCCCAGGTGCAGCTGATGCTCGACGACACCGTCGTGCGCGCGCCGATCTCGGGGCATGTCCTGCGCCGCCACGTCCAGCCTGGCGAGAAGGCGGGCATCGACGCGCCGCTGCTGGCCATCGTCGACCTGTCGCGGCTCGAAGTGCAGGCGCAGGCCGCGGTGTCGGACATCGCGCGCGTCGTGCCGGGCGCGCCGGCGCAGGTGGCGGTGGAGGGGATCGACCAGCGACGCTTCGAGGGCCGCATCGAGCGCGTCAACCCGGGCACCGAGCCCGGCACGCGCTCGATCCACTTCTTCGTCTCGCTGCCCGACCAGGGCACGCTGCTGCGCGCCGGCATGTTCGCCACCGTGTTCGTGCCGGTGGGCGCCCGCGAGGCGGTGCCCTCGCTGCCGATCCCGGCCATCCGCAGCGAGGGCGGGCAGGCCTTCGTCTGGGTGCTCGAGGAGGGCCGGCTGCGGCAGCGGCCGGTCACGCTCGGACGCCGCGACGAGCGCGCGCAGCTGGTGCAGGTCGCCGGCGGGCTGGCGGCCTCCGACCGGGTGCTGGCGAGCCGGTTCGACGGGCTGCGCGACGGCCAGCCGGCGCTCGTCGTCCAGGGCACGGCCGGCGGGCCGGCGCGCGCCGCGTCCGGTGCGGGGCCCGGCGCGAGCCGGGCGGGTGCGGCAGCCGGCCACTGAGCGCGAGGCCCGCATGTGGATGACCCGCGTCTCGATCGGGCACCCCGTCTTCGCGACGATGGTGATGGTGGCGCTCGTCGTGCTCGGGCTGCTGTCGTACCAGCGGCTGCGCGTGGAGTCGATGCCCGACGTGCAGATGCCCACCGTGCAGGTCTGGGTCGGCTACCCGGGTGCGTCCCCCGAGCAGGTCGAGAACGACGTCACCAAGCCGGTCGAGAACGCCGTCAACACGGTGGCCGGCGTCAAGCGCATCCTCAGCCGGTCCGAGGAGGGCCGGTCGCTGACCTGGATCGAGTTCCGGCTCGACGTCGATGCGACGCGCGCGATGCAGGAGACGCGCGACAAGCTGGCCCAGATCCGCGCCGGCTTCCCGCGCGATGCCCGCGACCCGGTCGTGCAGCGCTCGGGCGGCGAGAACGAGGAGCCGGTGGCCTCGTTCGCGCTGACCGGCCCGGCGCTGTCGCCGCTGCAGCTCACGCTGCTGGCCGAGCAGGTGGTGCAGAAGGCCTTCGAGCGCGTCTCCGGCGTCGGCCGCGTCGATGTCGGCGGCACGGTCGGCCGCCAGATCCGGGTCCAGGTCGAGCCGGCCCGGCTGGCCGCCTACGGCCTGACCGTCGAGCAGGTCGTGCAGGCGCTGCGCGGCGCCAACGTCAGCGTGCCGGTGGGCACGCTGAGCTCGGCGTCATCGGACGCGATCGTCCGCGTCGACGGCCGCATCGCCGCGCCGGAGGACTTCGGACGGATCATCGTCGCGCACAAGGCCGGCACTCCGGTGTACCTGTCGCAGGTGGCGCGCGTGCTGGACACCGAGCGCGAGCGCGACTCGATCTCCCGCGTCGACGGCAGGCCGGCGGTCGGCTTCTGGGTCTACAAGACGCAGGACGCCAACCTGATCGAGGTCGGGCGCGCGCTGCGGCAGGCCGCCGCCGACCTGACGCCGCAGCTGCCGGCGGCCGCGCGGCTGGAGATGACGTGGACCTCCGCCGACTTCGTCGAGCGCACGGTGGCCAACGTCAAGCGCACGATCTTCGAGGGCGCCGCGCTGACGGTGCTGATCGTGTTCCTGTTCCTCGGCAGCTGGCGCAGCACGGTGATCACCGGGCTGACGCTGCCGATCGCGGTGATCTCGACCTTCATCGCGCTGCACGCGCTGGGCTTCACGCTCAACTACATGACGCTGATGGCGCTGTCGCTGTGCATCGGGCTGCTGATCGACGATGCCATCGTCGTGCGCGAGAACATCGTGCGCCACCTGCAGATGGGGAAGGACCACCTGCGCGCAGCCCGCGAGGGCACCGAGGAGATCGGCCTGGCGGTACTGGCCACCACGTTCTCGGTGGTGGCGGTGTTCGTGCCGATCGCCTTCATGGAGGGCATGGTCGGCCGCTACTTCCACGCCTTCGGCGTCACGGTGGCGGTGGCGGTGCTGGTGTCGCTGTTCGTCAGCTTCACGCTCGACCCGATGCTGTCGTCGGTGTGGAAGGATCCACCGGGCGGGGCCCGGACCGTGCCCTTGGTAGGCCGCGTGCTGGGGGTCTTCGACGGCTGGGTCGGGCGCTGGCACGCCTGGTATGGCGCGCTGCTCGGCTGGGCGCTGTCGGGCCGCCGCGTGCTGTGGCGGCTGAGCACGCGCGGGGTCACGCTGCTGCTGGCGCTGGCCAGCTTCGCCGCCAGCCTGCCGATCGCCGCGGTGATCGGCACCGAGCTGATGCCCAGCGTCGACCAGAGCTACACATCACTGCAGCTGACGATGCCGGTCGGCTCGAGCCTGCCGCACGCCGACGAGCGCGTGCGCCGCGTCGAGGAGGCGCTGCGCGAGTTCCGGGAGATCCGGTTGGTGGACACGGTCGTCGGCGGCGGCGAGGGCAGCAATGTCGCGCGGCTGAACCTGCAGCTCGTGCCGCCACAGCAGCGCGCACGCACTCAGCAGCAGCTCGAGGAGGCCATCCGCACGCGCGTGGCCCGCATCCCCGGGGTCGAGCTGTCGGTGGGATTCGGCGGCCCGATCTACGTCGCGCTGCTGGGCAACGACGACGCCCAGATGAACCGCGTGATGACGGACCTGAAGTCGCGGCTGGCCGCGGTGCAGGGCGTCACCGACATCGAGATCTCCGTCAAGGAAGGCACGCCGGCGCTGTCGGTGCGCCTGAAGCCCGAGCTGGCCGCCGAGTCCGGCATCACGCACGCGCGGCTGGGCGCGACGTTGCGCGCGCTGGTCGGCGGCGAACCCTCGGGCTACTGGCTGGCCCCGGACGGCCAGAACTACGAGGTGGTCACGCAGCTCCCGCGCGGCGAGCGCGTCACCGCGGAAGACATCGCGGCGCTGAAGATCGCCACGGGCCGCACGTTGCCCGACGGCTCGCCCGAGGTCGTGCCGGTGCGCTCGATCGCCACGGTCGAGCCCTCCTACAACCCGCAGAACATCCGCCGCCAGGACCTGACGCGCCGCGTGGCGCTGTTCGCCCAGGTGCAGGGGCGGCCCTCGGGCGACGTCGGCAAGGAGGTGCAGGCCGTGGTCGAGGCCTACCCGCTGCCACCCGGGCTGCGCTTCGACGTCGGCGGGCAGATCCGCGAGCAGCAGGAGGTGTTCGGGGCCATCCTGGGCGCGCTCGGACTGGCCGTGGTCTTCATCTACATCGTGCTGGCGTCGCAGTTCGGCAGCTTCATCCAGCCGCTGGCGATCATGGTGTCGCTCCCGCTGGCCGTGGTCGGCGCGATGCTGGCGCTGCTGCTGACGGGCACGACGCAGAACATCTACTCGATGATCGGCATCGTGTTCCTGATGGGCCTGGTGACGAAGAACGCGATCCTGCTCGTGGACTTCGCCAACCAGGGTCAGCGGCAGGGCATGGCGCGCACCGAGGCGCTGCTGGCGGCCGGGCAGGTGCGCCTGCGTCCGATCCTGATGACCACCGCGGCCATGATCTTCGGCATGCTGCCGCTGGCGCTCGGCCTGGGCGAGGGAGCGGAGCAGCAGTCGCCGATGGGGCGGGCCATCATCGGCGGGGTCATCACGTCGACGCTGCTGACCCTGGTCGTGGTGCCGGTGATCTACTCGTACCTCGACGAGTGGGAGTCGCGCTGGCTGCGCCGCGGCGTCCGCGCCGGCCCAGGCGAAGCCTGAGACCGGGCGCGACGGGACGCTCGCCGGCTCCCGGCGCGGCGACCTTCAGTAACGCCCGGTGATGCCTGCCACGCGCAGGTAGGCATTGGCCATCCACGCCACCGCCGTGCGCCGCAGCCAGCCGCGCCAGCCGGCGCGTGTGGGCGCGCCTGCCACCTCGGCCGAGGCGGCGAATGCCGCCTCGAAGGCAGCCAGCAGGTCGCCCGCGAAACCCTCGTCGTCGACGACGACGTTGGCCTCCAGGTTCAGCAGCAGCGACATCGGGTCGATGTTGCTGCTGCCCACGGTGGACCAGCGCCCGTCGACGACCGCCACCTTGGCGTGCAGGTAGGCCGGCGTGTACTCGTAGATGCGCACGCCGTTGGCGCGCAGCTCGTCGTACAGCGCGCGCGCGGCCAGCGCGGCGATCCGGTAGTCGACCTTGCCCTGCAGCAGCAGGCGCACCCGCACGCCGCGCCGCGCCGCGCGGCGCAGCGCACGGCGGAAGCGCTGGCCGGGATAGAAGTAGGGCACGGCGATGTCCACCGTGCTGTGCGCAGCCTTGATGGCCTCGACGTAGCTGCGCTCGATGCTGCGGCGCTGGCGCAGGTTGTCGCGCACGACCAGTGCCGCGCGCACCGGCGCGGCCTCGCCGGCCGTCACGCCCTCGGACACGCCGCGCAGGCGGCGGATGAAGGAGCGCGTCTGCGCGAGCGGGGCAGCGCTGCCCACCACCTGCCGCACCTCGTCGCGCCAGCCCTGCCAAAGGTGCGAGCGCACCCACATCGCCCGGGTGGCTGCATGCACCGATCCGGCCAGCGGGCCGCGCAGCTCGACCGCGAAGTCCAGCCGCGGCTCCTCGCCCCAGCCATGGCGCAGGTCGAGCCGGTCGTCGATGACGTTGATGCCGCCGACGAAGGCGACGAAGTCCGGGCCGTCCTGCGTGCTTCCGCCGGACCCCGCGTCGCACACGCACAGCTTCTGGTGCAGCCGCCGCATCTGCCCCGGCTGCAGCACGGCATACCAGCGTTCGATTGGACGGAACACCTCGAGCCGCACGCCGGCCGGCAGCAGCTCGGCGCGCAGCCTGGACAGCGTGGCCTTGCTGCCGAAGCCGTCGACGACCACGTGCACGGCCACGCCACGCCGCGCGGCGGCGGCCAGCGCCCGCATGATCGCGACGGCGCCCGGGTCGTCGTGGAAGATGTAGGTGGCCAGCCAGACCTCGCGGGCCGCGCCCTCGATCGCCGCGAGCATGCTCGGGAACAGAGCATCGCCTCCCTGCAGCAGCCGCACGCGGTTGCCGCCGACGAAGTGCGGCGCGGGCACGCCGGTCCAGTAGAGCAGCTTGTCGAGGTCGAGGGCCGCCATCGCCGGCAGGATCGCTGTCTCAGGGGCGCTGCTGCCACGGCACGTGGCTGCAGGGGACGATCAGCCGCGACGCGCGGCGGCAGCGGCCGCCACCTTGGCGGCCTGCCGCGGTCGCGTCAGGCTCCCGCCCTACGGGAAGGCTCGACGGCTCGACCGGGTCTCGCACGGGTCACCCGGCCGTCTTCAGGCAGCCACCAGCTCGGCCACCAGCGGCAGGTGATCGCTCATCCGCGCCCAGGTCGTTCCGCGCGGCACCATCGTGGTCTGGCACGCCAGGCCACGGAGGTAGAAGCGGTCCAGCGCGAACACCGGCGCGATCGACGGGAAGGTGGCGCTGCGGCTGCGGGCGGTGGCCGGGTCGGCGGCCCGCACCAGGCCGAGCTCGGCCATCGGCTCGTCGAGCTTCTCGTTCCAGTCGTTGAAATCGCCCGCGACGACCAGCCGCTCGCCGCGCGGAACCTCGCGCGCGATGAAGTCCGCGAGCCGCTGCACCTGGCGCACCCGGCTCGCGTGCACCAGACCGAAGTGCACGACGATGGCGTGCACCGGCAGCCCTTGCCAGCGCACCGGCACGTGCAGCAGGCCTCGCTGCTCGAAGCGGTGGTCGCTGACATCGTGGTGGAGGACATCGCCGATCGGCCAGCGCGACAGCAGCGCGTTGCCGTGCTCGCCGTGGCGCGTGACGGCATTGGTGCGGTAGGCCGCCTCGAATCCCTGGGGCGCCAGGAAGTCCGCCTGCCCCTCCACCGGCCAGCCGAACGAGGTGCGCTGGAAGCGCCGCGCCTCGCGCGTGTGGTACAGGCGCACCTCCTGGAGGAACACCAGGTCGGCGTCGAAGGACTCGATGGCCGGGACCAGGTTGTGGATCTCGAGCCTCTTGCCCGGACCGACACCGCGCACGCCCTTGTGGATGTTGTAGGTGGCCACCCGCAACCGACCGCCTCCCGCGTGCGGGGGCAGCAGGCTGGACTGCAGAGGGTGCAGGCGGCTCATCGCCCAGGCTGGGAGCGTTGTGCGGATGGTGCCGCAAAACGCGGCAGCTGCAGGATGGCCTCGGCGTTGCTGGGGGAGAAGCAGCGCTCCGCCGCCTCGCGCCAGGGCAGCCAGGCATGCGCCAGGTGCTCGCGGGGGTTCAGCGTCACCGGCAGGCGTGCGGGCAGCGTCAGGCCGAAGACGTGCTCGGTGTTGTGCGTGACGCCCGGCGCGTAGCGGTGGCGCCAGACCGGATAGATCTCGTAGACGTTGGCCAGGCCCCAGTCGCGCAGCGTGCCGGCTGCGGCATCGATGCCCGTCTCCTCGTGCACCTCGCGGCGGCAGGTCTGCTCCAGCGGCTCGTCCGGCGCGTCGAGCGAGCCGGTCACGCTCTGCCAGTAGCCGGGCCGGTCGGCGCGCTCGATCAGCAGCACCTCGAGGGCCGGCGTGTGGATGACCACCAGCACCGACTCGGGGATCTTGTGGCCGCGCACAGGCTCAGCCACCGGCCCGCTCCGTACACCGCGCCGTGGCGCGGTCGGCGACCGGCCGACGTGGGGCGCGGTGCTGCCGAAGTGCCGCCCCGCGGCCCGGCGGCCCGGCTGCGGGCGGCGAGCCCGGGCACAGGCGCGCGCGCACGGCCGGCAGCGGACTCACGGCCTGGGGTTGCGCAGCCGGATGTGCAGCTCGCGCAGCTGGCCTTCATCGACGGCGCTCGGCGCGCCGGTCAGCAGGCACTGCGCGCGCTGCGTCTTCGGGAACGCGATCACGTCGCGGATGCTGTCGGCGCCGGTCATCAGCGTGGCGATGCGGTCCAGCCCGAAGGCCAGGCCGCCATGCGGCGGAGCGCCGTACTGCAGCGCGTCGAGCAGGAAGCCGAACTTGACCCGCTGCTGCTCGGGCGTGATCGCCAGCGCCTCGAACACCTTGGCCTGCACGTCGGCGCGGTGGATCCGCACCGAGCCACCGCCGATCTCCCAGCCGTTGAGCACCATGTCGTAGGCCTTGGCCAGGCAGCGGCCCGGGTCGGTGGTCATCCAGTCCTCGTGCCCGTCCTTCGGCGCGGTGAACGGGTGGTGGACGGCGTTCCAGCGCCGCGCCTCCTCGTCGAACTCGAACATCGGGAAGTCCACCACCCACAGCGGCGCCCAGCGGTCCTCGAACAGGCCGTGGCCGCGCCCGAACTCGCTGTGGCCGATCTTCACGCGCAGCGCGCCGATCGCGTCGTTGACGACCTTGGCGCGGTCGGCGCCGAAGAACAGGATGTCGCCGTTGCGGCAACCGGTGCGGGCCAGCAGCTGCGCGATCGCGCCGTCGTGCAGGTTCTTGACGATCGGGCTCTGCAGCCCTTCGCGGCCCTTGCCGGCGTCGTTGACCTTGATCCACGCCAGGCCCTTGGCACCGTAGATCTTGACGAACTCCGTGTAGGCGTCGATCTCGCCCCGGCTCATCTCGCCGCCGCCGGGCACGCGCAGCGCCACGACACGGCCGCCCGGCGTGGTGGCCGGGCCCGAGAAGACCTTGAAGTCGACGTCCTTCATCACGTCGGTCAGGTCGGTGAACTCGAGCTTGACGCGCAGGTCGGGCTTGTCGCTGCCGTACCGGTGCATCGCCTCGCCGTAGCTCATCTCGAGGTACGGCGGCAGCTCGACGCCCAGCGTGCGCCGGAACACCGTGCGCACCATGGCCTCGGTGACGGCGCGGATCTCCTGCTCGGTGAGGAAGCTGGTCTCGATGTCGATCTGCGTGAACTCGGGCTGGCGATCGGCCCGCAGGTCCTCGTCGCGGAAGCACTTCGTGATCTGGTAGTAGCGGTCGAAGCCGGCCACCATCAGCAGCTGCTTGAACAGCTGCGGGCTCTGCGGCAGCGCGAAGAACATGCCGTCGTGAACGCGGCTGGGCACCAGGTAGTCGCGCGCGCCCTCCGGCGTGCTCTTCGTCAGCATCGGCGTCTCGATGTCGATGAAGCCCTGCTCGTCGAGGAACTTGCGCACCTCGATGGCCACCCGGTAGCGCAGTCGCAGGTTGCGCTGCATCTGCGGGCGCCGCAGGTCGAGCACACGGTGCGTCAGGCGCACCGTCTCGCTGAGGTTCTCGTCGTCGAGCTGGAACGGCGGCGTCACGCTTGGGTTCAGCACCTCGAGCGTGTGCGCGAGCACCTCCACCCGCCCGCTCGTCAGGTTGGCGTTCTCGGTGCCCGGCGGGCGCGGCCGCACCCGGCCGGTCACCTTGAGGCAGAACTCGTTGCGCACGCCCTCGGCGGCGGCGAACATCTCGGGCCGGTCGGGGTCGCACACCACCTGCACTAGGCCCTCGCGGTCGCGCAGGTCGACGAAGATGACGCCGCCGTGGTCCCGGCGGCGGTGGGCCCAGCCCATCAACGTGACGTCCTCACCCAGCAGCGCTTCGCTGACTAGGCCGCAGTAGGTGGTTCTCATCGGTTTCTCGCTCGGATTCGGGTCGCTTGGTGCAGCGGGGATCGGGGGTCGTCGGTGCCGTCGCGGCGCTGGGCGGGCCGTCTCGAGGGCCCTCGGGCGCGCCGGCTGCCGGGCCGGCCGCGCCCCGTCAGTTTCGGGCGGCGGCCGGCAGCACAGGCGCGGCCGCGCCCGGAGCGACGACGCCCATCGAGATGACGTACTTCAACGCCTCGTCGACGCTCATCCGGAGCTCGATCACGTCGGCGCGCGGCATCATCAGGAAGAAGCCGGAGGTCGGGTTCGGCGTGGTAGGCACGTACACGCTCAGGTACTCGCCGGGCAGCCGCGTGGCAACCTCGCCGCCGGGACGGCCGGTGACGAAGGCGATGGTCCAGGAGCCGGTCCGCGGGTACTGCACCAGCACGGCCTCGCGGAAGGCGTTGCCGTTGCTCGAGAAGAGCGTGTCGGAGACCTGCTTGACCGAGTAGTAGATGCTCTTGACGATCGGGATGCGCCCGATCGCCCGCTCCCACTGCCGCACCCACCACTGCCCGAAGATGTTGGCAGCGAACACGCCGGTCACCAGCAGCAGTGCACCGAGCACGATCACGCTCAGTCCGGGCACGTGCTTGAGGCGCTCGAGCGTCGACATCCAGGACGCCGGCAGCACGGCCTGTCCCAGCGACAGCAGCGCCCCGAACAGGCCGTCGAAGGCTCCGAGCAGCCAGGACAGCACCCACACCGTGATCGCCAGCGGCAACCACACGAGCAGGCCGGCGACGACGTACTTCTTCACGATCGGCCGGCGCCTGTCAGCCCTGCGGTGCGGCGGGGGCGGGTGCCGGCGCGGGCGCAGCGGCCGGACCGGCGGCGGGCGCGGCGGCCGACGCGGGCTTGGAGGCATCCGCCTTGGCGCCCTCGGCCTTCGGGCCGTCGGCGGCGGCCTTTGCCGGCTCGTCCTGCGAGGCATCGCCCTTGGCCGCGCTGCCGGCGCTGCCGTTGCGGAAGTCGGTGACGTACCAGCCCGAGCCCTTGAGCTGGAAGCCGGCGGCCGTGACCTGCTTGGAAAACGTCTCGGCCCCGCAGGCGGGGCAGGTGCTCAGCAGCGGGTCGGACACCTTCTGCAGCACATCCTTGGCATGGCCGCAGGTCGAGCAGCGGTAGGCGTAGATCGGCATGACGCGCACCCGTTGATGCGAAACCGGCCATTCTAGCGCGCGGCCGCCGTCCGAGCGCAGTCGGCAGGCGGCGCACCCCGCGCCACCTACGGCGGCAGCCGCAGGAACAGCCGCGCCACCAGCAGCCCGATCACGAAGCCCAGGCCGATCCACAGCACCGCCGCCAGCAGGCGGCTCGTGCGACGCTGCTCGCGAAGCAGCGCGGCCAGCAGCGCCGGCGATTCGCCGGCCGCAGGGCGTGGCTGCAGCGCGCGATGCACGAGCCGCGGCAGCTCGGGCAGCAGCTGCGCGTAGCGCGGCGCCTCGTGCCGGAGCGCCTTCACGAAGCCGCGCCAGCCCACCTGCTCGTCCATCCAGCGCTCGAGGAAGGGCTTGCCGGTGCTCCACAGGTCGAGGTCGGGGTCGAGCTGGCGGCCCAGGCCCTCGATGTTGAGCAGGGTCTTCTGCAGCAGCACGAGCTGGGGCTGGATCCGCACGTTGAAGCGGCGCGAGGCCTGGAACAGGCGCATCAGCACCTGGCCCAGCGAGATGTCCTTCAGCGGCCGGTCGAAGTGCGGCTCGCAGACGGCGCGCACCGCCCCCTCCAGGGCCTCGACGCGGGTGTCCGGGGGCACCCATCCGCTCTCGACGTGAAGCTCGGCCACGCGCTTGTAGTCGCGGTGGAAGAAGGCGAGCATGTTGTACGCGAGGTACTGCTTGTCGCTCTCGGTCAGCGCGCCGACGATGCCGAAGTCGAGCGCTATGTAGCGGCCGAAGGTGGCCGGGTCGACGCTGACCTGGATGTTGCCCGGGTGCATGTCGGCGTGGAAGAAACCGTCGCGGAACACCTGGGTGAAGAACACGGTGACGCCGTCACGCGCCAGCTGCTTGATGTCGACCCCGGCCTCGCGGATGCGCTCGATCTGCGCGATCGGCACGCCCTTCATCCGCTCCATCACGATGACGCCGGGCGTGCACAGGTCCCAGAACATCTCCGGGATCAGCACCAGGCCGAGGTCCTCCATGTTGCGCCGCAGCTGCGCGCCGTTGGCCGCCTCGCGCACCAGGTCGAGCTCGTCGTGCAGGTAGCCGTCGAACTCGGCCACCACCTCGCGCAGGCGCAGCCGGCGGCCGTCGGAGGACAGCCGCTCGGCCCAGGCCGCCAGCGTGTGCAGCAGCGCGAGGTCGCCCTCGATGACGTTGGCCATGCCGGGCCGCAGCACCTTGACGGCCACCTCGCGCCCGCCGTGCAGCCGGGCGAAGTGCACCTGCGCGATCGAGGCGCTGGCCACCGGCTCGGCGTCGAACTGCTCGAACACCTCGCCGATCGGTCGCCCGAAGGCGCGCTCGACCAGCGCGCGCGACTGCGCGGCCGGGAACGGCGGCACGCGGTCCTGCAGGCGCGCCAGCTCGGCGGTGATGTCGGCAGGCACCAGGTCGGGCCGCGTCGACAGCAGCTGCCCGAACTTGACGAAGATCGGCCCCAGCCGCTCCAGGCCCTGGCGCAGCCGCTCGCCGCGCGGGGCGTCGAGCCGGCGCCCGATCGTGGCCACCCACACCAGCGCGCGCACCCAGCGCTGGCGGAACGCCGACAGCGCGAGCTCGTCCAGGCCGAAGCGCAGGACGGTGACGACGATGAAGGCCAGCCGCCCGAAGTGCCGCATCAGCCGCCGCGGCCGCCGCGCCCGCCGCCACCGAAGCGCTCGATCAGCGGCGAGGCGGCGCCGAGCGCGGCACGCCAGGCACCGGCCAGCGCGCTGCCGACCTGCACCAGCTGGTGCGCCACCGGCCGCGGCAGCACGCGCTCCAGGTCGCCCGCGATGTCCCAGCGCAGGTTCTGCAGCAGCCAGCCGACATCGGCGGCCAGCTGGGCGTCACCCTCGATGTGCACCGACGGCCGTTCGCCGCCGATGGCGCGGGCGAGCATCAGCGCCGGGTTCGACGCATCCACGTGCACCTGCAGCTCGGCGCCGCCCTCCGGGGCGAGGCCGCCCCAGTCCAGCAGTCCGGCCGGCGTGATGCGCCACACCAGCGTGGGCACCCGGGGCAGCAGCGGCGGCCAGCCGTCGAGCTCGATGGCCACGCCGCGCCCGGCATGCGGCTGCAGTCGCGCCGTCGCCGCCGGCTCGGCAGCCAGCACGTGGTTCAGGGCCAATGTCACACGCTCGAGCACCGGGGGAGCGAGCAGGCCGGGCAGGTTCTGCAGCATGATGCGATTGTAGGCAGCGCCCCGCTGACGAGAGCCCTGCCGCCCCGGGCGACAATTGGGAGCGCAGCGGAGGTCGCGCCCGCTTACCCCTGGCCTGCCCCGCCCTCCCCCGATGCCAAAGGTCCTGCTCACCGGCGCCGCCGGCTACATCGCCTCGCACACCTGGCTCGCCCTCCTGGCAGCCGGCTATGACGTCGTCGGCGTCGACGACTTCTCCAACAGCTCGCCGCAGGTGCTGGACCGGCTGGCCGAGCTCGCCAGGCAGCGCCTCGAGTTCCAAGAACTCGACGTCTGCGACGGCGCCGCGTTGCGGGGCCTTTTCGGGCGCGGCCGCATCGATGCCGCGGTGCACTTCGCGGCCCGCAAGGCGGTCGGCGAGTCGACAGAGCAGCCGCTCGAGTACTACGCCAACAACCTCGGCGGCCTGCTGGCCACCTGCCGCGCGATGCGGGAGCACGGCTGCCGGCGGTTCGTGTTCAGCTCCAGCGCCACCGTCTACGGCCAGCCCGAGCGGCTGCCGATCACCGAGGACGCCCCGCTCGGCGCCACCAACCCCTACGGCCACACCAAGCTGATGGGCGAGCAGATCCTGCGCGACCTCGGCGCCGCCGACGCGGGCTGGCAGACCGCGGTGCTGCGCTACTTCAACCCGGTGGGCGCGCACGCGAGCGGCCGCATCGGCGAGGACCCGCGAGGCACGCCGAACAATCTGATGCCCTATGTGGCGCAGGTCGCGATCGGTCGCCGCGAGCGCCTGGCGGTGTTCGGCAACGACTACCCCACGCCCGACGGCACCGGCGTGCGCGACTACATCCACGTCGAGGACCTGGCCGAGGGCCACGTGGCCGCGCTGCGGCGGCTGTTCGACGCGCCGGGCTCGTTCACGGTCAACCTTGGCACCGGCCGCGGCGCCAGCGTGCTGGAGGTCGTGCGCGCCTACGAGGCGGCCAGCGGCTGCGCGGTGCCCTACGAGGTGGTGCCGCGGCGGCCTGGCGACGTCGCCGCCTGCTGGGCCGACCCGTCGCGCGCACAGCAGCTGCTCGGCTGGCGCGCACGCCACGACCTGCAACGCATGTGCGCCGACAGCTGGCGCTGGCAGTCTCTGAACCCGAAGGGATTCGACACATGAAGCTCCTCGTGCAGCCGGTGGTGATGGCCGGCGGCTCCGGCACCCGGCTGTGGCCGCTGTCCCGCGCCGGCTTCCCCAAGCAGTTCCTTGTGCTGTCGGGCACCACCAGCCTGTTCCAGCAGGCGGTGTCGCGCCTGGCCGGGCTGGCCACGCCGGACCAGGAGGCGCTGCCACCCCTGGTGGTGGGCAACGAGGAGCACCGATTCATGGTGCTGGACCAGCTACGCGACGCCCGGGTCGAGCCAGGCGCCGTGCTGCTCGAGCCGGCCGGGCGCAACACAGCGCCGGCGATGATGCTGGCGGCCCTGCAGGCCCTGCAGGCGGCACGCGCCGCGCACGGCCCGGACGCCGACCCGGTGCTCGCCGTCACCGCGGCCGACCAGACGATTGCCGACGAGGCCGCCTTCACCGCCGCGATGCGCCGCGCGGTCGAGCAGGCGGCCGGCGGCGCCATCGTCATCCTGGGCATCACCCCGGACCGCCCGGAGACCGGCTACGGCTACATCCGGGCCGCCGGTGCCACCCCCTGGCAGACCGTGGCGCAGTTCGTCGAGAAACCCGACCTGGTCACCGCTCAGCGCTACCTCGCGCAAGGCGGCTACTACTGGAACGCCAGCATCTTCGTGCTGCGCGCCTCGGCCTGGGTGGCGGCCCTGCAGCGGTTCCGCCCGGACATCGCGGCGTCGTGCGAGGCGGCCTGGGCCGCGCGCAGCACCGATTCGGTGTTCGTGCGCCCCGGCCGGGCCGAGTTCATGGCGGTGCCGGCGGAGTCGATCGACTACGCCGTCATGGAGAAGTGCCCTGGCGTGCTGGACATCCGCATGCAGGAACTGGACGCCGGCTGGAACGACCTCGGCGCCTGGGAAGCAGTCTGGCAGGTGGCCCCCAAGGACGCGCACGGCAATGCGGCCGCCGGCGATGTGATCATCAAGGACAGCCAAAACACGCTGGTGCACGCCACCAGCCGGTTGGTCGGGGCGGTGGGTCTCGACGACGTGGTGGTGGTCGAGACGCCGGACGCCGTGCTGGTGGCCAGCCGCGAGAAGAGCCAGGACGTCAAGAAGATCGTCGCCCAGCTGGGCGCCGAGCAGCGCGGCGAACAGGCCCTGCACCGCAAGGTGCACCGGCCCTGGGGCTGGTACGACAGCATCGACGCCGGGGCGCGCTTCCAGGTCAAGCGCATCATGGTCAAGCCCGGTGCGAGCCTGAGCCTGCAGATGCACCACCACCGCGCCGAGCACTGGGTCGTCGTCAGCGGCACGGCCGAGGTCACCAACGGCGACAAGATCGTCATGCTCACCGAGAACCAGAGCACCTACATCCCGCTCGGCCAGGTGCACCGGCTCGCCAACCCCGGCAAGGTGCCCCTCGAGATCATCGAGGTGCAGTCGGGCAGCTACCTCGGCGAGGACGACATCGTCCGCTTCGAGGACACGTACGGCCGCGTGCCGAAGTAGGACGCGGCCGCGCGGATCCCATCGATGAGCATCCTGGTCACCGGCGGCGCCGGCTTCATCGGCAGCAACTTCGTGCTCGACTGGCTGGCCGACCCGGCCACGGGCGGCGAGACCGTCGTCAACCTCGATGCCCTCACCTACGCGGGCAACCTGAGCAACCTGGCCACGCTGCAAGGCGACGCACGGCACGTGTTCGTGCATGGCGACATCGGCGACCGCGCGCTGGTCGGGCAGTTGCTCGCAGGGCACCGGCCGCGCGCGATCGTGCACTTCGCCGCCGAGAGCCACGTCGACCGCAGCATCCTCGGGCCCGGCGCGTTCATCAAGACCAACGTCGAGGGCACCTTCGCGCTGCTGGAGGCCGCGCGCGCTCACTGGAGCGCGCTGGAGGGCGAAGAGCGGGCCGCGTTCCGCTTCCTGCACGTCAGCACCGACGAGGTCTACGGCAGCCTCGCGCCCGGCGCGCCCGCCTTCACCGAGAACCACCCCTACGAGCCCAACAGCCCCTACTCGGCCAGCAAGGCCGCCAGCGACCACCTGGTGCGCGCGTGGCACCACACCTACGGGCTGCCGGTGCTGACCACGAACTGCAGCAACAACTACGGGCCGTACCACTTCCCGGAGAAGCTGATCCCGCTGATGATCGTCAACGCGCTCGCGGGCAAGCCGCTGCCGGTGTACGGCGACGGCATGCAGGTCCGCGACTGGCTGTACGTCGGCGACCACTGCAGCGCGATCCGCGCTGTGCTGGCCCGCGGCCGCGTCGGCCAGACCTACAACGTCGGCGGCTGGAACGAGAAGCCCAACATCGAGATCGTCACGGCGATCTGCTCGCTGCTCGACGAACTGCGCCCGAGCCCGGCCGGCCCGTACGCGAGGCTCGTCACGCACGTGAAGGACCGGCCCGGCCACGACCGCCGCTATGCGATCGACGCCCGCAAGATCGAGCGCGAGCTCGGCTGGCGGCCGGCCGAGACCTTCGAGACCGGCATCCGCCGGACGGTGCGCTGGTATCTCGACCACGCCGACTGGGTGGCCGAGGTGCAGAGCGGCGGCTACCGCGACTGGGTGGCCGCCAACTACGGCCGGCGTTGAGGGGTCCCGCGGTGCGCATCCTGCTGCTGGGCAGCAACGGCCAGGTCGGCTGGGAACTGCAGCGCGCGCTGGCGCCGCTGGGCGAGGTGCTCGCCTGCGACCTCGACTCGCCCGGCGACCTCCGGGCCGACTTCGCCGAGCCGGCCTCACTGCGCGGCTTGGTGGCGCGCGCTGCGCCCGCCGTCGTCGTCAACGCCGCCGCCCACACGGCAGTCGACCGCGCCGAGGCCGAGCCGGCGCTCGCCCGCGCGATCAACGCCGAAGCGCCTTCCGTGCTCGCCGCCGAGGCGGCCGCGCGCGGGGCGCTGCTCGTGCACTATTCCACCGACTACGTGTTCGACGGCAGCGGCAGCGAGCCCCGTGACGAGGACGCACCGACCGCACCGCTTTCGGTCTACGGCCGCACCAAGCTCGAGGGCGAGCAGGCGATCCGCGGCAGCGGCTGCCCGCACCTGATCCTGCGCACGAGCTGGGTCTACGCGGCGCGCGGCGGCAACTTCGCGCGCACCATGCTGCGGCTGGCAGCCGAGCGCGAGGTGCTCGACGTCATCGACGACCAGGTCGGCGCCCCGACCGGGGCCGAACTGCTGGCCGACGTGACGGCACACGCGCTGCTGCGGTTGCGGGCCGAGCCCGCCCTGGCGGGTCTGTACCACTGCAGCGCGGCCGGCGAGACGTCATGGTTCGGCTACGCGTGCCACGTGATCGAGGCCGCGCGCGCGGCCGGCCGGCCCGTGAAGGTGGCGCCACAGGCGATCCGCCCGATCCCGACCTCGAGCTATCCGACGCCGGCGGCGCGGCCGCGGAACTCGCGCCTGGACACGCGCCGGCTGCGCGCGGCCTTCGGGCTCGCGCTGCCGCCCTGGCAGCGGGGCGTGGACCGCGTGCTGGCGGAGTGGTTCGCGCGCTGAGCGCGCGGCACCGCATCCTGTCCGCCCCTGCCGAGCCCGCGACCGAGCGCACACCGACCCGAACCCACGGACACCAGACCATGCAACGCAGAGGCATCATCCTGGCCGGCGGCTCCGGCACGCGGCTGCACCCGGCGACGCTGGCCGTCAGCAAGCAGCTGCTGCCGGTGTACGACAAGCCGATGATCTACTACCCGCTGTCGACGCTGATGCTGGCCGGCATGCGCGAGGTTCTCGTCATCAGCACGCCGCAGGACACGCCCCGCTTCGAGGCGCTGCTGGGCGACGGCAGCCGCTGGGGGATGAGCTTCTCGTACTGCGTGCAGCCCAGCCCCGACGGGCTGGCGCAGGCCTTCGTGCTCGGGCGCGACTTCGTCGGCGGCCGCCCGAGCGCGCTGGTGCTGGGCGACAACATCTTCCACGGCCACGACCTGAAGCCGCTGCTCGGCCGCGCGCAGGCTCGCGCCGGAGGTGCCACGGTGTTCGCGTACCACGTGCAGGACCCCGAGCGCTACGGCGTGGTCGAGTTCGACGCGCGCCAGCGCGCGGTCAGCATCGAGGAGAAGCCGCGCGCGCCGCGGAGCAACTACGCGGTCACCGGCCTGTACTTCTACGACGCGCAGGTGTGCGACATCGCCGCCTCGCTGAGGCCGAGCGCGCGCGGCGAGCTCGAGATCACCGACGTCAACGCCCGCTACCTGCAGCAGGGCGAGCTTCAGGTCGAGATCATGGGCCGCGGCTACGCGTGGCTGGACACCGGCACCCACGACAGCCTGCTCGAGGCCGGACAGTTCATCGCCACGCTCGAGAAGCGCCAGGGCCTGAAGGTGGCCTGCCCCGAGGAGATCGCGTTCCGCAACGGCTGGATCGACGCCGCGCAGCTCGAAAGACTCGCGGCGCCGCTGGCAAAGAACGGCTACGGCAGCTACCTGTTGCAGGTGCTGCGCGACCGGGCCTACTGATGCGGCTCGTCGCCACCGCGCTCCCCGGCGTCGTCCTCGTCGAGCCGGCCGTCTTCGCCGACGACCGCGGCTGGTTCATGGAGAGCTGGAACCAGGCCCGCTTCGACGCCGGGCTCGCCGGGCTCGGGCTGCCCGCCCCACGCGCCTTCGTGCAGGACAACCACTCGTGCAGCCGCGCCGGCGTGCTGCGCGGCCTGCACTACCAGCTGCCGCCGCACGCCCAGGGCAAGCTCGTGCGGGTCACACGCGGCCGCGTCTTCGACGTCGCGGTGGACATCCGGCGCGGCTCGCCCTCGTTCGGGCGCTGGGTGGGCACCGAGCTGAGCGCCGCCAACCGGCGCCAGCTCTGGATCCCCGAGGGCTTCGCGCACGGCTTCGTCGCGCTCGAGGACGACACCGAGTTCCTCTACAAGACCACCGATATCTACGTGCGCGAGTGCGAGCGCTCGATCCGCTGGGACGACCCCGCGATCGGCATCGACTGGCCGTTGCCGGCGGGGCTGGCCGCGCCGCTGCTGGCGCCCAAGGACGCAGCCGCGCCGCCGCTGGCGCAGGCGGAGGTCTTCGACGCCGGCTGAGCGGAGCGCGCCGCAGCCCAGGCCTTCAGCGCGACGCCGGGGCGGCCGGCGTGCCCGCCGCGGCCTCGGGCGCGAAGCGACCCAGCCGCTCGATGCGGGCGGCCTCGCGCAGGCTGCGCAACTCGTCCTCGAGCAGCTTGCGGCGGCGCTCGTTGAGCAGGAACTGCTCGATCATCGGACGCGCCTGCTCCTCCGTGACCGGCTGCATGCGCGAACCCAGCAGCACGACGACCTGGGCGCCGCTGGCAGCGGGAAGCAGCGCCGCCTGCCCGTCCTGCATCCGCGCCAGCGTGTCCAGGCTCTGCAAGGGCAGCTGCTCGGCCGTACGCACGGCCTGGTTGACGGCGAAACGGTAGTCGTTGGCCTTGAGGTACTCGGCGAACTCGCCCGCGTTGCGCGCCGCCACCAGCCGTTCGCGCAGCGTGTCGAGCTGGTCGCTGCGCGCCTCGACCAGGATCTCCTGCAGGTTGTAGATGCGCCGCTCGGCGAACAGCGCAGGCTTGTCCGCGTAGTACCTTCGGATCTCGTCGGCGGTCGGCCGCGCCGCGCCCTCGCCGACCTTGTCGAGGTAGGCGCGGGCCAGGATGTCGCGCCGGGCGGCCTCGAGCTGCTGCGCGACGCGCGGGTCGCGCTCGAGCTTCAGCTCGGAGGCTTTCTGCAACGCGAGCTGCTGGTCGATCAGGCGATCGAGGATCTGGCGGCCCGCGGCGTCGGCCTGCTCGGGCCGCAGGCCACGCTGCTGCTGCAGCAGGAAGTCGACCTGCGCCGCGGTGATTTCGTCGGAGCCGACGCGCGCCGCGACCTCCTGGCCGGCGGCCTGCTTGCGGTCGCCGCAGCCGGCGACCAGCGATGCGGCGCAGGCCAGGGCCAGCAACGCCAACGGCGTCGCGGCGGGGCGACGGGTGAGGGTTCGGATGGACATGGCGGCGGGCGCGCCGCGACCGGACGGGTCCGCGCGGCGCGAGTGTAGCGGGCGCGCCTTCAGGACAGGCTCTGCACCTGCGCCAGCTGCCAGCCGCGGCCCGCGGACTTCACGTTCGCCAGCAGCCAGAGCTCGCGGAACGGCTCGGCGCCGTCGTCCACCCGCTCCCGGATCAGGCCCGAGAACTCGACGCTCGCCACGAAAGCCTCGTGCAGTTCCTCGAGGCCCAGCAGCCGGGCCTCCAGCGAGACGACCTCCGTGCGGTTCGGGCCTGGCCCGCGATGCGCGAGCTGGTCGCGCAGGTCGGCCAGCAGCGGCCCGGTGGTCAGCGCACCCAGGACCTGCAGGTCGCCGCGGTCCCAGGCGGCCTGCAGCTGAACGAAGCTCAGCCGGGCCAGGCGCAACAGCTCGTCGACGTCGCCGCCGAGGCCGCCGGCCCGGCGCAGCGAGCGCCGCAGCGCGACACGCCGCCGCAGGCGGTTCAGCATCGCACCCCCACGTGCAGCGCGACGATGCCGCCGGCCAGGTTGTGCACGTCGACGTGGGCGAAGCCGCAACCCTGCATCATCGCCTTGAGCGTCTCCTGGTCGGGGTGCATGCGGATGCTCTCCGCGAGGTAGCGGTAGCTGTCGGCATCGCTGGCGATCCAGCCGCCCAGACGCGGCATCACGTGGAACGAGTACCAGTCGTAGGGCCGTCGCAGCAGCGGGGCCGGACGCGAGAACTCGAGCACGAGCAGCCGGCCGCCCGTCCGCAGCACGCGGGCCATCTCGGCCAGCGCGGCCTCCTTGTGCGTCATGTTGCGCAGGCCGAACGCGACGCTGACGAGGTCGAACGAGGCGTCGGCGAAGGGCAGCCGCTCGGCGTCGCAGGCCACCGCCGGCAGTGCGACGCCGTCGTCCAGCAGCCGGTCGCGCCCGGTGCGCAACATCGTCTCGTTGATGTCGGTGAGCACAACGCGCCCGCGCTCCCCCACGGCCTCGGCGAAGCGGCGCGCGAGGTCGCCGGTGCCGCCGGCGATGTCGAGCACGCTCATCCCCGGGCGCACGCCGGCCACCGCGACGGCATAACCCTTCCAGAGCCGGTGCATGCCGAAGGAGAGCACGTCGTTCATCAGGTCGTAGCGCGAGGCGACGGAGTCGAACACGCCGCGGACGCGACGCGCCTTCTCGGCCTCGTCGACGTCCTGGAACCCGAAGTGCGTCTGGCCCATGGGGATTGGCTCAGTGGTGGCTGCAGGCCCCGCCGCGCGCCGCCGCCATCGGGGCGTCGCGGTCGGCGCCGGCCCGTTGCAGGCGCTCCTCGTAGCGGCGCCACAACTCCTCCTGTCGGGAACCGAGGTGGTACAGGTAGCCCCAGGAGAAGATGCCGGTGTCGTGGCCGTCGGAGAAGCGCGGCTGCAGCGCGTAGTGGCCGACGGCGGCCACGTCGGTGATCGTCACGTCGCGCTTTCCGGTCTGCAGCACCTCCTGCCCCAGGCCGTGCCCCTGGACCTCGGCCGAGGGGGAGTACACGCGCATCAGCTCGAACGGGATGCGGAAGGTGCTGCCGTCGTCGAAGCCGATCTCGAGCACGCGGCTTGCCTGGTGCACCGTGACGGCCGTCGGCTGCGGGGCTTCGGGAGAAGGGCTGGCCATGCTGCGGTCACTGCTGCGTTCGACGCATCGTCAGTGTACCGCCGCAACCTCCGCCGGGCCCAGCACGCGAGCGCTACCGCCCTTCTGAGCCCAAGGGCTCGACGCCGGTGTCCGCGACTGTCGTGGACAACGCCGAGAACCCGTGAAACTTCTCAGACCAGCACGCGCTCGATGCCACCCGCGTTCGCACGCGCGACGTAGTCCTCGAGCCAGGTCGGCCCGAGAATGCGCCGCGCCATCTCGACGACGATGTAGTCGGCCTCCAGCAGCCCGTTGGTCAGGTCGTCCTGGTACCGGCTCAGGCCCTGCAGGCAGCTGGGGCAGCTGGTCAGCACCTTGACCGGGCCGGCGGCCTGCCCGGTGACGGCGCGCAGCGCCGCCTCGTCCTTGCGCAGCTCCATCTCCTTGCGGAAGCGGACCTGCGTGCTGATGTCGGGGCGCGTGACGCCGAGCGTGCCGCTCTCGCCGCAGCAGCGTTCGCTCTTGACCACGGCGGGGCCGACCAGGGCCTTGACTGTCTTCATCGGGTCCTGCTGCTTCATCGGGCTGTGGCAGGGGTCGTGGTACAGGTACCCTGCCTGGCCGGCGCCGTCGTGGGCGCCGAGCCGGATGCCCCTTTCGAGAAGGTACTCGTGGATGTCGACGATCCGGCAGCCTGGGAAGATCTCCTCGAAGCGGTAGCCCTGCAGCTGGTCGTAGCAGGTGCCGCAGCTGACGACCACCGTCCGGATGTCGAGGTAGTTCAGCGTGTTGGCCACGCGGTGGAACAGCACGCGGTTGTCGGTGATCAGCTTGTCGGCCTTGTCGAACTGGCCGCTGCCGCGCTGCGGGTAGCCGCAGCAGAGGTAGCCCGGCGGCAGCACCGTCTGCACACCGGCGTGCCACAGCATCGCCTGCGTGGCCAGGCCGACTTGGCTGAACAGGCGCTCCGACCCGCAACCCGGGAAGTAGAACACCGCCTCGGTCTCGGACGTGGTGGCCCGGGGGTCGCGGATGATCGGGACGTAGTCCTTGTCCTCGATGTCCAGCAGCGCGCGCGCGGTCTTCTTCGGCAGCCCGCCGGGCATCTTCTTGTTGATGAAGTGGACCACCTGCTCCTTGATCGGGGCGGTGCCCAGGGTGGCAGGCGGCGCGGCGGTCTGCTTCCTCGCCGCCGGCTTCAGCAGGTCATGCAGCACGCGCTGCGCCTTGAAGCCGACGTCGACCATCGCGGTGCGCATCAGCTTGATCGTCTCCGGGCTGGTCGCGTTCAGGAAGGCCATCGCCGCGGCGTTGCCCGGCCGGAAGCTCTTCTGCCCCATCTTGCGCAGCAGGTTGCGCATGTTCATCGACACGTCGCCGAAGTCGATCTTCACCGGGCAGGGGCTCTCGCACTTGTGGCAGACCGTGCAGTGGTCGGCGACGTCCTCGAACTCCTCCCAGTGCGCGATGCTGACGCCGCGGCGCGTCTGCTCCTCGTACAGGAAGGCCTCGATCAGCAGCGAGGTG
>Ga0068877_10000871_pt1 | contig 25810 bp, 26 predicted proteins | sample NOAtaG_FD_66437 | JGI IMG/M metagenome (GOLD analysis project Ga0068877, IMG submission 66437) | Freshwater lake microbial communities from Lake Erie, under a cyanobacterial bloom - NOAA_Erie_Diel6S_1000h metaG | ecosystem: Environmental > Aquatic > Freshwater > Lake | place: USA: Ohio, Lake... | reverse complement strand
AGGCGGGGATAAAGGCGGGGATAAAGGCGGGGATTCAGGCGGGGATGTCGGGAATGAGCCGCATCTGCAGCAGCGTGATGGTGTCCTTGAGCTGCAGCTTGCGCTTTTTCATGCGGCGCATCAGCAGCTCGTCGCGGCCCGGCGTCCGGTTCAGACCCTCGATGGCGAGGTCGAGGTCGCGGTGCTCGACCTGCAATTCGATGATGCGCGACTGGATCACCTCGATGTCTTCTGCCGTGAGCATGCGACGCTCCCCTCCCCGCCTGTCTGGTGTTCGTTAAGGCCCGGATGATACACGCGGCGAGCGGCGAAACACGGGCGGTTTTTGACGCATCTTCGCGCTCGGCGCCCGGGAGCGGGGGCTATAATCGAACGCATGCCCATCCGCATCGAGGCCGGCACCGGCCAGCATATCGGCGACCGCTCCGAACAGCAGGACCGCCTCATCGTCATCCCGAGCAAGCGCGAGCGGGGCGTGATGCTGGCTGTCGTGGCCGACGGCATGGGTGGGCATACCGGCGGCGCGATGGCCGCGCAGCAGGTGGTCTCCACCGCGCAGCAGGTGTTCGAGGACTTCAGCACGCGCGACGATTCGCCGCAAAAGCTGCTCACCTCGATCGTCAACGAGTCGCACACCATCATCACGCTTTCGTCCTACACCAGCGAGCAGGAGCCGCACAGCACCGTGGTGGCCATGCTGCTGCAGAAGGACCGCGCCGACTGGGCGCATACCGGCGACAGCCGGCTGTACCATTACCGCGGCCAGTCGCTGGTCGCGCGCACGCGCGACCATTCGTATGTCGAGCAGCTCTTCCGCGAAGGCCGCATCACCGAAGAGCAGATGGAAACCCATCCCAACAAGAACCTGCTGGTGCACTGCCTGGGGTCCACGACGGCCCCGCACATCGACTTCGGCGGCACCGACAAGCTGATGCCCGACGACACCTTCTTCCTGTGCAGCGACGGGGTGTGGGCGTATTTCAACGACTTCGAGCTCGGTGCCATCCTCGCCAGTTGCCCGCCGCGGACCGCCTCCGAGCAGTTGATCGCGCTCGCGCGGGAGCGTGCCAACGGCCGCGGCGACAACTGTTCGCTGGCCATCGTCAAGCTCACCCAATTCGAGGAGGCTCGGCCGAAACCGCCCGCCCCGCCTTCCCCGCCGCCCCGCCCGGTGGTCAAGCCCGCGCCGGCGCAAGCGGCCGAACCGGCCGTGGCCAAGCCTGCCGTGGCCAAACCGGAGAAGACCAGTATCTTCGGCAAGCTTTTCGGAAAAAAATGAAACAGGTACAATGGGTTGCGGTTGATCCTTGATAAATCGATTCAGCTTTAGTCGCGCGCGATTCGCGCCAACCCCGCCCGCTGCGCCCCACCGCTGCGGCGCCAAGCCGGAAGGAGCAGGGCAATGAACACTTCCAAGACCATCTCTCGCCTGGGGCTTGCCGCGCTGCTTGCCGCGGGCGCCTGTTCGCTCCCGGCCGTTGCACAAACCCCGGCGCCGGAGGTCATGGCCGCGCCGGCACCCGCCGCACAAGCCAAGCCGTCCCGCGCCCTCCCGCGCAAGCGGCAGGGCGCCGCCACCCTGGGTTGCGAGCCGGTCAAGGATCCTTGGGAAAACATCTGCACCATCCGCAAGCATGCGGAGACGGCCTGCAGCGACCTGCCGGCACCCGCCGCCAGGCCGGCGCGCAAGGCCCGCAAGGACGCGCCGCCGCCGGTGGCCGAGCGCAACCCGCGTCAGGAATGCATCGACGCGTACATGCGCAACGTCTGACCGGCGGGTTCTCCGCCGGGACACCGGCGGGGCGTCTTTCAGCGTATTGCTTTGGTGTATTGCTTTGGCGTAGTCCTGCCGGCGGCATCGCCGCGGGAGCGGCGCCGGGCGGGCCGCCGGCGCGCGCGCCGGGTCCGCATGCCCGGCCCGCCGTCCGTACTCAGCGACCGGTAGGCGCCTGGGCCGCCGCGGCGCGCCTCTCCGCAGCCTTCTTCTCTTCCGCCCGCGCGCGGCGCTCGGCCCGCTCGAGCGCTTCACGCACCATCTCGTCATGCTTGCGCGCGCGTTCGGCCCGCTCTGCGGCCCCGGCGCGCGCCTCGGCATCCTTGCGCTCGCGCGCCTCGGCCCTGGAGGCGGCGCGCTGGTTGGCTTCTTGCGCGCGCGCGGCGCGCCTGGCGGCCTCCTCCGGCCCGTCCTTGCCAAGCCGCGCGGCGGCGCGCTCGTCACGCTCGGCCTGCTTGCGCGCACTGTCGGCGCGCTTGCGCTCGGCGGCGGCCTGCGCCTCCCGGTTGCGCGCATCGCGCGCCTGGTCGCGTTCGCGCAGTTCCTCGCTGCGCGTGACCGCGCGCGCCTCGCGTTCCACATCGCGAATGCGCGAGGTCACGCGGAAGTTGTCCAGGCGCGCCTCGCTCAGGCACTGCTCCGCCAGGAACTTGTCGAAGCACAGCTTGCGGGCCTGCGCATAGCGCGCCTCCTGCGCGGCCCGCGCCTCATTCACCCGCGCAAGCGCCGCGTCGGCGCGCGCCGTCGAATCGATCGAGCCGGGCGGGTAATCGGGCAGCACGCTGGCCAGCACATCGGCCGGCGCCGCGGTGCCCTGCGCCAGGGCAGCCCCGCAGCCCGACGCGCAGCAGGCGAGCAAGGCGCACAGGGCCCCCATGCGGACGCCCCGGCCAAGCGGCATGGTGCTGGCTGGCAAGGTTGCGGGACGCCGCGCAGTGCGGAGCGCTACTTCTTGGCCGCCGCCTTGGGCACCCGGCAACCCAGGGTGGTGGCCTTGGCGTTGGTGGCGTAGTACTCGGTGCCGGCCGGGCACTCGAGGGCCTTCTCGGGCTTCTTGGCGTCCTTCCTGGCGGTGCAGGTGAACGCGCCGGTGCTCTTGTTGACCGACTTGTCATTCAGCGCATAGCCCTCGGGGCAGGCCGGACCCGCCGCGGCCGCAGGTGCCGCGGGCGCGACCGGCTTGGGCGCCTCGGCAATCACCACCTGGGTCCTGGCCTCTCCGGTGCAGCCGAAGGCGCTGCCGTCACGGCCGCCCTTGGCGGTGATGGTGTAGGTGCCGGCCTTGTTGTAGCTCTTGTTGAAGCTGCGCGGGAAGTTGTCCTTGTCCTTGGACATCTTGGTGACGTCGACATCGCCATTGCCGTACTCCACCCGCAATCCGCAGATGCCTTCATCCTCGCCGGTGACGGTCACGCGCACCTGCGCGCCCACCTGCGCGTTGGCCGGCTCCACCTTCACCCCGCTGATGTTGCCTGCCATGGCGTGGCTGCCCGAGCCGGCCAGCAGCAGCGCGGCGACGGCATGGATGGCGGTTTTCCTGTTCATTGCGTTCCTCCTTGGTTGTTATGGTGAGCCGGTTCTCGTTGCGAGCGGACGGCGCCGTCGCTTACGCACCGACCGCACGCGCGCATGGATTGTAGCCCTTGACCAACGTGCGCCGGGCGCGCACGGTTGACACGCGGCGCGGCGACGCGCACGCGCCTGGCGCGGCCCGGACGATCGCGCCGCGGATGGGCGCGCTTCCGGCGCAAGCCTCAGCCGGCCTGCCAGACGGGCGTCCCGCGCGACTCCTTGGCAATCGCCTCGAGTACCTTGGCATGCGCGGCGGCTTCGTCGGCCGAGGCCGCGAGGATGAAGGTTTCCAGCGGCCCCGTGTCCTCGTGCCCCGCGCCGCCCGCGCCGGGCTCCCCTTCGGCGTCGCCCATGCCGAGCGCGTCCTGGCCGCGCGTCATGGCGAGGTAGACCTCGGCCAGCAGTTCGCCGTCGAGCAGCGCGCCGTGCAGTGTGCGGTGGGCGTTGGAGATGCCGTAGCGTTCGCACAGTGCATCGAGGTTGTTGCGCCGGCCCGGATGGCGCTCCTTGGCCATGACCAGCGAGTCGGTGATGGCGCCGACATGCCGGGCGAACGGCCCCTTGCGCGCACGCGCCAGTTCGGCGTCGAGGAATGCGGTGTCGAAGGGCGCGTTATGGATGATGATCTCGGCGCCGGCGACGAATTCGAGGAACTCGTCGACGATTGCCTCGAATGCCGGCTTGTCGGCCAGGAATTCGCTGGTGAGGCCGTGGACTTCGAGGGCCGCTTCGTCGCTTTCGCGCCCCGGATTCAGGTAGCGGTGGAAATTGCGCCTGGTGAGCCGCCGGTTGAACAGCTCGACGCAGCCGATTTCGATGATGCGGTGCCCCGACGCGGGGTCGAGGCCGGTGGTTTCGGTGTCAAGTACGATCTGGCGCATGGCGGGCGGGCTTCAAGTGCGCCGGGACGATAGCACACCCCAGCACACCCCAGCACACCCCAGCACACCCGCCAGGCGCCGCCGCGGCGCCCGGGCGTGCCGGTTCGCAAACCCGCGGGCGACGACCTTACCGCGAGGCTGCCCGGGCGCGGGCGGCTAGGCGGGTGTACCACCCAGGCGCTTGACCGGCTCTTCGCGGATCGGCAGGTGGATCAGCGCCGCGAACACGCCGAAGGCGGCGGCGATCAGCCAGGCCACGGTATAGCTGCCGGTGCGGTCGAACAGGTAGCCGCCCATCCAGGCGCCGAGGAAGCTGCCCACCTGGTGCGCGAGAAACACCACCCCCGCCAGCATCGACAGGTAGTTGACGCCGAAGATGTGCGCCACCAGGCCGTTGGTGAGGGGGACGGTCGATAGCCACAGCGTGCCGATGGCGAGCGCGAACACGTAGACCGAGGCCGGCACGAGCGGCGCGGCCAGAAAGGCCAGGATCACCACCGCGCGCAGCAGGTAGATGGTCGACAGCAGGTAGCGGCGCGGAAAGCGCGCGCCCTGCATGCCCCACCAGTAGGTGCCGACGATGTTGCCGATGGCGATCAGCGCCAGCGCGGTGACGCCCGTGTTGGCGCTCATGCCCTGGTCGCGCAGGTAGGCAGGCAGATGCACGCCGATGAACACCACCTGCAGGCCGCACACGAAATAGCCCATGCACAGGAGGATGAAGCCGCGCTCGCCGAGCGCCTCGCGCACCGCGGCGCCCGCGGACTGGCTGGCGGCACCCGCGCCGGCGCGCCCGGGCTCGGTCAGGGCGATGGAGACCGGCGCCACCGCGAGCATCAGCGCGGCCGCGCACATCAGCGAGGCCTGCCAGCCGAAATCGCCGATCACCCATTGCAAGAGCGGCGTGAGGTAGAACTGGCCGCAGGCGCCCAGCGCCCCGGATATCGCCAGCGCCTGCTGGCGTTGCCCGGGCGCCACCGCGCGCCCGACCACGCCCGACACCACGGCGATGGTGCAGCCCCCCTGGGCGATGCCGATGATCACCCCGCCGGTCAGGGCCAGCATGAGCGGCGTGGTGGACAGTTCCATGCCGATCAGGCCGACCGCGTAGAGCACGCAGGTGATGGCGATGGTACGGCCGGCGCCGTAGCGGTCGGCGAACATGCCCAGGAACGGGGAAGACAGGCCCCAGCAGATGTTCTGGATCGCGATGGCGAACGAAAACGCCTCGCGCGACATGTTCACCTCGCCGGTCATGGGTGTGAGGAACAGGCCCATCCCGTGGCGGATGCCCATCGAGAAATTGACGATCAGGGCGCCGGCCAGGATGACGATGACCGGTGTGCGCCAGTTGCTTTGCATGAAATGTCCAGTGGATGGGGCGGGATGGGGTGGGATGGGGTGGAATCAGTCAGGGGTATCGGTCCGGGGCTGCGCGACGGCGGCACGACCGGCCGACGCGGGTCGCGTCACGCGCGGTCAGGCAGGCGCCGCGGCGCTGCGCACCGGCCGTTGTTCGCGAATCGGCAGGTGGATGAGCGCCGCGCCGACGGCGAGCACGACATCGATATACCACACCCAGTCGTAGCTGCCGGTGGCCTCGAAGACGCGGCCGCCCAGCCAGGCCCCCGCGAACCCGCCCACCTGGTGGGTCAGCATCACCACCCCGAACAGCGTGGCCAGGAAACGCATGCCGTGCAGCTTGCCAACCAGGCCGACGGTGGGCGGCACGGTGGCCAGGTAGGTGAAGCCGATCACCGCTGAAAAAACCAGGAAGGTGAGCGTGGTCTTGGGTGCCGCCAGGAACAACAGCACCGCCACGGCGCGCGCGGCGTACAGCACGCTCAGCACCGATTTCATGCGCCAGCGGCCGATCGCCCAGCCCGAGGCGAAGCTGCCGAAGATGTTGAACAGGCCCACCAGCGCGAGCGACCACGCGCCCACCTCGGCCGGCAGCATGCACGACGCCACCACCCCCGGCAGGTGCACGCCGATGAAGGCGACATGAAAGCCGCAAACGAAGAATCCGCAGGCCAGCAGCAGATAGCTGCGGTCGCCCAGCGCGCCCTTGAGCGCGGCGCCCAGGTTGGGCGCGTCGGCGGCTGCGGCCGACGCCGCCGCGGGCCGGCCGCGCAGCACCCAGGCCAGCGGCGCCGCCAGCGCGGCCAGCACACCGATACCGAACAGCGCCCCGACCCAGCCGACCGTGCCGGAAAGCCACTGCGCCAGCGGCACGACCGCGAACTGGCCGAACGAGCCGCCGGCGTTGACCAGGCCGCTGGCCATGCCGCGCTTGTCCGCCGGAACCATGCGCCCCACGGCCGACATCAGCACGCCCATGCCGGCCAGGCCTGCGCCGCCGGCGGCGACCACGCCGATCAGAAAAATCAGTTCCGCCGTGGAGGTGGCATAGGGGGTGAGCACGGTCCCGACGCACACCAGCACACCGCCCGCGGCGATGACGCGCGCCGCGCCGAACCTGTCGGCCAAGGCACCGGCGACCGGCTGGGTCACGCCCCACATCAGCTGCGCCCAGGCGAACGCGAGGCTGATGGCGGCCAGGCCGAGGCCGGTGGCGGTATTGAGCGGGCCGATGAACAGGGCGAGCGACTGGCGCGCGCCGAACACCAGGGCGAATATGAGGCCGGCCGAGGCGATGACCAGCCAGTGCTGTCTGGAAAGAGGCATCGTGGGAATGTCCGGTCAGGGGGCGGCGCCGGCGGGCTCGGACATGTCGATGCGCAGCGAGAGTGCATCGGCCAGCCCGTGCAGGCGTTCGACCTGGGCGGCGCCGCCGATGCTCTGCAGGCGTGCCTGCGCCGCCCGCCAGAGCGGACGCGCGGCGCGCAACGCGGCCCTGCCCCGCGCTGTGACCCGCACCGCCTTGCTGCGGGCATCGGGCCCGGGCGCGACTTCGATGTACCCGGCCGCGACGAGCGGCCGCAGGTTGCGTGTGAGCGTGGTGCGATCGGTGAACATGGCCTGGGCCAGTTCGCTCACGCTGGGCGCGCCGCCCTCGGGCCCGCGCTGCGCATGGGCGAGCAGCGAATACTGCGTGACCTTGAGCCCGGAAGGCGCCAGCATCTGGTCGTACAGCCGGGTCACCTGCCGCGCCAGGCTGCGCAACTTGAAACAGGTACAGGCCGCCGAGGTGGCCGGGCAGGCCGGCGAGGCGGGCGGCGCGGTGTGATTGGAAACGTTCATGCAGGGGTGTGCGGCCTGGGTGGCGCCGGGCGGCGCCAAACGGAGCCGAGGTCTGGGACGGCGCCGGGCGCGCCCGTCGGAGTCGTACGAATTCGCAGCAACACGGATACCGGCAGGTGGGGATGGCCTTACGGGGCGGCCTTACGGGGTGGCCCTCCGGGATGCCCCTCCGGAGTGGCCCTCAGGATGGCTATACCCGTGCAACTACACGCTTTACAATTACACGCCTCCTCCATCTCCTTGTCAATGCCATGAGCACAACCGAACCCGCGCGCGTGGTCTATCGCGTCACCGGCACGCAATTACCGCATGCGACCATGCATCCTGCCGAAATCGCCGGCCTGTCGGGTCTCGAACTGATCGCCGGATGGGCCGAAGGACGCTACCCGCCCCCGCCCATCGGCAAGGCGCTCAACTTCGGGCTCGTCGAGGCGGAATTCGGCCGCACCGTGTTCGAAGGGGAGCCGCTGCGCGATTTCTACAATCCGATCGGCTCGGTGCACGGCAGCTATGCCGCCGCCCTGCTCGACTCGGCGATGGGCTGCGCCGTCCATTCGGCGCTGGCCGCCGGGCAGGGCTACACCACCCTGGAGTACAAGATCACCCTGGTGCGCGGCATGAGCGACAAGACCGGTCGGGTGCGCGCCGAAGGCAAGGTACTGCAGGTCGGCCGCCGCGTGGCCAGCGCCGAAGGCCGGCTCACCGATTCGCAGGGGCGCCTGCTCGCGCATGGCACCACGACCTGCCTGGTGTTCGAGGGCACCTGAACATGCTCGCTGCAGCGGCGCGCGGAGCGCACGTGGTGCATGCGCCCAGGACCGGCGGCCGCGCGAACGCGCCGGCCAATCACTCGCGGCTGTTCCGCGGCGCCGAAAGCGCCCTGCTGCCGGGCCTGCGCCTGCTGCTGCGGCGGGTGGCCGGCGACCCGGCGAATCCTGCCTGACACCCTCTGGAGCCCCACGCCATGGCTATTCCTACTCCCCTGGTTCGCCCGATCGAGGCGCGCGACGAATCCGCCTGGCGTGCATTGTGGGACGGCTATTGCCGCTTCTACCAGGTCGAGATCGCCCCGGCGGTGACCGACCACACCTGGCGGCGCATCCGCGACCCGGCCTCGCCGGTGGCGGCCATCGTCGCCGAGAACGCCACCGATGGCGTGATCGGTATGTGCAACTACATCCTGCACGAGAACACCTGGGAACTCGCGCCGGTGTGCTACCTGGAGGACCTGTTCGTCAGGCCGGAGGCGCGCGCGGTGGGCGTCGGGCGCGCACTGATCGAATGGCTGGTGGCGCGCATGCAGGCGGAGGGCTGGTCGCGGGTGTACTGGAACACCAAGGAGAACAACTACCGGGCGCGCGGCCTGTACGACAAGTTCACCCCGCGCGACCCGTTCGTGCGCTACGTGATCAAGCGCGGGTAGGCGCGCCTGCCCTCCCCCGCGATGCGGGGCTCCGCCCGGGGCGCCTCAGCGCAGGTTGCCCGGCATGGGATTGAGCGGCGTCAGCGGCGCCTGATTGCGCGCCGCCGCTTCGTCGGCCGCGCGCGCGCCGCCGAGCGCGTTGTTGATCTGGAATGCATCGCGGGCGGCGTCCTTGTTGTAGCGCCCGTAGGGCACCGCGCCACGCGGCGTGACCGCCACGCCGGCGTTGTTGCCATACGGGACGACGCCGCTGCCGTAGCCTGGATAGGCGTTGCCGTAAGGGGTTGCGGTGCCGCCGGGCGCGACGATGACCACCGGGCCGTTGCCGTGCAGGTTGTAGTTGTCCTGTGCGGCGGCGCCCGCGTTGACCATCAGCCCGGACATTGCCAGGGACAGCGCGAATAAGGCGTTCTTCATGTGCACGCTCCGAGAGGGGAAGCTCAACGCAGACGCTACCATGGCGGCCGCGCGCCTGCCACGGATTCAGGGCGGATTTGTAGCGCGCAGCGTGCACAACCGCACACTTGGGCGCAGATGACGGCCCCGCGCGGGCCCGCGCCGGCGTTTGCTGCCCGCGCCGGCGTTCGTGGCCCGCGCCGGCGCTCGTGGCCCGTTCAGCGCACCGACTCGACGCCGCGATTGGCCAGCGCATCGGCGCGCTCGTTGCCGGGATCCCCGGCGTGCCCCTTGACCCAGCGCCATTCGATGCGGTGACGCGCGGCGGCGGCGTCGAGGAGACGCCACAGGTCCTCGTTCTTGACCGGTTTCTTGTCGGCGGTGCGCCAGCCGCGCGCCTTCCAGCCACTGATCCATTCGGTGATGCCTTTCTGCACATAGCTCGAGTCGGTGTAGAGCACCACGCGGCATGGCCCCTTCAGGGCGCCGAGGGCCTCGATCACCGCCATCATTTCCATGCGGTTGTTGGTGGTGTGGGCAACGCCGCCGAACAACTCCTTTTCGTGCGACCCGCTCACCAGCAGCGCGCCCCAGCCGCCCGGGCCGGGGTTGCCCTTGCAGGCGCCGTCGGTGTGGATGATGACCTCGCGCATGGTTTCAGTCATGGTTGATCCGGTGGGTTGCCCGCGCAGCCGGTGCGAGCAGGCGCAGGCGCGCACGCGCGCGCGCGCGTGCCGGGGTGATCACGCGCATGCCGGCCACGCGCTTCTTGGCCTGCAGGACGTAGACGGCGCCGGCCATCGGCCAGGAGCGCGCACCCACGGATTCGATCAAGCCCAGGCGGGCCAGCCATTTTTCCGATTCGAAGGGCGGCCGGTAGCAGCCGAAATGGCCGCCCACCATCTCGAAGTTGAGCAGTTTCAGCCAGTCCTTCATGCGGGCGACGCTGACGAACTCCGCGTCCCAGGGCGGATACGGCGTCTGGCGCAGCATGCGCGCCAGGCCCCACAGGCTGACCGGATTGAAGCCGCTGACGATGAGTTCGCCTTCCGGACGCAGCACCCGTTCCACCTCGCGCAGGATCAGGTGCGGCTCCCCGGAGCATTCGAGCAGGTGCGGCAGCAGCACCAGGTCGAGCGATTCGGCGCCGAACGGCAGTTCATGCGCATCGGCCACCACCGCGGAGGCCGCTTCCAGGCCGGCGGTGGTGCGCCACGGAATGCGGTTGGCGCGCAGGAAGTCGATCGACGGCAGGCCCACCTGGACGGCGAAATAACCGAATACGTCGGCCACCATTTCGTCCAGGCGCGCGCGCTCCCAATCAAGCACATAGCGCCCCTGCGGCGTGGCGAACCAGTCCGCGAGCGTGTGGGGGCGCTCGCATTCGCGGTCGGGCGAAGGGACTCGGGGGCGGGTATTCGGCACGAAGGTTGTGAAGCTTACAGGGTGGGATGAAGCCGGCATGCCTGCGGACACGGTTGCGATCGGTCAGGCGCATCCAGGCCCGCGCGCCGAAGTCGGAGATGCAAGCCGGCCCACGCAATCCGGCCCATGCAAGCCGGCCCATGCAAGCCGGCGGTCCTTGCCATCTGACTAGCGATTATCGCATGCCGCGCGCATCCGCAAAAGAAAACCCATGAAAATCAAATGATTGCAACAGGCCCGCATTTGACAATACGGCGCAGGCCCCTTACTATCCGCGTTCCAAAAAAAAGGGGGCCGCATGCACCGATCCCACGCGGCAATTCGACTTCTGTTGCTGGCCCTGCCGGTCGCCCTCGCGGCGTGCGGCAGCGCACCCAAGATCGTGCAGACGTCCGAAGACGCCAGCGCCGTCGCCGCGGTCCCGGCCCCGATCTTCCGCGCCCAGGAGGCCATCACGCCGCAGGAAGTACTGCAGGCCGACATCGGCAACATCGACGTTTCCGGCGCGCGCGCGAACCAGGACCTGTGGCAGCGCATGCGCAACGGGTTCGCCATTCCCGACCTCGCCAATGCCGCCGCGCAGGATAGAACCGCCTGGTATGCCGCGCGTCCGGATTACCTCAAGCGCAGCTTCGAGCGCGCCCGGCCGTTCCTCTTCCACATCGTCGAGGAAATCGAGAAGCGCGGCATGCCCACCGAACTGGCGCTGTTGCCGCTGGTCGAATCGGCCTACAACCCGCGCGCGGTGTCGCCGGCGCAGGCGGCGGGCATGTGGCAGTTCATCCCCGCCACCGGCAAGCGCTACAACCTGCAGCAGGACTGGTGGCGCGACGACCGGCGCGACATCGTCGCCTCGACCAACGCCGCGCTGGACTACCTGCAGATGCTCCACGGCATGTTCAACGACTGGCAACTCGCCCTGGCCGCCTACAACTGGGGCGAGGGCGCGGTGTCCCGCGCCATCGAGAAGGCGCGCGCCAAGGGCGAGCCGACCGACTACGCCAGCCTGCGCATGCCGGCCGAGACCGCCGGCTACGTGCCCAAGCTGCAGGCGATCAAGAACATCGTGATGCGCCCGGAGTTGTTCGGCGTGGCGCTTCCGCCGGTGGCCAACACGCCTTATATCGCCACTATCACCAAGACCCGCGACATCGACGTGACAGTCGCCGCCCGGCTCGCCGAAATGCCGGTCGACGAGTTCATCGCCCTGAACCCCTCGCACAACCGGCCGGTCATTCCCGGCGCGAACCGCCCGACCCTGGTTCTTCCGGCCGACAAGGTCGAAACCTTCAGGCAGAACCTGGAAATCCATCAGGACAAGCCGTTGTCGAGCTGGCAGGGCTACCTGCTCAAGGCCGGCGAATCGCTCGACCGCATCGCCGCGCGCTTCGGCATCGACCTCGCGTCCCTGAAGAGCGTCAACGGGCTGTCGTACAAGTCCCGGGTGGGCCCCGGCCAGACCCTGCTGGTGCCGCGCCGCGATAACGCGGGCGACGCCGCCGCCCTGCCGGCGTCGATCGACCGGCCGCCGGTGGAGCCCGAGGAGAGGATCGTGCGCTCCATCCATGTGGTCAGCAAGGGCGAAACCCTGATGGCCATCGGCCGCAGGTTCAACCTGCCGGTCGCCGACATCAAGCGCTGGAACAAGCTGCAATCCGACATGGTGCAGCCGGGCCAGAAGCTGGCGCTCGAGACCGTGGTGCTGGCCAAGCCCGCGCCGCAGCGCGCGGTGGTGGCGGCCACGAACGTGCCGGCCAAGGGGCGCGTGGCGGCGCGCGGCCCGGTCGCCAAGAACACCAAGGTGGCGGTCCGCTCGCCGGGCCCGGTGCGCGTCGCGCGCCGCTAGAACCGACGGCGCGCGCCCCGGGCGGCTCGCCGTCAGGCGCCGCGCAACTGCGCGCGCAGCCGCTCCCCAACCTCGGGACGCGCGGCGAACGGGTCGGGCGGATTGCGGCCGTCCACGATGGCGCGCATGCGCGTCTCGACATTCCCGAGGGCCTTGGGATGCGAAAACACGTAGAACTGGTTGGCGGCGATCGCCTCGAAGGTCAGTTGCGCCACTTCGGCGGCCGACACCTTGCCGGCGTTGACCGCCTTCTGCCCCATGTCCCGCGCGATGCGCTGCGAGGCGGTCAGGTCGGTCGCATCGGTCAGGTCGGCCGGGCGGTTGCGTTCGGACTGGAAAATGCCGGTAGGCACGAAATACGGGCACAGCACCGAGCATGACACCTGGCTGGTCACCAGACCCAGGTCCTGGTAGAGCGTTTCGGTCAGCGCCACCACGGCATGCTTGGTGGCGTTGTAGACGCCCATGTTGGGCGGCGTGAGCAGCCCGGCCATCGACGCGGTGTTGACGATGTGCGCCTCGAACGACGCGTCCTTGTTCGCCGCCTCCAGCATCAGCGGCGTGAAGATGCGCACGCCGTGGATCACTCCCCACAGGTTCACACCCATCACCCAGGCCCAGTCGGCCTGCGAGTTTTCCCACAGCAGGCCGCCGGTGCCGCCGACGCCGGCGTTGTTGAACACCAGGCCGGGCACGCCGAAGCGCGCCAGGGTCGCATCCGCCAGCGCCTCCACCGCCGCCGCGCTGGCCACATCGGTCTTGAGCGCCAGCACCCGGGCGCCCTGCGCCTGAAGCTCGGCGCGCGCGGCCTCGAGCGCGTCCTCCTGCACATCGGCGATGACCACGTTCATGTCGCATCGGTGCGCCAGGCGCGCGAATTCGCGGCCGAAGCCGCTGCCCCCGCCGGTGATCACGGCGGTCCTGCCTGCGAAGGTTTTCAAGTACCTTGCTCCCTTGGGCGCCGGGCGCGGGTTGGCTGCCGCGCGCGGCGCCGGTTCAGTTGAGGAAATCCGGCGACTCGCCCACCAGCTTGTCGTAGAGCAGGTTGAATGAAAACCATCCCGCATACGGCACGCCGACCACGCTGTAGGCCTGGCGGCAGGCATCCTCCGGCACCAGGCGCAGGGGCTGGCCGTGCGCGGCGGCCTCGGCCAGCAGCTGCGTCTGGCAGTTGCGCTCCATCGACAGGTACCACCAGGCCGCCTCGTCGACGCTGCCGCCCACCGTCAGCAGGCCGTGATTGCGCAGGATGGCGGCCTTTCTCGGGCCGAGCGCCGCGGCGATGCGTTCGCCTTCGTCGAGTTCCAGCACCACGCCGCCGTAGTCGTCATACAGGACATGGTCGTTGTAGAAGGCGCACACGTCCTGGTTGATCATCGCCAGCGGCTTGCCCAGTGCGCTGAAGGCGCGGCCATAGACGCCGTGGGTGTGCGCGGCGGCCACCACGTCCGGGCGCGCCTTGTGGATGCGCGAATGGATGGCGAAGGCCGCGCGGTTGACCGGATAGTCGCCCTCGATGACGTTGCCGTCGTGGTCCACGCGGATCAGGCTGGAAACCTTGATGCGCGAGAAGTGCACGCCGAACGGGTTGAGCCAGAAGGTTTCCGGATGTTCCGGGTCGCGCACCGTGATGTGGCCGGCCGCGCCCTCCCCCAGGCCCCATTGGCCGAAGATGCGAAAGGCGGCCGTCAGGCGCTGCTTGCGGTGCAGCCTTTCCTCGGCCGCTGAATTGAAGCGTGGCGGCACGGGCATGTTGGTCTGCAGGCGCGCCACCTCGGTGGACATGCCGGCGGCGTTCAACTGGACTTTTTCGGGTGCGTTCATGGGTTTGCTCCTCTGCGGGTGACGCTGCGGTGATGAAGGCGACGAAGGCGACGAAAGGAATCGACCAACGCGCGCCGCCCCAAAGGACCCGGCCGGCGCGCGCGGCGCCTACAGGCGGACGATCTGCTTGCCGAAATTGCCGCCCTTGAGCATCGCCAGAAAGGCCCCGGGCGCGCTCTCCAGGCCTTCGGCGACCGATTCGCGGTACTTGAGCCGGCCGGCTGTGACCAGGTCGGCCAGTTCCTTGTGCGCCTGCGGCCAGAACTCGAGGTGGTCGGAAATGATGAAGCCCTGGATGCGCAGCTTGTTGACCAGCACCGAGCGGAAGTTGGCAATCGGCATGGGCGTGCCGTTGTAGCCGGAAATCAGTCCGCAGACGGCGATGCGCCCGAATGGGTTCATGCGCGCCAGGATGGTGTCGAAGATCTCGCCGCCGACGTTTTCGAACACGCGATCGACGCCGTCCGGCGTGGCGGCCTTGAAGGCCTCCTTCCAGCCGGGCGCCTTGTAGTCGATGCAGGCGTCGAAGCCCATCTCCCGGACCGCATAGTCGCACTTGGCGGTGCCGCCGGCGATGCCGACCACCCGCGCGCCATGCGCCTTGGCCAGTTGCCCGACCACGCCACCCACCGCGCCGGTGGCGGCGGTCACGACCAGGGTTTGCCCGGCCGCCGGTTCGAGGATCTTCATGGTGCCGTACCAGGCGGTGGCGCCCGGCATGCCGAGCAGCCCCACGTAGTAGGACAGCGGCACGCGCGACGCATCGACCTTGATGATGTGCTCGCCCTTGACGATGGCATGGGTCTGCCAGCCCAGGCCGAACTTGGCGGCGAACGTGTCGCCCGCCTTGAAGTCGGGGTGGTTCGACACCAGCACCTCGCCGCTGGTCGCGCCGACCATCACTTCATTGAGCGCCTGCGGCTGGGCATAGGATTTGGCCTCGTCCATGCGACCGCGCATGTACGGGTCCAGCGAGAGGAACCGGTTCCTCACCAGCACCTGGCCCGGACCGGGGTCGCCGAGCGTCTTTTCGACCAGGGCGAAACAGGCCTCGGTAGGCTCGCCGACCGGGCGCCGAACCAGGTGGATCTGCTTGTTGATGGTGGTCATGGGACGTTGCTCCTTTGGTTCAGATGACGATGGCGCCGCCGTCGATGGCCAGGCACTGGCCGGTGATGTGGCCGCCCGCGTCGGAGGCGAACAGCACGGCCGCGCCCTTGAGATCCTCGTCGTTGCCCAGCTTGCCCAGGGGCGTCATCTCGATGAAGAACTTCTCGTGGGCGGCGAGCGTCGCCCGGGTCATCTTGGACGGGAAGAATCCGGGGCAGATGGCATTGACGGTGATGTTGTACTTGCCCCACTCGGCCGCCAGCGCGCGGGTGAAGTTGACCAGCCCGCCCTTGGTGGTGTTGTAGGCGATGGTGCCCTCCATCTGCGGCGGGTTGCCGCCCAGGCCCGCGACCGAGGCGATGTTGACGATGCGCCCGTACCTGCGCGGGATCATCGAGGCCTTCGCGACCTGCTGGCACAGGAGGAAGTTGCCCGTCAGGTTCAGGTTCACGAGCTTCTGCCATGCCTCGAGGGGATGGTCTTCGGCACTCGCGCCCCAGGTGGCCCCGGCGTTGTTGACCAGGATGTCGATCTGCCCGTATCGCCGCATGACGGCCTCGACGATCTGCGCCGGAACCTCGGGTTTGCCGAGATCCGACGGGAGGGTCAGCACCTCATGGCCCTGCGCCGCCAGGTGCGCCTGCGCGGACTCCAGTTCGCCCGCCTTGCGCGCGGTGATGGCAAGGCGCGCGCCCATCTCGCCCAGCGCCTCGGCGATCTGCAGGCCCAGCCCGCGCGACCCGCCGGTGACGATCGCCACGCGGCCGGTCAGGTCCATCAGTTTCTTGAGGCTCATGGCAGCTCCCCTTTTCCTTTTCTAGAACCAGTCGTCCTGCATGTCCAGGGTCGTCGCGTCGAGACCGTCGAGCAGGTCGCACCACTGCGCCGCCTTGGGCAGTTCCCAGCGGAAGAAATACGCCGCCGCCTGCAGCTTGCCGCGGTAGAACGCGCTGTCCGCGCTTCCCGCCTCGAGCCTGCGCGCGGCGATCACGGCCGCGCGCAGCCACATCCAGGCCAGCACCACATGGCCGAAGGCCTCGAGATAGGTCGAGGCGTTGGCCAGCGTGCGCTCGACGCTGCCGGCGGCGTGCAGTTTTTGCGTGGTCAGCCCGAGCCGGGCCACCGCCTGGCCGAGGCTGCGCGCGAATTGCACCGTCTCGCGCAGCGCCCCGGCATCGCGGCAGGACTTCTCGATCTCGCGGCCCAGCAGGGCCAGGGCCGCGCCGCCCTGCTGCACCGCCTTGCGGCCGAGCAGGTCCAGCCCCTGTATGCCGTGCGTGCCCTCGTGGATCGGGTTCAGGCGGTTGTCGCGATAGAACTGCTCCACCGGGTAGTCGCGCGTGTAGCCGTAGCCCCCGTGCACCTGGATGGCGAGGCTGTTGGCCTCCAGGCACCACTGCGACGGCCACGACTTGGCGATCGGGGTGAGCAGGTCCAGCAGCAGGCCGGCGTCGGCGCGCTGCGCCTCGCTCTCGCCGGTCTTGTGCTCGTCGACCAGGCGCGCGCAATACAGGTTGAGCGCCAGCGCGCCCTCGACATAGGCCTTCTGCGCCAGCAGCATGCGCTTGATGTCGGCGTGCTCGACGATGGGCACCTGCGGCGCGGCCGGATCCTTGGCGCCCGGATGGCGCCCCTGCGGCCGGTTGCGCGCGTAGTCGAGCGCGTGCAGGTAGCCGGTGTAGCCGAGCATGGTTGCACCCAGGCCCACGCCGATGCGCGCCTCGTTCATCATGTGGAACATGTAGGCGAGGCCGCGGTTGGGCTCACCCACGAGATAGCCGACCGCACCTGCCCGGGCGCCCGGGCTGAACTTCCCTTCGCCGAAATTGAGCAGCGTGTTGACCGTGCCGCGATAACCCATCTTGTGGTTGAGCCCGGCCAGGGCCACGTCGTTGCGCTCGCCGGCGCGGCCGTCGGCCTCGACCAGGCGGCGCGGCACGATGAACAGCGAAATGCCCTTCACGCCGGGCGGCGCGCCGGCGATCCTGGCCAGCACCAGATGCACGATGTTCTCCGACAGTTCGTGCTCGCCGCCGGAAATCCACATCTTGTTGCCGAACAGGCGATGGCTGCCGTCGGGTTGCGGCTCGGCGCGGGTGCGGATGTCCGACAGCGAAGAGCCGGCCTGCGGCTCGGACAGGCACATGGTGCCGAACCACCTGCCAGCCAGCATGGGCCGGACGAAGGTGTCGATCTGCTCCGCCGAGCCGTGCTCGAGCAGCAGGTTGGCGTTGCCTATGGTCAGGAACGGATAGCTCGCGGTGCCCACATTGGCCGCCTTGAAGAAGGCGAAGCAGGCCTTGGCTACGGTCAGCGGCAGCTGCATGCCGCCGTAGTCGTAGTCGTGCTCGGCCGCCATCAGGCCGGCGTCGTTGAAGGCCTTGAGCGCCGCGGCGATCTCGGGGATCAGGCTGACGCGCTCGCCGTCGAATGCGGGTTCGTGCAGGTCGCTCTTGCGATTGTGCGGCGCGAAATGGTCCAGCGCGATGCGCTCGGCCAGGTCGATGGCGGCATCGAAGGTCTCGCGCGAATGGTCCGCATAGCGCGAGCGCGCGGTGAGCGCGACCACGTCGAGGAGTTCGTAGAGCACGAAGGCGAGGTCGCGCCGGCTGAGGAGTCTGGATTGCATGGTCGGGAACCGGCGGGGCGCGTGCGCGCGTCTGTCACGGAAGACGCGCGCGCCGCCTGCAAGGCGGCCGCCGCGCGGCCTTCAGGCGACCTCGAACAGGCCGGCCGCGCCCATGCCGCCGCCGACGCACATGGTGATCACCACGTACTTGACGCCGCGACGCTTGCCCTCGATCAGGGCGTGGCCGACCAGGCGCGCGCCGGTGACGCCGTAGGGATGGCCCACGGCGATGGAGCCGCCGTTGACGTTGAGGCGGTCGTCCGGGATGCCCAGCTGGTCGCGGCAGTAGATCACCTGCACGGCAAATGCCTCGTTGAGTTCCCACAGGCCGATGTCCTGGATGCCCAACCCGGCCTTCTTGAGCAGCTTGGGGATGGCGTACACCGGCCCGATGCCCATTTCGTCGGGCTCGCAGCCGGCGACGGCGAAGCCGCGGTAGATGCCCAGCGGCGCGAGTCCGCGCTGCTCGGCGAGCTTGGCGTTCATCACGACGGCGGCCGAGGCACCGTCGGAGAACTGGCTGGCATTGCCGGCCGCGATGACGCCGCCTTCGATGGCGGGCTTGATCTGCGACACCCCCTCGTAGGTGGTGTCGGCGCGGATGCCCTCGTCCTTGTCGTGCAGCACCTCCTTGACGGTCTCCACGCCGGTGGCCTTGTCGACGACCTTGGTCCTGACCTTGATCGGGACGATCTCGTCGCGCGTCTTGCCGGCGTCGCGCGCGGCGGCGGCGCGCAGCACGCTCGCCACGCCGTAGCGATCCTGCGCCTCGCGGCTGATGTTGTAGCGCCTGGAGACCATCTCGGCGGTCTGCAGCATGTTCCAGTAGATCTCCGGCTTCCTGGCCTCCAGATCGGGATCGCGCAGCATGTGCTTGTTCATCTCGTTCTGCACGCACGAGATCGACTCCACGCCGCCGGCGACGAAGATGTCGGCCTCCCCGGCGATGATGCGCTGCGAGGCCAGGACGATGGTCTGCAGGCCGGAGGAGCAGAAGCGGTTGACCGTGGCGCCCGAGACCGACACCGGGCAGCCGGCCATCAGGGCCGCTTGCCGCGCGATGTTGCTGCCGGTGGCGCCTTCCGGGTTGGCGCATCCCATCAGGACATCCTCGACCTCGGCCGGGTCGAGCCTGGCGCGTTCCAGCGCGGCCTTGACGACCGCTCCGCCCATGGTCGCGCCATGGGTCATGTTGAGGGCGCCCTTCCAGGACTTGGCCAGGCCCGTGCGGGCGGTGGATACGACAACGGCATCGGTCATGCGGGTCTCCTTGGAATTGCTGCGGTCTTGGTCAGTTGAACGTCTTGCCTTCGGCCGCCAGTCTGGCGAGCAGGGGCGCGGGCTTCCAGAATGCGGGGTCCGCATGCGGGTTCCGCGCGAATGACTGCATGCTCGCCACCACGCTGGCCAGGCCCTTGCGGTCGGCCCAGAACATCGGCCCGCCCAGGTAGGGCGGCACGCCGTAGCCGGTCATGTAGATCATGTCGATGTCCACCGCGCGCAGGGCGATGCCCTCCTCGAGGATGTGGGCGCCCTCGTTGACCAGCGCGTACATGAGGCGTTCGACGATCTCGTCGTCGGAAACCTCGCGCGGCGTGATGCCGATGGCCTTGCGGTGGGCGGCCAGGATGTCCTCGACCACCGGTGAGGGGTAGGCGGTGCGGTCGCCGGGCTTGTAGTCGTACCAGCCGGCCTGGGTCTTCTGGCCGAAGCGGCCGGCCTCGCAGATCAGGTCGGCGGACTTCGAGTAGCGCATGTCGGGATATTCGACGTAGCGGCGCTTGCGGATGTACCAGCCGACGTCATTGCCCGCCAGGTCGATCATGCGGAACGGCCCCATGGCGAAGCCGATCTTCTCGATGGCCTGGTCGATCTGTTGCGGCGAGGCGCCCTCGTCGATCAGGAAGCCCGCCTGGCGCGAGTACTGCTCGATCATGCGGTTGCCGATGAAGCCGTCGCAGACGCCCGAGACCACGCCGACCTTGCCGATGGTCTTGGCGAGCTTCATCGTGGTGGCCAGCACATCGTGGCCCGTCCTCGCGCCGCGCACGATCTCCAGGAGGCGCATCACATTGGCGGGCGAGAAGAAATGCGTGCCGATCACGTCCTGCGGACGCTTCGTGAAGGCGGCGATCCTGTTCACATCCAGGGTGGAGGTATTGGAGGCGAGGATGGCGCCAGCCTTCATGACCTCGTCGAGCTTGCGGAACACGGTTTCCTTGACCGCCATGTCCTCGAACACCGCCTCGACGACGATGTCGGCCTCCTTGAGGTCGTCATAGGACAGGGTCGGCTTGACGAGCGCCATGCGCCGCTCCACCTCGTCCATGCTCATGCGGCCCTTCCTGGCCGTGTTCTCGTAGTTCCTGCGGATGGTGGCCAGGCCACGGTCGAGCGCATCCTGCTTCATCTCCAGCAGGCACACCGGAATGCCGGCGTTGACGAAATTCATGGTGATGCCGCCGCCCATGGTGCCGGCGCCGATCACCGCCGCCGACTTGACCGCGCGCAGCGGCGTGTCGTCGGGCACGTCCGGAATCTTGGCCACGGTGCGCTCGCCGAAGAAAAAATGGCGCATCGCCTTCGATTCGGCGGTGCCCACCAGTTCCATGAAGGCGGCGCGCTCGAACCTGAGGCCTTCGTCGAACGGCAGCGTCACCACCGCCTCCACCGCCGCGACGCATTTCGCCGGGGCGGGATAGCCGCGAAAATCCTTGGCCACGCGCGCCTTCGCCGCGGCGAAGAACGCGGCCGCGTCATCCACCGTCACGCCAAGGTCGCGCGCGCGCCTGTACGGCGCCCCCTTGGCCGCCACCCGCTCGGCAAAGGAACAGGCCGCCGACACCAGGTCGCCCTCGGTGATCTCGTCGAACAGGGTGCCGGGTGCGAACTTCTCCGCCTTGACCGGGTCGCCGCTGACGATCATGTCCAGACCCTGTTGCAGGCCCACCAGGCGCGGCAGGCGCTGGGTGCCGCCGGCGCCCGGCAGCAGGCCGAGCTTGACCTCCGGCAACGCGATGAGCGCGCCGCGCGCGCCGACGCGATAGTGGCAGCCGAGCGCCAGTTCGAGGCCGCCGCCCATGGCCACGCCATGGATCGCGGCCACGACCGGCTTGGGGCTCTCTTCGATGGCCTTGATCACTTCGCCCAACGCCGGCGCGGCGGTGGCGGCGGGCGTGTTGAACTCCCGGATCTCCGCGCCGGACGAGAACACCCGGCCGCCGCCGGTGATGACGACCGCCTTGACTTCCGCGTCGGCGTTGGCGGCTGCCAGCGCCGCCCTGACCGCGCCGCGGTTGGCGTGCGACATGGTGTTCATGGGCGGATTGGCCATCGTGATGACGGCCACGCTTCCGCGGCGGGTGTAGGTACTCATGGTGTCTCCAGAATTGCCGGCAGCGCCGCATCCTAAGGCCTCGGGCGGCCCGGTCCTACTCGGATTCGAGCAGTCCGGGTGCGGGCGGGGATGGTGATCGACCGGCGGCCAAGTATAGTACCGGCCGCAATCCCAACCGGAGCCCGACAGCAATGAAAGCATGGATGGTCAAGGCGTGGTGCGAACCGCATGGAATGACATTCGAGGAACTGCCCGACCCGCAGCCGGGGCCGGGGCAGCTGCGCGTGAAAGTCGAGGCGGCCGCGCTGAACTTTCTCGATACGTTGATGATCCAGGGACGTTACCAGGTCAAGCCGGCGTTTCCCTTCACGCCCGGCGTCGAAGTCGCGGGCATCGTCGAGGCCGCGGGCGCGGGCAGTACGCACCGGGTCGGCGCGCGGGTGTGCGGCAACGTCGGCACCGGCGGCTACGCCACCCACGCCCTCCTGGCCGATGCCGCGGCCGCGCCGATCCCGGCCAACCTGTCGTTCGCCGAGGGCGCGGCACTGCCCATCGTCTACCCCACCGCCCACCTGTGCCTGCGGGACGCGGGGCGCATGCGGGCCGGCGAGACCGTGCTGGTGCACGCCGGCGCGGGCGGCGTGGGGCTGGCCGCCCTGCAGCTGGCACGCGCCTGGGGCGCCGGCAGGATCTTCGCCACCGCCGGCGGGGAGGCCAAGCTCAAGGTGTGCCGCGAGCACGGCGCCGACGAGGCGTGGGACTACGCCACCGACAGCTGGGTGGAGAACCTGAAGGCGGCCACGGCCGGGAAGGGCGCGGACATCATCATCGACATGGTGGGCGGCCGGGTGGCCGAGCAATCCATGCGCGTGCTCAACTGGCGCGGCCGCTTCATCGTGGTGGGCTTTGCCGGCGGCACCATCCCGAACCTGCCGGCCAACCGCCTGCTCCTGAAGTCGGCCAGCGCCATCGGCGTGTTCTGGGGCGAAACCGCCAAGCGCGAGCCGGACCTCGTCAGGACCGTCTACGGGGATCTGTTCGCCCTGCTCTCGGAAGGCAAGATCAGGCCGGTGGTGACCAACACCTACAAGCTTTCCGACGCGCCGCAGGCCATGATCGACCTGGCCACCCGCAAGACCCACGGCAAGGTGGTGCTGGTGCCGGACTGACCGGCCGGCGCGCAGCGGCCCGAACTGCGACAGCGCCGCGACGAACAGGGCATGGCCGTCAGGCGCAGAGCGGAACGGAAAGGCGCCTCGAGGTCTCGCATGCGGAGCACACAAGCGTGGTGCGGGCAATCCTGGCCTGCGACGGTCCCGCCGCCTATGCGGCGATGCGCGACCACAATGCCCGGCTCAGCAGTCGGGTCCTGGAACGCCTGGCGCACACCCCGCGCGCCGCCGCCACCGCGCACTGACGCCGCCCGGCGGCCGCCGGCCCGATGGATCAGTGCGCCGCCAGCACGTAACTCTGCACCGGCGCGGCGAACCCCTTGAGCCTGAGCGCCTCGCCCCGCGCCAGCGTGCGCTGCACGGCCTCCCGGCCCATGCACTCGCCGGTCCTGGCGTCGACCAGCACCTGGCCGTGCGCCGCTTCCGAGCACAGGCGCGCGGCCAGGTTGACCGCCGGCCCGACGGCCGTGTACTCCAGGCGCGAGGCCGCGCCGATCACGCCGACGGTCACGAACCCGGTCGCCACGCCGACCCCCACGCCGAGGTTGAGGTCGCCGTCGGACCAGCGCGCGGTGACGGTCATGCCGCTCGCGCGGATCCGGCGCGCCATGTCGACGGCCCGTTGCGCATGGTCGCCGAACGGCACCGGCGCGCCGACCAGGATGAGGACACCGTCGCCGGCCTGGTCCTTGATGGTGCCGCCGAAGGCGGCGGCCGCTTCGCCGACGGCATCGTAGTACTCGCGCAGGATCTGGATCACCCGCTGCGACGAAGTGCCGGCCGAAAACGCGGTGAAGCCGCGCAGGTCGCAGCACACCACCGAGAGTTCCAGGGTCTGCTCTTCGGTGGCGCTCTTGAGGCCGTGCCGGCTGACCAGTTGCGCCACCTGCGGCGCCAGGAAGCGCGCCATGAACTGCGCGCGCCGGCCCTGCGTCACATGGTATTGCACCGCGCCGACAAGCAGGATCATCAGCCCGATGATGCCCGACAGCGGCGCGATCGCGGAAGGCAGGAAACTCGCCGCCGCCATGAAGGGCGCCCCCATGGCGAACGACAGGCCGCGCAAGGCCTCGGCGCGGTCCGGCCGGCGGCGCAGCATGAGCAGCGCCGAGGCCACGGCGCACAGCACCGCCAAGAGCAGCGGCCCGCCGAACAGCCAGAACATCGGCCGGGCCAGCGCCTCGCGCAGCACCTGCACGTTGGCGAAGTGCAGGGAATGCTCCACCGGCAGGGCCAGGGCCAGCAGCCCCTCCAGGAGCATGAATGCCTGCGCCAGCCGGATCAGGCGGTCACCGGCACGGGTGTTGAGGGCGCCGGCGGGAAGGGTGCGGCGCACCCGCAGCAGCCACTCGAAGGCGCAGATTCCGGCGGCCACCTGCGGCCAGGCGAACAGCCCATGCCACGCCGGAATGCCGTAGCGCTGGCGATACGGCAGCGCCACCAGCACGTCGAGCGCGATCGAGGCGCCCAGCCAGGCAAGAAACAGCGAAAGCATGCGGCTGGTCGGCGAGTCGCGGTCGGCGACGAAGAACGCGAGCGCCATGCCGAGCGCGGCGATGCTGACCACGATGGCCGCGAGTTGGTCGGCGTACATGGCGGGATTCTACGGCCCGCGCGGCGGGCGTCGACCGCTACATCGTCGCGCCGATGATCCACGGCGCGAATTCCAGGTGCCCGTAGCCCCACTCTTCGCTCTTCGACTTGGAGCCGGATGCGATCTGCAGCACGCGCTCGAAGATCTTCTGGCCGAGTTGCTGCACCGTGGCGCCGCCGTCCAGGATCTCGCCGCAATTGATGTCCATGTCGTCGGTCTGCTTGAGATACAGCGGCGTGTTGGTCGCCAGTTTCATCGACGGTGACGGTATGCAGCCGTACGCGGAGCCGCGCCCGGTGGTAAAGCAGATCAGGTTGGCGCCGCCGGCGACCTGGCCGGTGGCCGAGACCGGGTCGTAGCCGGGGGTGTCCATGTAGACGAAGCCCTTGCGGGTGACCGGCTCGGCGTACTCGTAGACGTCCACCAGGTTGGTGGTGCCGCCCTTGGCGACCGCGCCGAGGGATTTCTCGAGGATGGTGGTGAGTCCGCCTGCCTTGTTGCCGGGCGAGGGGTTGTTGTTCATCTCGCCCTGGTTGCGCGCGCAGTAGTCCTCCCACCACCTGATGCGGGCGACGATCTTCTCGCCCACCTCGCGCGACACCGCGCGCCGCGTGAGCAGGTGTTCGGCGCCGTAGATCTCGGGCGTCTCGGAAAGGATGGCGGTGCCGCCGTGCGCGACCAGGATGTCCACCGCGGCGCCCAGCGCCGGGTTGGCCGTGATGCCGGAATAGCCGTCGGAGCCGCCGCACTGCAGGCCGATGGTGATGTGGCTGGCCGGACACGGCTCGCGCCTGACCCGGTTGGCCGCCGGCAGCATCTCGTTCACCCGCGCGATGCCCCATTCGATGCACTTGCGGGTGCCGCCGATGTCCTGGATGTTCATGGTCTGCAGGAGCCCGTCTTCCTTGAGGCCCTGCGCCATCATCAGCGCGCCCATCTGGTTGGCCTCGCAGCCCAGTCCGATCAGCAGCACGCCGGCGAAGTTGGCATGGGTGGCATAGCCCGCGATGGTGCGACGGAGCACGTCCATGCCCTGCCCGGTGGAGTCCATGCCGCAGCCGCTGGAATGGGTCAGCGCGACCACGCCGTCGACGTTGGGGTAAGCGTCGAGCGCGCCGGGGCGCGCGAAATGCTGCGCCACCGCCTGCGATACCGTGGCCGAGCAGTTGACCGTGGAGATCACGCCCAGGTAGTTGCGGGTGGCGACCCGCCCGTCGGCCCGGCGGATGCCCATGAAGGTGGCGGGCGCGGCCGCCGGGGCGGTGGCCTTGACGTCCGCGCCGAAGGCATAGTCGCGATCGAAGGCCTGGACCTCGATATTGTGCACATGCACATGCTGCCCCGGGGCGATCGGCCGGGTGGCAAAGCCGATGATCTGGTTGTAGCGCCGCACCGGCGCGCCGGCCGCCACGGCGCGCGTGGCCACCTTGTGCCCGGCGGGAATGCGCTCGGCGGTGCTGATGCCCTCGCCGGGGATCGCGGTACCGGCGGCGAGTTCGCGCGTGGCGATGACCACGTCGTCGTTCGGATTCAGGCGTAGCGCGCTGGCGCGGATGAATTGCGGTGTGATGTCACCCATGGCAAGTCCTCGGGATCGTGCGTTGTCAAAGGCGCTTCCGCCTG
>Ga0068877_10000869_pt1 | contig 25826 bp, 26 predicted proteins | sample NOAtaG_FD_66437 | JGI IMG/M metagenome (GOLD analysis project Ga0068877, IMG submission 66437) | Freshwater lake microbial communities from Lake Erie, under a cyanobacterial bloom - NOAA_Erie_Diel6S_1000h metaG | ecosystem: Environmental > Aquatic > Freshwater > Lake | place: USA: Ohio, Lake... | reverse complement strand
TCCTGCGCGCGCTCGAACACGCTGACGCCGATCAGGTCGGAGGGCAGCAGGTCGGCCGTGAACTGCACGCGGCGGAACTGCAGCCCGAGCGACACCGCCAGCGTATGGGCGAGCGTCGTCTTGCCGACCCCGGGCAGGTCCTCGATCAGAAGATGTCCGCCGGCGAGCAGGCAGGCGATGCAGTCCTCGACCTGTGCCCGCTTGCCGACGACGATCGTGCTAATCTGGTCGGCAAGCGTGGCCAACCGTCGTTGCAGCGTCGGGTCCATGCGCGGCACGTTACCCGAAATGCGCGCGGCCGAACCATCGATGAATACCGCTTTGTACAGCCATCCTGCCTGCCGCGGCCATGACATGGGCGCAGGCCATCCGGAGTGTCCCCAGCGCCTGGATGCCATTGCCGACCACCTGCGCGCCACGGGGCTGGACATGCTCCTGGACTGGCGCGAGGCCGGGCCCGCCACCGCCGAGCAGATCGGCCGCGCTCACGCCGCCGGCTACGTGGCAAAGCTGGTCGACCTGCTCGGGCAGCTGCGAACCAGCGGCGAGAGCCGCCACCTCGACCCCGACACGGTGGCCTGCCCGGCCACGCTCGACGCCGCGCTGCACGCCGCGGGCGCGGCCGTGGCCGCGACCGAGGACGTGATCGCCGGCCGCGTGGCCAACGCGTTCTGCCTGGTCCGGCCGCCCGGACATCATGCGACCCGCGACGAGGCGATGGGCTTCTGCTTCTTCAACAACGTCGCGGTGGCCGCCCGGCATGCGCTGGACGTGCACGGCCTGCAGCGGGTGGCCATCGTCGACTTCGACGTCCACCACGGCAACGGCACCGAGGACATCGTCGCCGGCGACGAGCGCGTGCTGATGGTCAGCTTCTTCCAGCACCCGCTCTACCCCTACAGCGGGGCCGTCCCCAAGGGCACGAACATGGTCAACGTGCCCATGCCCCCGTACACGCGCGGCCCCGGCGTGCGCCAGGCGATCGAGCAGCAGTGGCTGCCCGCGCTGGAGGAGTTCCGGCCGCAGATGATCTTCCTCAGCGCCGGCTTCGACGCCCACCGCGAGGACGACCTCGGGCAGATGGGCCTGGTCGAGGCCGACTACCAGTGGATCACGCAGCAGCTCGCCGCCGTGGCCCGGCGCCACGCGCAGGGCCGCATCGTCAGCTGCCTGGAGGGCGGCTACAGCCTGAGCGCGCTGGCGCGCAGCGTGGCCGCGCACCTGCGCGCGCTGGCCGACGTCGCGTAGCCCGATGGCAGCACCCGACCGGGCCGCGGAACTCGGCCAGCTCGTCGCCGCGCTGACGCGCCCGACCGCGCTGGTCGAACTGGCCGCCGTCGCCGGCTGCCTGGTCGCCGCGTGGGCCCTGGTGCGCCTGCTGCGAGGCAAGGCGCCCGCTGCCGGCTCGATCTGGTTCGGCGAGCGTGTCATCGACGGCGTGCTGTTCCCGGCCCTGGCGCTCGCGCTGGCCTACGCCGCGCGCTGGGCGCTGGCCGGCCAGCTGCCGATTGCCGTGTTCCGGCTCGCGCTGCCGATCCTGATCTCGCTGCTCGCGATCCGGCTCACGGTGCGCGTGCTGCACAGCGCCTTCCCTGCCTGGGAGCTCATGCGCGTGTTCGAGCGCAGCGTGTCGTGGATCGCCTGGGGGGCGATGGTGCTGTGGGTGACCGGGCTGCTGCCCCTGATCCTGTCCGAGCTCGAGCAGATCACCTGGAAGGTCGGCAGCACCACGATCTCGGTGCGCAACATGCTGGAAGGGGTCGTCGCGGCCATCGTCGTGCTGATGCTCGCGCTGTGGGTGTCCTCCGCCATCGAGGCCCGGCTGCTCAAGGGCGCCACGGACAACCTGAGCATCCGCAAGATGGCGGCCAACGCGGTGCGGGCGCTGCTGCTCTTCGTCGGCCTGATGCTCGCGCTCACCGCGGCGGGCATCGACCTCACCGCGCTCGGCGTGCTCGGAGGCGCGGTCGGCGTGGGCATCGGCTTCGGCCTGCAGAAGCTGGCGGCCAACTACGTCAGCGGCTTCGTGATCCTGGCCGAGCGCAGCATGCGCATCGGCGACACGGTCCGGGTCGACAACTTCGAGGGCCGGATCACCGACATCAGCACCCGCTACACCGTCATCCGCGCGCTGAACGGCCGCGAGAGCATCGTCCCCAACGAGATGATGATCACGCAGCGCATCGAGAACAGCTCGCTGGCCGACTCGAAGGTGTCGCTGACGACCACGGTGCAGGTGGCCTACGGAACCGACCTCGACGACCTGATGCCCCGGCTGCAGCAGGCGGTGGCGGCCGCGCCGCGGGTGCAGGCCGATCCGGCCCCCGCGGTCCACCTGACCGCGTTCGCCGCCGACGGCCTGGAGCTGACGATCGGCTTCTGGATCACCGACCCGGAAAACGGCCAGCTCAACGTGCGCTCCGGCGTCAACCTCGCGATCCTGCGCGCGCTGGCGCAGCGCGGCGTCGAGATCCCGTACCCGCAGCGCGTCGTGCGCAACGCCGCCGATTGACGAGCGCGCCCGCCGCGGCCGGTGGCCGCCTGCCTCCCCTCGTGCTCGCCTGCCTGGCTGCCACCTGGCTGGTCTGGGGCAGCACCTACCTCGCGATCAAGTTCGCGCTCGTCAGCTTTCCACCCTTCTTCCAGATGGGCACGCGCTTCCTCGTCGCCGGCGCGCTGCTGGCGGCCTGGATGCGCTGGCGCGGCGCTCCCTGGCCCAACGCCCGCCAGTGGCGGCACGCCTTCGTCGTCGGCGCGCTGATGCTCGGCGGCGGCATGGGCTGCACCGCGCTGGCCGAGACCACGGTGGCCTCGGGGCTGGTCGTCGCCTTCATCGCGATCGGGCCGCTGCTGATCACGCTGATGAGCCTGCCCTTCGGCGTGCGGCCGGCGCCGGCCGAGGCGGCGGGCATCGCGGTCGGCTTTGCCGGCGTGTTGATGCTGGTGCAGGGCCAGGGCTTCGGCGGCTCGCCGGCCGGTCTGGCGGCGATGCTGATCGCCACGTCGAGCTGGGCGCTGGGCAGCGTGCTCAGCCAGCGGCGTCTGCCGCTGGCGCCGGGCGCGATGGGCTTCGCCAGCGAGATGCTCGCCGGCGGCCTGGTGCTGATGCTCATCGCGCTCGTGCGCGGCGAGGCGCCGCAATGGCCGCCGACCGCGGGCGCCGCAGCCGCGTGGGCCTACCTCGTCGTGGCCGGCTCGCTGGTCGGTTTCACCGCCTACATGGTGCTGCTCGCGCGCACGACGCCTGCTCTGGCCTCCAGCTACAGCTTCGTCAACCCGGTGATCGCGCTTCTGCTCGGCGTCGGGCTGGCCGGCGAGGTGGTCACGACCTGGGAGTGGATCGCCTCGGGCGTGATCGTCGCCGGCGTCGTGCTGCTGGTGCTGGGGCGGCGTGCCGGTGCCTGAGGCGTCAAGACGCGTCGCGCCCGGGCAGCCGCGGCTTCGAGCCCGGGTCGAGCTTAAGCGCCGCCTTCACCAGCAGGTGCGCCGAGACCGGTGCGGTGAGGAACAGGAACAGCGTGATCAGCAGCTCGTGCCAGCTCGGCTTGCCCTGCCACGCGAACCACAGGCCCGAGGCGACCAGCACGCAGCCCACGCCCAGCGTCGTGGCCTTGCTCGGGCCGTGCAGCCGCTTGTAGAAGTCGCCCAGCTTGGCCAGCCCCCAGGAGCCGACCAGCGCGAAGCCCGCCCCGACCACCAGCAGCGCGGCCACCGCGATCTCCAGCACCACGCTCATTCGACGATGTCCCCGCGCACGATGAACTTGCCCAGGACCACGGTGCCGACGAAGCCGAGCAGGCCGATCAGCAGCGCGACCTCGAAGTAGCTCTTGTCGGCCAGCCACAGCCCGAGCACCACCAGCAGCGCCAGCGAGTTCACGTACAGCGTGTCCAGCGCCAGCACGCGGTCGGGCAGGCCGGGCCCGCGCAGCAGGCGCCACGCGTTGAGCACCAGCGCGAGCGCGAACGCGGCCAGCACCCAGGGCAGCACCGCGGCCAGGATCGGGGGCAGGTCCGTCACTCGAAGATCTCCACGAGCGGCGCTTCGTAGCGCGCCTTGATGTCGGCCACCAGCGCGGCCTCGTCGTCGCAGTGCAGCGCGTGCACCAGCAGGAAGCGGCGGTCCTCGCTCAGCTCGCTGGACAGCGTGCCCGGTGTCATCGTGATGATGCCGGCCAGCGCGACGATGCCATGCGGGTCTCGGATGGCCAGCGGCACCCAGACGAAGCGCGAGCGGATCGCGCGCTCGGGCCCGAGCACGCGGCGCGCGACGTCGACGTTGCTGACCAAGATGTCGCGCAGCACGACCAGGCCCAGCCGCACGATCGTGCCCCAGGCCTTCAGCCGCGGCCGCTCGGGCCGGAAGCGCTCGCTGACCCACGGGATCGACAGCGCGAAGAGCCCAGCCAGCAGCAGGTTGCCCGGCGACGCCGACTGCGCCAGCATCAGCCAGCCGACGAACAGCAGCGCGGAGATCAGCGGCGCCGGGACGACGGCACGCAGCGCCGTGCGCAGCAGTCGCGCCGTCACTTCAGCTCCCCCCGCGCCCGCATCTCCTGGCGCACGTCGTAGGCCGGCGGCACCGGGCGCGCGCCCAGCACGGCCTGGATGTAAGGGGTGCGCGCGACGAGCTGCGCCGCCGCGTCCCCGGTGTAGCGGCCGAGCGGGCCTGCTGCCGCGGCCGCCGACAGCATCGCGGCCAGCAGGCCGACGATGGCCAGCGTGTGCGCCGGGCGGTTCGGATCGGCGGGCGCCGCTGGGACCGGCGTGCCCGGCCCGTCGACGGGCTTCCAGAACAGGGTCGAGCCGGCTCGCGCCAGCGCGACGATCATCGCCAGGCTGGAGCCGAGCACCAGCGCCACGACGGCGACGGCGAGCGTCGTCTCGCCGGCGGCCTGCAGCAGCAGTGCCTTTCCCAGGAACCCTGCCAGCGGCGGCAGGCCGGCGGCTGCGACGGAGGCCACCAGGAAGGCCACCCCGAGCGGCGCCCAGCCGGCGGCCAGCGGCGCCGGCGTCAGGCGGTCGCTGCCGCCGCGCGCGGCGCCGATGCGGTCGGCCAGCAGGAACCAGGCCGCCGCGGCCAGCGTGCTGTGCACGAGGTAGAACAGGGCGGCGGCCAGCGTGCCTGGCGTGCCCAGGCCGATGGCCAGCAGCAGCGTGCCTGCGCTGGCCACCACCACGTAGGCCACCAGGCCGCGCAGGCGCACCGCGGCCAGCGCGCCGATCGCCGCCAGCACCAGCGTGCCCAGCGCGAGCAACGGCAGCGCCGGGGTCGCGATGCCCGCCAGCGCGCCGGCCCCAAAGGTCAGCGTCGTGGTGCGGGCGATCGCGTAGACGCCCACCTTGGTCATGATGGCGAACAGCGCTGCCACCGGCGGTGACGCCGCCGCGTAGGTGTCGGGCAGCCAGAAGTACAGCGGCAGCAGCGCCGCCTTGACCGCGAACACCACCAGCAGCATCAGCGCCGCGGCCTGCGCCAGGCGCTGGTTCTCAGGCGGCAGCTCGGCCAGCTTGACCGCGAGGTCGGCCATGTTCAGCGTGCCGGCCAGTCCGTACAGCAGGCTCACCGCGATCAGGAACAGCGCCGAGCCGGTCAGGTTGAAGACCACGTAGTGCACGCTCGCCTGCACGCGCGCGCGGGTCGCGCCGTGCAGCAGCAGCCCGTAGCTGGCGGCCAGCAGCACCTCGAAGAAGACGAACAGGTTGAACAGGTCGGCCGTCAGGAAGGCCCCGTTCAGGCCCATCAGCTGGAACTGGAACAGCGAGTGGAAGTGCGGGCCTCGCGTGTGCTCGCCGGCCGACGCGTAGACCAGCGAGCCGAGCGCCACCGCGGCCGTCAGCAGCAGCATCAGCGCGGACAGCCGGTCGAGGGCGAGCGCGATGCCCCAGGGCGCCTGCCAGTTGCCGAGCAGGTAGGCCTGCACCGTGCCGTCGCCGGCCTGCCGCACCAGCGCAATGGCCAGCGCCAGCAGCGCCAGCGTGGCGGCCAGGCCGAGCGGCGCCGTCCAGCGCGAGCGTGCCCGCTCCAGCAGCACCAGCAGCGCGCCGGCCACCAGCGGCAGCACGATCGGCAGCACGACCTCGTGGCCGCCGAAGAGCATCGCGCCCGGCGCGCTCACCGCGGGCCTCCCCGGGTCTCGCCGCCGGCCTCGGGGGTGCCGTCGACATGGTCGCTCGCGGTTTCGGCGCGCGCGCGCAAGGCGACGGCCAGCAGCACGGCCGTCATCGCGAAGCTGATCACGATGGCCGTCAGCACCAGCGCCTGAGGCAGCGGGTCGGTGGTGTTGGCCAGCGTGGCTACCTTGCCGTCGGCCACGAGCGGCAGCGCGGCAACCTTGACGCGCCCCATCGCGAAGATGAACAGGTTGACCGCGTAGGACATCAGCGTCAGCCCGAGGATCACGTCGAAGGTGCGCGCGCGCAGCAGCAGCCAGGTGCCGCACCCGGCCAGCGTGCCGATCCCGAGCGCGAGCAGCAGCAGCATCAGCGCGCTCCCGCCACGCCGCGCGTCAGGCGCGCGATCGCGAGCAGCATCACCATCGTCGCGCCGACCACCACCAGATACACGCCGAGGTCGAACATCGACGCGCTGGCCAGCGGCACGCCGCCGACGCCGGGCAGCCAGGGGTAGTCGTAGGTGCTGGTCAGGAAGGGCGCGGCGAACAGCCAGCTCGCCACGCCCGTGCCCGCGGCGACGATGAGTCCGAGGCCGGCCCAGGTGCGGAAGTCGGCGCTGGTGCGCTGCGACACCCAGGCGTGGCCGTGCGCCACCTGCTGCAGCACCAGGCCGATGGCGAGCACCAGGCCGGCGATGAAGCCGCCGCCGGGCTGGTTGTGGCCGCGCAGGAACAGGTGGATCGACACCAGGATCGCGAACGGCAGCACCAGCCGGGAGATCAGCTGCAGCATCAGCGGGTGCCGGTCGGCCTCGCCGCCGGGCAGCGGCGCGCGGCCGGCCGCCGGCGGCGCGAAGCCGGCGAGCAGCGCGTGCACGATCAGCGCCGCGATCGCCATCACGGTGATCTCGCCCAGCGTGTCGAAGCCGCGGTAGTCGACGATGATCACGTTGACGGCATTGGCGCCGCCGCCCAGCACCTTGGTGGTCTCGAGGAAATAGTTCGAGATCGAGTCGGAGGGGCGCGTCAGCACGAGCCATGTCAGCGCCGCGATGCCTGCGCCCACGGCCAGCGCGATCAGCGCGTCGCGCCAGGCCTTCCAGCGCGCCGGCTCGGGCGGGCTCTCCTCGGGCAGCCAGTGCAGCGCCAGCATCATCAGCACGATGGTCACCATCTCCACCAGCAGCTGGGTCAGCGCGAGGTCGGGGGCCGAGAACCAGACGAAGGTCAGGCACACGACGAGGCCCGTCGCACCCATCAGCAGCAGCGCCAGCAGCCGACGGCGGTAGGCGAGGGTGGTGGCGACGGTGGCGGCGATGCCGATCAGGCCCACCAGCGCCACGCCGGGGCTCAGGTCGGCCAGGTGCGGCGCGGCGGCCTGAACCGGCGGACCGTCCAGCAGGCCCGGCACGAAAGGCGCGACGCCGGCGGCCAGCGCCATCGCCAGCAGCAGCAGCAGGTAGCGCTGCAGCCGGCCGTTCTGCAGCGCGCGCGTCAGCGCGGTCGCGGCCGCGACGCCGGCGTCCACCAGCACCAGGAAGAGTTCTCGCCCGCCGTGCGCGATCCAGCCCGGCAGCCGCACGACGCGGTGCAGGTTGACGAAGCGCTGCAGCCCGAAGTAGAGCAGCACGCCGCCGACGACGGCCACCACGCTCATCGCCAGCGGCAGGTTGATGCCGTGCCAGATGGCCAGCTTGTACTCGGGCAGCGGCGCGCCGGGCGCGCCATGCAGCGCCGCCTGCGCGGCCACCGCCAGCGTCGGCCCGACGATGGCGGCCGGGAACAGTCCCACCAGCACGCACAGCACCACCAGCACCAGCACCGGCAGCCGCATGAAGAAGGGTGCCTCGTGCGGCGTCTTCGCCAGCCCCACCGGCTCGCCGTTGAAGAAGGTGTCGTGGATGAAGCGCAGCGAGTAGGCCACCGAGAGCACGCCGGCCAGCGTGGCGCCCGCGGGCAGCAGCCACTCCATCGCGCCGTAGCCGTCCTTGGCCACCGCCTCGGCGAAGAACATCTCCTTGGACAGGAAGCCGTTGAGCAGCGGCACCCCGGCCATCGACGCCGCCGCCACGATGCCCAGCGTGGCCGTGAACGGCATGTACTTCATCAGGCCATTGAGCTGCCGCATGTCGCGGCTGCCGGTCTCGTGGTCGATGATGCCGGCGCTCATGAAGAGGCCGGCCTTGAAGGTCGCGTGGTTGATGACGTGGAACACGCCGGCCACCACCGCCAGGGGCTCGGACAGGCCGAACAGCAGCGTGATCAGGCCGAGGTGGCTGATCGTGGAGTAGGCGAGCAGGCCCTTCAGGTCGTGCTTGAAGATCGCGATGTAGGCGCCGACCACGAGCGTGGCCAGGCCGGTGAGCGAGACGATCCAGAACCAGGCCTCGCTGCCGCCGAGCGCCGGGTACAGGCGAGCCAGCAGGAACACACCGGCCTTGACCATGGTGGCCGAGTGCAGGTAGGCCGACACCGGCGTCGGAGCGGCCATCGCGTGCGGCAGCCAGAAGTGGAACGGGAACTGTGCGCTCTTCGTGAACGCGCCCAGCAGCACGAGCACGAGCGCGGTCTCGTACAGCGCGTGGGCGCGGATGCGTTCGCCCGCGGCCAGCACGACGTCGAGCTCGTAGCTGCCCGCGATGTGGCCGAGCAGCAGCACCCCGGCGAGCAGGCACAGCCCGCCGGAGCCGGTGATCGCCAGCGCCATCCGGGCGCCCTCGCGCGCTTCGCTGCGACGGTGCCAGTAGCCGATCAGCAGGAACGACGACAGGCTGGTCAGCTCCCAGAACAGCACCAGCAGGATCAGGTTGTCGGCCAACACGACGCCCAGCATCGCGCCCATGAACAGCAGCAGGAAGACGAAGAAGCGGCGTGCGGGGCTGTCGGCATCGGCCGGGTCGAGGTACCAGGCCGCGTACAGCACGATCAGCGCGCCGATGCCGCCGATCAGCAGCGCGAACAGCCACGCCAGGCCGTCCATGCGGAATCCGAGGCCGAGGCCGAGCGCGGGCAGCCATGGCACGCTCCAGCGCAGCACCTCACCGGCGAACACTGCGGGCGCCACCTGCAGGGCCAGCGCCGTCACGACCAGCGCCACCGCGCCGGCCATCAGCGCGCTGCCGCGCCGTGCGCCGGCGGGCAGGCAGCCCACCAGCAGCGCGCCCAGCCACGGCAGCAGCGCCAGGGCCGGCAGCGCCAGCGCCGGCACGTGGGTCGCCGCCTGCGTCATGACGACGCGTCGGCCTTCGGCTTGCGCAGCAGCACGACGACCAGCGTGATCACGGTGATCGGGATCACGAAGCTCATCATCGCGCCCGAGAACGCCGGCAGCGCGTCGTGCTGCTGCGCGGCCAGGATCAGGTAGGTCACGTAGGCGGCGTAGTAGGCGACGAACACCCCGCCCTCCCAGCGCGCGATCTCGCGCCCGGTCATGAACACCGGCAGGCTCGCCAGCGCCACCGCCAGCATCACCCAGATGTCGAAGGACAGCAGCGAGGGCGCCATCGTCAGCCCGGAGTCGCCGGCGACTACGCTCGACACCCCCAGACAGCCGAGGATGTTGAAGGTGTTGCTGCCGACGACATTGCCCACCGCGATGTCGCGCTCGCCCTTGATCGCCGCGGTGATCGAGGCCGCGACCTCGGGCATGCTGGTGCCTGCGGCGACGATGGTCAGGCCGATGACGAGGTCGCTGACGCCCATCGCCTTGGCGAACGCGATCGCCGCCGTCACGAGCCAGTCGGACCCGAACACCAGGCACACCAGTCCGGCGGCGATCAGCCCCACCTGCACCGGCCAGCTCGCGTCCCACGCGCCAGGCTCGGCGGGCCGGTTCTCCTCGACGAAGTCGGCCTGCGCGGCCGCCGTCTCGCGCCGCGACTGCACGACGAGGAAGGCGGTGTAGGCCGCCAGCAGCGCGAGGAACAGCGCGCCGTCGAGCAGGCCGAGCCGGCCGTCGAGCCCGAGCGCCAGCAGCAGCAGTGAGGCGCCGATCATGATCGGCACCTCCTGGCGGATCAGCTGCACGTTGACCACCAGCGGCACGATCAGCGCGCTGACGCCGAGAATGAATAGCACGTTGAAGATGTTGCTGCCGACGACGTTGCCGATGGCGATGTCGGTCTGGCCGTCGAGCACGGCGCCGACGCTGACCGCCACCTCCGGCGCGCTGGTGCCGAACGCCACGACCGTCAGGCCGACCACCAGCGGCGAGATGCCGAACGACAGCGCGAGCTTGGATGCCCCGCGCACGAGCAGGTTGGCACCCACGACGAGGGTGGCCAGGCCGGCAAGGAAGAGCAGGACGTTCATGACGCCGGAGACTTTACCGCGGGAAGGATCCGCTGCGGCCTGGCAGGGCCGGACGGCTCGACCGCCCTGGGGGCATCGCGGGCAGGGCGCCACGGCGGGATGGCACGCGCCGGAACGGGCCGCGGCCGTCGACCGGTGGGCCGGATTGGCCGGATCGGCCGGATCGGCCGGGGCGACCACTCGCCAGGGCCTGCCGCCCTGCGGGCCTGCTGGCTAAGGAGCCAGCCGCTCACGTACCCAGGCGCCTCCCGCATCGCGCCGGTACAGCAGCCGGTCGTGCAGCCGGCTGGCCCGGCCCTGCCAGAACTCCCAGCGGTCGGGGTCGAGCCGGTAGCCGCCCCAGTGCGGCGGGCGCGGCGGGTGCAGGCCATGGCGCGCCGCGGCCCGCGCCGCCTCCGCCACGAGCCACGCGCGCGAGCCGATCGGCCGGCTCTGCGGCGAGGCCCAGGCCCCCAGTCGCGAATCGAGCGGCCGCGTGGCGTAGTAGGCGTCGGACTCCTCGGCGCTGGTCCTGGCCACCGTGCCTTCGATGCGCACCACGCGCTCGAGTTCGACCCAGTGGAACTGCAGCGCCGCGCAGGGCAGGTGTTCCAGGTCGCGCGCCTTGCGGCTCTCGTAGTTCGTGTACCAGACGATGCCCCGGGCGTCGTAGCCCTTGATCAGCACCACCCGGGTCGACGGGCGGCCATCGGACCCCACCGTTGCCAGCGTCATCGCGTTGGGCTCGGGAAGCTGGGCGTCGAGGGCCTGGCGCAGCCAGCGCTCGAACAGCACCATGGGCTCGTCGGGCGCGTGCGCTTCGTCGAGCGCGTCGCGCTCGTAGCTCTTGCGCAGCGCCGCGAGGTCCATCCACACAGTATAGGAACGGCCGCGTCATCCGCCCGGCGGTGGACGGGCGGCCCCCGCATCCCTTGTATTCGTGGGGGCGGTGCTTCCCCTAGGGGGAACGACGTAAGTGATGGTCCCACTGGCCGGTGCCGGACGCTGCCCCCATTCTCGACCGGGCAAGGGAGATCGACGGCGGCGCGCCTGCGCGCTGCCCACCAGCACCATGAGATTTCGTCCCGCCATCGTCGTGGTGGCTGCCGGCCGCGGCAGCCGCTTCGATGCCGCCGTGCACAAGCTCGAGCAGCCGTTCGGCGGGTCCACGGTCCTCGGCACGACGCTGCGCCATGCGATCCAGACCCAGCTCCCGGTGGTGCTGGTCACTTCCGAGGCGCTGGAGCCGCTGGCCGCCCGCCAGCTCGCGCGGCGCGACATCGTCGTGCTTTCGGCCGAGGCAGCGGCGCGCGGCATGGGCGCCTCGATCGCCTCCGGCGTGGCCGAGCGCTCCGGCGCACCCGGCTGGCTGATCCTGCCGGCCGACATGCCGCTCGTGAAGCCGTCGTCGCTGCTGGCAGTGGCCAGCGCGCTCGAGCAGCACCCGATCGTGTTCGCCCAGCATCGCGGCCGACGCGGTCATCCGGTGGGCTTCTCGGCCGAGCTGTACTCCGAGCTGATCATGCTGGCCGGCGACGAGGGCGCGCGCCGGCTGCTGGCGCGCTACCCAGCCCAGGGGGTCGAGGTCGACGACCTCGGCGTGCTGGTCGACATCGACACTGAGCCCGAGCTCCAGCAGGCCCGCGCGCTGGCCGAAGAGTCTGCCGACGCGGCCCCGGCGCGAGCCGCGGGCTGAGGGCCGCGAGCTCGGCGACCGGGCGGTCGGCCGCTACAGGAGCCCGGCGCGTCGCGCCACGCCGACCAGACGCTCGATCTCGCGGTCGCGCACGCCGTGCACGCGCAGCGCCGCTGCGGTCTCCCTCAGGTACTCGAGCGTGCTGCCGTACCGGCCCCGAGCGTGGCGCAGGATGTGCAACAGCTCGGTGTCGGGCAGCCGCGGCAGGCAGGCCTCGCTGCGCCGGCTCAGCGTGAAGGCCAGTGCCACCACCTGGCCGCCCGGCGTCTGGCAGGGCAGAAGCCGGGGGTCGTACACACCGGTGGGCATCTCGCGGGCCCACAGCCGCTCGAGCTCCTCGTCCTCGCGGTCCGGGCGCAGCCGGTAGACGACGCCGCGGCAGGCGCCGCCGGGCAGCAGCGCGAACACCAGCCCCGGCTGCTCGGGCGTGCCGCGGTTGACGCGCGAGCGCATCCGCAGCGCCCGGTGCCAGCCGCGCACCAGCGCACTGCGGTGCTCGACGGCCTCGAACTCGGGGCGCCAGATCAGCGAGGCGTACCCGAACACCCAGCGCTCGGCGTGGCCGCGCCAGGCCCGGCGCAGCTCGCGCAGCGGCTCTGCGGGGTCGCGCACGCGCAGCGTCTGTGGCACCGGCGGCAGCGGGGGCGGGGCTGCAGGGGCATCGGACGGCGGGCACACGGCCCAAGCATGACACGGGCGGCGGCGGCCGGGCGGGGCGGGGCGGGGCGGGGGGCCTTCCGGCCGTCTCATGGCTTGACGATGTAATCAGGTTACATAAGAATCTGAATCATGGTTACTTCACCCGGCGCATCCGGGCCTGTTCACCCCGAACTGCGCCGGGTCACCGAGCGCATTGCCCGCCGCAGCGAGGCGACGCGCAGCGCCTACCTGACGCGTGTCGAGCGCTGGCGGACGCGACCGGGCCGCGGCACCCGCCTGGGCTGCGCGAACCTGGCGCACACGACCGCGGCGCTGCCGGCCGCCGACAAGCTGCGCGTGGTCGCCGAGCGGGCCCCGCACCTGGGCGTCGTCACCGCCTACAACGACATGCTGTCGGCGCACCAGCCCTACGAGGACTACCCGCAGCGCATCCGGGCCGCGGCGCGCTCGCTCGGGGTCACGGTGCAGGTGGCGGGCGGCGTGCCGGCGATGTGCGACGGCATCACGCAGGGCCAGCCCGGCATGGAGCTGAGCCTGTTCTCGCGCGATGCCATCGCGATGGCCACCGCGGTGGCGCTGTCGCACGACGTGTTCGATGGCGTGCTGCTGCTCGGCGTGTGCGACAAGATCGTGCCGGGGCTGCTGATCGGCGCGTTGCACTTCGGCCACCTGCCGTGCGTCTTCGTGCCTGCCGGCCCGATGTCGTCGGGGCTGTCCAACCCCGCGAAGGCCCGCGTGCGCGAGCAGTACGCGGCAGGCAAGGTCGGCCGCGACGCGCTGCTCGAGGCCGAGAGCGCGGCCTACCACGGCCCCGGCACCTGCACCTTCTACGGCACCGCCAACAGCAACCAGATGCTGCTGGAGGCGATGGGCCTGCACGTGCCCGGCGCCGCCTTCGTGCACCCGCACGACGGGCTGCGCCATGCGCTCACCGACGAGGCCGTGCGGCGCGTGGTCGCACTGGCGCGCCCCGCGGCGGCCGGCGGCGCCGCGCTGCCGATCGGCCGGCTGGTCGACGAGCGCGTGATCGTCAACGCGATCGTCGCGCTGCTGGCCACCGGGGGCAGCACCAACCACCTGATCCACTGGGTGGCAGTGGCGCGCGCGGCGGGCATCGCGGTCGACTGGACCGACTTCGCGGAACTGTCGGCCGTGGTGCCGCTGCTGGCGCGCGTGTATCCGAACGGCGAGGCCGACGTGAACCGGTTCCAGGCCGCCGGCGGGCCGGCCTTCGTGCTGCGCGAGCTGCTCGACGCCGGCCTGATGCACGCCGACGTGGCCACGATCGCCGGCGGCGAAGGCCTGCGGGCCTACGCGCGCGTCCCGATGCTGCAGGGGGACCGCCTCGCCTGGTCTGTGCAGCCGGCCGACAGCGGCGACAGCGGCGTGCTCCGCCCGGCGGCACGGCCGTTCTCGCCGACCGGCGGCCTGCAGCTGCTGCAGGGCAACCTGGGCCGCAGCGTGATCAAGGTGTCGGCCGTGCCCGCCGACCGCCACGTCGTCGAGGCCCCGGCGCGCGTGTTCGACAGCCAGGAGGCGTTGCATGCCGCCTTCGAGGCCGGCGAGCTCGAGCGCGACGTCGTCGCGGTGGTGCGCTTCCAGGGGCCGCGCGCGGCCGGCATGCCCGAACTGCACAAGCTGACCCCGCCGCTGGCCGTGCTGCAGGACCGCGGGCATCGCGTCGCCCTCGTGACCGACGGGCGGATGAGCGGCGCCAGCGGCAAGGTGCCGGCCGCCATCCACTGCACACCCGAGGCGCTGGACGGCGGGCCGCTGGCCCGGCTGCGCGACGGCGACGTCATCCGGCTCGACGCGCCGGCCGGCCGGCTCGACGTGCTCGTCGATCCCGCGCAGTGGGCCGGGCGCGCCGCGGCCGGCCGCAGTGCCGAGGCCGCCGAGGAGCACGAGCACGGCCTGGGCCGCGAGCTCTTCGTCGGCATGCGCCGCGCCGTCACCAGCGCCGAGGAGGGCGCGATCACATGGCAGTGACCATCGACCCTGCCGCCGCGCTGCCGAAGCGGGCGGACAACGCCGATCTTCGACGCGTGCTGCCGGCGCTCGGCCCGGTGATCCCGGTCATCGTCGTCGAGGACGCCGCGCACGCGCTGCCGCTGGCGCGCGCGCTCGTGGCGGGCGGCGTGCGCGTGCTCGAGGTCACGCTGCGCACGCCGGCCGCGCTGGCCGCGGTGGAGGCCATCGCGCGCGCGGTGCCCGAGGCCGTGGTGGGCGCGGGCACGCTGCGCACGCCCGCCGACGCTCGCGCCGCCGCCGCCGCCGGCGCGCGCTTTGCCGTCAGCCCCGGCTACTCGCCCGCGCTGGCGGCCGCCTGCCGCGATGCCGGCCTGCCGCTGCTGCCGGGCGTGGCCACCGCGAGCGAGGTCATGGCCGCCGCGGCCGACGGGATGTCGTTCCTGAAGCTCTTCCCGGCCACTGCCGTCGGCGGGCTGCCGCTGATCAAGGCGCTGGCCGGGCCGTTCGCCGACGTCGCCTTCTGCCCGACCGGCGGCATCACGCCCGACAACGCGCCGCAGTTCCTGGCCCAACCCAACGTGGCGGTGGTCGGCGGCTCGTGGCTGACGCCCGCCGACGCGCTGCGCGCGGGCGACTGGGCGCGCGTGACGGCGCTGGCGCGCGCGGCCGGCGCGCTGCGCGTCGCCTGAGGACGCCCGCGTCGGGCGCCCTGGCCTCACGCGCGCCGGCGGCGGGTCAGCCGCCGTCGCGCTGGATCAGTTCGATCTTGTAGCCGTCGGGGTCGGTGATGAAGGCGATCACCGTGGTGCCGCCCTTCACCGGACCGGGCTCGCGCGTGATCGCGCCGCCCAGCGCCGCGGCCTTGTCGCGCACGGCCGCGCAGGTGGCTGCGACCTCGGGCACGCCGATGGCGATGTGGCCGTAGGCGGTGCCCAGCTCGTAGCCCGACACGCCGTGGTTGTAGGTGAGCTCGATCTCGGCGTGCTCGGGGTTGCGGCCGTAGCCGAGGAAGGCCAGGTCGTACTTCTGCTCGGGCCGCTCGGTGGTGCGCAGCAGGGTCATGCCGAGCACCTCGGTGTAGAAGCGGATCGAGCGCTGCAGGTCGCCGACGCGCAGCATGGTGTGGAGGATGCGCATGTCCGGGATTGTGGCAGGCCGGGCGCTCAGCGCCCCGCACCGGCAAGCACGGCGATGCCGATCACCGCGAACACCACGGCCGCGCTCCGGTGAACCCAGCGGATCGGCACGAACTTCACCGCGCGCTCGCCGACCAGCACCGCCGGCACGTTCGCCAGCATCATGCCGAGCGTCGTGCCGATCGTGACCAGCACCAGCGCGTCGTACTTCGCCGCCAGCATCACGGTGGCGATCTGCGTCTTGTCGCCCATCTCCGCCAGGAAGAACGCCACCGTGGTGATGCCGAACACGCCGAAGGGCGCGCTGCGCTCGCGACCGTCGTCGTCGTGCCGGTCGGGCACCAGCATCCACAGCGCCACCGCGAGGAACGACAGGCCCAGCCCCCAGCGCAGCCAGTCCGGGTCGATCGTGCGCGTGATCCAGGTGCCCAGCGCGCCGGCCATGAAGTGGTTGGCGAGCGTCGCCACCAGGATGCCGGCGATGATGGGCAGCGGCTTGCGATAGCGCGCCGCCAGCAGCAGTGCCAGCAATTGCGTCTTGTCGCCGATCTCGCCCAGCGCGACGACGCCGGTCGAGACGACCAGGGGCTCGAGGATCAACGCGCGCCGCCTCTGACCCGCTCAGACGGGGACGGTGTAGTTCAGCGTCATCCGCCCGCCGTCGACGAACACGATCTCGCCCGTGACGTAGCTCGCCGCGTCGCTCAGCAGGAAGGCGACGACGTCGGCGATCTCGGCAGGCTCGCCCAGGCGCCGCATCGGGGTGCGGCTCAGGATGCGGGTCTTGGCCTCGTCGCTGGTCAGCACCGCGCTGCGCGCCAGTTCGGTGGCGATGGTGCCCGGCGCGACGGCGTTGACGCGGATGCCGTGCTCGGCCAGCGCCAGCGCCATCACGCGGGTCAGCTGGTCGATCGCGCCCTTGCTGGCGTTGTAGCTGGCGATCGACGGGATCGCCAGCGTGCCGTTGACACTGCTCATGTTGACGATCGCGCCGCGCGCCGGCCCGTCGTTGCCGGCCAGCACGCGCGCCGCCGCCTGGCCGCACAGGAAGTGGCCCTTCAGGTTGACGTCGAGCACCGCGTCCCAGTCGGCCTCGGTGATGTCGAGGAAGGGCGCCGCCTTGAAGATGCCGGCGTTGTTCACCAGCCCGTCGAGCCGGCCGAGCGCCGCCAGCGTCGCGGCCATCGCGGCGTCCACGTCGGCGCGGCGGGCGACGTCGCAGCGCTGGAAGACCACGCGGCCGCCGGCCGCGCCGAGCTCCGCGGCCAGCGCCCGCCCGGCGTCCTCGGCCTGGTCCCACACGGCCACCGACGCGCCCTCGCGCACCAGGCGCCGGACGCAGGCCTCGCCGATGCCCTGCGCGCCGCCGGTGACGACGTAGGCGCGGCCGCCCAGGCCGAACTGGATGGTCTGCGACATGCGTATGCTCTCCTGCGGGGCGGCGTGCGCGCTCAGGCCCGGTCGAGCCAGATCGCCATGCCCTGGGCGTTGAGCTCGAGGTCGATCGCCAGCAGCTCGGCCACGCGCGCCCGCGGCAGCGTGCAGCCGTGCTCGGCCAGGCTGGCGCAGAAGATCTCGAGCTGGCCGGCCTTCAGCGCCTCGTGCCGGCGCGGGTGGGCCGCTTCGCGGCGCCCGAGCGCGACGAGTTCGGCCAGCAGGCCGAGCAGCAGCGCCCCGAGGCGCTGCACGTCGTCGACGCGGCCGAAGTGGGTGAGGTAGACGCAGGCCGGGTCGCGCGCCAGCAGCCGGCGCACCGAGGCCTCCAGGGCGTCGGGCTCGAACTGCACCGGCGTGGCCGTCGGCACGATCCAGGCGCCGCGCGGGGAGTCGAACTCGCGGTAGCTCAGGCCGAAGGTGTCGCCGGTGAACCAGCCGCGCGTCGCCTCGTCCCAGATGCAGTGGTGGTGCCGCGCGTGGCCGGGCGTGTCGGCTACCGCGAGCGCCCGGCCGCCGAACTCCACCGTCATGCCGTCGGCGCTGGCCACCACGCGCTCGGCGGGCACCGGCACCACCTCGCCGTAGCTGCGCGCCATCTCTTCGGGCCCGTAGACCGCCGTCGCGCCGGCCCACAGTGCGCTCGGGTCGATCATGTGGCGCGCGCCGCGCGGGTGCACCAGCATCCGCGCGCCGGGCAGCGCGCGCATCAGCGCACCGGCCCCGCCCGCGTGGTCGAGGTGGACGTGGGTCGGGATCACCCAGTCCACCGCGTCGCGACCGAGGCCGAGCGCCTCCAGCGCGCCCAGCAGGCGCGGCAGCGCGAAGCCGGTGCCGGTGTCGACGAACACGGCGCGGCCCGCCGCCACCACCAGCCAGGCGGCGTCGAAGTCGTCGCGATGGAACCCGGTGTCGATCGCGTAGACGCCGCCGCCGGCGTCGCGCATCCAAGTCGGCAGCGGGGAGTGCAGCGGTGAGGCCATGGGTCGGATTCTGGCCGATGGCCGGCCGCGGCGCACCCGGATGCTTTACATGTAAACAATACGGCTGCGACAATGTCTGCCATGCGCATCGTCTGCATCGGCGGGGGCCCGGCGGGCCTCTACTTCGCGCTGCTGATGAAGCAGCTCGACCCGTCCCATCGCATCACCGTCGTCGAGCGCAACCGGCCCTACGACACGTTCGGCTGGGGCGTCGTGTTCAGCGACGCCACGATGGACAACATGCGCCAGTGGGACCGCGAGACCGCCGGGCAGATCGAGGTCGCGTTCAACCACTGGGACGACATCGAGCTGCACTTCAAGGGCCGCTGCATCCGCAGCGGCGGCCACGGCTTCGTCGGCATCGGGCGCAAGAAGCTGCTCAACATCCTGCAGCGGCGCTGCGAGGCGCTGGGCGTCGAGCTGGCGTTCGAGACCGAGGTCGACAGCGACACCGACTACCCGGATGCCGACCTCGTGATCGCCAGCGACGGCATCAACTCGCGCATCCGCAACCGCTACGCCGAGGTCTTCCAGCCCGACATCGTCACGCGCCCCAACCGCTACATCTGGCTCGGCACGACGCGCCTGTTCGACGCCTTCAACTTCCTGTTCGAGAAGACCGAGCACGGCTGGTTCCAGGCCCACGTCTACAAGTTCGACCACCAGACGACGACCTTCATCGTCGAGACGCCCGAGCCCGTGTGGAAGGCGCACGGGCTCGACGAGGCGAACACCGAGCAGTCGATCGCCTTCTGCGAGGCCCTGTTCGCCAGGCACCTGCAGGGCCACAAGCTGCTGTCCAACGCCCGCCACCTGCGCGGCAGCGCGTGGCTCAACTTCCAGCGCGTGCGCTGCCGGACCTGGCACCACTTCAACGGCACCAGCCACGTCGTGCTGATGGGCGACGCCGTGCACACGGCGCACTTCGCCATCGGCTCGGGCACCAAGCTCGCGCTCGAGGACGCGATCGAGCTGGCGCGCCTGTTCCGCGACGCCGGCGCCGGGCTCGGCCGCAGCGCCGGGCGCGCGGAGATCCCGGCCGTGCTGGCGCAGTACCAGGCCGCGCGCGAGGTCGACGTGCTGCGCCTGCAGAACGCGGCCTGGAACGCGATGGAATGGTTCGAGGTCGTCGGCACGCGCTACTGCGACCAGCTGCCGCCCGAGCAGTTCATGTACAGCATGCTGACGCGCAGCCAGCGCATCAGCCACGAGAACCTGCGGCTGCGCGATGCCGGCTGGCTGGAGGGCTTCGAACGCTGGTTCGCCGAGCGCAGCGGCGTGCCGGCGGCGCCTGCGGCCAGGCCGCCGCGCCCGATGTTCACGCCCTTCACGCTGCGCGGCATGACGGTGCCCAACCGCGTGGTCGTGTCGCCGATGGCGATGTACTCGGCCGTCGACGGGATGCCCGGCGACTTCCACCTCGTGCACTTCGGCGCGCGCGCGCTCGGCGGGGCCGGCCTGATCTACACCGAGATGACCTGCCCGAGCCCCGCGGCGCGGATCACGCCGGGCTGCGCCGGGCTGTGGAACGACGCCCAGCGCGACGCCTGGAAGCGCATCGTCGACTTCGTGCACGCCGGCTCGGGCGCGAAGATGGGGCTGCAGATCGGCCACGCCGGGCGCAAGGGCAGCACCCAGCTGGGCTGGGAGCGCATGGACGAGCCGCTCGAGCGGGGTCCGGGCGAGGGCGCCGACCCGAACTGGCCGCTCGTCAGCGCGTCGGCCATCGCCTACGGCCCGACCAACCAGGTCCCGCGCGAGATGACCCGCGCCGACATGCTTCAGGTCATCGAGGAGTTCGTCGCCGCCGCCCGCCGCGGCGCCGAGGCCGGCTTCGACATCCTCGAGCTGCACTGCGCGCACGGCTACCTGCTGTCGAGCTTCCTGTCGCCGCTCACCAACCGGCGCGGCGACGCCTGGGGCGGCAGCGTGCCCAACCGCGCGCGCTTCCCGCTCGAGCTGTTCGAGGCGCTGCGCGCGGCGTGGCCGGCCGACCGGCCGATCTCGGTGCGGCTGTCCTGCCACGACTGGTTTCCGGGCGGCAACACCGCCGACGACGCGGTGGCGATCGCGCGCCTGTTCCGGGCCGCCGGCGTCGACATCATCGACTGCAGCTCGGGCCAGGTCGTGCGCGAGCAGAGGCCGGTGTATGGCCGCATGTGGCAGACACCATTCGCCGACCGCATCCGCAACGAGGTCGGCATCCCGACGGTGGCCGTGGGCTCGATCTTCGAGGCCGACCACGTCAACATGGTGATCGCCGCCGGGCGCGCCGACCTGTGCGCGGTGGCCCGCCCGCACCTGGCCGACCCGGCCTGGACGCTGCACGAGGCGGCCCGGGTGGGCCACGACGCGATCGCCTGGCCGGTGCAGTACCTGAGCGGGCGCAGCCAGTACGAGACCAACCTGCGCCGCGCGGCCACCCTGGCGGGCGACTCCGGAGCCAAGGCATGAACGAGGACAGGCGACCGTTCAAGGACTACGCCGCACGCCACTTCCGCTGGCAGTGCAGCAGCGACGGCCGGGTGGCGACGATCACGCTGGACCGCCCGGAGAAGAAGAACCCGCTCACCTTCGACAGCTACGCCGAGCTGCGCGACCTGTTCCTGGGCCTGGCCCGCGCGAGCGACGTGCGCGCGGTCGTGCTCACCGGGGCAGGCGGCAACTTCTGCTCCGGCGGCGACGTGTTCGAGATCATCGAGCCGCTCACCCGGATGCCGGCGCCCGAGCTGCTGCGCTTCACGCGCATGACCGGCGACCTGGTCAAGGCCATGAAGCGCGCGCCGCAGCCGATCGTGGCCGCGGTGGACGGCATCTGCGCCGGCGCCGGCGCGATGATCGCGCTCGCCTCCGACCTGCGTCTGGGTACGCCGCAGGCGCGGACGGCCTTCCTGTTCACACGCGTCGGCCTGGCCGGGGCCGACATGGGCGCCTGCGGGCTGCTGCCGCGCGTCATCGGGCAGGGCCGCGCGGCCGAGCTGCTGTTCAACGGCCGCGCGATGAGCGCCGACGAGGGTCTGACCTGGGGCTGGTTCAACGCGCTTCACGCGCGCGAAGACCTGCTCGCCAGGGCCGAGTCCCAGGCGCGTGCGCTCGCCGACGGGCCGTGGTTCGCCCACACGGTGACCAAGACGATGCTGAACCAGGAGTGGGCGATGGGCATCGAGGAGATGATCGAGAGCGAGGCCCAGGCCCAGGCGCTGTGCATGCTGACGCAGGACTTCCGGCGCGCCTTCGAGGCCTTCGCCGCGAAGCAGGCGCCGAAGTTCCAGGGCGACTGACGCCGCGCTCGCCATGGACTCCCGGCTGCAGCACCTCGCGGTGCCGTTCTTCGACGATCGCCACCGCGCGCTGGCGACCGAGCTCGACAGCTGGGCCGCTGCCCGCCTCGGTGCGGTCGACCACCACGACACCGACGCCGCCTGCCGCGCGCTCGTGCGCGCGCTCGGCGGCGCGGGCTTCCTGCGCCACTGCGTGCCGGCCGCGCATGGCGGAGCGAGCGAGCATCTCGACTCGCGCTCGCTGGTCGTCTGCCGCGAGACGCTGGCCCGCCACGACGGCCTGGCGGACTTCGCGTTCGCGATGCAGGGCCTGGGCAGCGGGCCGATCACGCTGGAAGGCAGCGACGACCTCAGGCGTGCGATCCTGCCGCGCGTCGCGCGCGGCGAGTGCATCACCGCCTTCGCGCTCAGCGAGCCCGACGCCGGCAGCGACGTCGCTGCGATGCAGTGCGCCGCGCGCCAGGACGGCGACGGCTGGGTGCTCGACGGCGAGAAGACGTGGATCAGCAACGGCGGCATCGCCGACGTCTACTGCGTGTTCGCCCGCACCGTCGAGGGCCCGGGCGCTGCGGCGGTGCCGGCCGCGGGCGCTGCGCCCACGAAGGGCACCCGCGGCATCAGCGCCTTCGTCGTGCACGCCGGCACGCCCGGGCTCGAGATCGCCGAGCGCATCGACGTCATCGCGCCGCACCCGCTGGCGCGTTTGCGCTTCCGCGGCTGCCGCGTGCCGGCGTCGCAGCTGCTCGGCCGCCCCGGCGAGGGCTTCAAGCTCGCGATGCGGACGCTCGACATCTTCCGCGCCTCGGTGGCCGCGGCCGCGCTCGGATTCGCGCGGCGCGCGCTCGACGAGGCGCTCGACCACGCACGCGGCCGGCGCATGTTCGGCGGCGCCCTCGCCGACCTGCAGCTGACGCAGGCGACGCTGGGCGACATGGCCGCCGACATCGACGCCGCCGCGCTGCTGACCTACCGCGCCGCCTGGATGCGCGACGTCAACGTCAGCGAGGCCCAGCCCTCGGGTGCCGCGCGCACCACGCGCGAGGCCGCCATGGCCAAGATGGTTGCCACCGAGAACGCGCAGCGGGTGATCGACCGGGCGCTGCAGCTGCACGGCGGCCGCGGCGTGCAGGTCGGCTCGGCGGTCGAGTCGCTCTACCGCGAGATCCGCGCGCTGCGCATCTACGAGGGTGCCACCGAGGTGCAGCGGCTGATCATCGGCCGCGATCTGCTGGCGGCAGCGTCTGCTTCAGGCGCCCGAGCAGCCTGAACAGCTCGGCCTGCTCGGCGCCGTCCAGGCCGCCGAGCAGCTCCACCACCCAGCCCTCGTGGGCGCGCGCCATCGTGCGGAACTGGCGCTTGCCCTCGGGCGTCAGCAGCACGGTGCAGGAGCGGCGGTCCCGCGGGTCGTCGCGCCGCTCGACCAGCCCCTCGGCCACCAGCCGGTCGGTCAGCCCGGTGACGTTGCCGCCGGTCACCATCAGCCGCCGCGACAGCTCGCGCATCTTCATGCCCTGGGGGTGGCGGTCGAGCTGCGCCATCAGGTCGAAGCGGGCGAGGGAGTTGCCCCACTGGGCGCGCAGCCGCTGGCGCAGCGGAGCCTCGACCAGGTTGGTGCAAGCCAGCAGCCGCAGCCACAGCCGCAGCGCGAGGTGATCGTCGTCGTTGGTGCGTGACTCGGTGTCCATCGCGACGTGCCGGGCCGGGGGTGCGGTGCGGCCCGGGCAGGGGTCACGAGCCGCCGACGATCGTCCAGAGGCGCGCGATGTCGGCCGTGCCGTCCTTGCCCTTCACGCCGCGCAGCGTCGCGATCGCCTGGGCGCGGTTCTTGCCCGACTGGAGCTGCGCCATGCCGAGCCGCAGCTGCGCCTCGTCGGGCCGCTTAAGCCCGCCCTTGGCGATGCCCTGCTGGATCAGCTGCAGGCCTCTGTCGAACTCGCCCATCGACACGTGGGCGAAGCCCACCTGAACCAGCCGGTCGCCTTCCTTGTCGCCCGCGGCCTCTGCAGCCTGGCCCGCGATCGCGGCCTTGGCGTCGCCGGCCTGCTTGGTCGCCAGGTCGCGCAGGCGCTGGTGACGTGCCGCCTCCGCGCCAGCTCCGAGGACGCCGGCCCTGTAACCCTGCTCGACGATGCGCAGCGCCTCGGCCGGCAGCCCGGCCTGCAGCGCGAGCTGCGCCATCTCCATGTACTCCTCGGTCTTGGACAGCGTGCCGCTGGCCAGCCGCAGACGCAGCACGTCGAGCTCGTAGCGCGGGTTGAAGCCGGCCTTGCGCGGCAACCGGCCGAGGTAGGCGCTCCAGTAGTCCTTCTTCGGGTAGTTCAGCAGCAGCTTCTCGAGCGTGGCGACGTAGGCGCTGGTCTGACCGAGGCGCTGCTGCGCATCGGCCAGCCGCAGCAGGTCGCCCTCGTCCGGCCGGCGACCGGCCTGCTCGGCGGCCGCCACGGCCGCGCCGGCATCGCGGGCGATGGCGTTGAAGTCGCCGCTGGCCGACTGCAGGTACTGCTGCAGCTGGCGCACGGTCGGGCTGTTGTTGCCGGCGGCCACGGCCTTGGCCAGCCACTCGGAGGCCTTGGGGTTGTTGCGCTGCTGCGCATGGGCCGAGGCCAGCTGCTCGGCCACCTGGCCAAGCTCGGCGCCGGACACCCCGCCGGCCACCACCTCGAGCGCCTGGATCGCGGCCGGCAGGTCGCCGGCGCGCTGCGCGGCGGCGGCCTTCATCTTGTTGACCGTCAGCCGCTCGGCCGCCGTAAGCCCCGCCACGCCCTCGGCCTCGCGCGCCTTGGCCAGCGCCTCGCGCGCCTTGCCCTGGCGCAGCAACTCGCCCGCCTGCTGCAGCGGCTTGCCGACCTCGGCGCGCATGCCCTGCGCGTGCGCAGGCGCCGACATGGCGGTCAACAGGGCCAGGCCGGCTGTGGCCAGCGCGGTGGAAAGCGACCCCCAGGCCGCGCGCGTGGTCTTCATGGCGCTACAGGAACTGCTCGTTGCCGACGATGCCGATCTTCGTGACCCCGAGCCGCTGCGCCGAGGCCATGATCATCGCGACCACCTTGTAGGTGACCAGCTTGTTCGGACGCAGGTGCACCTCGGGCTGGTCGGGCTGCGCGGCGACGCTGGCCAGCCGCGCCTCCAGCGTTGCGCGGTCCGGGATGATCTCCCCGTTCCAGCCGATGGTGCCGTCGAAGTCGACGTCGATGCGGATGATCTCCGGCGGCTTGGGCGGCGGCTGGTTCTGGTTGGGAACCGGCATGTTCATCTTGACCGCGTGCGTCTGGATCGGGATCGTGATGATGAACATGATCAGGAGGACCAGCATCACGTCGATCAGCGGCGTGGTGTTGATGTCCACCATCACCTCGCCTTCCTCGCTGCCGGAGCCGACATTCATTCCCATGGCTGCCCCCGATACCTCAGTTCGCCCGCGCCGCGGCACCCGCCGGCGGCTCGGTGATGAAGCCGACCTTGAAGATGCCGGCGCGCTGGCAGGCGACGACCACGCGGCCGACCGACTCGTAGCGCACCTCCATGTCGCCGCGGATGTGCACCTCGGGCTGCGGCTCCTTGACCGCCTCCACCTTGAGCCGGGCGACCAGCGTCTCGATGTCGGGCATGCGCTCCAGCCCCCAGAACACCTCGCCGTCGCGGTTGACCGCGATGACGATGTTCTCGGGCTTGGTCTGCAGCGGGATGTTGCGCTCCCGGGGCAGCTCGAGCTTGATCGACTGCGTGACCACCGGCACCGTGATCAGGAAGATGATCAGCAGCACCAGCATCACGTCCACCAGCGGCGTGGTGTTGATCGTGTTGTTGAGCTGGTCCTCGCCGTCGGCGTCGGCCGGACCGACTTGCATCGACATCGTGCTTTCTCCTCGGCCCGCTTGCGGCGCGCGCTCAGCGCTTGCCGGACAGCAGCACGTTGAGCAGGTCGCCCGAGAAGGCGCGGGTGGAGTCCATCACGGCCTTGTTGCGGCGGATCAGCCAGTTGTAGCCCATCACCGCCGGCACGGCGACCGCCAGGCCGATGGCCGTCATGATCAGCGCCTCGCCCACCGGACCCGCCACCTTGTCGATCGAGGCCTGGCCGCTGATGCCGATCTTGACGAGCGCGTTGTAGATGCCCCAGACGGTGCCGAACAGGCCGACGAACGGCGCGGTCGAGCCGACGGTGGCCAGGAAGGCCAGGCCATCCTGCAGCCGGTTGTTGATGCTGCCCACCGCGCGGTCGATCGACATGCTGATCCAGGTGTGCTTGTCGATGCTCTC
>Ga0068877_10000867_pt1 | contig 25840 bp, 20 predicted proteins | sample NOAtaG_FD_66437 | JGI IMG/M metagenome (GOLD analysis project Ga0068877, IMG submission 66437) | Freshwater lake microbial communities from Lake Erie, under a cyanobacterial bloom - NOAA_Erie_Diel6S_1000h metaG | ecosystem: Environmental > Aquatic > Freshwater > Lake | place: USA: Ohio, Lake... | reverse complement strand
TGGGGACGTATCACACCGACTTTCCCGCGTACGTCACGCGGCTGTTCAACGACGATGGGCTGGGCGAGTTCACCGGCACGCTCATCTCGTGGTTCTACCGTCCGTTCGATCGCGTGCTGACGCGCAGTAACGCGTACCTTGCGCCGGTGCGGGCGCTGGGTGTGCCCAGTGAACGCTGCGCCGCGATCCGGTTCGGGGTTGATCTGGCACGCTTCTCGCCACGTCATCGCGATGAAGACCTGCTTCGTCGGGTGGTCAAGGGGATCGGCGACGGGCCGCGAGTTTTGTACTGCGGGCGGGTGAGCGTCGAGAAAAACATCCGCGTGCTCGCGTCCGCATGGGTGGAGCTCGAAACGCTCTGGCGTACGCGCGAGCACGCGCCACCGCCGATGCTGGTGGTGGTGGGTGATGGTCCGGGGCTTCACGGGATGCGGTCGAGTCTGCGCGGGTGCAACGCGGCGTTCCTGGGCTTTCGCTCGGGCGATCAGCTCAGCGCGATCATCGCCTCGTGCGATCTGCTGGCGTTTCCGTCGACAACCGACACGCTGGGACAGAGCGTGCTGGAAGCCCAGGCCTCGGGCCTCGCGGCCGTCGTCTCGCATATCGGCGGTCCGGCCGAGGTTGTTGTCGACGGACAAACCGGCGTTGTGGTGCGATCAACCGTGCCGCAGGTCTGGGCACGCACGCTGCTCCGTGTGCTCAGCGATCGAGCGGCGCTCGACAGAATGAAGCTCGCGGCTCGGCTTCACGCAAAGGGGCTGAGCATCGACGATTCGCTCGAGCACTTCTGGACGCTCAACACGCACATGTCGCGCTCAAGACACGCGGCAACCACCACGCAAACCGATCACGCCTGATCGGCGGCGAGGAGATCCGAATACGAAAGGCTCATCGGCTCGCCCATCGCGGGGGCGAGGGTCTGGCGCAGGCGCTCAACCGCTTCGTAGCACTTCACCAGGTTCATCGCGGGCGAGACGAGGGCCTCGAACTCAAGGAAGTTGCCCAGCCCTTCGACCTCGTCGAGGTGCACGCGCACGCCTTCGAGCATGTACAGCTCGCGGACCTTCTTCACCACCACCCACACGGGAGGCTCGGTGGCGCCGAAGTACTCCGCCGCCTCGGCCGCGGAGTAAATCGTGAATCGCGAGAGGCGTGCCGACGGCTTGTTCTCGCGGTGATAGAAAATGAACTCCGTCGCCTGGCCCTGGGTCTCACGCTTCTTCAGCCGCCCGTCGGCGAGCTTGAAGTACGTGTCGGTCTGGCGCAGCGTGTCCACAAGCGTGGCGCGGTGCGCACCGAGAATCACCCGGGCCAAAGCCGGGTCGCGGAGTTCAAACTTGCACTCAACGTTCTGCATGTGCGTGGATGGTAACGCCTTTTCGCGACACAGACCGGCGGCTTACCCCCCCGCCATCCGCTGCATCGTCGCGGGGCTTTCGCCTTCGCCCGTTCGGCAGCTCAGCAGCGCCGCCTGCGCCGTCGCGAGCACCGCCGAGGCGTTGCTCGACCGTGCGCCCTTGAGCAGATCCGCGTTTGGGTCCGACATGCGGGACATCTGATCCGCGATCAGCAGCGCCAGCGCCGAGGGCTCGCTTGCCGGGCTGCTCGCGTCGGCCTTGGTCGAACGTGAACGCGTGCGCGCGGGCTTCGGGGCGCTGCGGACAATCTGAGCCGAGCGATCGACCGGCACGCCCTGAGCGTTGATCCACTCCAGCCCGTGAGTGCCGATGGTCAGCCGCCCGCCGGGCCCGAGGAGCGTCACACGCACCGAATAATCGGGCGCGTTTGAGGATGCGAAGATCGAAGCCGAGCGTGCGCCGGGGAATCGCAGCATGGCGCTCAGATCCCCCTGCAGATCGCGGAGCGAATCCCCCGGCAGCGGGCGCAGCACCGCCGCACCGCCGCCGCCGTTGGGGGACGTGATCGGCGGGAAAACGTGAGAGGCGTGCACGGAATCGGGCTCGCCCATGAACATCGTCAGCACGTCCAGCGCATCGAAGAGCCGAGCGCCCAGCGACCCGCCCCACGACGGCCCGCAGCTCACCACATTTGCGCCGCGCACGGGCCCGAACTGTTCCAGCAAATCGGTCGCGGCCGCGACGGGCTCACAGAACCTCAGCAGCGGGACGCACCCACACCACAGCGGGATCCGTGCCGCACGCTTCTCAGCTGGGGCCGCGACCGTTGAAGGGCCGAGCGCCACCACGGGGGTCTGCGGCTCGCTGGTTTCCTCCGCGTGCAACTCGACGAGATGAATCAACGACGCGGGCATTGGTTCGAGCGAAACGACCGTGACGCCGCGCTGTGCGCAGGATTCGAGCAGTTCGCAGTCGGCCAGCCTTTGGGCCGCGTCGGGTAACGAGGCGAACGGGCCCGGGGCACCGATCAAGAAGATGCCCGGCTCAGCGCTCGCCAGCGCCGCCCGCAGGTCATCGCCCACACTTTGCCCACCCAGCTTCGCGGAGAGATCGGCCGCCACGCCCGGGGTTGACGATCCGACACGCAGCGGGTGCTTGCTTTTTTCAGGATTGAGCAGAGCGAGCGCGGGAAGCACAGCCGAACCGAGCACGCCCTGCTCGGGTGTGAGCCACAGCGTGACGGGCGGTGCGTCCGCGGTCGGGTTCGCCGATCCCTTGCCCATGTCGGAGAGTGTAGCGATTTGCCGCTGCGCGCCGGTTTTGCCCGCTCTGCCCTTCACAAGCGTGAACACGCCCTCCCTCACGTGCGTAGATCACCTTCCCTACAATGGGGCTGACAACCGAATAAGCGACGTGGCGACGCGGCCGCTGGATGAAACACGCCAGAGGAAAGTCCGAGCACGACAGGACACGATGGTGGGTAACGCCCACCGGGCCCCGGGAACGGGGTTCAGGGAAAGTGCCACAGAGAACATACCGCCGATGGCCGGGGTTTCCGCGAGGGAACCACGGATCAGGTCAGGGTGAAAAGGTGCGGTAAGAGCGCACCGCCCGCGTGGTGACACGCGGGGCATGGCAAACCCCATCGCGTGCAAGGTCACGCAGCCGTCGGGAGGTCGAAAGGCCCCCCACCGCCGGTCCGGCGGTTTGACGGCGGGTGGACCGCTCAAGCCCGCGGGCAACCGCGGGAACAGAGAAATGGTCGCGGCGATCCGAAGGTGAACCCCGAGCCCCCGTCAATGGACAACGGGTTCAAACCGCGGATCCGCACAGAACTCGGCTTACACGCCACGTCGGTTCCCGGCGCGGGCCGTCGGCAACACCGGCGGCCCGCGACCTTTTTTGCCCCGCTGAATCTCGGCTCGCTCCCGCCGCGATCACACCCGCCCCACCACGCAGACGATGAAACTCTCCTCCAACTCCGACGCGTCGATCACGGGTCGCACGTACGGCCTGCCCTGATCGTCCACCGCGTCGACCAGCTTCGCGTACACCTCGGTGGCTTTGAACCCCGCTTCGAGCATCGCTTCACGCAGCTCGGGCACCGACCACAGCCGCCAGCGGTAGACGAACGCGTCGGTGAACTCCTGTTCGACCACGCCCGCGCGCACCGTGCGGAAGTGCAGCGCATTCTCGACCATCCCCGTCAGCGCGTTCGCCGAGCGCTGCTGCCAGGTGTACTTGATCCGCAGCGCCGGGTCCGTGGGCGGCCCGGGGTGCGTGCGTTCGAGGGCGCCTTCGACGAAGGCGGTTTCACCGCCGTAGATATCGCAGACGAAGACCCCGCCGGGCTTCTTGCGTGAGGGCTTTGCCAAACGTTTGGCGCACGCGCGAAGGTACTTCACCAGATCCTCGCGCCGGTGAATCTCGCCGATGGAGAAGTTGCCTACGAAAATCAGATCCATCGCCCCGGCGGCGTTGAGCTTCGCGGCGCTGAGCTTCAGCACATCACCCTTGATGAGCTTCAGGCGCGTGCCCGCTTCTTTGGGCGACTGCTGCGCAGCGATCTTCAGCGGTTCAGGATCGAGATCAACGCCCACGGCGCTTCCCATGGGTGTTTCGATGACCCAGCGCCGACTCAGCGCCGCCGTGCCGCAGAAGTCTTCACCCAGCCGCATCGGCTCGCCGCCGTGGACGGCCTTCAAGAACGGCACCAGCGCCGTGGGGCTCTGCACGCACAGCTCGTACAGGTCGTACCGCGAGAGCACCCCGCGCGAGCCACTCGCCGCTTTCCTTGATGCCTTTCGCACGGTCGATCGCACGCTCATCAGGCCATCCTCACCCAGCGGATCAGCGTGGTGAAGTTCGGCGGCTTGCCGTACATCAGCACCCCGATGCGGAAGATCTTCGCCGCGATCCACGCCGTCACGAACGCGGTCAGCACACCGATCACCGCCGAGACCGCCAGTTGCCAGGTCGGAACCGGCTCGCTCCCGCCCAGGCGGATCACGCTGACGAACGGGTTCATCACCGGCACAAAGCTCAGCACCGTCGCGAAGGTCGAGTTCGGCGCCCGCGAGATCGGCATGACCATCAGCCACGGCAGCATCACCGTGAGCATCACGGGCGTGAGGAACGTCTGCGCCTCGCGGATGTCGTTCACCGCCGCTCCCACCGCCGCCATCATCGAGGCGATGGTGAAGAACGCACAGAAGAAGAAGATCGCCAGCCAGATCAGCTTCGAGGTTTCGATCAGGTCCACAAGGTTCGCGACGATCAGCCCCGCGATGCCCGCGCCGCCGTAGATCGTCAGGATCAGCAGCGCCACGCACATCATCCCGATGATCTTGCCCGTCATGAGCTGCATCGGGCTGACGGCCGACAGCAACACCTCCATCACGCGGTTGGACTTTTCCTCCACCAGCGCCGTCATCAGGTACTGCCCGCCGGTCATCACCGACAGCATCAGCAAGATCATCATCGCGAAGGGCACGATCATCTGCACCGCGCCCATGCTGGGCTTGTCACCCTCACGCCCCAAGGCCTGCGGCGTCGGATCGGGCCTCGCGAACGTCGCCCGCACCGCCTCGGGTGAAAGCTGCGCGCCGCTGAACCGCGGATCGGAAGTGATCCTCGCATCGACGATCGCGTCGCCCATCCGCCGGTTGATGATCGAAGCGATCTGAAAGTCCAGCTTCGGGTGGATGAACACCTGATGCTCGGGCCATTTGCCCTCCACCAGCGGCCCGCTCACCGCCTCCTTCGGCACCACCACCACGGCCATCAACTGCGGCGCTCCAAGGCCCACCTGCGCGTTCTTCACCTGGTTCTTCAGTTCATCGACGTTCGAACTCGGGTCGAGCACTTCCAACGCGATCGACTTCGCCCCGCCGGTCACCATCGCCGCGGTGCTTTGCATCTGACTCTTCGCCGCGTCCACCGCCGGGCCGTTCAGCCCCATCTGACCCGTCGCCTGATCGATCTGCCTGGTCATCTCCGCCGCGGCACGCTGCGCCTCGGCCTGCGCACCCTCGGACCCGAAGCGCTTGCGGGCAAAGTCGCTCGTCACGCCCGACTGATCGATCAGCGCCACCTTCACCTTCATCTCAGGCGCTTCGGGGATCAGCTTCACCGCCAGCACACCCACCAGCACCATCACCGGCGTCAAAAGGATCCCCAGCACGAAGCCCTTCGTGAAGACCACCGCTTTGAACTCTCGGATCGCGATCAGCAGCGTGCGATTCACGATTCACCTCCTTCGCCGCTGCTGACGGCGAACCCCGCCAGCAAGCGCTCATCAACCTCTCCGCCCCCCGACCGCCTGACAACCTCAAGGAAAACCTCTTCGAGCGTCACCCGCCGAACCTCGATGCGCTTCACCGCAACGGTCGACGCGATCCGCGCCAGCGCCCGCTGGGCGTTCTCGCCCTCGCGCAGCAAGACCTGCACCGCACGCTTGTCGGCCCCGCGGTCCTTGCCCGTGATCACCTCCGCGACACCCTCGACCTCGCGCAACTGCTGCACACCCTCGTCGCTTTGCGTCTCGACCACCAGCGACCGCGTATCGAACTGGTCCAGCACGTCCGTCAGCGGCCCGTCGAGCATCTTCCTCCCCTGGTGGATCATGAAGATCTGATCGCACAACTGCTCCGCCTCGAACATCGCGTGCGTGGAGAAGATCACCGTCCGCCCCGCGCGGTGCTGCTCGTCGATCAGGTCTCGCATCAGCCGCCGGTTCATCGGGTCAAGCCCGCTGAAAACCTCGTCAAGGATGATCAGCTCCGGCTCGTGAATCACGGCCGCGATGAACTGCACCTTCTGCTGCATGCCCTTGGAAAGCTCTTCACAGCGTTTGTTGATCACCCCGCCCAGCTCGACGCGCTGCAGCCAGCTCGCCGCACGTTTGCTCGCCTCCGACGCGTTGATCCCCTTGAGCTGGGCGACGTACGCCAGAAAAGCCCCGACCTTCATCTTCTTGTACAGCCCGCGTTCTTCGGGCAGATAGCCGATGCGGTCCTTGCTCTCCAGCGCGCTGCCCTTGCCCAGCACCCGGATGCTGCCGCTATCCGGGAAGATGATCGACATGATCATGCGGATGGTGGTGGTCTTGCCGGCGCCGTTGGGCCCGATGAACCCGCACAAGGAACCTCGCGGAACGATCAGGCTCAGTTCGTCGACCGCAACTTTGGGCCCGAAGGTCTTGCGCACGCCCTCGATTCTGATCGCCGCATCGGTCATAGGTCCTCCGGATCGTCGAGGACGAGGGTAGCCCACCCGTAGGCCGATTTTCGTTCCGCACCGCTGATTGGTGATTCAGAAGACCCCGCAAAGAAGCCGATAACCACGCATATGACCCAGGCGATTCACCTTCTGCAGAGCGTCCGCGCCCGCCGAGAGCAAACCCACACGCTGGGGCACGTGCTCGACGACGCGGGGAAGACCTACCCGATCTGGCCCGTGGCCTACAGCACCGAGAACGCCGACGCGCTGCGCGATCTGGTCATCCGCGAGGGCGCACGCCGAACTTTGGAGATCGGTCTGGGTCTGGCACAGTCGAGCCTCGCGATCATCGAAGCGTTGTGCAAGAACCACGCCGCCGGCTCGCTCGCCGCCGACGCCCACACCGTCATCGACCCCGGGCAAGCTTGGTGCAACCGCGCGGGCGTGCGCGAGCTGGACCTCTCCGGCGCACGCACCGTCACCCGCTTCATCGAGCAGCCATCACACCTCGCCCTGCCGCAACTACTCGCCAGCAACGAGCGCTTCGACCTCGCCTTCGTCGACGGCATGCACCTCTTCGATTACGTCATGCTCGACGTCTTCTACTGCATGCGCCTCGTCAAACCCGCCGGGCTGATCATCCTCGACGACCACTGGATGCCCGCGATCCAGACCGTCCTGGGTTTCGCGGTGACGAACTGGGACGCCAAACTCGAGCTCTTCGACCCCAAGGGCCCCGCACGCCGAATGGTCGCGTTTGCCAACCCGTTCCAAGACGAACAGCGCCCGTGGGATCACTTCGCCGAGTTCTCTGCGCAGACACTTCCCGAATACCCCTGGAAGCGCAACCAGCCCCGCGGCGCGCCGATCCCCGCTTGATCGCCCACAACCACGCCGCCGACACATAGCGCCGGCGTTCGTCGCTCGGCCCGAGCTAAACTCCGCCCGTGTCCGATCTCTCCTCATTCCTCGCACCGCCCGTCCTTGCCAAGCTCCGCGAGCTTCGCGGCAAGCACGCCGACATTTCCGCCAAGCTGCTCAGCAGCGACGCGTCGCTCGACCACCGCGCCCTCCGCGATCTGTCGATCCAAAGGGCCGCCCTCGACCCCGTCGCCGACGGGTTCAACCAGCTTGAAAAGCTCGCCTCAGAGATTCACGAACTGACCAGCGTTTCCGTCGGCAGCGACCGCGAGCTCGCCGAACTCGCGCGCGTCGAACTGCCAACCCTGCAATCTCACGCCGAGTCGCTCGCAAAGCAACTCAAGTCGTCCCTCGTTCAGAGCGACGACAACAAGATCGCCTCGGTCATGCTCGAGATCCGCGCCGGCACGGGAGGCGACGAGGCCGCACTCTGGGCCGCCGACCTGCTCGACATGTACCAGAAGCTCGCAACCAAGCGATCGTGGACCTTCGAACCGCTCGAAGTCGCACCCGAGACCAACGCCGGCGGCATCCGCTCCGCCGTCGTCAACGTCCGCGGCACCGGCGTCTGGTCGGCCCTCTCCTTCGAAGCGGGCGTCCACTCCGTCAAGCGCATCCCCGCCACCGAAACTCAAGGCCGCGTCCACACCAGCACCGCCACCGTCGCGGTCCTTCCCGAACCCGAGAGCGTCGACGTCAAGATCGACTGGGCTAAGGATGTCGAAGAACAGGCCACCCGCGCCCAGGGCCCAGGCGGGCAGAACGTCAACAAGGTCGAAACCGCCTGGCAGATCTTTCACAAGCCCACCGGCATCGTCATCAAGATGATGGAAGCCAAAAGCCAGCAGCAGAACCGCGAGCGCGCCCGCCGCCTCCTGCTCGCAAGGCTCTATGAAGCCGAACGCCAGCGCAAGCACGCCGAGCGTTCCGCCGCGAGAAACTCCCAGATCGGCTTCGGCGACCGCAGCGAGAAAATCCGCACCTACCGCTACAAAGAGGGCATCGTCGCCGACGAGCGCCTGCCGGGTGAATACGCCCTCCGCGATCTGCTCGCGGGTGATTTCAGCAAGCTCACCAGCGACCTGATCGAGCGCCAGACCGCGCAGCGACTGGCCGAGCTTTGAGCCTCTTCGACGCGGCCTTGCGTTCGCGCACGACCCGATCGCACGCCCGTGGCTTGCACACGCGGTCCAACCCGTGTTAGACTCGTGAGGCAACCCACCTCGACGCGCCCAACGCCGTCGAATATGCCCAACCTTGGGAGATGCACCATGCCCGACGAAACCAACCAGCCAACACCCCCCGCTTCTCCCGAACCGTCCGCATTCTCAGGTGCCGCACCCGCCATGACCCCCGGCGAAGTGAAAGACGGCAAGGTCTTCGCCATCCTGTGCTACCTGATCAACATACTGGGGTTCCCATTCTGGCTTCTGCCACTGATCATGCGGGACAACAACTTCAGCCTCTACCACGCAAAGCAGTGCCTGGCGATGTGGGTCATCCTCATGGTCGGTGCCGCCATCAGCGTCCCGCTCGCATTCGTCTGTATCGGGTTCGTGCTCCTCGCGATCATCTACGTTGGCTTCCTGGTTCTCAACATCATCGGTCTGCTCAACGCCATCAACGAACAAGCCAAGCCCCTCCCCTTCATCGGCACCTACGCCGAGAAGTGGTTCGCCGGCTTGAAGAAGGCCTGATCGCCGCACTCCACCATCCATCACTGATCACCCATACGCTCACCCCGTGACGCAGACGCAGCACGCGGACATCGTCGTGGTCGGCTCGGGTGCCGCGGGGCTCTTCGCCTCCATCTGGGCCGGTCGCGCCGCCGCGAACTCCGCCAACGCACCGCCCACACGCCCCACCATCTTCGCCCTCGACGGCGCCAAGAAACTCGGTGCCAAAATCCTCGTCGCCGGCGGCGGGCGCTGCAACGTCACCCACCATCACGTCGACGAAACCGCCTACTTCGGCTCATCCCGTAACACCATCCGCCGCGTCCTCAGCCGCTTCACTGTGCAGCAGACCATCGACTTCTTCGCCGAAGCGGGCGTGACGCTCAAACGCGAAGAGACCGGCAAGCTCTTCCCCACCACCGACGACGCCAACACCGTCCTGAACGCCCTGCTCAACCAGGCCCGCGCCGCGAACGTCCACATCCGTCACCCCTGGCGTGTCGGGCGCATCACCCGCGACGAATCCCCCACCGCCGTGCACCCCTTCATCATCGCCCGCGCCATCGAGCAGCCCACAAACCCCTCTAACGACGAGACCCCACACCCCAACAACTCCGCACACGCGCAGCCCACCGACACCATCCACGCCCGCCGCCTCATCCTCTGCACCGGCGGCATGGCCCTCCCCAAAACCGGTTCCGACGGGCTCGGCTACACCTTCGCCCGCACCCTGGGCCACTCCACCACCCCGCGCATCTTCCCCGCCCTCGTCCCGCTCATCCTCGACGACTCGTCCTTCATCCGCTCACTCTCCGGCATCACCCTCCCCACCACCCTCCGCGTCCTCTCCGGCACCGGCAAACAGCTCGTCTCCTTCACCAACTCGACCCTCTGCACCCACTTCGGCCTCTCCGGCCCCGGTCCGCTCGATATCAGCCGCTCGTACTTCGACGCCAAAGCCGCCGACCCCGCCGCCACGCTCACGATCAACTGGCTCCCAAAGCTCACCACCGAGCAGCTCGACAGCGACCTGGTCAACGCCCGCCGATTGCCGCCTCTGAAGTTCTTCGACCGCCCTTCGCACCACCTTCCGGAGCGTCTCGCCCGCGCGCTCTGCGCCTCGGTCAACATCGACCCGCTCTCACCCTGCGACAACCTCCCGCGAAATCAACGCCGCGCCCTCTCGCTCGCCGTCACCAACGCCCCACTCCCCGTCACCGGCTCCCGCGGCTTCACCTACGCCGAGGTCACCGCCGGCGGCATCCCCCTCTCCGAAATCGACCCCTCCACCATGCAGTCCCGCCTCTGCCCCGGGCTCTACCTCGCCGGCGAAATCCTTGATGTCGACGGGCGCATCGGCGGCTACAACTTCCAATGGGCCTGGGCCAGCGGCTTCATCGCCGGTTCCAGCGCCGCCGCTTCCCTCGTTGCACCGCATATTCCATGACCACCACATCCACCCAACCTCACCCTGCACCTCTCCCCGACACCGACCGCCTGCCCGTCCTCGACGTCTCACGCGGCATCGCCCTTCTGGGCATCCTCTTCGTCAACGCCTCCTTCTTCGCGCTGCCGTCGATGCAGGCCGTTGAGACCATCGCGCCGCGCAACGAAGGCACCCTCTCCCACTTCCTTCACGCCTTCATCGCGATCTTCTGCACCGGGAAGTTCTACCCACTCTTCTCAATCCTCTTCGGCGTCGGGCTCTGCATCATGGCCCACTCCGCCGCCAGCGCCCAGCGCTCCTTCACCGCCGTCTGGGTCCGCCGAATGCTCATGCTCGCCTTCTTCGGTTTGCTCCACATCACCCTCTTCTGGTCGGGCGACATCCTCGTTCTCTACGCCATCGTCGGCGCGTCTTCATTCTGGCTCGCCCGCTGCTCCGTCCGAACCCTCATCATCCTCGCCGCCATCGGCTTCACCATCGCCGCATTTCTCGCGGGCGTCTTCGGTGCTCTGAGCAGTACCTTCGCCCACCAGATCGAGTCCTCCATTGCCAACAACCCCGCAACCCTCGATCCCTCCAAGTCCTTTTTCGACAACCTCTCCCTCGTGCTCAGCAGTGATCTGAGCACACTCGATCCACGCTTCGCTCAACTCGAAACCTCCGCACTCCGCGACGGACCTTTCCTCCACGCTCTGGTCATTCGACTCATTCAGTACCTCTGGTTCCTCGTGATCATGATCCCCGTCATGGGCCCGCAGGTTTTCGCATGCTTCGCCCTCGGCTGCGCACTGCTCAAATCCGGCTTCTTCCACAACCGCCTTCCGAAACTCCGCAGAGCTCTGATCCTCGCTTTCCTCTTCATTGCACTCCCCGCCCATACCGCCGCCTACTTCATCAGCAGTTCGACCAGTTCGGGCATGCTGCTCAGTTCGCTCTCCATGCTCATCACCAGCATCCTCGGCCCGCTCAGCAGCCTCGCCTACCTCGCCCTCATCCTCCGCTGGCTCGATCAACCCCGCACCCCTTTCTTCGCTCGCAGCATCGCCGCCCTCGGCCGCTTGGGCCTCACCGGCTACCTCGGCGAAACCATCCTCATGTCCTTCTTCATGCTCCACTGGGGGCTGGGTTGGTACGCCGACACCACCTACCCCTCGCGCGCCGCCCTCACCCTCGCCGTCTGGCTCTCGCTGGTTATCTTCGCCAACCTCTACCTGAAGAACTTCCGCATCGGCCCGCTCGAATGGCTCTGGCGCACCACCACATACCTCAAGCCACCGCCGCTGCGAAAGCACTGAACACCCAACCACCGCCCCGCACTCCGCCCCCCGTCCCCGCCCGCTCTATCATCGGCCCCGTGACACTCCTCTGCGTTCCCATCCTCTTCGACGATCCCGCACAGGCGCTCAGCGACGCCCGCGAAGCACGCGACCGCGGCGCCGACCTCGTCGAGTTCCGCGTCGACAGCTTCTTCACCGGTCAGCACGACCATTTCGAATCTCACGTCGCCGCCATCGCCTCGCTGATCGAACGCTCACCCATCCCCTGCATCCTCACCTGCCGCCCGGTCCTCGAAGGCGGCCAATACGACGGGCCCGACGACGCCCGCATCAGCCTTTTCGAGCACCTCTCCACCCGCTTCACACCCACGCCGCAGTACATCGATATCGAACTCGCCACCTACGCCCGCTCCGCGAACATCAAGCAGAAAGTCAACCTCGCCGTCGATCACCCCGCGCAGGTCCGTCAGGTCACCACCGGGCTCATCCTCTCCGCGCACGACTTCCACACCCGCCCGCCCGACCTCATCCGCCGCATCGAGAACATGATCGCCGAGCCCGCCGCCGCCGTCGTCAAGGTCGCCTACCGCGCACGCTCACTCCGCGACAATCTCGAACTGCTCGACATCCTCGCCGAAGTCCGCGGCGGCAAAGGCGTCGGCGGTAAGCCCATGATCGCCCTCGCCATGGGGCCCTTCGGGCTCATGTCCCGCGTCCTGGCACCAAAGTTCGACGCATTCCTCACCTTCGCCTCCCTCCGCAGAAACACCGCCACCGCACCGGGCCAGCCCGTCATCACCGAACTTCTCGAAACCTACCGCTTCCGCGCCATCTCCTCCACCACCAAAGTCTTCGGCGTCATCGGCTACCCCGTCGAACATTCCCTCTCCCCGCTCATCCACAACGCCGGCTTCGACGCCATCACTTTCGACGCCGTCTACCTCCCCCTCCCCGTCCCGCCCGAGTACGAACACCTCAAGGCCACACTCCCGGCGCTCATCGACCACGTCCATCTCGATTTCCACGGCTGCTCCGTCACCATGCCCCACAAAGAGCACCTCCTCCGCCTCGCCACCGAGCTCTTCGACGAAGGTGACGGCCGCTGGACCATCGACCCCCTCGCCCGCGCCTGCGGCAGCGCCAACACCCTCACCATCACCCGCGACCCACGCGGCAACGCCACCCGCATCGCCCTGACCAACACCGACGCCAACGCCCTCGCCTCCATCCTCCGCGAGAATCTCTCACCCGCCGCTCAATCTGACAACGACGCGCAGCCGCTCATCGCCGTCCTCGGCGCCGGTGGCACCGCCCGCGCAGCCGTCGCCGCCGCCCTCTCCGTCGGCGCTCGCGTGGTCATCATCAACCGCACCCACGAAAAAGCCCTCGCCCTCGCCAGCGACTTCAACACCCTCGCCAACGGCTCACGCAAGCACGCCGACGTCCGCGTCGCCACCGAGCACGACCTGATGAACCTCCGCCCCGCCGCGGTCATCAACTGCACAAGCGTGGGCATGCAGGGCGGCCCCGCTCCCGACGCATCCCCCCTCAACGACACCACACTCCGGAACCTCCACGCCTCAACCGTCGTATTGGAATGTGTCTACCGCCCGCTCAACACGCCGCTGCTCAAAGCCGCGGCCTCCGCCGGCCTCCGCACCATCGACGGCGCCAACCTCTTCATCCGACAAGGCGCAGAACAGTTCGAACAATGGACCTCTCACCCCGCTCCATCCCGCCTCTTCGATCGCATCGTCCGCGAAGAGCTGCAAACCCCAACGCCCGAGGCGTAACAGCCCAGGCCCGCGCTTTCGAATCAAACCGCGCCGTGTCCTTGCTCAACGCGCTCAGCCCCCACGCAACCGTCCGCCTCCCCGATCACGTCTGCTGGTTCATCCTCTTCGGCATGCTCGACATCATGCTCACCTGGGTCATCATGCACCTCGGCGGCACCGAAGTAAACCCCATCGCCCGCGCCGCCATCGCCGCCCTCGGTCATTGGGGCCTCATCCTCATCAAGCTCGCCTCCATCATCACCGTCGTCGCGGTCCTGCAAATCCTCGCGCAGCGCAACAACGAACACGCACGCCAGCTCGCCACCGTCGCGATCGCCGTCGCCGCCTTCCCACCCGCCTACGCGCTCATTCAACTCGCCGCCCTCGCCATGGCCCGCACAGAGCTCGCCGCCCTCATGCTGATGCCGCACCCGTGAGAGCTTCCCGCATTCAGCCCTCTCTTTGCCTTACCGAGTGCCTAATGCCCAGTCCCCAGTGCCTACCCAGTCAATACCCACTGCTCGTCAGCAAGGTCTTGAACGACTCACCGAAGACAAAGTTCCGCGCCGGGAAATCCCGCCCCGCCTGCCCGCCGCCGCCCATGTTGTTGTCCAGGTGGCTGAACATCATCTCCACTGCGCCGATCTGCTCCCACCCGTCATCCGTCACCGCCGCCCCGCTCGACCGCGCCGCGTGCACCGTCGCGTGCCGAAGCCGGTGGATCGTCCCCTTCACCGTCGCGCCGATGGCGTCCATCCGCTCGATCACCGCGGTGTAGCGCAACGTGTCCCCCGCCGTGGCGTCCTTGCTCATCTCCGCACGGTTGATCTTCGCCAGCACCACGTTGTACGCAAAGTTCTCCGCGTGGCCCACCAGCACCCCGCCGGTCTGCGCCATCCCCTCCAAAATCAAGCTCCCCGGCATCACCGGCGCCGCCGCCAGCCCACGCTCCGCGTCGCTCGCGAAGTGGTCGTGCAGATGCTCCTCCGCCAGCGACACATTCTTGATCGCCACCAGCCGCTCCCGCGGCTTCAGCTCGATCACCCTGTCAATCCACATCCAACGCATAGTGCGGGTACCAGGCAATAGGGAATCGGCAACTGGCAATCGCAGCAGATCAATCGATCGTCAATGCGGAACGCACCGAAAACGCCCAACCCCCTCCGCGATTGCCGATTGCCGATTCCCGATTGCCGCGCCTTACTTCACCAGCTTCTTCTCAACAAAGTTCACCAGCGTCCCAACCGTGAACAGCTCCGCCACCTTCCCCAGCGACGGGTCTTTCTCCCACGAAGAAAAATCCACGTGCGGCAGGCGGGCCTTCAGCGCCGCCACACCATCGGGCGTCACCTTGCCGTTCTGCACATACTTCGGGTCCTGCGCAACGTTCTCCGGGAACAGTTCGCCCTGCTGGATCTTGAAGCCGAAGACCTGCTCCAGCTTGAAGACGATGTCCAGGAAATCGATGCTCTCCGCCCCCAGATCGCGCACCAGCGACGCGCCCGGCGTCACCTCATCCTCATCCACCGCCAGCGCATCGACCAACACCGTGCGAACCTTGCCCAAAATCTCGTCGCGAGTCATGCACAACCCTTTCCACGATCCCACCCCAGTCCCCTCACTGCCCACCACCCGACAAGGGCCCATACTAGATCACCTCTCCCCCGATTTCTCCCCGGTCAGATGCACTTCACCCCGGGATCGCCACGCCTCACGATCATTTCATTTCGCTTCACAGCTTCAGCTCGCGCAGCGTGAACCGCCCGCCGAAGGCCACTTCTTCCTCGTTGTTCGCATCGCGCACCGCCCCGCCGCCGGGCGCCAGCAGCACCGCCTGCCCCTTGAACTCCACCGCCCCGCTCCCCTCATCCACCTTGCTCAGCGTCACCGTCACCCGCAGCGAATACCCCGGCCGCACAAACGCCCCGTACTTCACCGCTCGCACCGCCCCAAGCACGTACCGCTTGTGCCCACCCGCCGCCGCATCCCGCGCTTGCAAAACCCGCCGCCCCGCCTGCACCATCGCTTCCAACATGAAAACCCCCGGCAGCACCGGAAACCCGGGGAAATGGTCCTGCAGATACTCCTCCGAAAGGCTCACCTGCTTGAGCGTCGTGATCGACGTCTCATCCTGCGAAAGCACCGCATCGACCAGTTCAAACTTCATGCCCCGAGCATACCCCGCCTCGCCCTCGCGATCTCCGCTAACCTCTCCCCGTGCCCGCCGCCATCTTCGATCCCGCCCTCTGCCTCCGCCATTGGGACTGGTCCGAGACCTCCCAGGTCGTCGCCCTCTTCACCCGCTCCCACGGCGTCATCCGCGCCCTCGCCAAAGGCGCCCGCCGCCCCGGATCCCCCTATTCAGGTGGCATCGAAGTCCTCACCGCCGGCGAGGCCGGACTGATCCTCAAGCCCGCCGCCGACCTGCACCTCTTGACCGAGTGGGACCTCCGCCAGCCATTCAACCACCTCCGCGCCTCGCTGCCGGTCTATTACGCGGGGCTCTACATCGCCGACTTGCTCAGCCATCTGGTCATCGACGCCGACCCGCACGAATCGCTCTTCGACGACGCCATCGCCGCCCTGCACGCCCTCCGCGCCGGGCCTGAGAGCGTCCCGGGTGTGCTCCTCCGCCTGCAATGGTCGGCCCTCACCGAGTCCGGCTATCAGCCCGATTTCGACCTTGCCACCACCAGCCCCGTCTGCTTCGATCCCAACACCGGCTCGCTCGTCCGCGGCTCAACGCCCAACCCTCCTCACACCTGGCCCCTGCGTCCGCAAACGGTCACCCTTTTGCGCGCACTGAAGGACCTGCCCAAAGACCGCCCTTCCAAAGCCCCCGCCCCCGTCGTCCGAAACGCCTCGCGATTCCTCGCCACCTACCTCGCCTGGCTCATCGGCCGCCCGCTCAACACCGCGCCGCTGGTCTATCCGGACCTGCCCAAAGCCCTGAGCCCCGCAAGCTCTGCCGGTCGTGCCGCCCGATAACCAATCCCCTGCGCAGGGGGGCGCGGGCCCCCATGAAGTCCGACACCGGTTCTTCCGATACGTCTCGGGTCGTCGAAGGCTTTCCTGTCCCGCTGACGCGGGCTCAGATCGGTCCCGCCCACCCGGGCTCGCACGCGCATGAACCCCGAACTGCTCGAAAAAGTGCTGGCCTGCAAAACGCTCCCGAGCCTCCCGGCTGTGGCGTTGAAGGTCATTGAACTGACCCAGGACGAACGCGTACGCGCCGCCGAACTCGCCACCACCATCGCCAACGACCAGGGGCTCTCCGCCAAACTCCTCAAAACCGTCAACAGCTCCTTCTACGCACTCCGCAAGCCCTGCACCACGATCCAATCCGCCATCGTCATGCTCGGGTTCTCGGCCGTGAAAACCCTCGCACTGGGCTTCTCGCTGGTTTCCGCCGTCGCGGATGGTGAAGACTCGGGCTTCGATTACCAAAGCTATTGGCGTCGCGGCCTGCTCTCGGGGGTCGCCGCAAAGGTCTTCGCCCGCGCCGGCTCCAGCAAGTGCGAAGAAGAAGCCTTCCTCGGCGGTCTGCTGCAAGACATCGGCATGGTCGCCATGCACCGCGCCCTCGGCAAGGAATACGCCGAGATCCTCGCAAAGACCAACGGCGACCACCGCCTGCTCTTGAAGCACGAACTCTCCGACCTCGAGGTCACCCACGCCGACATCGGTTCGATGCTCGCCACGCGTTGGAAGCTGCCGCCGGAGTTGGCGTTGCCCATCAAGTACCACGAGCGTCCGAGCGCCGCGCCGACGGAGTGCCTGGACATCTGCAAGGCCGTTGGGCTGGGCAACATCGCCGCGGAGCTGCTCTCATCCAGCGAACCGGGCGTGGTGCTCAAGCGTCTGTACACGCGCTCGCAAGAGCTCTTCGCCCTCAGCCCCGCGGAGGTCGACGAGCTGATGAAGGCCGTCAACGCCGGCGCGAAGGAAGTCGCGTACCTGCTGAAGCTCGACATCGGACAGGTCGCCGATCCCGACGAGGTGATGCGCCGCGCCACCACGCAGCTCGAAGCGATCCAGGTCCCCTTCGAGGGCGACAGCTCCGTCAACGCCGGGCCAACCTCCGACCCAATCACGGCCTTGCCCAACCGCCTGGTCTTCAACCGCAACCTTGTCACGGGATATACCCAAGCCACGGCCGCGAAGATCCCCTTCAGCATCGCCTTGCTGCAGATCGACGATCTGAAAGACCTCCGCGAGCGTCACGGCGAGTCGTACATCGACGCGCTCTTCGCGCAGGTCGCCAAGACCCTCAAGGCCCACTTCGACGCCGCTCAGAGCCTCGTCTGCCGGTACGACGACGACCGATTCGCTGTTGTCCTAGCCAAGCTCGACCGGGCGCACGCGACCCAGGCCGTCGATAGCGCCCGCGCACGCATCGCCGCCGCCCCGATCAACTGTCAGCCCCCGGGCCTGGTCACGCTTCCGATGATGGTCACGCTCTCGGCCGGTCTGTGCCCGCTGGATATCTCCACCGCCGCTCGCATCGGATCCGCCGACGACATGGTGGACTTTGCCACCAAGGCCCTCGACGCGGCCGTCCGCGCCGGCGGTGGCTGCTCACGCGTCTTCGCGCCCCGCGCCGCCTGATGTTCCTTCCATCTCATTCGCTCTCCACCGAAGCGTTCATCCCGCCGCGGGCTTCAGCGTCGCGATCAACCGCCCCGGCGCGCCGCTGTGCATCGGCATCGCCTCCAGCAGTTCGCGCACGTCCTTCACCGTCACCCGCTCGATCTTGTCCAGTTCCTCCCGCAGCGTCGTGTACGTTCCCTGCGTGAGCATCTGCCGACCGAGGCGGTGCATCCGCCCCTCGGGGCGCTCACCCGCCAGCGTCACACCCGTCGCCGCCTTCGCCCGCACGCGGCGCACATCTTCCTCGCTGATCACCGACGCGAGCCCCACGATCTCCTTCTCCACAATCCCCCAGACCTCTTCAAGTCGATCCGGCTCGCACGCCACCAGCACGCGCGTATCGCCCGTCCCGTCCTTCGGATCGCTCGACACCTCCGCCTCTTCCGCCAGCCCCGTCTCGATCAGCGCCCAGTGCAGCCGGCTGTTGTCCGGTGCGCCCAGCAACTGCGTCATCACGAAGGCCGTATACCGACGATCGTCTTTCTCGTGAGGCCCCGGCGCGATCATCATCCGGTACGCCCGGCTGACCTTCGCGTCCTCGATGGTCATCTCGCCGCCGACAACCCGCGGCGCTGTCGCATCCCGCCCGGCCTTGGTCCGCTGCCAATGCCCGCAGAGTTTCTCGATCTGCGCCACCGCGCCGTCAAAGTCCACCTTCCCCGCCAGCGCCACCACCGTGTTGTCGGCGCTGTAACGCTGCACAAAGTACTCGCGCATCCGGTCCGAGCGCAGGTCGGTGATGCTCTGCGTCGTGCCCAGCACGCGGTACCCCAGCGGGTGCGCGGCGAAGTACGACTCCATCGCCGATTCGTACAGCACCCACGTCGGCTCGTCCTTGTACATCGCGATCTCTTCGAGGATCACGCCCTTCTCGGTCTGAAAGTCCTCCTCGCGCAGCGCCGGACGCATCATGTCCGCCAGCACGTCGGTGGCTTCGCTCAGCTTCTCGGGCAGCACCGCGGCGTAGAAGGCCGTCATCTCACTCGACGTGTACGCGTTGCTGCGCGCGCCCATCGCGTCAAACTCGCGGTTGATGTCCTCCGCAGAGCGGCGCTCGGTCCCCTTGAACATCATGTGCTCGAGGAAGTGGCTGACGCCCATGTCCTGCAGGGCCTCATCGCGGGTGCCGGTCTTGACGAAGAACCCCGCCGAGGCGGTGTGGGCCGCGGGGTCAACCTCCGCGACGATGCGAAGCCCGTTGCTCAGTTCCGCACGCTTGAACGTCTCAGCCATGCCCAGAGGATACCGACCCACCGGCGATCGGGGCGTGCGTACCGCCATCGACCAACCCGCGCAGCAACGCCTCACACACCCCGCGCGGGTTGTCGCTGCCGCAGACCACCGAACTCACCGCGATCCCCAGGCACCCCGCGCTGGCCAGCTCGCTGACGTTCTCAGGCGTGATCCCGCCAATCGCCAAATGCGGCACGCACCGCCCCGCGCCGCCCTGTGCGTTCGGGCACGCTATCGACAGGTACTGCCGCAGATAGGCAACACCGCTGGTCACCCGCGGCTTGGTCAAAGTGCTGAACATCGCCCCCACGCCGCAGAGATCTGCCCCGTCGTCGATGGCTCTTCGAGCTTCGTGCTCGTCGTGCGTGGAAACCCCGATGAGTAGCGAACCACCGGCGAGCCTTCTCGCATCGGCAACCGACAGATCACCCTGCCCAAGATGCACGCCGTCGGCATCGCACAGCAGCGCGATATCGACCCGGTCGTTGATGATCACGCCCACACGCCGGCCCAACGACTTTCCCTCTTCCCGCGCAAGCCGAACAAGCTCGCGCGCCCGGCTGAGCAGCTCGCGTCCGTCGAGATTCTTCTCGCGCAGTTGCAGGCAATCCGCGCCGCCGCGAATCGCCTCGCGTGTAACGTGCATCCAAGGCCTTGCGCAGAGCGATTCGGTGATGAGCACGCACAGACGCCACTGCGGGCACGCCGAATCTCCGCCCAGAGCCAGCGCCAACTCGCGTTCGATGTCGTAGAGCTCGTAGCGGATCAGCTCAAACCGCCGAGCGGGCGAAACCGTGGGCGTGCCGTTCGGGTCCGAGGTCAGCAGTTGCGAGGGTGTTGAAATGGTCTTCGCCGATTCTTCAAGCGACCGTAACGCCTCCGCCGCCCGCTTCGCCGCCGCGATCGTCACCTCGCGCAGTGAGACGCGCGAGCCCTCCGCGGCGGTCTTGATCGCCGTGCCCACATCCCCGGGCGTGTCGCGGTTGGCCAGCAGCCGAGCCCAATCAACCCCCAACGACCGCTCCGCATCCGCCAGCGCATGCCGAAGATGCTTCAGCCGCTCGCTCACCCCCGCGGCGTTGAGCGCAAAGCGCGCCACATCCTCCATCACCCGCAGCCCCTCCCGGCAGCGGTTCAGGCTCGCGTCGATCATCCGCAGTGTCTGAATCATCACCCGTCAGCGTATGCCCCGATCGAGAAACACCCCCAACGTCCGGCTTCTTTTCGCATCTTTGCACCTGATCCGGCCGATACTCTCCAGATCATGAACATCGCCCCCAGCGCCACCCCAGAGCCCTGCGTCATCGTCATCTTCGGCGCCTCGGGCGACCTCACCCAGCGCAAACTCATCCCCGCGCTCTACGACCTCGACCGTCAAGGCCGCTTGCCCGAGCGCCTGTGCGTGCTGGGCGTCTCACGCACCGAGATGAGCGATCAGGCCTTCCGCGATCGCATGCTCGAGGGCGTCAAGAAGTTCGCCGCCAGCTTCGACAAAGCCAAGTGGGATTCGTTCTGCCAACGCCTGCACTACCACGCCGGCGACAGCATCAGCCCCGAGATCTACTCGGGCCTGAGCAAACGCATCAACGAGCTGGGCACCCAGCACAACATCCTCCGCGCCGGCGGCATGCCCAACATCCTCTTCTACCTCTCCGTCTCGCCCAACCTCTACGAAGGCATCATCGCCAACATCGGCCAATCCGGGCTCGTCGCCGAGGGTCATCGCTGGTGCACCGTCAACGCCGAGAAAATGCCCTGGCAACGCATCATCATCGAAAAACCCTTCGGCACCGACCTGCGCACCACCATCTCGCTCAACCAGGCCCTCGGGCGCGTCTTTGAAGAAGACGCCACCTACCGCATCGACCACTACCTCGGCAAAGAACTCGTCCAGAACATCCTGGTCATGCGCTTCGCCAACACCTTCTTCGAGCCGATGTGGAACCGTCAGTACATCGACCACGTGCAGGTCACCGCGGCCGAGACCGTCGGCGTCGGTTCCCGCGCCGCCAACTTCTACGACACCGCCGGCGCTCTGCGCGACATGATCCAGAGCCACCTGCTCCAGGTCCTCGCACTCGTGGCCATCGAGCCGCCCAGCGTCTTCGACGCCGCCGCCATCATGCGCGAAAAGATCAAACTCCTGAACTGCTCGCCGACACTCTCCGAGCAAGCCGCCGCCAGCGCCGGCGTCTTCGGGCGTTACGGTCCCATCGGGAGCGAACCCGGCTACCTCCAAGAACCCGGCGTCGATGCCTCCCGCAACACCGAGACCTACGCCGCCATCAAGCTCATGTTCGACAACTGGCGCTGGGCCGGCGTGCCCTTCTTCCTCCGCTCAGGCAAGAAAATGGCCGCCAAGCACACCGAGGTCGTCGTGCAGTTCAAGAAGCCCCCCACCAACATGTTCCGCCACTTTGACTCCGCCGTCGCCGACCGCCCAGCCAACCGCCTGATCATCTCCATCGCCCCGCGCGAGGGCATCAGCCTTCGCATCGAAGGCAAAGTCCCCGGCTCGGGCATCAAGCTCGCCTCCGCCAACCTCGAACTCGACTACCTCTCCGCCTTCGGTGGCGAAGTCATCGAGGCCTACGGCCCGCTCATCCTCGACGCCATCCGCGGCGACCGAACACTCTACAAACACCGCGACGAGGTCGAAGGCGGCTGGCGAATCTGCGAGCCGTTCCTCCAATCAACCGCACTCCGAACGGGAATTGAAACGTACACCCCCGGTTCATGGGGTCCCGTTCGGGCCGATACCCTGATCGCCACCGATGCGGCAGGTCGGCAGTGGCATAATCCCAAGTAAAAAAAGCCCGCTGAATCCATCGAGTTATTGGATCAGATCGCGGCTGTTTGGACGCATTCCGGGCCTGACCAAGCCGGAATACCAGCCTCCAAGCGCGGGTTTTTACTGTGGTAATTCCGCCACATTTCCCGAAGATTCCCCTTGCACCCCCCTCAAATGTGCGAGTATTCTGTAAAGCTGTGGGCGTTCTGCCTGCCACGGTTTTTCTTGCTTTCTGAGTAGTTTCACCTTTTTCGCACAAACTGTCGTCCGATACCCAGAGCAACCCATCAGGCGATTTTGTGCACGACTGTTCCGTCCGTTCAGCTTCGTATACGTGCGGTTTATCTGCGGGGCGTTCCCGCTTGACTTGACGCGATCCGCCGAGCCTCGTTGGTTCGGTCAGCTCCGATTCGTTTTTTCAGCAGCAGAAAGGAACCTGGATCATGATTCGCAACACCTTTGCCGCGGCATTGTGCTTCGTGGCAGCGGCCAGCATCACGCAGGCCGACACGCTCTTCAACAACGGCGACCCCGCCGCCACCGGTTCGTGCGCCACGCCCAGCCTTGTGCCGGGCATCCGCACCGGCGTCGGTAACGGCGCGGGCGGCGCCAACACCTCGCTGCTCACCGCTGCTCAGAGCAGCTTCGGCAGCTCGTCGCAGTTCAACGCCGCCACCGGCGCTGCCAACGGCAACGGCTCCGGCTTCGCCGTCGGTGACGACTTCACCGTCCCCTGCGGGCAGACCTGGAGCGTCACCAACCTCCGCACGTACTTCTACCGCACGGGTCTGACGCTCTCGAACATCGGCATCTCCTCGGTGCGCTACTCGATCTGGAACGCCAGGCCCGGCACCCCCGGCGCAGCCGTCATCAGCGGCGGTCTGGCGACCAACAACCTCGTCAACACCGTTCTCTCCAACTCCGGCATCAACCGCGTTCAGGCCATCCCGGGCGACGCCCTCCGCCCGGTCATCGAGGCCAACATCACCATCCCCGGCGGGCCGCTGGCCCTCACGGCTGGCACCTACTGGGTGACCTATGCCTTCGGAACCAACGCCGGTACCGCTGGCGTCTTCACCCCCCCCGTTACCCCGGGCCGCACCTTTGACAACGGCATTCAGGGCGTCAACGTCAACACCCTCGGCACCGGCACGCTGGCGTGGAACAACGCCGTCGCCGGCACCACGGGCAACCCCCCCTTCGGCTACCCCTTCATCATCGAAGGCACCGCCTCGGGCACCATCTGCTCCCCCACCACCGAGGCGGAAATCACGCTGGTCGATGACGCCTGGGCCACCGGCTCTGCCGCCATCACGGCCGGACAGGTGAAGTTCTTCCCCATCACCGTCACCGGCGTTGACGCGGCCCTCAACACCGCGCTCGACATCGACACCGTCGGCTCCGTTGACGGCTCCAGCGTCCCGCTCAACACCAACATGGCCCTCTACTGCGCCGACGGTAACCTCGTTGCCAACGGCATCAGCAACGACAACGGCCCCGGCACCCTCTCGCTGCTGAGCTTCGGCAAGGGCACCCGCCCCGCCTCCAGCGTCAGCGGCATCGGCGCTGGCGACACCTACAACGGTCAGAACGGCGCGACCATCTCCGCCGGTCTGTACTACGTCGCGGTCTCCTCCAGCGGCAGCACCTCCTTCACCAACGGCTTCACCAGCAGCGCCACCGGTGGCACCGACGGCACCGTGACCGTCCGCGTTCGCAAGGTCACCAACCAGGGCGCGGTCACCTCGCCCGACGGTGGCTTCACCGACGCCGGTCTGCTTCAGGACATCTCCACCGGTGGTTCCGCCACGGTGGTGAGCACCTCGATCAGTGCCGCGGAGATCAAGTGGATCAAGTTCGAGATCCCCAACACCTTCCCCACCATCACCACCTCGACGGCTCACCTGGCGATCGACACCGAGGGCTCCTCGCTGACCCCGGCCAACTCGACCGCGCTGGCGCTGTTCAAGGCTGACGGCTCTCGCGCCGCCAACCCCGGCGCTCCCTCGGGCCGCGTCGGTGGCACCGACTTCCTCTCGACCCTCTCCTTCGGTAAGTTCAACGGCTCGCTGCCGCGCCCCAGCAACGCCACCACCGTCGGCTACCTCTTCAATGGACGCAGCCTCCCCGCCGCCGGCGAGCCCATCGCTCCGGGCGTCTACTACGTCGCGGTCATCCCCGGGCAGACCTTCGGTGCGTTCGGCCAGACGAACTTCGACGCCACCCCGCGCAACGCTCCGAACTCTGGTGGTCTCAACGTCCGCCTGAGCTATTTCTCCGACCCCGCTGCGGCCTCGCCGCCCGCGGTCGCCGAGACCCTCACCCTCGTCGACGGCACGCGCGTCTCCAGCTCGACCGTCCCCTTCACCAAGAAGGGCGAAGTGATCTGGTTCAAGTTCAACCTGCCTGAGAACCTCCTCCCCGCGGGCACCGGCAACAACGCCGCGCTCGACATCGACCTCGAGGGCACCAACGCCTCCTACACCACCGGCCAGCCCAACCGCGCCGGTGTGGTCATCTACTTCCCCGACGGGACTCGCACAAACACCAACCCCACCACCTTCGATGACTTCTCCTCCACGGGCGTCTTCGGCGGTCTCTCCTTCGGCAGCACCGGCAGCCGTTCATACGCCCTGGGTCAGGCCCGCTTCAACGGGTTCTCCATGGGCACGGGCGTCATGGTCCCCGGTGACTACTACGTCGGTGTCTCTCGCTTCGACGGCGTCGGTGCCGGCGCGTATGCGCTGACCAACTGGGACGTGAACACCACCTACGACTCCAACCCTGGCGCCGTGGCAAAGATCAACGTCTCGTTCTACAGCAACGACACCAACCCGACCCCGAAGGTCATCGCTCCCCTGGTCGATCAGGACCTGGGCACCGTGACGGCGGCCGGTTCTCCGTTCAACCTCAACCAGACCCCCGCCTTTGACATCGCCGCTCGTGACATCCGCTGGTTCAAGTTCACCACCAACGCCGCGCTGACCAATGCCGGCGACAAGTGGCTGGACATCGACACCGCCGGGTGGACGGGCGTGCAGGGCGTTCTGGCCCTCTTCAGCGACACGGGTGTGCTGATCTCCTCCAGCCGCGCGGCCGATACGGCAACCCCCGCCATCACGCAGCCCGGCCTCTACTTCGGTTCGACCAGCCCCACCGGGCGTGCCACGACCGCGGGCACCCCGCAGGCGTTTGCCACCAGCGTTGAACTCCCCGCCGGGACCTACTGGCTGGCTTTCACCCGCTGGAACAACGCCTCCGCGGCGACCTTCGCCGTGGGTCCGGATAGCTGGAACATCCTCGCCAACCACAACTTCGTGAACCTGCCCTCGGTGGTGCAGATCCGCACGAACCTCCCGGCGCCGACCCCGGCCGGTTGCAACCCTGCCGACATCGCCTGTGACGACGGCGTGCCGCTCGCCCAGGCCCCCGGCTGCTCCAACAGCCCCACCGGCCCGAACGAAGGCGACTACAACGCCTTCTTCGCCGCCG
>Ga0068877_10000859_pt1 | contig 25945 bp, 22 predicted proteins | sample NOAtaG_FD_66437 | JGI IMG/M metagenome (GOLD analysis project Ga0068877, IMG submission 66437) | Freshwater lake microbial communities from Lake Erie, under a cyanobacterial bloom - NOAA_Erie_Diel6S_1000h metaG | ecosystem: Environmental > Aquatic > Freshwater > Lake | place: USA: Ohio, Lake... | reverse complement strand
GGTCCAGGGCGCCCCGCTCGATCAGGTAGCGGTTCACCGCCGTGTCGAAGAAGCTGTAGTAGACGACGTTGTTGACGTGCCCGTAGACGTCGTTGTCCATCCAGCGGGTGGAGATCGTCTCGAAGTGCGGGTAGCCATCGCGCGTGGGCGGAGGCAGGCGGTCCGGCATGGGGTCAGGTCTGCATCATCTTGGGGGTCGCAGTGGAGCGGCTTCTGGGCCGCGTCACACGCGGGCTGATTGTGCCGTCTGCCCGGGCCACTGTTGCCAGGCTTCGCAGGCCAACTCGAGCGTGCGGGCCTGTATCTGCACCGTGACCGGCAGGTCCCGCCCGTAGCCCCCGGCCATCGACAGCGCCACAGGGATGCGGCGCTGTTGCAGCCAGAGCAGCACCCGGCGGTCGCGCTCGGCCAACCCCTCGGCGCTGAGCTTCAGGCGCCCCAGGCGGTCGTTCTCGTGCGGGTCGGCGCCGGCCAGGTAGAAGGCGAGACCTGCGGGTGCTGCGGCCATGCGCGCGTCCACTTCCTGCAGCGCGTGGTCCAGCGTCTCCAGATAGGGCACATCCGTGCAGCCGTCGGGCAGTTCGATGTCGAGGTCGCTGCGCTCCTTGCGAAACGGAAAGTTCTTGGCGCCATGCAGCGACAAGGTGAACACCGAGTCGTCATCCTGAAAGATCGAGGCCGTGCCGTTGCCCTGGTGGACATCCAGGTCGATCACAAGCACCCGCAGCCAGCGGCGGTGGTGCCGGTGCCACTCGGCCTGCATCAGGCGCGCGGCCACCGCCACATCATTGAACACACAGTAGCCCGAGCCTTTGTGCGCGTAGGCATGGTGCGTGCCACCGGCAAGGTTGGCCGCCACGCCCTCGCCGCCCAACAGCGCCGCCCGGGCCGCCGCGATGCTGGCACCCACCGAGCGTCTGGAGCGCTCCACCATCTGGGGCGACCATGGAAAGCCGATCTCACGCTGCTGCGCGGCAGTGGTGCTGCCATCGACCACCGCAGTGATCCACGCGGGCTCGTGGGCCAGGGCGAGTTCACCGTCGCTGGCCGGCGGCGCCTCCATCACCCGGATGGCGGGCACCGAGGCCTGCACCGCCTCTCGCAGCAGCCGGTACTTGGACATCGGAAAGGTGTGCCCGGGCGGCAGCGGCAGGACGAAGTGGTCGGAATGGAAGGCCTGCATGAGGGGTGGATTCTAGGAATCGCAAAAAATTTGTTGCACCGCAGCAAAAACCTCTTGCAATGATCCGGGAGAACCCTATACTTCGATTCATGTTGCAGTGCAGCAAATAAGTTCCCACACCCTCTCACCCTCATCCCCACAAGGAGCTCACCATGTCTTATCTGACCGCTGAACAAATGGTTGCCGCCCACAAGGCCAACGTCGAGACCCTCTTCGGCCTGACCCAGAAGGCTTTCGAAGGCGTTGAGAAGCTCGTCGAGCTGAACATCCAAGTGGCCAAGACCGCCATGGTCGAAGCCGCTGACACCACCAAGGCTGCCCTGTCCGTCAAGGACGCGCAAGAACTGCTGGCTCTGCAACAAGCCATGCTGCAGCCCACCGCCGAGAAGGCTGCTGCCTACGGCCGTCACGTGTACGAGATCGCCACGTCCACCAACAGCGAAGTGGCCAAGGTTGCCGAAGCCCAACTGGCCGACGTGCAAGGCAAGTTCATGGCTCTGGTGGACACCGCCGTCAAGAACGCGCCTGCCGGCACCGAGAACGCCGTGACCCTGGTGAAGTCTGCCGTGGCCGCCGCCAACAATGCTTTCGAGACCGTGCAGAAGGCTGCCAAGCAAGCCACCGACGTGGCCGAAGCCAACTTCCAGGCCATGACCAGCACGGCCGTCAAGGCCACGCAAGCCCAGACCCGCGCCCGCCGCGCCGCCTGAGCAAGCGCCTGACTGCCCTTGCGCAAGCGCAACCCTGCTTGAGGCAGGGTCTGCTCTGATCGCTGGTGGCGGTTGCGCCTTTCGGAGGTGTTTGGAGAGTCCCGCGAGGGTCTTGCTCGAATGCCCTTACGACCCGACGAGTTCGGGTCGTTTTCTTTTGTGGCCCGGCTTGTCCGGGCTGTATTCTTTTGCGGCCCGATTTTCTCGGGCCGCTTCATCTTTCGGCCCGGTCAGCGGGTCAGCGCGGTGATCCTGTTGCGCAACTCGGGCAGCACCAACTGCGCGGCTTCACGCCCGGCCGCGATGGCGCGGGTGCGCGCCGTGAAGTCAGCGCTGCCCACGCCTTGCAGCCGGGGTCGGACCACCACGTCCGCATCGCGCAACTCGAAGTGGTTGATGCTCTTGCCCATGATCGAGAAGGTCTGCAGCAGCATCTTGAAGGGGTCGCCCGTGGCCGCGCCATCCGGCGGCGTGGAAATGTCCACCGCCAGCACCAGCTCAGCCCCCATCTGGCGCGCAAACCGCACGGGCACGGGTGACACCAGGCCGCCGTCCACGTACTCCCGCGAGCCGATCTTCACCGGCTGAAAGACCGCCGGCACCGCGCTGGACGCACGCACCGCCGCGCCCGTGTCGCCACGTTGGAACAAGATGGCAGCGCCGCTGTCCAGATCGGTGGCCACGATGCCCAGCGGCAGCTTCATCTGCTCGATGGAACGCTGACCCGTCTGCTCGCGCACGTAGCGCGCCAGCGCCTCGCCGCGGATCAGCCCTCGCCCTGGGAAGGCCCAGTCGGTGATGGCCCCCTCGTCCATGGACTGCGCCAGCGCCCCCAACTCGTTGCCGTTGCGGCCGGCGGCGTACAGCGCCGCCACCAAGCTGCCCGCCGAGGTGCCCACCACCAGATCCGGCCGGATGCCGGCCTCCTCCAGCACCTGGATCACCCCAATGTGTGCGAAGCCGCGCGCGGCACCGCCGCCCAGGGCCAGCCCGATGCGGGGCGGCTTGGGCGGTGGCGGCGGGGCTGGCGGTGCCGCAGGCGGGGGCAAGGGCTGATCGGCAGGACGGGAGGCCGGCGGGACCGACTGGCAACCCGCCAGGGCCACGCCCATCAGCAGCCCAAGGGCGCGCCGCCGACTGGCACCGGCTTCAGGGCTCACCGCTTCTTTATTACCCAATGGCATGAACATCAAACTATTTAGTTCTTTTCAAGTATGAAGACTCTCCCTAGAGTCCGGTCGGCGCATCAATGTGCCCTCCAGATTGTCGCCCTCAGCCCGCGCTTGAACCTTCACCGCCATGTACCGTTACACCGACTTCGACCGCCAGTTTGTCCACGCCCGCGCCGCCCAGTACCGGGACCAGCTGGAGCGCCACCTGGCGGGCGAGTTGCCTGACGAGGCTTTCCGCCCGCTGCGCCTGCAAAACGGCTGGTACGTGCAGCGCCACGCCCCCATGCTGCGTGTGGCCGTGCCTTATGGCGCGCTGTCCAGTGCGCAGTTGCGTGTGCTCGCCCGTATCGCGCGCGAGTTTGACCTGCAGGACGCCGGCACGCCACAGGAGCGCGGGGGCTTCGGCCACTTCACCACGCGGCAGAACCTGCAGTTCAACTGGATACCCCTGGACCGCAGCGCCGACGTGATGGACCTGCTGGCCTCGGTGGACATGCACGGCATCCAGACCAGCGGCAACTGCATCCGCAACATCACCAGCGACTCGCTCGCCGGCGTGGCACCTGACGAGATCGTGGACCCGCGCCCCTACTGCGAGGTGCTGCGCCAGTGGAGCACGCTGCACCCGGAGTTCGCCTTCCTGCCGCGCAAGTTCAAGATCGCCGTCAGCGGCGCCCGTGAGGACCGCGCCGCCATCCGCTGGCACGACATCGGGCTGCAGCTGGTGAAGAATGCGGCCGGCGAGGTGGGCTTTGAGGTGTACGTGGGCGGCGGCATGGGCCGCACGCCCGTCATCGCACCGCTGGCCCGCGCCTTCGTGCCGTGGCAGCAGATCCTCGTCTACATCGAGGCCGCGGTGCGCGTGTACAACCGCTTCGGCCGGCGCGACAACCTCTACAAGGCCCGCATCAAGATCCTGGTCAAGGCCGAAGGGCAGCGTTACTTCGACGAGGTGGACGCCGAGTTCGACAAGCTCTTGAGCGAAGACGCCAACGGCGCCGAGCACCTGATCCCGCAGGCCGAGCTCGACCGCGTGGCCGCTTGCTTCGCCCCGCCCGCGGGGCTGGAGCCCTCGCCTGCAGCGTCGCAGGCCGCCTTGCGCAGCAGCCTGCGCCCCGGCGACACCGACGCGCCCGTGGCCTTCTCCCGCTGGCTGGAGCGCAACGTGCAACCTCACCGGCTGCCGGGCCTGCGCGCCGTGACCTTGTCGCTCAAGCGGCCTGGCCTGCCTCCTGGCGACGCCACCGCTGCGCAGATGGACGCTGCCGCCGCGCTGGCCGACCGCTTCAGCCAAGGCGAGCTGCGCGTGACGCACGAGCAGAACCTGCTGCTGCCCTGGGTGCGCGAGGCCGACCTGCACGCGCTGTGGCTGGCCGCCAAGACCGAGGGCTTTGCCACGCCCAACATCGGCTTGGTGACCGACATGATCGCCTGCCCGGGCGGCGACTTCTGCGCCCTGGCCAACGCCCGCTCCATCCCCGTGGCGGCCGAGATCACCGAGCGCTTCCAGGACCTGGACCTGCAGCACGACATCGGCGACCTGGACCTGCACATCAGCGGCTGCATCAATAGCTGCGGCCACCACCACAGCGGCCACCTGGGCATCCTGGGCGTGGACAAGGACGGCACCGAGTGGTACCAGATCACGCTGGGCGGCTCCGACGGCTCCACCCTGTCTGGTGCCGCCACTCCTGGCAAGGTGATCGGCCCGTCGTTTGCCGCCGACGAGGTGGCCGACGCCGTAGAGGCCGTGATCGAGACCTACCGGCGCGAGCGCAGCGCGGGTGAGCGTTTCGTCGACACCGTGCGGCGCCTGGGCGTAGCGCCCTTCCGCGCCGCCGCCGACGAGGTGCGACAGACCACCGCCGCCTGAGCCCGCTCGACCCATACCAGCACTCGCACACGCCATGAAGTTCATCGACCCCCACCAAGACCGCTGGCACCTGGCCGCCGGCGAAGACGGCCCCCTGCCCCACCCCAGCCCGGCCGACCAGTTGCTGCTGACGCTAGAACAGTGGCACGCCGTGCGCAGCCACTGGAGCGAACAGGCCACGGCCGGCAAGCGCCTGGGGCTGCAGCTGAGCAACGACGCTGACGTCGAGGCACTCAAGCCCGACCTGCCAAGGCTGGCCCTGATCGCCCTGTCCTTCCCCAAATGGACCGACGGCCGCGCCTACACGCAGGCCCGCTTGTTGCGCGCCCGCCTGGGCTTCCAGGGCGAGATCCGCGCCACAGGCGAGGTGCTGGTGGACATGCTGCCCCTGCTGCAGCGCACGGGCTTCGACGCTGTGCAGTTGCGCGCTGACCAGCGCTTGGCTTCCGCGGAGCGGGCCTTGCGCTTCTTTGCCGCCCACTACCAGGGCGACACCCGGGACGCCCGGCCCGTCTTCCGCCGCCCAGCGGCCCTTGCGGAGGCGGCATGAGCGCCAGCCGCACCCAGGCCGCGCCAGGCCGCGTGATCTTCGTGGGGGCGGGGCCGGGCGCGGCCGACCTCATCACCGTGCGCGGCGCACGCGCCCTCGCCCAGGCCGATGTGGTGCTGCACGACGCATTGACCGACCCCGCCCTGCGCGACCTGGCGCCCCAGGCCCGCTGGATCGACGTGGGCAAGCGTGGCTTTTGCGACTCCACGGGCCAGACCCGCATCAACGCGCTGCTGGTGCAACAGGCCCTGCGCGTGGACGTGGTGGTGCGCCTGAAGGGCGGTGACCCCAGTGTGTTCGGCCGCCTGGAAGAGGAGCTGGAGGCCTTGGCTGAAGCCGGCATCGCCAGCGAGGTGGTGCCTGGCGTGACGTCAGCGCTGGCCGCCGCCGCCGCCACACAGCGCCCCCTCACACGGCGTAGCCGCGGTCGCAGCGTCAGCCTGACCACCGCCATGACCCGCGCTGGCGAGCTGCAGGCCACGCGCACCGCCGACACCGAGGTGTTCTACATGGCCGGCCGCCAGCTCGCCGCCCTGGGCCGCCGCCTGCGCGAGGCCGGCTGGCCCGCGCACACGCCCGTGGCGGTAGTGTCGCGCGCCGGCTGGCCCGACCAGATCGGCTCCGACCACACCGTGGGCACGCTGGCGCAGGCAGCGCTCCTGCACAGCGGCCGCCCCACGGTCGTGACGGTGGGCGTCGGGGCCGAGGCGGTGGTGCCTGCCGGCAGCGAAGGGACCGCCGCCGTCAGCTCCGCCTGGACGGCAAGCATGCCCCTGGAACACGCCAGTCTGGGCGTGCCAGCGGCCGAAATCGACCTGGCGGCACCGTAAACTTCGGGTTTTCCTGGGCTGGCGTGTCAACCCAGCCTGATGTCAAGTCACGCCACATCCCATTCAGCCGCTCTGGCATTCATCGCCTTCGGACCTCCGCCATGACCCACGTCGTCACCGAATCGTGCATCCGCTGCAAGTACACCGACTGCGTCGATGTGTGCCCCGTCGACTGCTTCCGGGAAGGCCCCAACTTCCTCACCATCGACCCGGACGAGTGCATCGACTGCGCGGTGTGCATCCCCGAGTGCCCGGTGAACGCCATCCTGCCGGAGGAAGACGTCCCCGGCGACCAGCAGCACTTCATCAAGCTCAATGCCGAGCTATCGCGCAAGTGGCCCAGCATCACCCGCAGCAAGGCCCCGTTGCCGGACGCTGACGACTGGAAAGACCGCGCAGGCAAGTTGAGCGAGCTGCAACGCTGAACGCTGCTCCCGCCCCCGCTACAGCGGCCATTGCCCTGGACTACGCGGCCCTTGGAGCCAGCGCGCAAGACGGGGCCGGGCAGCCCGCGCTCCCGCAGGAACGCCTGTGAACCACGCTGACACTGCACTTGAGGCCCGGCCCATCGAGACCGACGCCGTGGTCATCGGTGCCGGCCCGGCGGGCCTGTTCCAGGTGTTTGAGCTCGGCCTGCTGGAGATCCGGGCCCACGTCGTCGACTCGCTGCCGGCGCCTGGCGGGCAGTGCATCGAGCTCTACCCTGACAAGCCCATCTACGACATCCCGGGCCTGCCCTTTTGCACAGGCCGGGAGCTCACCGAACGGCTGCTGCAGCAGATCCAGCCTTTTGGTGCCACCTTCCACCTCAACCAGGAGGTGGCGTCGGTAGAGCGTCAGCCGGACCAGCATTTTCTGGTCCAGACCAACCAGGGCACCTGCCTGCTGAGCAAGACCGTCTTCATCGCCGGCGGGGTGGGTGCCTTCCAGCCGCGCACGCTGAAGGTGCCCGGTCTGGAGCGGTTTCACGACACGCAGGTCTGCTACCGCGTCCGCGACCCGGCTGCTTTCGCCGGCCAGCACATCGTGGTGATGGGTGACGACGAGACGGCCCTGGGCTCGGCCCTGCACTTTGCGCAAGAAGGCCCGCACCAGGCGCGCAGCGTGACGCTGCTGCACCGGCGTGACGCCTTCCGAGCGGCCCCGGCGACCGTGGAGCGCGTACGCCAGCTGCGCCAAGCCGGGGCCATTAAGTTCCTGGCCGGTCAGATCACGGGCTTTCAAGAGGCGAGCGGTCGGCTCACGCATCTGGAGATCACCGGCCCTGACGACCGCACCCAGGCCGTGCCCGTGGACCACCTGCTGCCCTTCCTGGGCCTGAGCCCCAAGCTCGGGCCCATTGCGCAGTGGGGCCTGGCCCTGGAGCGCAAGCAACTGGTGGTGGACACCGAGAAGTTCGAGACCAGCGAGCCCGGCATCTTTGCCGTGGGCGACGTCAACACCTACCCAGGCAAGAAAAAGCTGATCCTGTGCGGCTTCCATGAGGCGACCCTGGCGGCCTTTGCGGCCTGCGCCTACGTCTTTCCTGGTGAGCGGGTGCAGCTGCAGTACACCACCACCAGCCCGCGTCTGCACGAGTTGTTGGGCGTATCGCCCGGCACCGAGGCCTGAAGGCTCGCCACCGGGCATGGCCAGGCGCACCGGCCTGCGGGGGCCCATCGCCGTCAAGATCCCACCTGCGCGCAGGCTCTTTGCGCTCGAGCGCACCCGCACCACCAGCCGACATCGATAATCCGCACCGCTGAGCGCCTACCAGGCGATCAGCTCTCCGCTAGGGGTGTTGCCACCGGCTCGCCGGTGTCGACTGAGACAGTCCCTTTGAACCTGATTGAGGTAATCCTCGCGCAGGGAAGCCGCTGAGACAGCGCGCACGGGTGCTCCGTGCTGACTTGCATCAGCGTTTGCCGACCTGCCATCGCCCTTGAAAGCACCACGATGGCAACCACAACCACCCGCTCCCCCTTCCGCCCTGCCTGCGCCCCCACGCGTCTGGCCGCTGCCCTGGCACTCGCACTCCCCGTACTGGCCTGGGCCCAGGCCGCGACCGCAATGGCAACCGCGACCGCCACCCAGACCATCACCGTCAGCGGCCGCAGCGCCAGCAACGCTGCCAGCGTGGCCGGCTTTGGCGACGTGCCGCTGTCACGCGCACCGTTTTCGGCTACCGTCATCACGCTGGGCCAGCTGCAGGACGCCAGCATCTCCGGCATCGGCGACTTGACGCGCGTGGACGCCGGCACCACCGACGCCTACAACGCCCCCGGATACTGGGGCCAGCTGGCTGTGCGCGGCTTTACCCTGGACAACCGCTTCAACTACCGGCGCGACGGCCTGCCCATCAATGCCGAGACGGTGATCGCCCAGGGCAACAAGCAGGCGCTGGAGATCCTCAAAGGCACCAGCGGCCTGCAGGCAGGCACCAGCGCGCCGGGCGGCCTGGTGAACCTGGTGGTGAAGCGGCCCAACCAGCGCCTGCGACAGGCCGAACTGGCCTGGGAGCAAGAGGGCAGCCTGGGCCTCTCAGTCGACCTGGCCGACCGCGCTGGCGCTGAGGGTGCGCTGGGCTGGCGCCTGAACGCCGGCCTGGAGCGACTGGACCCGCAACTCAAGAGCAGCCAGGGCCACCGCGGCCTCTTGGCCCTGGCCACCGAGGCCCGGCTGGGCAAGGGCACGCTGCTGGAGCTGGAGGTGGAGTCCAGCAGGCAAAGCCAGCCCAGCACGCCGGGATTCAGCCTGTTGGGCGATGTGCTGCCGAGCGCGCGCAGCATCAACCCCCGCACCAACCTGAACAACCAGGCTTGGTCACTGCCCGTGGTGATGGACGGCATGACGGGATCGCTGCGCCTGACCCAGGCCCTGAGCAAGGACGTTGACCTGGTGGCGCACGCCATGCGCCAAAGCCTGCGCAGCGACGACCGTGTGGCGTTCCCCTACGGCTGCTACGACGCCGGCACCGACATCTACTACGCCGACCGCTACTGCCCCAACGGCCGCTTCGACCTCTACGACTACCGCAGCGAGGGTGAGCGCCGCACGTCGGACGCCGTGGATCTGTCGGTCAACGGTCGCGGCCAGTGGCTGGGCCTGGCGCACCGCTTCTCAGCCGGTGTGCTGTTCACCCGCTACGAGGCCCGGTTCAATCGGCAGGCCTACAACTACGCGGGCTCGGGCTCCATCGATGGGTCGATTCAGTTGCCTGCCGACCCGACCCTGACCGACGAGAACACCCAGCGCGATGAGCGCAGCACCGAATGGCGGCTGCAGAACGCCGTCACGCTGAGCCCGCGCTGGAGCCTGTGGGCGGGGCTGCGCCACACCCAACTGCAGCGCGACAGCGTGCGCACCGACGGCTCCCGGGCCACCTCGTACGACCAGTCCTTCACCACGCCTTGGCTGGCGCTCAGCCATGCCCTGGGCCCGCAGACCCTGGCTTACCTGAGCTGGGGCCAGGGCGTGGAGTCGGAGGTGGCGCCCGGCCGCTCGCGCTACACCAACGCAGGGCAGGCCCTGCCGGCGCTCAAGAGCCAGCAGACCGAGCTGGGCTTCAAGCAGTCCGGCGCGCGACTGGACTGGCGGGCCGCTGCCTTTGACATGCGCCGCCCCTTGTGGAGCGACTTCGGCAGCTGCGACGTGAGCCGCAGCTGCACCCGCCGCGAAGACGGGGACGCCCAGCACCGGGGAGTGGAGCTGGAAGCCGAGTGGCGGGGCGGCGTGTGGTCGGTGCGCGGAAGCGCCATGGCCCTGCAAGCCCGGCGCGAAGGCGCGCAGGACGCCAGCCTCAACGGCCTGCGGCCCGTCAACGTGCCCGCCACCAGCCTCAAGCTGCAGGGCGCTTACAACGTGCGCGCCGTCCCCGGGTTGGCCCTGCTGGGGTTCTTGATCCACGAAGGCGAGCGCATGGTGCTGCCCGACAACCAGCTGGCCACCCCCGGCTGGACACGCCTGGACCTGGGCGCCCGCTGGACTCACAAGGCGCCAGGCCGCAGCCTGGTGTGGCGCGCCAGCCTGGACAATGTGGCCGACACCCGAGCCTGGAAGGAGGCACCTTTGCAGTTCGGCCACATCTACCTGTACCCGCTGGCACCGCGCACCTTGCGCCTGTCGGTGACCGCTGCGCTGTGAGCGCCCTGGCCTTGAGAACTTGACCTATTCGAATGCACCAAGGCTTTGCTCGGAACCCCGGGCTGCGGCGTGGGCCGGCGCCTGGGCCCTGGTCTGGGCGCTGACGACCGCTGCGCCCGCCTTCGCAACCTCGGCCGCGGCCTCTGCTGCGGCGGGGGTCCGGCCAGCGGTAGACACCATGGCCCAGCGGGCAGAAGACACCATGGCCCAAAGGGCCAAGGCCTGCACCGGCTGCCACGGTCCGCAGGGTCGCTCTCGGCCCGATGGTTACGTGCCGCGCCTGGCCGGCAAGCCCGCGGGCTACCTGCATGAGCAGCTGAGCGCGTTTCAAGAAGGGCGCAGGCGGCACGAGGGCATGGCCCGCATGCTGGAGCACCTGAGCGACGACATGCTGCGGGCCCTGGCCGAGCACTTCGCCTCTCTGGAACTGCCCTACCCCGCCCCCGTGGCGGTGCCGCTGGCGCCCGATCAGGCGCGTCGCGCGGAGCAACTGGTGCGACAGGGGGACCCGGCATTGGGCCTGCCCGCCTGTGCCGCCTGCCACGGCGCGGCGCTGGCCGGGGTGGCGCCGCACGTGCCCGGCCTGCTGGGGCTGCCGGTGGATTACCTGAACGGCCAGTTGGGCGCCTGGCGCCAAGGGCACCGGCGGGCCCGGGAGCCTGATTGCATGGCCCAGGTGGCGCGTGAGATGCCGCTGGCCGACGTGGCCCTGGTCTCGCGCTGGCTGGCCACCCAGCCCGTGCCTGCCACCCTGCGCCCCGCCACGGCAGCGCAGGCCTCCTGGCCCCTGCGCTGCGGCAGCATCCGCGGTGGTCATACGCCATGAAGCCCGACGCCATGGCCCCCTCGGCACAGCCGCGGCCCGTCTGGAGGCGGGTCGGCGTCTGGGTCTGCGCGCTGGCGGGTCTGGCGGCAGGGGGCCTGTGGTGGGCGGTTGAAGGCGGCTGGCCCGCACCGCCAGGTTCCGCCACCACGGCTGCCACCGAGTCCTCATCGACCTCGACGTCAGCTCCCGTCTCGACCCAGCAGACTGCTTCAGGCCTGCAGGCCGAAGCCTCGATGACGGCCGTCTCGAACACTGCCGTGCTCTCCGGTACCGAAGTCCGCGCAGGCGCCTATCTGGCGGTGCTGGGCAACTGCGCCGGCTGCCACACGGCCCCGGGCGGTGCGGCTTATGCGGGTGGGCGGGCCATTCCCACGCCCTTTGGCAACGTGTACGCGGGCAACCTCACGCCCGATGCCGAGACCGGCCTGGGCCGCTGGACAACCGACGAATTCTGGCGGGCGCTGCATGAGGGCCGCTCGCGTGACGGCCGGCGCCTGATCCCGGCCTTTCCGTACACCGCCTACACCCACCTCACCCGGCAGGACAGCGACCGCCTGTTCGCCTACCTGCGCAGCCTGCCGCCCGTGCCCCAGGCGCAGCGCCCGCATGAATTGCGCTTTCCCTTTGGCACCCAGCCGGCGCTGGCCGTGTGGCAATGGCTCAGCTTCAGCCCAGCCCCCGCTGTTCAGGCAGCGGTGCACAAGCCCACACCGGTTGCCCAGGGTGGACCTCCCGCTGCAGCGCCGCAAGACCCCGTGGCACGAGGTGCCTACCTCGTCCAGACCCTGGGCCACTGTGCCGAATGCCACGCCCCGCGCAACCGCTGGGGTGTCTTGGGCGCGGAGATGACCGGGGGCGTCATGCCCGGGCACAACTGGTACGCGCCGTCGCTGCACCCCTCACCCACGCCCAACAGCCACAGATGGACGGCGCAAGACCTGGTGGATGTGTTGCGCACTGGGCGGCACCGTCATGGCAGCGCCAGCGGGCCGATGGCGGGAGTGGTCTTCCGCAGCACCCAGTACTGGACCGAGGCCGACCTCCAGGCCGCGGCCGCCTACCTGCTGGCCTTGCCCGAACGGCCTGCCGCGCAGGGCCTGGGCCGCACCTCCAGCGACCCGCCTGCACCGGAGAGCGCCGCCCTGGGCCAGCGCCTCTACGCCGACCAGTGCGCGGAGTGCCATGGCGACCAGGGCCAGGGCACGCCGGTGCTGTACTCCCCGCTGGCTGGCAACCCCAGCGTCACCCAGCCCGACATCCGCAACCTGGTGCAGAAGCTGCAGCACGGCGGCTTCGCGCCCGCCACCCAGGGCAACCCTCGGCCCTTCGGCATGCCGCCGCAGGAGCTGAGCGTGGCTGAGACCACCGCGGTGCTCAACCACCTGCGCCAGAGCTGGGGCCACCGCGCCAGCGTGGTGAGCGACCTGGAGGTGACGCGGGTGCGCTGACGGGGATGGCCCGGGGTTCAACCGAGCGCGGTGTTCCTGGCCTACAGCAGCTCCTGCGCCTGCCGCAGCCCGCGCGTGGCGCGGGTCCACCATTGCGAGAAGCTGCTGCAGGGCCGCTCCACCAGCGGGAATAGGCGGGGCGCCGGGTCCAAGACGACACCCTCAGGCCACCACGGGCGCAGGTGCGGGTCATCGACGCTGCGCACCTCGGCCGCACCCTGCAGCGCCTGGGCCAGGTCGGGCGCGTCCACGCACCAGCGCTCGGGCGCCACCGCGGCCATGGCCGCATCCACCCAGCGCCAGCGTGCCTCGGGCCAGGGCCAACGCTCGTGGTGCTCCTTCAAGTAGACGCCCAGCACCTGCGTGCCTTCGGGCAGGTCTGCCGGCGGCGGACGCAAGGCCCAGGGGTGCACCAGCCAGACGGGGCGGCCGCGCAAGCGCTCGTTGTCGGCGGCGGTGGGGGTGATCACGCGCAAGTCGGCAGGCGGGCGGCTCAAGAGCGGGGGCTCGGTGATGCCCGCACCTTCCGTCGGTGGGCGCGGCTTATCTTCGGACCCCTGGCCCGCCACAGCCCGGCCCAGGGCATCCCGGTCCGCTGCTCCTCGGCGCTCCGCGTGCCGCAGCCCAGCGCCCCGCGCCAGCCGGTCCAGCGCCTCGTAGCTCTGGTCCACCACCGTCCCCGGGCTGTGCCAGTGGGGCGGTGCATACCGCGCCACGTTCTCGGCGTTGAACAGGTAAGGCTTGTGGCTGCCGGTGCCGGCCACCCACTGCCAGCTCAGGTGGTTGCTGGCCAGGTCACCGTCCAGCAGGTGGGCCACCAGCCAGTCGGCCCCCGCGCGCCAGTGCACGTGACGCACATGCACCACGTAGCTGGCCAGCCACATGCGGGCGTGGTTGTGCAGGGTGCCCGTGGCATAGAGCGTGCGCACCGCCTCATCGATCACCGGCACGCCCGTGCGCGCCTGGCGGATGTCCTCAGGCAGCTCAGCGGCATACGCTGCCTCGGGGCGTGGACCCTCGTGAATTGACGTCAGGATGCCCTCGCCCAGGTGGCCCCAGGCATGGCGGAAGAACTCGCGCCAGCCCAGCTCGAACACCAGCTTGTGCTGCACCTCCAGCGGCCCACGCTCCAGCACGCCCGCCAGCACCTCTGGCAGGGTCAGCAGACCGTGCGTGATGTAGGGCGACAAGCCTGTCACCGCGCCTTCCAGGTGGTTGCGGGTGCGGGCGTAGGCGGCCGGCCGCACGCGGCCCACACGCGCCAGTGCGGCGCTGCGGGTGGGCGGCAGGGCGTCCGCCCAGGCGGAAGGCGCTGCGGCTGCGGGGTCGAGCCGCGCAGCCAGGTCGGCAAAGAGGTCCAGGCTGTCGGGGTTGAGCATCGCGTCGGGGCTGGCCACCTTGTGGCGGGGCTGGCCCAGCAGCAGCTTGCGCACCGGCACCTCCATCTTCTTGCCCGTGAGCGTGTAGGGGATCTGCGCCACCTGCATCACCTCGTTGGGCACATGCCGGGCCGAGGCCTTGGTACGGATCTCGTGCGCGATGCGCGCCTTCAGCGCGTCGTCGAGCACGCAGCCGGGCTGCAGCACCACAAACAGCGGCATGAACGATGGGCGGCCCAGGTACTCCAGATCCACCACCAGGCTGTCCCGCACCTCGGGCAGCTCCTGCACCACGCGGTAGATCTCGGCCGTGCCCATGCGGATGCCGAAGCGGTTGATGGTGCTGTCGGAGCGGCCGTAGATCACCGCGGTGCCACGCGGCGTGAAGCGGATCCAGTCACCATGGCGCCAGACACCCGGGTAGGTCTCGAAATAGCTCTCCAGGTACCGGCGCTGGCCGGGGTCGCCCCAGAAGTGCAGCGGCATTGAAGGCATGGGCTGGGTGATCACCAACTCGCCCACCTCGTCCTCAACGGCCTGGCCCGCCTCATTGAACGCACACGCGGCCACGCCCAACTCGGCATGCTGGATCTCACCGGCAGTCACCGGCAGGCTGGGCGCGCAGGCCACAAAGCCCGAGGCCACGTCGGTGCCCCCGCTGATGGAGGCCAGCCACACGTCGGGCTTCACCGCCGCGTACACCCAGCGGTAGGCGTCGATGGGCAGCGGCGACCCCGTGGAGTTGATGGCACGCAGCGCTGGCAAGGCGGCAAAGTCGCGCGGGCGCAGGCCGTCCTTCATGCAGTTGACCAGGAAGGCCGCACCGCAACCGAAGAGGGTCACCCGCTGCTCATCGATGAAGCGCCACAGCGCCTGGCTGTCAGGCCAGGCCGGGTTGCCGTCGTACAGCACGACAGATGCCCCGGTCAGCAGGCCACCAACCTGCAGGTTCCACACGATCCAGCCCGTGCCACCCAGAAACAGCATGCGGTCGCCGGCGCGCAAGTCGTGCTGCAAGGCCAGGGTCTTCAAGTGCGTGAGCACGATGCCGCCGTGCCCATGCACCATGGCCTTGGGCAGCCCCGTGGTGCCCGAGGAGTAGACGATCCACAGCGGGTGACTGAAGGCCAGACGCTCAAAGCGCAGCTCGGCCGGCTGCGCGACAGCCTCGTCCCAGCTGAGTCGGTCGCGCCAATCCACCAGGGGCCCGGCAGCGGCACTGGCGGCCCTGGGGCCAGGCACATGCACCACGGTGCGGATGCTCGGCAGCTCGCGCAGCAACTCGCCCACCACATCAACCCGGTCGTGCATCTTCCCGTTGTGATGCACGCTGTCGGTGGCCAGCAGCAGCTTGGGCTCGATCTGACGCAGGCGGTCCAGCACCACGGACGCGCCCATGTCGGGCGCGCAACTCGACCAGATGGCGCCGATGCTGGCGCAGGCCAGAAAAGCCACCACGGTCTCGGCGCGGTTGGGCAGGTAAGACGCCACCCGGTCACCCGCCACCACCCCCAGGGCGCGCAAGCGCGCGGCAAAGGCCCCGGTGTCGCGCTGCAAGGCGGCCCAGGACACCTCCTGCACGGGCGCGTCCTCCCGTCGTGTGATCAGGGCCGGGCGTGCATCAGTGGCGTTGCGGAACACATGCTCGGCATAGTTCAAGCTCGCGTTGGGATACCACGAGGCGCCCGGCATCTGGCGCGATCCCAGCACCGGCTCGCACGAGCCATCGGCCAGCACCTCGAAGTGGTCCCAGATGGACTGCCAGAAGGGCTCGATCTCGTCGACCGACCAACGCCACAAGGCGCGGTAGTCGGCAAAGTGCAGGCCTCGTTCTGTCTGAAGCCAGCGCTCGTAGGCCGCCAGCCGAGAAGCGGCCACCTGCTGCGGCGTGGGTTGCCACAGCACCTCGCCCTCGCCGGGCGCCTGGGGGGTTGAAGGAGTCAAGAAGGGGCCTTTGGAAAGCAGCCGGACAGAATACGGCACCCCACGCCCGGCCGCCCTGGCAGGCCTGGGCATCCCCGCGGCGCAGTCGACTCGCCGTGCCGCACCACGCAACGCATCTCAGCGCCTCGCAGCGCAGAGCCACGCCACACAAAGGCCCCAGACATGATCAAGCTGGTCAGCTACAACATCCAGTACGGCAAGGGCAAGGACGGCCGCTTCGACCTGGGCCGCATCTGCGCCGCCTTGGAGGGTGCCGACGTGATCGCGCTGCAGGAGGTGGAGCGCCACTGGCCGCGCTCGGGCGATCAGGATCAGCCCGCCGAGATCGCCCGCCTGCTGGGCGGGAGTTACCACTGGGTCTACGGCCCGGGGTTTGACGTGGACGCCAACGGCGGCACACCCGGAACCCGCCGGCGCCAGTTCGGCAACATGGTGCTGTCTCGCTGGCCCATCCTGTCGTCGCGCCACCACCTGCTGCCCAAGATGGGCCTGACACGCCAGTTCAGCCTGCAGCGCTCGGTCATCGAGGCCGTCATCCAGCCCCCGGGCGGCACGCCGCTGCGCATGCACTCGCTGCACTTGAGCCACGTAGGCGATGGCGACCGCGCCCCGCAGGTGGAGCGCCTGCTGCAACTGCACCGCGAAGCGCCCCTGGAAGGCGGCGCCTGGTGCGGCACCCATGCCGAAGACGCCTGGACGCTGGGCCTGCCGCCCCCGCCCATGCCCAGCGACGCCATCTACATGGGCGACTTCAACCTGGCGCCCGACTCACCGCTCTACACCCGCCTGGTCGGCCCCTGGTCGCCCGACTACGGGCGCATGAGCCACCAAGGCGGCCTGGTGGACGCCTGGGTGGCCGCGGGCGGCGCCGAGCACAACCCCGCCGACTGGACCTGCGACAGCTGCGAACCACCCCAACCCCGCCGGCGCATCGACCACTGCCTGCTCAGCACCGAGATGGCCCACCGCGTGCGCCGCTGCTGGATCGACCACGCTGCGCAAGGCTCGGATCACCAGCCGTTGTGGGTGGAGTTGGCGGATTGAGCCAGCCGCCCAAGCACCGGTGGCGCGGGTCAGCACCCTCGAACGTCGCCAGAGCAACGGTGTGCCAAGTATCTGACCAAGACCCCTTTTTCGGTGGCTTGTTCCTGACCCCCACGGTTCGGAACTCATGAGATCATCAAGTGTTTGGCTTCCGAACACGCTTCGACCCATGGACGCATGACGCCCTCCCGGCTCCTGGACCTCAGCCGCCTGCTGGCGGTGTTGTGGATCTTGCTGTCGGCCGGCTTCTTTGCCGTCAGCATGAGCAGCTACCAGGTCTCGCGCGACGCCATCCGCGAGGCGATCATCGCCCGCGAGTTGCCACTGACCTCCAGCAACATCTATTCCGAGATCCAGAAGGATCTGGTGCGGCCGATACTCATCGCCTCCACGATGGCGCACGACACCTTCTTGCGCGACTGGGTGCTGGGAGGCGAGAAGAACACCGACAGCGTCATCCGTTACCTTCAAGAGGTGAAGGCCCGGCACGGCACCTTCGTGAGCTTCTTCGTCTCGGAGCGCACAGGCCGCTACTACTCCGGGGACGGCGCGCTCAGGCCCGTGCAGCGCGGCGATGCAGCCGACGATTGGTACTTTCGCGTGCGCGAACTGCGCGAGCCCTACGAGATCAACGTCGACGTGGACACACGCAACCGTGATGCGCTCACCATCTTCGTCAACTACCGGGTACTTGACTATGAAGGGCGGCACATCGGGGCCACAGGCGTGGGCCTGTCGGTGGACTCGGTGCGCAAGTTGCTGGCGGATTACCAAGAGCGGTACCGCCGGACAATCTACTTCGTAGACGCCGCAGGAAAGATCGTGCTGTTTGGTGATCGGGCCGGGCAACCGCAGACCGACCTGCGCTCCGTGGAAGGCCTGCGCGACCTCGTCGATCGCATCCTCAAGGAGAAGTCGGGGTCTTACCAGTACGACAGCGCTGGCTCGCACCGCCTGCTGAACGTGAGCTTCGTACCGGAGTTGAGGTGGTACCTCTTCGTGGAGAACGCCGAGGAAGAGGCTCTGCAGAGCATCCGGCGCACGCTATACACCAACCTGGCCATCGCCTTGTTGTCCACCTTGGTGGTGCTGGGTTTGATCCACTATGCCGTGCGCCGCTACCAGGACCGGATCGAGCACATGGCCACGACCGACAAGCTCACCGGTCTGATCAACCGCCAGGCTTTCGACATCTTCATCGGGCGCCTGGGCGCCGAAGCCCGGCGCAAGTCAGAGCCCGTCATGCTGCTGCTGGCCGACATCGATCACTTCAAGTCGGTCAATGACCGGTATGGCCATGTGGCCGGCGACCGCGTGCTGCAGCGCACAGCGACGCTCTTGCAGCAGCGAATGCGCGGCACGGACATCGTGGCACGCTGGGGCGGCGAGGAGTTCCTGCTAGCCCTGAAGGAGTGTCAACCCGAGGAGGCAAGACGCATCGCGGAGGAACTCCGCGCCGATGTCGAAGGCGTCAAGGTCGATCTGGATGACGGCCAGGTGATCAGCGTGACTCTGAGCATCGGCATAGGCACTTACGACGGCTTTGAACCCGTGGACGCTGCCATCGCCCGTGCAGACGCAGGCCTGTACGAGGCCAAGCGCAACGGCCGCAACCGGGTCTGCATCGGGCCACCCGCAGGTGCCGTCGTATTCGGTCCTGGGTGACGGACTGGGTGGCACCGTCACAGAAGGGGCACCTGATCTTCCAGATCCTGGGCAAGTCCCGCGGTCATACTTCAAACATCTGAAATACAGTTACTTGTAATTTATCTGATTTGCAGATAAATTCACATTATCTGTAATTCAGATTTCTCATGCGCACCCCCGCCACTCAGCCCCTGCTCACCTCCACCCAACTTGGTCAGCTGCTGCGCGCCGCGCGCAAGCGCCGCGGACTGACACAAGCCGAGGTTGGCGCACGGCTTGGGCTGAGCCAGAACCGGGTGTCCCATCTAGAGGGGCACGCAGACGAACTCAGTGCGAAGCAACTGCTGACCTGGTGCGCGGTGGTCGGGCTGGAATTGACCATGGCGGAACGCGAGACCCAAACGGCTCAGCCCGGCGAGACCAGTGTCCAAACGGGCACATCGCCCGAGTGGTGAGATGGCGCGGCGCTCCAAAAGCCAGACGCTGACCCTGTGGGCCAACGGCACCCACGTGGGGCGATGGACCGTCACCGCCCGGGGCGGGATGGAGCTGCAATACGACCCCGCTTGGCGGGCGTCGAGCGTCGGGCGCCCTCTGTCACTGTCACTGCCTTTTGGGCTCGGTGACGAGCCTCTCAAGGGTCCGGCCGTCGAGCACTACTTCGACAACCTGCTGCCCGACAGCCCAGCCATCCGCAAGCGGGTGGCCGAGCGCTTTCGCACCGGCTCGGTCGAGCCATTCGAGCTGCTGAGCGCCATCGGCCGCGACTGTGTCGGCGCGCTGCAATTCCTGCCCGAAGGTACGGCTCCTGAGGGGTACAACCGGGTCGAGGGCGTCGAAGTGGACGATGAGGCCATCGAGCGCCACCTGCTCGAGGTCGTGACACCAGGGCGATTCGGCGCAACGCAAGACCCCCACGACGACTTCCGCATCTCGCTTGCTGGCGCGCAGGAAAAGGACGCGTTCTTGTGGTGGAACGGCCGCTGGATGAAGCCGCGCGGCGCGACTCCCACCACGCACATTTTCAAGCTACCGATGGGACTGGTGGGTGGGCGACAGGCCGACTTCAGCACTTCGGTCGACAACGAGTGGCTGTGCCTGAAGCTGCTTGACGCCTATGGCCTGCCGGTGCCAAAGGCTGAGATTGCGTCATTCGGCAAGCAGCGGGTGCTGGTGGTCGAGCGCTTCGACCGGACGGTGTCCTCGGATGGCAAGCGGATGCTGCGCCTGGTGCAGGAAGACTTCTGCCAGGCCACGGGCACATCACCGCTGGTCAAGTACGAAGCCGAAGGTGGCCCAGGACTGGGCGTGCTGTTCAACCTGCTGCAGCAGTCGATAGAGGCAGAGCGCGATCTGCGCACCCTGATGGCATCGCAGGTGCTGTTCTGGATGCTCCGCGCCCCCGATGGGCACGCAAAGAATTTCAGCATCCACCTGCTGCCCGGTGGGCGCTACCGGATGACGCCGCTGTACGACGTCATGTCGGCGTACCCCGTCATGGGGGATGGACCGAACCAGTGGTCACCGAGGGAGCTCAAACTCGCCATGGCTCTGGTCGGCAAGAACCGCCACTACGAGGCCGAGCGTATCCAGCGGCGGCACTTCAACAGCACCGCCAAGCGCTTCGGTTTTGGGGAGACGGCCGAGCCCTTGCTCCAGGAACTCATCGCGCGCACCCCTGCGGCCATCGACCAGGTGCAGCGGGATCTGCCGGGCGGGTTCTCGCAAGAGGTGGCGGACAAGGTGCTCGGCGGTCTTCGCAGCGCCGCCCGTGCGCTGGAGGGTATGCCTGCGGGCAGTGGTCTGAACTGAGGTTCAGCGCTCACCGGAGAAGGTGATGCCCCAGCGTCATGCTTCTCAGCGCACCGTCTTGGCTTCAAACTCCTCGTCCAGCGCGACAGCCGCTGCCACGTTGTCCACGGCGATGAAATTCAGGATGGCCTCTCGGGCGGCGAGCGCCATGGGCCGCCAGCGCAACCCGAGTGGCGCCCGGCTCACGGGGTGGCCTTGGCCGCCGTCCTGCCTGCGGGCCTGCCGCCCGCCTTCTCCAGCAGGGCCTGCCGGTGTGCTGCCATCTGGGCGCGCGCTTGGTCGTCGCCCAAGCTGGGCCGCGGGTCAACAATCGAGGCCTGGACCTGCTCTCGCAACCAACTGTCGTAGGCCGCGGCTTCGTGCGCCCGTCTCATGCGCTCGGAGGCTGCGACGCTGCGCCGGTCGGCGGCGCTCTTCTGGCCAGGCCCAGGTTCGAACTCTGCCGCGTTGACTCGGTACTCGCGTCCCATACAAAGTCTTTAGAGGCAGGTACGGCTCTGACGGCCGCCAGAACCGCCTCACGCTTCATCGCATTCGTCTTCGAGCCAGGCATAGTGGCCTCCCTTTCTTCTCGGCTTGCGTGCCGAAAACTGATCACCCGTACCGCCCCATCACGGTCGGTATGCACCACTGTCAGAATCGCCAGACACCCCATGGCATAAGAGATAGACAGCACTCGACGCTCCGCTTGGCGCCACAGCTGTACGCCCAACCATTGCGGGCTACGCCGCACGTCACTTGCCGACCGCCCAAATATTCGCTTCACTTCCTGTGACGCGTTCGCTGACGCACACAAGTGCGACATCAGCGCCAACTCTTGGAACAGCGGGCCGTAATTGCCGCCGTGCGTCCTCGCAGCCTGAACGAGCCCCATTTGACCCGCTAGCATCGACCCTGTGTCGTCTTCCTCGCCCTGCCCCTTCTGCGCACTGCCTGAGCAGCGCATCTTGCATGCAAACGCCCTCGGGCTGTGCATCCGGGACGCCTACCCTGTTTCGCCGGGGCACACGCTGGTGATCCCCCGCCGCCACATTCGCAGCTTCTTTGAGTTGAGTAGCGAAGAGCGGGCTGCGCTGCTGGCCCTGCTGGACGAGGCCAAGCTTCAGCTGGAAGCTGAGTTCCACCCTGCGGGCTACAACATCGGGATCAATGACGGTCCCGCAGCCGGCCAGACCATCGGCCACCTGCACATTCACCTGATCCCGCGCTATTCAGGTGATCAGACCGACCCCAGGGGCGGGGTCAGATGGATCTTCCCCGACAAGGCGGACTACTGGACGAACCGTGAGCCAGCCGCCGGTGCCTGAAAAGCTGATCCGTGATGGCATTCCGGCCTTGGCTGCAGCCGATGGGCGGACCTTGGCGCTGCGCACCGCAGACCCATCCGAGATGGCTCGGCTGCTCGGCCTCAAGCTCGTGGAAGAGACCCACGAGGTCCTGGACGCCATTCGCATCGGCCGGCCTCAAGACCTGCTCGATGAACTGGCCGACCTGCAGACAGTAGTCGATGAACTTGGCAGGCAACACGGGCTGACCAAGCAGGCGATCGAGCAACGAGCCGCAGAAAAGCTTGCAGAGCGAGGCGGCTTCACCGAGCGCCTCGTGCTCCAAAACGTCCCGATCCGGTCACCCCGCCTCCACGCGGGAGGCAGTGCCACCCTGATGGACGCCTTACGGCGCGAGTTCGAAGCCTGTGCTGTGGCCCGGATCGCCGTAGCTTTCGTCATGAACAGTGGGCTGGACTTGATCGAGGGCCCCGCCCTGGCCGCCCTGCTGCGTGGTGCAGCGGTCAAGCTCCTGACCACTGACTATCTTGGCGTCACCGAGCCAGAGGCCCTGATGAGGCTGACCGGCTGGCATGGCAGGCTCGAGGTTCGGGTGTTCAGCCACCCTCGCCGCAGTTTCCACCCCAAGGCCTATCTGTTCGAGCGCACAGACGGGAGCGGCCGCGCCTTCATCGGCTCCGCCAACCTGAGCCGAATGGGCCTCATGGAGGGAGTCGAGTGGACCTGGACCGTGCTCGATGTCGACGCTGGCCAGCCCATGCACGAGCTGACCACGCGGTTCGAAGAACTGTTCATTGCCGAGGACACTCAGCCCCTGTCCCCGGGATGGATCCAGGCCTACATCGCCCGGCGCGTCGCTCCTTCGGTCGAAGAATCCAGGGCTGCGTATCGGGTAGAGGCTCCTGAACCGCGAGAGGTTCAGAAGCTTGCACTGCAAGAGCTTGAACGGCTTCGGAACGACGGCGAGCGCAAGGCCTTGGTTGTGGCTGCCACCGGTCTTGGCAAGACCTACTTGGCGGCGTTTGATGCGAACGGCGCGGACAAGGTGCTGTTCATCGCTCACCGAGAAGAGTTGCTCAAGCAGGCAGCCGCCACGTTCCGGCGCGTCTACCCCAGGCGCAGCTGCGGGTTTTTGGTTGACGGCAAGGCCGAGTTGGACCGTGAACTGGTCTTCGCGTCGATTCAGACGCTGTCACGGCCGGAGCACCTGGCAAACCCCCTGCTGTCTCGTTTCGACTACGTCGTGATCGATGAGTTTCATCACGCCGCCGCAAACAGCTACCAGCGCGTGCTGCAGGCACTGGCTCAGCGGTTTCTTCTTGGCCTGACAGCTACGCCTTATCGGGGCGACAACCGGGACATCCTGGACCTGTGCGACGGCAATTTGGCTTATCAGGTTGGGCTCTTTGAGGCTATCACCTTCGGGTGGCTGGTGCCGTTCCGCTATCACGGCGTGGCCGATGTCGTGGCCTACACCGACGACCTGTTGACCACCCAGAAGACCTACGACACCGCAAAGCTGACCTTGCGTTTCAACACGCCTGAGCGCGCCGATGTGGTGATTGCCCGGTACCAAGAGCACCCGTCGAGAGCTGCTCTTGGGTTCTGTGTGTCGATAGCGCATGCCGACTTCATGGCCGAGCGTTTCACCGCCGCAGGGATCGCGGCGGCCTCGGTCCATTCAGGACCAGAATCGATGGACCGCGCGGAGGCCATCAACGCACTCTCCACCGGAAAACTGCGCGCGCTGTTCACCGTCGACCTCTTCAATGAGGGCGTCGACATCCCGGCCGTGGACCTGGTGATGTTCCTGAGACCGACCGAGTCGATGACAGTGTTCCTACAGCAACTCGGCCGGGGCCTTCGACTTCAGGAGGGCAAGGCTTTCCTCACGGTGCTCGACTTCATCGGCAACTACCGCAACGCTCACTACAAGCTGCCATTCCTGGCGGGCCAGGATCTGTCCAAGGATCAGGATCCGGTTCGCGCCCTGCAGGCGTTGACCCGCTGGCAGCAGCAAGGTGTCCGGCCCGATGCGGTCCCGGAAGGTGTGGAGATTCGGTTCGAGGCCGTGGCGCTGTCAGTGCTGCGGGAGTCGCTGCAGAGTGCAAGCCCGCTGAAGCAATTGGTGCTGGCAGAGTTGTTGGATGTAAGCACGCGCCTAGGCCACAGCCCCACCCAGCAGGAATGGCAACGGCTGGGACGCTACAGCCTGAAGTCCGTCAAGATTGCCCTGGGCGTGGACCGCTGGAACCGTGCGCTTGAAGCGGCAGACATGCTGAGCGATGGAGACCTCGAACTTGAGCAAGTCGTCGGCGACTTCCTCAAGGAGATCGAGACCACCGCCATGAGCAAGTCTTTCAAGATGGTTCTGCTGGAGGCGATGTGTCAGCAAGGCCGCTTCCGCACATCCATTCATTTGAATGAGCTGGTCGCCGCCTTTCGTATGTACTTCGCTCAGGACCGCCATCGGGACGATGTCGTGGGAACGGACGTTGAGGATGCAATGGCGGTGTCGACCAGCAGGTGGGGCCGTTTGCTCAAGGATCAGCCCATCCACGCCTGGGTCGGCGGCAACCGGGGGGTGGTGTCGCCCTTCTTTGCATGGAGTTCGGCCACGGAGGAGTTTCGCTACATCGGCCCGTATCCGACCCATGCCCATCTTGTGAAGAGCTTTGTAGCGGCCATCCGCGATCGCGCCGCTGCGCGCCTGGACGATTATTGGCAGAGACCTGGGCCCGGAAAGCTGGTGGCATCCGTGATCTCCGCGGGCGAGGCGCAGAAGTCCAACGATCCTTCAGCACAGGCCCGCGGCCTGTTGATCATGTTCGGCACGCCAAGGCCGCACGGCATGCCGGAGGGCTGGCACCTGGTGGCCCTGAACGGCAGGCACCTTTACGGGAAATTCGTCAAAGTCGCGTTGAATGTGCTGAAGTCGCAGCCTTCAGATTCACGCGAGGTGCCCAACCTGCTGACGCAGGAGTTGTCCCGCTTGTTCGGCGGCGCAGTCCCGCCCAGGGCCAAGGTACGTTTTGTGAAGCAGCCGGGCGCAGCGGTGTGGGAGATTCAGCGGGCATAGCAAGGATGATTGGCGGGCTGGCCAAGAGACATCCTTAGTTGAAGCGCCGAGAGGGCTTCAGTCTTTGACCGCTTCATCTGGGGAACTAGGATCAGCGGCCAAGGTCCTCAAGGGTGCTGAGTCGGTCAGTTGTGGCCTTCGGATGCTGAGAGACAGAGCACGACATCGTTGCATGTAACATGCATGCCACACCAAATATCCCTGGTTCATCGGAGAAGGTCCATGGCCGGCACACATGTCAACGCCCGCGTTCAGCGGCACCGCGAAGCGCTTCGAGCAGCCGGGTTGCGCCCGGTTCAGATCTGGGTGCCCGACACCAGAAGGCCTGGATTCGACGAGGAGTGCCGGCGGCAGAGCCTGCTGGTGGCACAGGCCGACCAGGCGGACCCGACCCTCGACTCATTCATGGACGAGGCGCTGGCTGAGGTGGACGGCTGGACTGCATGAAGCGAGGTGACCTGGTCACAGTCGCTGTGCAGGGCGACTTCGGAAAGCCCCGGCCGGCGCTGATCATCCAGGCTGACCAGTTCGGCGATCACCCGAGCGTCACAGTCCTGCTGATCACCAGCTCGCTGGTGGATGCGCCCATGCTCAGAGTGCCTGTCCAGCCTGGCGGCACGAGCGGCGTTCAGCGCACCTCTCAGGTGATGATCGACAAGACAATGACCATTCGGCGTGACAAGTTGGGGCAGGTCGTCGGCAGCCTGGAAGATGACGTCATGGTCGAAGTCGAGCGGCGCCTGGCGATCTTCCTAGGCATAGCCAAGTGATGCAGACCTGCCGCGTACTGTCGACGGTGCGCTCCAGACCCATGACACTGATTGGGAAAATCCGCAGGTAGCGGTGGATCACATCCAACCGGGGAAATGCCGCATCCAGAAACGACGAAGGGCCAGCCTCTTGCGAAGCTGGCCCTCACCTTTTTGGCTCCCCGACCTGGGCTCGAACCAGGGACCTACGGATTAACAGTCCGGCGCTCTACCGACTGAGCTATCGAGGAATCGAGCCTCAGATTATAGACAGGTTTCGACCGCTGGCTT
>Ga0068877_10000857_pt1 | contig 25991 bp, 20 predicted proteins | sample NOAtaG_FD_66437 | JGI IMG/M metagenome (GOLD analysis project Ga0068877, IMG submission 66437) | Freshwater lake microbial communities from Lake Erie, under a cyanobacterial bloom - NOAA_Erie_Diel6S_1000h metaG | ecosystem: Environmental > Aquatic > Freshwater > Lake | place: USA: Ohio, Lake... | reverse complement strand
TAGGCCGCTTGCTTCTGAGCATATACACTCTTCGCCGCCACTTCGATGATCCAGCCCAACCTTGGCGTGCGCACATCCAGGCCGAGGGGGTTCACCAGGTATTCCGTTTTGAGGTTGGTAACCTTGAGTTGTGCGGGCGGGTTAGGGTTGGCAATGGAGATCAGCGGAAGGATCAACAGTATAACGAGTAGAGACCTAAAGTTCATATCAGGAGTTTAATGCTTGGCGACGTCAACACGACAACGCTGCCGGCTCAAACCGGGGCAAGAAATTACAACATATATATTAATACTCTTTCTTATGCGGGATAACGCCCCTGACACCGCCGAGGGGATTAGTCACATCGCCATGATATCTGGGAATGAGATGGATGTGGACGTGTGGGACAGTTTGTCCTGCTGCCTCATTGACATTGATGCCCACATTAAACCCATCCGGATTGAATTGTTCCGAAACCATCTGCTTCACCTCGTTCAACAACTGCATGCAATGACTTTGTTCCGCTGGCAAAAGATCAAAATAACTGGAGGTATGTCGATTTGGGATGATGAGCGCATGGCCTGGGCTGACGGGAAACTTATCAAAAATGGCAAAGGCATTTTCGCTCTTTAGGATGATACCCCTACTGGCATCCCAGTGGCAAAAAGGACAGTTGTGTTCATTGTACTTCATGACATGTATTCAAATCCATTGTTGACCGCGATGGTCACAAGAGGCTGTATCACTTGTTTAAACCGCTCGCGTATAAAGTTATTTGATAAATCATTGATCTCAGAAAGATCAGGGAAGATGGTTAGATACTCCTGCAGATATTTACTCTCCGGCTTTGCTTTTCGAACGGTATCAATTCCCATGATCTGCATCTGAAAGAAATCATCAAAATAGATATCAAAAGGCGGGATCTTATCGCTCTTAGAACTATTGAATGATTTGTCTGCCGGGATCAGATTCCAGATCAAGTCGTGCGACACAAAAGCGTAAGGAATAAAATGTTCAACGACATAATCGCCTTTATCTAATGGCCTTTTGGTATAAATACAATGCTGCGGACCGTTCTTATCGATAACAATGTCCCAAAATTCTTTTCGCTGTTTGGTAAGGCCATTACGAAGGGCGGGCTTGATGAGTTTATTCGGAATATCCGGCACATTGGGGTTCTTGGCCTGTAGAAAGATGGCCAGATTCCAATAGCAGAAAGCTTTCAGCATATGGGCGTTCTCGAGCAGGTAGTTGATCCACTCGGGATTGATCACGATGAATTCGTCGTGCAAGGCATAGAGAGACTGGTTGGCAAATCCCTTCGAGGCATTGTAAATGACTCCTTGCAATTGTTTCGGAAACCATGGACTTAAAAACCAGTGTGGCACCTGCCTGTCGAAATAACTCAACGTACGCCTTGTTTCCTTAGAGGTAGTTCTAGTTAGCTGCTTTATAATTTCCAAGCGCTCCTGATCGATCGGTATGTTCTCCAGCACTTTCACCCGCTCGATGGCCCACTGCAACTTGTCCTGCTTCCCGAAAGAAATATGGAAATAATTAACGGTGTACCAGGCATTGGCAATCATGCTGGCAAAAAGGTCTTTCTTCTGAATCTTCGTTTCGCCATTTTCTGTCGCATGTAAAATGGACAGGAACCAGTAAAACTTATAAGTAGCCACTGTATTATTAAAGCAGGATGCGAGAAGGTGTATAGGAAGATGACTGGATCCCGGAAGTTTCATTGGCGAACTTGTTGCTGCAAGCTAACGAATAGCGGGTATTTCCGATTCATGAGCCAACTAGCATGCCTAATCGGCTCAGATTTGGCCCTTTTTTGAGCCGATTAGCCGAATTATTCGGCTCATTTACCTGAGGGCAGCGCCCGAATCTCAACATTACCGTAGTCAAGGTTTTGCAAAACAGCTGAACGTCCAAGGGTAGCTCCTTATTCATTATTCCAAATAAGGTGGTCACCGGTAAGAAAGTAAAAATGATAAATCTTTGTACTCTGACTGTACACTCAATTTATACCTACCTTCCCTATACCCTTAATTTCTCCCGCATGCGCCTTATCTTGAACTTCATACTCGCCCTCGCCACCTGTAGTGTTCTCGCTCAAACAAAACCACTCAAATACAGCCTCTCCTTCCCGAAGACGTCAGATCATTATGTCCACGTGGAACTCACCATAGAACATTGGAACGATGACTCGCTGGTATTGAAAATGCCAGAATGGACACCTGGCTATTACCAGCTCATGAACTTCGCGCAGAAAGTGGAAGGCGTAAAACTCATGAACCCCAAGGGGAAGACCATTCCCGTGGAACGAAGCGGCAATAGCTGGCGGATCAACAACACAAAAAACAAAAGCATCACCATCAGCTACGATGTAAAAGCAGATCGGAAATTTGTAGCCTCCAGTTTTGTTGATACCTCTCATGCCTACCTCACGCCTGCCGGCATCTTTATGTATGCGAACGACAAGATCAATATGCCCGTTCGTGTCACCATCGTGCCTAACAAATCATCTGATCGAATTGCCACAGGCCTTGAAGCGCTCACCGACCGCGAATTCACAGCGCCCGACTTCGACATCCTCTACGATTGCCCCATCCTCATCGGACCGCTCGAAGAACTCCCATCGTTCACCGTAAAAGGGATCAAACACCGGTTCATCGGTTACAAAATGGAATCCTTCGACAGGCAATTGTTCATGAACAACCTGAAGAAGATGGTGGAAACCGCATCAGGACTGATCGGCGACATCCCCTATAAAGAATACACTTTCATCGCCATAGGCCCGGGCCGCGGAGGTATCGAACACCTCAACAACACCACCATCAGCTTCGCGGGCAGCGAACTGAACTCGGCCGAAGGCATGAATCGTACCATGAACTTCATCGCACACGAATACTACCATCATTACAACATCAAACGCATCCGCCCATACGAACTCGGACCATTTGATTAAACCAAAGCCAACCGCACCAACCTGTTCTGGGTCAGTGAAGGACTATCGGTCTACTACGAATATCTGGTGGTGAAAAGAGCAGGACTTGCTACGGAACAACAACTGCTTTCAAGTTTGTCGGGCAACATACGTGCCCATGAAACAGATCCCGGCCGCGCCTACCGATCCCTTACCCAATCCAGCTACGAAACCTGGAGTGACGGGCCTTTCGGCCGTCAAGGAGAAGAAGAGGATCGCTCTATTTCTTACTACGACAAAGGACCCGTAGTGGGCTTGTTGCTGGACATCGCCATTCGCAAAGCGTCTGCCAACAAACAATCGCTGGATGAAGTCATGCGCTTTCTCTATTACAACTACTATAAGAAACTGAAACGCGGATTTACCGATGCCGAATTCCAGGAGGCCTGTGAAAAAGCCGCAGGGGAATCGTTGAACGAAGTGTTTGAGTATGTGTACACGGCAAAGGAGATCCATTACGATAAATACCTCCACCCGGCAGGACTGAAACTATTACGTACCATGGAAGACGGGAAACCCAATTTTCAACTGGCTCGTATCGGGAATATGGATAGTTTGCAGCAGGAGATGCTGGCGTCGCTGTTCCGGTAAAACCACTAGAATTCCTTCTCTGCCATTTCGCTCTGCGGCAGGTTGATCTTCCTGTTTTTCCGGGCCAGGTTAAAACTCACAGAAAACTGGATTTGATCGGGCTCGTAGATATAGTTGGTAGTGGAATAAAAATCGGAACCAAACGTGGTAATACGCTGCCTGTTGGAAATACCGAGGCCCGCATCCATATACAACCACTGCAACTGAAATCCCCAGCGATTGTCTTTTGTAGATTTTTTTACTGAAAGATTAGGCGTGAAGAAGGCGTCATCTTCCCCCTGGGCAGTGGCGCGTAAAGACAAGAAATTCACGCTGAGCTGGACCTGCCAATTTGAAGGCAAAGAGAATGTTTGATTGGTATAGATGCTATAGACCCAACTGCCATTTGAAAAAGCAACATCTCCATTGAACAGTTCACCCTCGATATCGTATTTGTACACATTTCCACCTACTGTCAGCTGCCAGAACTTCCCGACCCGATAATTGACATAGGCCTCCAGGCCGGTTTGTCGAGCTGCCCCCGCATTGGTAAAAATGCGCGAAAGAATGGTATCGTTATACACTTTGTTCACCCGCTGGATCGGATTCTTCACGCGTTGGTGATAGAGTGTGGCGGTAAAACTTCCCTTACTGAATTTCTGTTCCAGTCCCAGTTCCCAAATGCCCGTGAGTTCGGGTAGCAGCTCAGGATCGCCCTGCTCAAGGGTTTCCGAGTGTTCACGCTCGGGAAAAGGATTCAGTTCGAAATTGTTGGTGCGCTTGATACGCCGTGTGTACGATTGTTTCAGGCTGGTCTTTGATGTGAATTGATATTTCAATAAATACGATGGAAACAAATTCCACAGCGGCAGAGAAGTTTTTTCATTGGTGCTCACGATGTCGAGATCACGCAGCATATACTCCGCACGAAGCCCGGCCTGGTAAGAAAGCTTACCATAGACATTACTGTATTGCAGGTATCCTGCATGGATCTGGTTGCTCACGTTCACCTTGCTGGTAAATGCGGGATCGATGGTGAAATCCGTTTGACCAAGGTCCCTGTACTTGTATACGAAATCCCCGCGCTGGTCATCGTACCGGAACTGATATCCCGCCTGCCAGGTACGCGCGCCCCTCTTATTGGTCAGATCCGATTTAAAACGATATGCATGTAAGGGATTGGTACTGGGGTTGATGGTTTCCTGGTAAAGGGTATTGGGAATGGGGTATGATAAATTCTTGTTGGTAGTAAGACTTTCGAGATCGGCACCTTCGTACTGGAGCGAGAAGGCCAGTGATGTGGTATTCGAAATTTTGTGATCAGAGCCGATACTTGCGAGCGAGAACAAGCCTTCTTTCTGCGCTGTGTTCTCATTGAAATAAGTGAAGCTGGTGATCTGACCCGTAAGCAGATCTTCGTAGGAGTTGTTATACACCAGATCAGCCACGCGGCTTTGAAATCGCTTGCCGAGATATACCGAGCCCTCGATCCGGTTATTTAAACTGATCTGATAACCCGCGGCGAAACGCCCGCCATAATTGTACCGTTTATAACTGCGCTCACCATTGGATGGGAACGATGTAAAGATGTTCCCGATGGTGGTGTTGACATCCCCCTCGCGATAACCCGCCATATCATTGCGCAGGTAATTGAATCCCGTGCTGAAATCCCATGCGCCTTTTTGGTAACCGATGGACAAATCGATGGCGTGCCGCTGTGGCGATGTATACCGCTGGTTATCGAAATCCTGTAGGGGCGGTGCGCCGATCATAACGTTTGACTGCACCATGAGTCCCTGCTCCGGCGCTGTTTTGTTAATGATGTTCATGATGCCAGCCTTGCCATCGGCGTCAAATGCAGCGCCCGGCGTGCTGATCATCTCGATACTTTCTATGGAGGATGCAGGGATTTGGCTGAGTACGAAGGCAGGATCGGCCTGGGTAGGGCGGCCATTGATCAACACCTGGAAACTCGCAGAGCCGCGAACATTGATCTCGCCCTGGCCATTGACCGATACCGATGGAAGATTCTTGATCAGGTCCGTAGCCGTGCCGTTGGCAGCCGTAACGAATTCAGACGCTTTGAACACTTGCCTGTCGAGCTTAAAGGCCACGGGCGGTTTTTTACCCTTTACCACGATCTCCGACAGGGAAACATTCTGGCGGAACATCGTGTCGGCGAGAGGTTTAATAAGTGTATCTGCCGGGGACATGGAATCCAAAGCAATGACTACGACGGTCTGCAATAAAAGGGTTAAAAACAACAGAATCTTCATCAGACATTATGAAGATATTGAATATATCTGGCTGGACGCGATCGATAATCATTAATCCGGTTGTCAGTGACTACTTAGTCATTTGAATAAAGCCGCGCAATGTCATAAGTTTGTACCCTTCCTTCATCATTATACTACTATGCCAGACTTCGTTGACCTGCTGACTTTTGTTTTCGGAATTGCCGTGATTGCAGCAATGATCATACTGATCAGAAAACTATTCAAAAACAGGGATAAATTTTAAAGATCCCCTATACCATGATCAACAACTGGTCTCTCGCTCCACTCGTTATTCGATCTATGCCCAGGGATGTTTCCAGCCTTCGCGGTAATTTCGTTTAAGCATACCAGTTGCCTCCGGATCATTCTTCACGATTTTCTTCAAGGGATCATATTGTAGCGGCCTGCCCAACTTCATCGACATATTGGCCAGTATGCAACTCGCTGTGGAGATGTGCCCATGTTCGATATCGGCAACCGGTTTTGATTTTTTCTCGATGGCCTGCAGGAAATTCAGCATATGCGCACGTGTTGCTGACGCCACGTTCAGCTCGATGTCTTTCTCTTTGAGGTCTTCCGGAAATTTATCTCCTTCCACCACCGCATCCCGGTGGAACTTGAACGTTGCGTTACGATCCGCGGGTATGAAGTCGCACTTGTGTACACTTCCCGCCAGTGTACCTTTTTCTCCGTAGATCTTGAAGGCCCAGGGGTATTCAGGATCAGGAGCGGTTCCCCAGGAACGCATCTGCCAGACACAGTTGAGGCCCTCGTACTCAAAGACGGCCGTCTGCGTATCCGCGATATTGCTTTTCCCGGGGTTGGAGCCGTAGATCCCGCCGCTGGCATTGATCTTCCTGGGCCAACCCAGGTCCAGCATCCAGCGGACCGTATCGAACATATGTACGCACATATCGCCCGTAATGCCATTGCCATACTCCATGAAAGCGCGCCACCAGCCTCGATGCGGCAGGCCATCATACGGGCGCATGGGAGCAGGACCCGTCCACATATCGTAGTCCAAAAACTCAGGCACCTGCTGCAGGGGCGGATTGCTGTTGTTGCGCATATGATAGTAGCAGCACATTTCCACGTGGTGGATCTTACCTAACAGGCCCGCGTCCACGATCTGTGTTTTTGCTTCTACCAGGTGCGGGGTGCTGCGCCTTTGAAGACCCACCTGCACCACCTTACCGGAAGCACGGGCCGCCTTCAGGATCGCCTCCCCTTCAAGTACATCCACGCTGATGGGCTTCTGGAGGTAGACATGTGATCCGGCCTTCAGGCTATCGATGGCGGTCAGGGCATGCCAGTGATCAGGAGTGCCGATGAGCGTGATCTCGGGTTTTGTTTCGGCGATCAGCTTCCTGTAGTCGCCAAACATGGGGATCTTTTTATCAGGTTGAACCCGGCCCCGGATTAGGGCCTCTGCCTGGGTAAGCATGTTTCGGTCAACGTCGCATAAGCCTACCACTTCAATAGGAATTACCTGGGCTAGCCTGAGGAGATCACTTTTCCCGTACCAGCCCGAGCCGATCAGCGCAACCCTTCGCGGCGGGGCCGATGCCCACTGTTTCCAGGGACCGGAATGGAGGGCCGAGAAAGCCAGTAAGCAAGATGAATTCCTGATAAAACTCCTGCGGGAATGGGAATGGCTCATACGTTAAACGATTAGGCAATTAATCTAATAAAAAAGTCGGTCAAATTTGTTTCAAATCGTTGCGGGGCTTCATTTTCCCTCGAATATAGAAGATAACTATTATTTAACACTTATAGCTCTAAACGCAACAAAATTGAATTTTTTCTTGTCTTAACATTCACAAGATTAAACATCTTGCGGGTGATTTTTTTAAACCAAAAAGTAAAACATGAGAAAACTGTTTTTGACTGTTGCTGCAGGGCTATTTTTTGCCCTGCAAGTGTTTGCTCAGGACAGGACCGTCACGGGAAAGGTGACAGATGAGCGTGAGCGCGGTCCTATCGGAGGAGTCTCGGTGTTAGTCTCCGGTACCAGCATTGGTACCACTACCGCAGCCGACGGTACATTTAGCATCAGGGTTCCAAATGGTACCAAGAACCTGGTGTTTTCTTCAGTAAACTTCGTTTCCCAGGTCGTGAACATTGCCGGTGTGAACCTGGTCAATGTCAGACTGACCTCCCAGGAGGGCGCCATGAACGAAGTAGTGGTGGTGGGTTACGGTACACAACGTAAAAGGGCGGTGACCGGTGCCATCGGAAAGATCGATGCGGCCCCCATCGCTGATCTGGTAACGCCCAGTATCGACCGCCAGCTGGCAGGTAGAACGGCCGGTATCCAGGTAACCACGCCCACCGGTCTGGTGAATGTGGCTCCCCGGATCAGGATCAGGGGTGTGAACTCCATCAACGGCGCCCGCGGCCCATTGATCGTGTTGGATGGTATCCCTGTGGTGGACGGAGGTTTCTCGAGCGTTGCCAATACCAATGCACTGGCTGATATCAACCCAGCGGACGTAGAATCGGTAGAGGTTCTGAAAGACGGTTCTGCTACCGCGATCTATGGATCACGCGCATCCAACGGTGTGCTGCTGATCACGACCAAAAAAGGAAGATCAGGCCGTTCCAACGTAAACTATAGTGCGGTATTCGGCTTTTCGAACCCCTATAACAGGTTTGACATGCTGAACGCCGAGGAGTTTGTGACCGTCGCCAACGAGAAGTTTGCAGCCGCCGGCGTGGCTCCCCAGGCTTTCCTGAACAGCGAAAGAACCAATACGGACTGGCAGGATTTTGTATTCAGGAGAAATGCAAAATCCCAGATCCATAACCTGAGTGTGGATGGTGGTAATGACCGTACTAACTATTTCTTTTCCATCAACTACACAGACCAGGAAGGTATGGTGATCACCAACGAATTGAAGCGTTATGCCCTGAGGGCCAATATCTCCCATAAGGTGAACAACTGGCTGACCATCAGCAACAACATCACCCTTTCACGTACACAGGACAATGACCAGAACAATGGTGGTAACGCCCTGTCAGGCGCGGTGGCCGCTTCGCTCCGCGCATTGCCCAATGTAAGGATCTACGATCCGGCCCTGCCCCAGTTCAGCGGATTCAATATCCTGGCTGATGGTTCTGCACTGGGCCGCGACGCAAACCTCCGTCCCATTGAGAACAACTATTCCAATATCGGATTTGCGCTTACCCAAAACAGGTTTAACTCAACCAAGCACCGTATCCTGAATAACTTCGGTGTTGATATCAAGCCCTGGAGTTTCCTGACGCTAACCTCTAAAATAGGTGTCGACTACCAGAACGGTGTTGACTTCCAGTCGCTCGATCCCCGCCATGGTGACGGTCGTGGTAGCAGCGGTTTCATCTTTAACCAAAGCCTGAGCAATTTCCGCTGGGTTTGGCAGAACTACGCCAACTTCAGCAAAACCTTCGGCAGCCACAGCATAAACGCAACTGTTGGTAACGAATTACAGAACGAAACCTTCAATGCATTCAATGCTTCTGGTCAGGGTATTGCGGATCTGTTCTTCCTCCAGCAGAACATCATCTCAGGAAGCTTACAAACCCAGCTCAGTGGCGGTAGTTACAGTGAAGGTCCCGGCTTTGTTTCTTACTTCGCCAGGGCAGGTTATGATTATCAGAACAAATACTTCATCCAGGGATCTCTTCGCCGTGATGGTCTCTCCCGTTTTGCAGCCGATCAACGCTTCGGTTTGTTCCCCGGTGCTTCCGTGGGCTGGAGGATATCTGAAGAGAATTTCTGGAAAAACGGAAAGCTGGGAAATGTGATCAACGAGTTCAAGATCCGCGGATCATGGGCCCGTGTGGGTAACGACCAGATCGCAGGTGGCCTGTTCCCCTTCCTCTCACAATATGCCAACGCGCAGTACGGTGGCCAGAGCGGTATCGCCATTTCTGTAGTAGGTAATAGCGGCCTGACCTGGGAAACCAACGAAAAGCTGAACGTGGGTGCTGATATCAGTTTCTTCAAGAACAGGATGAACTTCACCGTCGACTGGTTCTCCAACAAGAACAACGGACTGGTACTCGCAGCGCCGCTGCCGGTATCATTCGGTGTACCCGGCAACTCCATCTTCCGTAACATCGGAAACATGGTCAACAGGGGTATCGAACTGACCCTGGGAGGTACCATCATCCAGAAGAAGGACTTCACCTGGGATGCGAGTGTGAACTTTACTAAAGTTGACAATGAGGTGTTGGGACTTTACCTGAACCAGGATGTGATTGGAAACTATAACATCCTGCGCGTAGGCCAACCGATCAACGCGCTGTTTGGTTACCGTTGGGCAGGTGTTAACAGCGGAAATGGTAACCCCATGTACTTTAAGGCCGATGGAACCCTGATCCAGGGTAACATTGCCAATACCAGCTATTTCACAGCCACACAGGGCAGCGCTACACTGGGCAACCCCACTACCCTGGCTGCTTCAGACAGGACCGTGCTCGGTACTGTACTTCCTACCTACTTCGGCGGTTTCTCCAACACCATCCGTTACAAAGGTTTTACCTTTGATATGTTGTGGAGGTTCTCCGGTGGTAACAAGATCTTCAACCTGACCAAACAGGAAGCCCTGCTCAACCAGTCTTTCCAGAACAACGGTCGTGAGATCCTCAGCCGCTGGCAGAAAGCCGGTGATGTTACCAACGTTCCCCGTGTCTGGCATGGTCGTGACAACTTCACCAACCTCCAGCAGAACGCAGTGGACAGGTTTGTTGAGAATGGAGATTTCATCCGTCTGGAAAACATCCAGCTCGCCTACAACGTAAACCTCAGGAATGCCAAGACTGCTACCCGGATCGGCTTGAAGTCATTCAGGGTATTTGTTCAGGGCCAGAATCTGCTGTTGATCACCAAATACTCTGGTATCGATCCTGAGAACATCTCCGAAGCTGGTCTTGACAACAACACCGTTCCAAGGCCTGTGATCATGAGCTTTGGATTCAATGTTGGCTTATAATCATTTAAAAAGTTATTAGTATGAGAATAAATAATAAACTTAAGAGCATAGCAGCCGGTCTGGCAACACTGTTGGTGCTTGGCAGTTGCGAGAAAAAAGTTCTTGACTTGCAGCCATACAACTCGTTTTCAGACGTGTCTGCATTTTCTGATCCCAACAAAGTTAACCTCGCAGTGAACGGCGTATATGATGGAGGCCAAACGGGATTCTATGCCGGTGGCCAACGTGGTTATCCTTTTGGAGCAGCCGGCATCCAGCAGGGGGATATGAGGGGTGAGGACATGAGAAACACCGCCCTGTTCTTCCAGATCACCCATGAGGCCGCCTATAACCCCGTAACGGCGAACAATGACTTTATGTTCCAGACCCTGTATTCCATGATCAACAGGGCTAACCTGGTGATCGATGGTGTTACAGATGCTGTATCCAAGAACATCATCACCGCTGATGCCGGAAACATCTTCATTGCGGAGTGTCGTTTCCTTCGCGCGATGGCACACCACGAGCTGGTGATCAACTGGTCACGTCCCTTCCTCGACGGAAACGGAAGCCAGATGGGTATCATTTATCGTGAAACCGGTATCAACAGCGAAGAAAAAGCCAACGTGGCCAGGGAATTGAAGCGTGCAGACTTCCCCGTATCACTGGTTTACACCAAGATACTGGCAGACCTTGACTATGCCGAAACAAACCTGCCTGCAACAAACGTGACCGTACCGGGTACATCCATTGCCCTTCCCCGCACTTACCGCGCTACCCGAGCTGCAGCCATCGCACTGAAGATGAGGGTGCGGATGCACATGGGCGACTGGGCCGCTGTGATCACGGAAGGCAATAAACTGGTTCCCGCTTCAGCTCCATTTACCAGCCCCATCGGTGGTTGGGCACTGACTGCAGCACCTGATGGCGCATTCGCCAACAATACGAGCACCGAAAGTATATTCTCGATCAGGAACGATCCCACCGATAACCCAGGCGTTAATGGCGCATTGGCAAACATGCTGGGTAACCCCGGGCAAGGTGCGCGTGGCCTGGTTGAGATCAGCCCCGTTATCTGGAGCAATCCCCAGTGGCTCTGTTCTGACCTGAGAAGGGGAGCAACCTTCGTAAGCTCTGCTGCTTCAGGTGCCAGGTATACCTTCAAATACCGCGACATCCCTAACCGTTCAGATGCTGCTCCGATGATCCGTTATGCTGAAGTACTTCTGATGTTAGCAGAAGCCGAAGCAAGAAGATCTACAGCAGTATCCGCACGTGCACTTGCCCTGCTGAATGCAGTAAGGAACCGTTCGGTGACCAACCCGGCAGAGCAGTTCACTTCAGCTAGTTTTGGCGAAAGGGATCCGTTGATCAGCGCGATCCTGTTTGAAAGAAGGATCGAGTTCCTCGCAGAGGGTAAGCGTTGGGGCGACCTGCACAGGTTGGCACGTGATCCCAACTTTGCACCGATCCCTGGTGGTGGCATTCCTTCGAAAGTTCAGACCGGTGCAGCCCAGCTTGCATGGTACAACTGCGCCGGAGCCACCTTCCCAAGGACCGTTGTAGCTGTTCCTTACAGCGACCACAGGTTCCTCTGGCCGGTTTCCCTGCTTGAGATCCAGCAGAACCCGAATTTCAATCAGAATCCTGGTTACTAAAATCACCCGGTTCACATAAAAAAAGAGCTGTCCAAATGGACAGCTCTTTTTTTGTCGTGTTATTTATCCACCTGCACATCCTTCGCAAACGAAAATGCTAATATTGACGTCTCACCCTTTGATGATTTAACATCGTTACCTATGACCAAATTAGATTTTCTGATCCAGTCCATATCCGACCTTGACATTGATTCTATTGACCTTTTGCTTGATGACCATCGAACATACCAGGACCAGCCAAAACAACAGTTTATTTGGCGGCTCAAAGATGCCTTGGAGCATTTTTCAACCTCCGGGGATGACGAACTCATTCCTTACGCAGGCGTCTGCGGCAGTTGTGTAAAAGGCTGCAAGGGCTATGCTTTTGTAGGACCACATTCCATGCAGCACCTGGATGTAATCATCCAATATGATGGGGAACATATCACTGATATCTTTTCTTGCGCACTTTTAAAATTGGACCATGAAATGGAACTGGGCGAGTATGTGTCCATAAAACCAGACCTCACACTATCCGATCTTGATATTGATTGTTAAATAAAATTTTAATTTTATATATTTTATTTCATTTTTAGAAATTTTGTCAAAATTTAACCAGTAAACTCAACCGTGGTAATCATAAGTTATAGGACATTAAGGGAATATACTGACCATCATAACGATGTAGAAGACCAACTGAACAACTGGTATACGGTAGTCGACAAATAAGATTGGGCAAACTTTAATGAAATGAGGCAGATATTTAATTCGGTAGATTCAGTTGGTAATGACCTTTATGTGTTCAACATTAAAGGAAATGACTACAGGTTGATTGTTAGAATTATTTTTCGTGTAAGAACAGTTTATATAAAATTCATTGGCTCACACCAAGAGTATAACAAAGTTGACCTAAGTAAATTATAGCCTGTTCGAATAATTTTCGACGACAATTTAAAATCATGGTATATGGCAAAACAGAAAGCAAAGATCAATAATGAACGAGAGTATAAAACGGCGATGAAGAAGATTGATACAATGATGAAAAAAGGCGAGGATAAATTAAACGACGAGGAAAGCAATGAACTCAGGATACTGGCATTAGCAGCCCAAGCTTATGAGAAAAGCATCTACACTATTCCAGCTCCCAAGACACTCGAGGGATTGATTGAGTTGAAAATGTATGAAAGGAAATTAAAGCAGAAGGAATTAGCAACTCTATTAGGGGTTGGCGAGCCGAAATTGTCCCAAATCATGACTAAAAAAAGAAAGCCTGACGTAGCCTTTCTAAAAGCTGCACATGAGCAGTTAGGTATCGATGGCAATATTTTACTTGAATATGCCTGATACTCGCTCTTAATGTTTCCAATGAAACTTTTCAGCCGACGGAAACAAATTACTGGCCCTACGGCACCAACCACTGCGCATCAAATCCACCTTCGTGGTAAATGAACTTCGCCCTTCGGTGCCCGGCATGATTCAACCATAACCAATCTATGGATTGCACCTGCACGATCACTACAGCGAAATGCTCACGACCCGGAAGGGTCTCCTTGTTAGAGGGAAAACGATGACGAAATTCATCCGGAAATCCCACTGAAGGCGAGTCGCTTACACTACTTGGCGCTGCAGTGGATAGATAACATCTCCGGCTGGAAGCGGGCGTAGCATCCCAGGCCATCGATACGGTATCACTTGTATGGTCAACCGTTGCCCTGCCCTGCACCCTGAGCTGCAGACGATGTTCCTTGTGGTAAAACAGCAGGGCAATGGAAGGATTGGCCAGGAGTTCGGACACCTTAGGACTGCGGATATCTGTATGAAACCGAAGCTTCTTTTCTGTTGCCGAAGCTCGCCTTAACACCACGGTTCTTAATGAAGGCATATCGCCGGAAACTGAAGCTACTACAGGGAGGTGGAAATCATTTCTGGCGGACCCTGCCGCATCTTCCAACCTCGTCCAGATATCAGCTTCAATGTCCCCTAGTGAACCGTATAGATGCTCCCACTTAGCTGTTATTTCATTGTACTCGTTAGACCTGCCCATCATGCAAAAATAAATAAAACTATGCACTGAGATTTCCTTGGGTGGGTTAACCCAACGGCGGATAAATCATTACAACAAGCATCCACAGACCATGGCCTCTAAGGCAGATACCCACTGATCAGCTTTTCCATCCTTACCCGAAGCTTTTCTTTCAGCTCCTGATGTGCGGGGTCAAGAGCAAGATTCTTTTGCTCGGCAGGGTCTGTGTTCAGATCATAGAGTTCTTCATGAGAAGGATCATTGATATATCGGAAATATTTCCATCGCTCCGTGCGAATGGCCTCGCTGGGCGGGATGATGGGTGTTTGCCAGAGATGCTCGGCCAGGAATTCTTTTCTGCGCGATAAACGCGACGAAACCAGTGAAATTCCCTGCCAGGTTTTTGGAGGATCAATGCCTGCGATGTCCAATACGGTGGCCGGCACATCAATATTCAACGCGAGGTCCTTCGACCTTTTGTTCCCTGATTTTCTGGGATCCATAACGATCAAGGGCACCCTTAGCGAGTTATCGTACATCAGCCATTTATCAGCCAGCTGCCTTTCACCGAGAAAATAACCGTTGTCGCCCATGAGGATGATCACGGTATTATCTGCCTGGCCCGATTCTGCCAGCGCTTTTCGGATCTTGCCAATCTCCGCATCGATTTCCGAGATCATCCTGTAATAGCCCTTTACACTGCGCTGGTATTTTTCGGGTGTATCGAAGCGCCAATACCAACGTCTGCGGTTCTCCCCGTTTCTGACAAAGCTGGGCAAGGCCTGGAAGTACGCATCTTCCTTCAAAGGCGGATCAGGTATGGTGATTCCGCGGTACATCGTATCAAACTGGGGCGACCAGAAATACTGTTGTTCAGATGGATCATGACCATGTGGAGCGCTGAAACTGAGGGAGAGCATGAAGGGTTTGTTCTTCGGCGCATTTTGAATAAAGTCGATCGCTTTCTGGCCCGTATAGCGGGTCAGGTGAACACTATCCTTTCCCACCGTTTTATAATAGCCCCTGGCATCTTTGAATTTGTCGTTCCGGTCATAGCTTTCGCCTTCATCAAAAAGGGTTTTAAATTCCGGATAGTTCACCCCGAATTTTCCGAAAAACCCCGTATAATACCCGGCCTTTCTCAATTCCACCGGGTAGGAATGATCCATAAAAATCTGGCGTATCGCACCCTGGCCAAAAGTGTAGCGATGGGTGCGCTCATAAAGGCCGGTGAGAAAGCTGGCCCTGCTGGCTGCGCAGATGGGAGTGGTGACAAAAGCTTTGTCGAAATAGACCCCTTCCCGAGCGAGCTTGTCCATCTCCGGCGTTTGTATGATCGTATTGCCCGCTACACCAAGTGCATCCCAACGATGATCGTCCGTCAGGATGAAAATGATATTCGGTTTATTCTGCCCGAAAACAAAAACCGGCAGAAACAGGAAGATGAGTACTACTTTGCGCATCGTACTAAATATATTTAAAAGGATCGGACTATTAAATACCTTCTTCCTGTCGCTGATCTGCCGGTCAGCCATTAGTTACTGGCAGATATGTTGAGGTACGATAGTTTACCTAACTTTAGATCAGAAACAATTGCCATGAATAAATCCATCATCGTACTCATATCTTCATTCATCCTCACTGCAGGTAGTTTTTGTTCTAATGCACAACCAGGTGGCGCAGTGGTTGAAACAAAACAGGCGAACACCAAGTATAAACCCGGGTTTGCGGGTCAAACGCGGATCGGGGCCGTTGTCACCAAAACTCCTTACGAAGGCAAAGCGCTGACTTCTTCACTCAAACGCCCCTGGGGTATCGCTGCCCTTCCTGATGGCCGATTCCTGATCACCGAGATCGAAGGGAACATGCGTATTGTCACAGGTACCGGAAACGTTGGCGAACCCATCACCGGTATTCCAAAAGTATTTGCCTCGGGCCAGGGCGGATTGCTGGGGCTTTGTCTCGATCCTGCTTTTGCTACCAATAGAATGGTCTACTGGGCTTTTTCCGAATCCCTTGATGGCGAAAGCCTTACTGCAGTTGCCAAAGGCATGCTCTCAGCGGATGAAAAAAGTTTCCAAAATGTCAGCGTCATTTACCGGGCGACGCCGGCCTACAAAGGCAGCCTTCATTTCGGGGGCAGGGTTTTGATCGGGAAAGATGGCAACTTATATCTAAGCACGGGTGAGCGTTCGGACAAGGCAACGCGTCCGCAGGCACAGGACCTGAACTCTGGTTTGGGCAAGATCATTCGCATCACCAAAGATGGCCAACCTGCAGCGGGAAATCCCTTCGCGGGAACTGCCAATGCCAGGCCGGAGATCTACTCTTATGGTCATCGGAATGTGCAGGGAATTACGTTCCATCCGGAAACCGGAGATTTATGGGAGGCTGAGTTCGGGCCAAGGGGCGGCGATGAAGTGAATCGGATCGAAGCCGGTAAAAACTATGGCTGGCCTACGATCACCTATGGGATAGAATACAGTGGCGCGAAAATCGGCGACGCCATTCAACAGAAGTCGGGCCTGGAACAGCCCGCCTATTACTGGGATCCCGTGATATCGCCAAGCGGCATCAGTTTTTACTCTGGCAAGCAGATCCCGGAATGGAAGAACAACCTGCTTGTAGCTTCCCTCAGCGGCATGCATATTGCGCGATTGGTCATCCAGAACAACAAAATAACCGGGGAAGAAAGACTGCTGACAGACGAGAACCAGCGCTTCAGGGACGTCACGGAAGGGCCCGACGGCGCCATCTATGCCATCACAGATGGTGGAAGGCTTTATCGCATCAGCAAGAAATAATGAAGGCCCTGCCTTCTCCCCGAGATCCTAAACTTGCAAAATTGGGTGGCCAGGTATGAGGCGGCCTGTAATTGCGTATCTTGAAGTATCATCATACTTCCGGGAATGAAATCATTTAACTTCTTTATCGCAATCGCAATTGTCTTCTTAACCATCGGCTGTAACAATCCCTCATCACCATCCGCCGATACCGTACTACTCAACGGGAAGGTATGGACGGGTGAATCTGATACCAGCTTCGTTGAAGCCATAGCCATCGAGGGCAACAAGGTCATCGCCATCGGCACCGATGCAGATGTTAAAAAGTTGATCGGCGACAGCACACGCGTGATCGATCTGAAAAACAGACTGGTCACCCCGGGGTTCAACGATGCCCATATCCATTTTCTTTCCGGCTCGATGATCCTTTCTTCGGCAGACCTGCTGTCCACCACCAGCTTGGCGGAAATGAAGAAAGTGCTTCTTGAATACGCCCAAAAGAATCCGGGTAAACCCTGGATCACGGGCCGCGGCTGGCAATACGGTTTTTTCGCCGGCGGCATGCCCAATAAGAAGCACCTCGACAGCCTGGTACCGGACCGGCCAGTGTTCATCAGGGCGTACGACGGACACACGGGCCTTGCCAATTCCAAAGCACTTGAGCTCGCCGGGATCAATCGCAATACCAAATACACCGGATTCGGGGAAATTGTAAAAGATGCCAACGGCGAACCCACCGGGGCTTTCCTGGAAGGCGCGCAATCGCTGATGTCAAAGGTGGTTCCGAAGGCCACCCAACAGGAGCAACTGGACGCGCTGCGCCAGGGCATGAAGTACGCCGCATCCCTCGGCATCACCAGTATGCAAAACGCCAATGGCGATGTGGAGGAATATGATCTGTACAGGACACTGCACAAGAATAAAGAGCTCACCATGCGATTCTCCATGGGCTTCAGTGTGCGGGATAACACCACGGAAAAAGACATTGCCGATTTCATCAGCATCAAGAACGAAAAAGGCGATCCCAACTGGCTGAAGGGCCACGCCATCAAATTCATGGTCGACGGCGTGATCGAATCGCATACGGCCGTGATGCTGGATCCCTATAGTGATATCCCGGTAGACGACAGAATGCAGGCGAAGCATTGGGGCATCCCTTTGGACAGGTACCGGCAACTCGTTGCGCAGCTGGATAAAGAAGGCTTCCAGTTGTATACCCATGCGATCGGTGATCTCGGTGTCAGGGAAACCCTGAACGCCTATGAAGAAGCGGCGAAACAAAACGGCGCGCGTGAGCGACGCCACCGCGTGGAACATATCGAACAGGTACAGGCCGATGACATACCCCGTTTCGCAAAACTCGGGGTACTACCGTCCATGCAACCCATACACGCGGATCCCGGAACAGTAGACGTATGGAGCAAGGCAGTTGGAGAAGAAAGGCTGCCGCGTTCATTTGCCTGGAAATCCCTGCTGAATGCCGGAGCCACCCTGGTGTACGGGGCCGACTGGCCGGCGTGCATTTCGCTGAACCCCATGCGCGGCCTGCACAGCGCAGTGAACAGAAGAACCACAGATGGACGACCGCCGAATGGCTGGATTCCCGAACAACGGATCAGCATCGCAGATGCCCTCAAAGCATATACAGTCAATAGCGCCTACGGCTCTTTTGATGAAAACACCAAAGGCAAACTGATCCCCGGGTTCTTCGCTGACCTGGTCATCCATTCACAGGACCTGTTCACTGTGCCTTCCATGGATATTCATAAAACACAAGTACTGATGACGATGGTGGATGGGAAGCAGGTGTTTAAAGATCCTTCGTTTAAAGAGTAAGACAAGGACTTCCTGATGTTAAATGATGCGTCCATCAGGTACAGTTTGTAATCTATTTACAATCTATATTATTTTTGAACTTTCTTCACTTTGTAATTAAATTACAAACTACCATTCTATGTTTACACCACAACAACAGATGGTATGTACAAAGCACTAAGATCATTAAGCAGCATCAGCCCGGAAGAATTGGACCAGTATCTCGCCAGGGGTTGGTATAGAATGGACCAGCACATATTCACAACGCCTTTCCTCCAGGAAGAGGGCTTCGTCTTCCGGGACACTATCTGGCTCCGCCATCGATTATCAGCCTTCCAATTTCCCAAATGGTTCAGGAAGATGAAAAAGGATCTGCAATTCTCTGTAGAGATCGCAGATGCCCGGCCAACAGCAGGCCATGAATTCCTCTACCAGTTGTACCGTGAGAGCAAACCAGAGGATTGGGCGGAATCTCTGGAAGATATCCTGTATGGTGAAAAGGCGGACACAGTGTTCAACACCAAAATGATCAACATCCATTGCGGGGAAGAGCTGGTGGCAGCGGGATTCTTTGACATGGGCGCAAACAGCGCAGCGGGCATTGTGAATTTTTACCATCCCCAATACAGCCGCTACAGCCTGGGCAAATACCTCTATTACCTCTCCGTTGAATTTGCGATATCGCAGGGCCTGGAATTTTTCTACCCCGGCTATTTCGCGCCCGGGAATCCGCATTTCGATTATAAGCTGACCATGGATAAAGGTTCCCTTGAATTCTACCAAGCCATCTACAAGGCCTGGTATCCCATCCGCCTCTTCAAGGACGAGCACCTCTCCCTGCCCCTGATCGAACAGAAACTGGGCGGCCTCTACCTGTCGCTCGAGGACATGGGCATGCAGACCTACTTCATCTACAATGCCCATTACGAACGCCAGTATAACTCTACATGGGACAGCCCCTACGCCGTCTATATCGTACCCAATGATCCGGACAACGCGCATTATGCCGTTATCTACGATCCGGCCAACCGACGGTACTACCTGTTCGATTGCAGCGACAAGCCCTGGATAGAAAACCTGCGCGTGGTAGAAAACAAACTGGTCTGTTTGGAAAGGCTGACGCTCTCCAAACCCATTTGCGAGGATTTCCACTATTCCACCATCATCAAAAAGCTGCAGGAACTCATCGAATTCTAATGCCTCTGGATTTCCCTATTTTTATGAAAACAAAGGGAATGCCGCGGATCAAGAGCTCGGAGGACAGACTGAAGATCATCGACCAGCTGGTTGCCGGCAAAGCCATGATCGCAGACCGGCAGAAACTGCTTGATCTCGTAAACGACAGGATCGATGATCCCATCGGACTGGAGATGCTCGACAAAGACCTGAAAGAACTGAAGGAACTGGCAAGCACCGAAGACGTGGACCTGCGATGGACCAAAACCCATGGCTACCGATACTCCAGGCCCGACTATCGATTTTACCAGAAAGCGCTGACGAATGATGATAAAGTGATGCTGGTGCTCGCGCAGAACCTCTTCCAGACCTTCAAACAAACCTCGTTGCGCGACAAATTCCGCGAGCTGGTGGAAAAACTGATCGCGAACGACGGTTCCGTCAAATTCTGGAACGACGCCAAATCCCAAAAGTTCATCCAGCCCGAATGGGACAATGAAAGCGTGGGCAACAAATGGCTACCCGAACTGATCGATGCCATCCACGAGAAAAAACAGATCAGCGTCACGTACAACAAAGAGAAAAAACAACTCAGCCCCTATGTCCTGAAACAGAACAAAGGACTCTGGTACCTCGTAGCATTTGACCATGATAAAAAAGGCGAAGAAGCCATCAAGATCTATTCACTGAACCGCATACAGCAGATCCTGCCCGGCAAATCGGAATACTACAAAGACCCCGCCTTCCGCCCGGAAGACTATTTCAAATACAGCCTGGGCATCTGGCACCGCTACGATGCAAAGCCGATCAAAGTAGAACTGGAGTTCCGCCATCCCCGTCTCATCGAAACCATCCAGCAGAACAAGATTCATCCCACCCAACAGATCATCAAACAAACCAGCAAAAGCCTGCGCATCGAGATCACCGCCTACGACACCCTCGAACTGGAGGGCCTGGTCCTGGGTTACGGCGAAAACGTCAAACTCATCTCACCCAAACAGCTGAAAGAAAGGCTGCGGGAGAAGCTTGAATTGTTAAGAGAACTCTATAAGCAGTAACGCTTCGGCCGCATTCCTCCAAGGGGGAAAATACAACCGCAATCTGGTGTAAATACGTTCAATACTACAATCCAAGAAAATACCTTTACTAATACCAATGAAGGAAATTTCTCCTTGTAACCTATTACGTAACATGTTATATTTACACCATGATTGTCAGTATCCGGCACAAAGGTCTTAAACGCCTTTGGCTAAAGGACGATGGAAGCCGATTGCCCGGGGATCAGCTGATTAAAATCAAGATGATTCTCACGCTGCTGGACGCTGCCGATGATATTACAGACTTGAACTTTCCTGGTTCTGCCCTTCATATGCTTAAAGGGGATCGGGGGAAATACTGGGCCGTAACAGTAAAAGCCAATTGGCGAATTATTTTTCAGTTCAATAATGGGAACGCTTATTTGATTGATTACCTGGACTACCATTAAAAAAGGAACTATGCTAAAAAGAGGAATGAATCCTACACATCCCGGAGAGGTTCTAAGAAACATATATCTGGAGCCGCTGGCTCTAAGCCAGTCTGTAGCTGCCGAAAATTTAGGAATAACCCGAAAAACGCTTTCTATGCTCCTGAACGGCCATCAGGGGATAAGTGCTGAGATGGCTCTCCGTCTTTCAAAAGCGTTTAATACAACACCTGAATTATGGATGAATATGCAAAATAATTATGACCTCTGGCATGCAGGCAAGAAAGTTAAACTAACAATGATTAAAGCCTTCCGGCGCAGGGACAGACAACCGCGAAAACAAGTAAAGGAAAAAAAGCCACAGTAACGTAAACATTTGCAACTAAGACCTACAACTTCCCCGGCGCTTTCAACAAGGCTTGCAGATCAGCGAGGTGCTTAGCGTAAACTTCACGCGGAGTCGCATTGTTCTTGATGCAAACCGCCGCCGCCTTTCCAACTACTTCGCCCATCATCCCGCAGGTCTTCATTACCCGCACAGGACCGAGGCCGGTTTTGGTGACGCTGATGCATCGGCCCGCCATGAAGAGATTTTTAACATTACGACTGTACAACGTCCGATAGGGCGCCCAGTATTCACCACCATATTGATACTCCTTGCCACGCGTATAGTCAGACACGAACTCCATGTCTTCAAACCCTTCCTGAAACTCCTTCTTCGGCGTGTGCAGGTCCACATGCCAGGAACAGGGGAAAGCGGCGTCTTCAAACTTTCGCTGTGATTTAAAATCCTCGGCGTCCAACACCACATCGCCCATCAAGCGACGGGATTCGCGTTTGCCGGCGATAAACGCAGACCACCCAAGCCGGTGTTTGGGATACATGCCATCCACATTCTTGAGCACATCCCAGGCCCCATACATTGCACGGAAATTATGATCACGGATCAGTTCAATTTCATTCACCTGGTCCTTATTGAATCCACTCTCCCAATACCACATGTTGGCAAATGATTGCAGGCCCTGCTTGCCGAAAGTTTCCACACCTTTCCTGCCCGGGAATGGCTTGTCGGACAGGTCAAGCGCCCATGGGCAACGAGGAAAAGGCTGGTCATAATCACCGGCCTCACATTTCAGCGCCAGCGCGCTCTTGTCCTTACACTCACAAGCAAGTACTTCTTCCTTGTTGGTAGCGTCCAGCACATTAAACAGATTGGAAGCGCCCATCAGTTGCTCTACTTTATATTCATGATCGGCGCCCGCCTTGAAGCCGATGGTAGCATCTCCCGTGCAATCGGAGAACAGTTTTCCTTTTATTCTGGATTGCCGTGATGTCAGCGTGCTTTGCACAACGATCGATTGGATCACATCATTTTTCGTTTCCACTGAAACCACGCGATGATTCAGCAGGAGGGTGATATTGGGCTCCGCCCGAACAATCTTCAATTTCAGCGCATCATCATAGTATACAGCGGACACGCCATTCAACACCTCTCCGGATTTTTTTACGATGGGGGGAAGGATCTCATTCACGATGTCGCCGATATGGGGATAGAGCGATTTATTGGTATGCCCTTCCGGCCAGACCCGCACTTCTGAACTGCCGTTTCCGCCGAGGACAGGCCTGTCTTGCACAAGGGCCACTTTAACGCCATTGCGCGCCGCGGCGATGGCCGCGCAAGTGCCGGCTAATCCGCCTCCTGATACCACGAAGTCGAACGAGCCGAGTTCATCCGGCTTATCCGGCAGGCCGAGGAGTTTGCGTCTGAATCTGGTGAGCTGCGGGATATCATTGGTGGGAACGAACTGGGTATTCTTACAAAACAAAATGGCTTCACAACGACCTTCGAAACCCGTGAGATCGTGCAGGGCCAGTGTAGCTTTTTTTGTGACCTCTACGGTACCCCCATCGTGCCAATGCCAGGTGGCGCTTTTGGTACCGAAGGTTTCGCCCAGCGCTTTGCCGTTGATCTTAAGCTGGAATTTTCCCGGCGCGCCAGGCGCTTTCCAGGGGGCTACCCAATCCTTCGTGCGAACCCATACGCGATAGGTGCCTGCGGAAGGAAAGTTAACTTCAGTGGTGGCATCCTGCACGGGAATGCCGAGGCCGTGGGCTAAAAGGTAGGGCGAGCCCATCAATTCCATGGATTGCTGGTCAAGTTCCCAACCGCCATGGCTCAGGAACTGTTCGGCTTCCACGAACAGGAATTCATTTGAGGCTGCATTAGCAAATGCCGATACATGTCCTGCCAACAGGGCCAGGGTGGTGTTCCCCATTAATCCAACGAACTGCCGCCTTTTCATAATGCTTGTTTTGAAGTGCCTATAAATGTAGGGCAGTGCGCAGAGAAAATCAATTGTACTCAAAAGAGTTGTATCTCTCGCAAACGTTCACATATGGCATAAGAAGCTACGCACCTATCCAATCCAGGTAATTGCGTCTGGAGATCACCTGAAACGAGCTCTCCGGATAAATGGCTTTAAAGGCAGGTGGAGCCTGATCCTTCTTTCCATCTGAATATTTGAACTCAAACGCAGAAACCAATCCGTTTTCGAGTTCAATAAGATCCACTTCCTGTTGATCATAGTTTCTCCAGAAAAAAAACTGAGTATGTCGACCGTCATAGTTATGACGCTTGATCCTTTCAGTTAAAAGATAATTCTCCCACAACTGACCCAAGTCCGTTCTCAGGGGTGGAAGCCTGAAATCATTAATGATGGCATTACGAATACCATTATCATAGAAAAACCATTTAGACGATTTTGAAATCTCTTTTCTCTGGTTGGTACTGTAAGCTCCCAACCGGTAAACTATAAACACTTTCGACAGCAAATCAAGGTAATGCTCAACGGTGTTCTTACTAAGGCCGAGTTGTGTGCCGAGTTCATTATAAGAAACCTCACTGCCACATTGCAATGCAATCAGCCTTAACAACTTTACAAGCTTATCCGACTGACGTATGCCTTCATATGCAAGGATGTCTTTCAGCAAGTAGGATTGCACCAGTTCAAGCAAGTAATTAGTTTTCTCCTGGAGGCTTGACAGTCGAAACAATTCAGGATAAGACCCAAAAACAAGTCTTTCATCGAGATTCTGGATCGTCTCAGTATACGATTCAAATGAACTGATCTCCATTTGTGAGAGGGGATGAAGGTATAACCTATGTTGCCTGCCTGTAAGTGGCTCACCTGTTCGATTGGCTAAATCAAATGAGGACGAACCTGTAGCAATAATGGTGAGTGCAGGAAGGCTATCAATCATGAGCTTCAGGATCTGTCCTATTTCCGGCAGTACTTGCGCCTCATCTATAATGAGCAATTCTGCATTGCCTATCAACCTTTTGTAATGCGCTGCCGATCTGTTCTTCAACATCTCCTGAACATCAAAATCCTCCGCATTCAGGGTCAGAACGCCTCTCGAATAAGCCTCCGCGATCCTTTGGGTAAGTACAGTTTTCCCTACCCGCCGCGTTCCAAAAACGACAATCACTTTATTCTTGCCAATAAGGCCCCTAATCTGCTCTTCCAACTCCCTTTTGACTATTTTTAGCATAATTTGGTCAATATATTGACTAAATTATGCATAATTTTGTCAACATAGTGACATTTTTTGCTTTTTTCATCTGATTCCACCCGGTATCCGACACCGTTAACTTCCAAGTTGCGAACCCGCGGGATACTTGCTATACCCCTCAACAAACCTTAAAGAAAGTCTTCGCCTGCGCTCCTTCTTGCTGGGCCAGCATGGCTTCGATCTTCTTGGCGGTTTTGGTAATGGCCAGTCCGCCGAGGCCGGTGCAACGAAGGGTATTGGGAATGGCATCGCCCACTTTCTTCATGGTCTCGATCACTTCATCGAGTGGGATCACCTGGTCGTAATCCGCCAGGGCCATATTGGCGCAGGAGATGGCCGTTGATGCAGCCATTACGTTCCTATTCAAACAAGGCGCTTCTACGCGGTCGGCGATCATATCGCAGATCATGCCGAGCGATGCCTGTAATGTCATCGATGCTGCGGCAAGCGACTGATCCAGCGTTCCATTCTTTAGCACAACCAGTCCCGCTGCAGCCATGCCTGAGCCTGAGCCGCATTCGGCCATACAGCCCCCAACTTCTGCCGCGAACGTAGCGTGGGCAGCAATGAATACACCAATGATGCCCGCGGCCAGCATGGCTTTCACCATCTCGTCCTGCGACATCTTCAGCGTTGTGGCCGTGCCGATGACTGCGCCAGGTAAAGCGCCACAGGAACCCGCGGTAGGCGCAGCCACGATCACGCCCATGGAACTTTTTACTTCCATCATGGCTGATGTGCAAAGGATGA
>Ga0068877_10000853_pt1 | contig 26018 bp, 22 predicted proteins | sample NOAtaG_FD_66437 | JGI IMG/M metagenome (GOLD analysis project Ga0068877, IMG submission 66437) | Freshwater lake microbial communities from Lake Erie, under a cyanobacterial bloom - NOAA_Erie_Diel6S_1000h metaG | ecosystem: Environmental > Aquatic > Freshwater > Lake | place: USA: Ohio, Lake... | reverse complement strand
GGCGGGCTGCGCTCGCTGCTGCAGTTCGTGGGCGAGGTGCTGCTCGCGCTCGGGGCCGTGCTGCGCGGCCGCGGCGTGCTGCGGCTGCGCGAGCTGCTCGCGCAGCTCGACCGCGTCGGCCCCGGCAGCCTGCCGATCGTCACGCTCACCGTGTTCCTGGCCGGGCTGCTGCTGGCCTACGTGGGCGGCTCGCAGCTCGACCGCATCGGCGCGGGCGAATACATCGCGCAGGTGGTCACCGTGGGCGTGGTGCGCGAGATGGCCGCCATCATGACCGGCATCATCCTGGCCGGGCGCCTGGGCGCGGCCTTCGCGGCCGAGCTGGCCTCGATGCAGGCGAGCGAGGAGATCGACGCGCTGCGCACGCTGGGCGTGGACCCGGTCGCGCACCTGGTGCTGCCGCGGCTGCTGGCGGCCGTGGCGATGGCGCCGCTGCTGGTGCTGTACGCGATGGCGGTGGGCGTGCTGGCCGGCATGCTGCCCACCGTGGGCGTGTACCGGATCGGCGCCGCCGAGTACCTGCACGGCGCGCGCGAGGCCTTCACCTGGACCCACCTGTGGATCGGCCTGGCCAAGGGCACGCTGTACCTGGCGCTGGTGGCGCTGGCCGGCTGCCGCGAGGGCCTGCGCGCCGGGCGCAGCGCGCAGGCGGTGGGCGAGGCCACGACGCGCGCCGTCGTGCGCGCGCTGGTGTGGATCGTGGCGGCGGCCTGCGCGAGCACGGTGGTGCTCACGTGGCTGCGCTACTGAAAGGGGGCCGGGCGATGGGGGCCGAGGCGCTCGTCACCGTCGAAGGCCTGCGCCTGGAGATCGACGGCCAGGTGGTGCAGCGCGATCTCGCCTTCGACATCCGCGCCGGCGAGGTGCTCGTGATCGTCGGCGCGAGCGGCTGCGGCAAGAGCACGCTGCTGCGCCACCTGGTGGGCCTGCAGGTGCCGGCGGCCGGCCGCGTGCGCTACGGGCCGCACGACCTCAACCGCTGCGACGAGCGCACGCTGGCCGCGATCCGTCGCCGCTTCGGCGTGATGTTCCAGGCCGGCGCGCTGTGGAGCGCGTCGACGGTGGGCGAGAATCTGGTGCTGCCGATGCGCCTGTTCACCCGCCTCACGCCGGCCGCGCGCGAGCAGCGCGCGCGCTTCAAGCTCGCGCTGGTCGGCATGGAGGGCGCCTACGACATGCTGCCGGCCCAGCTGTCGGGCGGGATGCGCAAGCGCGTCGCGATCGCGCGCGCGCTCGCGCTCGACCCCGAGCTGCTGTACCTGGACGAGCCGACCTCGGGCCTCGACCCGGTCAACGCCGCGCGGCTGGACGGGCTGATCCGCGGGCTGCGGCGCCACCTCGGCACGACGGTGGTGATGGTCACGCACTCGATCGACAGCGTGTTCGCGGTGGCCGATCGCGCGCTGTTCCTCGACGCCGAGGCGCGCACGATGACGGCGCTGGACACGCCCGCCGCGCTGGCCGCGCACGGGCCGGCCGCGGTGCGCGACTTCCTGCGCCGCGAACAGGAGCCGGCATGAGGCGGCGGCTGCAGCGGGGCAGGCCATGAGCAGCCCGCGCCGCGCCGCGCTGGCGCTGCGCCTGGGCGGCTTCGTGCTCGGCGGCGCGCTGCTGGCCCTGGTGGCCGTGGCGCTGCTGGTCGGCGGCTGGCTGCAGCGCACCGAGGTGGTGGAGATGAGCTTCCGCGGCTCGGTGCAGGGCCTGCACACCGGCGCGCCGGTCGTGCTGCGCGGCGTGCCGGTGGGCTACGTCACGGCCATCGGCCTGTCGGGCGGGGCCGAGGGGCTGGTGATTCCGGTGCGGGCGCAGATCCGCAGCGAAGACCTTGGCGGGGCCACGCTGGCGTCGCTGCTCGAGGGCGGCCTCGTCGCCCGGCTGGCCACGCGCAGCCTGCTGTCGGGGCAGCTCCACGTCGAGCTCGACCTGCGCCCGGAGGTCGCCGCCGAGGCGCGGCGGCGCATGACCCCCGCCGCCGTCGGACGGCTGGCGATCCCCACCGCGGCATCGTGGCAGCAGGGCGTGCAGGAACAGATCGAGGCGCTCGACCTGCGTCAGTTGTCGGCCGACCTGGGCGCCACGCTGACGAGCGTGCGCCTGCTGATGCAGTCGCCCGACCTCAAGCGCACTCTCGCCGGCCTGGCCGACACCAGCGAGCGCGCGGCGCGGGTGGCCGCGCAGCTCGAGCAGCGGCTGCCGGCGCTGGCCGCGCGTGCCGACGGCACGCTGGCGAGCGCGGGCCTGGCGGCCGACCGCATCGGTGCGGCGGCCGAGCGCGGCGCCCAGGCGGCGCAGCAGGTCGGCGCGGCGGCCAGCGGCGCGCAGGCGCTGCTCGATCCGGACGCGGCGCTGGCGCGCAGCGTGCGCCGCGCTGCCGACGAACTGGCCGCGGGCGCCACCGCGCTGCGGGCTGCCGCCGAGCAGGCCGAGCCCACGCTGGCCGGCACCGAGCGCGCGCTCGACGAGGTGGCGCGCGCGTCGCGCGCGGTGCGCGAGCTGGCCGAACTGCTGGAACGGGATCCGCAGGTGCTGCTGCGGGGCAAGCGAGGATCGCCATGAAGCTTGGGCCGAGGGCGGCGCTCGCTGTCGCCATGCTGCTGCTGGCCGGCTGCGGGTCTGCCCCGCCGCCCGACCGCCTGCTGCGGCTGCCGCTCGCGGCCGCCGCGGCCACGCCATCCGCCGCCGCATCACCCGCCCCCGAGCCCTGGCTGCTCGTGCTGCCGGTGGCCGTGCCTTCCTACCTGGACACCTCGGCGCTGCTGGTGCCCGACCCCGGCGCCGGTCTGGCGCCGCTGCCCGGCGTGCGCTGGGCCGAGCCGCTGCGCGACGCGGTGCCGCGCCTGCTGCGCCACGACCTGGCGCAGCTGCGCGGCGATGCCGGGCCCTGGACCGCGCCGCTGCCGCCCGGCCTGACGGCGGCGCGGCTGCGCGTGGAGCTGCTCGCCTTCGAGGCCGAGGCCGACGGTGCCGCGGTGCGGCTGGCAGCGCGCTGGTCACTGGCGCGCGCCGACGGCAGCGCGCTGCAGGCCGCCCGCGCCGAGCTGCGCGTGCCGGTGGCCGGCGCCGGCCCGGACGCGCTGGTGCTCGCTCACCGGCAGGCACTGCGGCAGCTTGCCGAACGCATCGCGATGACGCACGCAGGTGCCGCGGCGCCGGGCCGCTGAGCCACCCGCAGCGGCGCCGGCACGCCGCGCCGCGATCGGGTCGGCGCGGCTGCCTTGCCACGCCTTCAGCGCCACTGCGCCGCCACCCGGTCGGCGCCACTGCGCCGCCTGCCGTTCAGCCCGGCAGCGACGCCAGCACGCGAGCGATCGCAGGCCGCGCCGCGGTGCGCTCGGCGTGCTCCCGCACGCGCGGGAATCGCGCCACGTCCACGCCGTCGCCGGGCAGCCAGCGCGTGATGGTGAACAGGTACGGGTCGGCCACGCTGTAGGCGTCGCCCAGCACCCACGGCCCCGCGAGCATCTCGCGCTCGATCAGGTCGAAGCAGGCCGCCATCGACTGCGGCACCTTGCGCTGCATCGCCTGCAGCGCCGCGGTGTCGTCCGCATCCACCCAGCGGTAGCCGCGCATCCGGTGCGCGTGCGCCACGTGCACGGTGCTGCACAGGTAGCTCAGGACGGACTGCAGCCGCGCGAAACCGAAGGCGTCGCCATGCGGCGCCAGCCCGGCGGCCGGGAAGCACTGCGCGACATAGGTCAGGATCGCCGGCGTCTCGGTGAGGATGCCCTGCGCGGTGCGCAGCGCGGGCACGCGGCCCTTCGGGTTGACGGCGAGGTAGGCAGGCCGCGTCTGCTCGCCGCCGGCGAGGTCGACGTTGACCACCTCGTACGGGGCGCCGGCTTCCTCGAGCGCGAACAGCGAGGCGATCGAGCAGGACTGGGGGTGGTGGTAGAGCGTGAGCATGGGGCGGGGCAGCGGACGGGTCGTTGCCTTGTCTGTCGGCAGCCGCTGCGGACTGTAGCGGCTGCGGAGCCTCGGCCGGCAACGGGCCATGACGGCCCGAGGCAGAGGATGGCCGGAGGACGAGGACGTCGGATACTTCGGCGCAATCTGCCCGAATCCGCCCGAATCCGGCCCAAGCCTGCCGAGGGGACCCCGCCGGACGGCCCGCGCGGGAGCGCGCCGGGGTGCCGCCGAGGTGCCGCCGAGGTGCCGTCGAGCTGCCGGAATGGGCCGAGCCGGGCTCCTGCCCGGCCGCACTGCCGACCTGGAGATCGACCGATGACCGACACCGACGACGCCGCGCCCGAGCCGCGCCTGACCTCCCTCAGCCACGGCGGCGGCTGCGGCTGCAAGATCGCGCCCGGCGTGCTGTCGGAGATCCTGCGTGGCACTGCCGCGCTGCCGGTGCCGGCCGAGCTGCTGGTGGGCATCGAGACCTCGGACGACGCGGCCGTCTACCGGCTCGACGACGACAAGGCGCTGGTGGCGACCACCGACTTCTTCATGCCGATCGTCGACGACCCGTTCGACTTCGGCCGCATCGCCGCCACCAACGCGATCAGCGACGTCTACGCGATGGGTGGGCGGCCGATCATGGCGCTGGCCATCGTCGGCATGCCGATCGGCGTGCTGGGCACCCGGACCATCGGCCGCGTGCTGGAGGGCGGCGCCAGCGCCTGCCGCGATGCCGGCATCCCGGTGGCCGGCGGTCACACCATCGACTCCGTGGAGGCGATCTACGGCCTGGTGGTGCTTGGCCTGGTGCACCCGGCGCGCGTCAAGCGCAACGCCGACGCGCGGCCCGGCGACCTGCTCGTGCTGGGCAAGCCGCTGGGCGTGGGCGTGCTCAGCGCGGCGCTGAAGAAGGGGGCGCTCGACGACGCCGGCTACGCGCGGATGGTGGCCACGACGACCCGGCTGAACACGCCCGGCCCCGAGCTGGCCGCACTCGAGGGCGTGCACGCGCTGACCGACGTCACCGGCTTCGGCCTCGCCGGGCACGCGCTGGAGGTCGCGCGAGGCTCCGGCTGCGAGGTGGCGATCGACTGGTCGCGCGTGCCGCTGCTGCCGGGCGCGCGCGAGCTGGCGGGGCGGGGCTTCGTCACCGGCGCGTCGGCGCGCAACTGGGCCGGCTACGGCGGCGCGGTCCGGCTGCCCGAGGGCTTCGCGGCCGAGGACCGGGCGCTGCTGACCGACCCGCAGACCAGCGGCGGCCTGCTCGTCTCGTGCGCGCCGCAGGCGCTCGATGCGGTGCGTGCGGTCTTCGGCCGCCATGGCTTCGATGCTGCCGCCGTGGTGGGCGAGGTGCGCCCGCGCGGCGACGGACCGCCGCGGCTGCTGGTGCGCTGACCGCCGTCGGGGCGGCGGGGCCTCGATGGTGTGCCTGCGCGGGGCCCGGGGCGCCGGGCTGTCGGAGGGCCCGCCAGGGACCGTCAGGGCCGGTCAGGGCCTGTCAGTCGAGCGTGACCGTCGTGCGCACGGTGCCGGCGCGGTCGGCGGTGGCGCTCAGCGCCACGGGCGTGCCGCGCGCGCCGCGCACGATCCACTCCACCACCGCGCGGTCGCCGGTGATCTCGCGGTTGGGCAGGAAGGCCTGCAGCGAGTTCTTCGGCGCATGGCCCTCGAGGTGCCCGCCCTCGATGCGCTCCTTGCCCGAGACCAGCGTCACCTCGGACGGCAGGTGGATGCGGAACACGCAGCCGCGCGCGGTCTTGCGCTCGAGCGCCCGCTTGCTCACGTAGCTCGGCAGCCAGCCGCTGTTGGCCACCGCGAAGCGCACGCGCCAGGTGTCCGGGCCGAGCGCGCGCACCTCGGTGCGCAGCACCTCCAGCCGCGGCAGCGACAGGCCGAGGGTCTGCAGCCACGCCGGGAAGCGCGCGGCCTCGCGCTCGCGCAGGTGCGGCGGCGGGTTGCGCCAGAAGTTCAGCCGGTCCCAGCCGCCGAGCTCGACCATGCCGAGCTGCGGGTGGCGGAACGGGTACCAGTCGACGTGGGCCTTGCCGCCGCACTGCTCGTCGCTCCACTTCAGCAGCTTCAGGTCGTCCTCGACCGGGTGCTCGCGGTACCACTCGATCCACTGGTAGTCGGTGATGCCGGCCTCGCGGTTGGGGGCCCAGATCTCCACCGTCCAGAAGAGGGCCCCGAGGTGCTCGTAGACCCAGTCCTGCGTGCCGGTGATGACTTCCTTGGGGTGGTACTTGAACTCGTGGAAGATGCTGATCGCCGGGTAGCCGGTGAGCTTGGCGCCGAGGTCGCTGAAGCGCTTGTACTGCCACAGGTCCTCGGGCGTCATGTCGTCGTCGCTCTGCGTGCCCATCGGGCGCAGGATCACGCCGCTGTGGGTGTGGAAGCTGACGGCGGCGCCGATGTTGGGGTGGCCGACGACGAAGTCGACCATCGCCCGCACCTCGGGCTCGCTGGTGGGGTAGGGGCCGGCGCCGGGCTGCTCGAACTCCTGCCGCCAGTAGGCCGGGAAGTTGCGATTGAGGTCCAGGCCCTCGCGGTCCTTGTTGACCGACACCTTGACGCCGTCGAAGTTGACGAGCGTGCCCTCGGGCATCAGCCGGTAGTACTCGCCGCCGAACTCGCCGGGCTCGCGCGCCACCATCAGCCGCGGGTCCTTGTCGCACTTCTTGTACGGCCCGTGCGGATCGGGGATGCGGATCGACAGCACGCGGCCGTCGCCGTCGATGTCCTCGACCGTCAGGCCCTCGACGTGCGGCTCGTCGTGCGGGTAGGGGCGCGTGCTGCTGCGGATGTGGCGCGGGCGGTCGGCCAGCGCCAGCTCGGCGCCGTCGGGATTCAGGCGCGGCACGATGTAGACCGCGCGCGTGTCCAGCAGCTGCCGGATGGCCTTGTCGGCGGCGTAGCCGCTCACGAGCTGGTGCAGCCAGTACAGGCAGGCGGTGCAGGCGGTCAGCTCGCCGGCGTGGATGTTGCCGTCGATCCACAGCGCCGGCTTGTCCACGTCGGGCCCCGTGGCCTGCTGCGTCAGCACGACGAGCCAGATCTCCCGCCCCTCGTGGCTCCTGCCGATGGACCGCACCTCCACGAGGCCCGGCGCCGCCGCGGCGTAGTCGTGCAGCACCCGCGTCAGCTCGGGGTGGCGGTAGAAGGTGTCGAAGCGCGGGACGGGGATGTCGGGCATGGCTCGTGCCGGGCCGCAGGCCGCGGCGGCGGAGGAGGGCGGGAGTTCGCCCATGCTACCCGCGCCCCGCGCGCGCGGGGCCGGCGGCGCCGGCCGGGGAGGGCACGCGAGCCAAGTCGCGTGGCCCGGCTCGCGCGCTACTCGAGCATGAGCTTGGCCAGGCCGCGCCAGGACAGCAGCCGCCCGGGGTTCTGCGTCTCCTCCAGCACGCCGCTCATCCGCGCCAGGATGCGCGGGCTGCGGCGCGCGCGCCAGACCACGAGGTCGGTGAGCCAGGGCCGGTGGTTCACGTGGCTGGCGGTCTCGTAGAGGTCGAACTTGGGCTTGACCGCGCACATGGCGGCCTCGTACTGCGCGCGGGCCTGCGCGTCGCCGTCGGCCTGTGGGTGCTGCGCGATGATCGCCTCGGCTGCCAGCAGCCCGGTCTCCATCGCCTTGCCGATGCCCTCGCCGCTGAAGGCGTAGGTGCTGCCGGCCGCCTCGCCGGTGACCAGCATCCCGGGGCGCGACCAGTCGGCGCCGATCAGCGAGCAGCGCAGCGGCGCGCCCTTCAGGTCGCCCTGCAGCGTGCCGGTGGCCATCAGCTCGCGCGCCGGTTCGTAGACCTCGCAGAAGGCCTCGAAGAAGCGGCGCAGGTTCACGTCCTGCATGCGGCCCTTGCCGCGGCGCGTGCGGACGTGGCTGCCGGTGAGGCCGGCGCCGATGTTGAAGACGCCGCCGGGGGCCGGGAAGATCCACCCGTAGCCGCCCTTCAGCCGCGGGTGCCAGACGATCTGCAGCTGGCCGATGCGGTCGCGCATCGCGTCGTTGTGCACGTAGCCGCGCAACGCGATGCCGCTCGGCGTGTGCCGGCGGCACACGCCCGCGGCCTGCAGCGGCCCGGCGGCCGCGCCGGTGGCCAGCACGGTCCAGCGCGCGGCGACCTCGTGCACCGAACCGCCGTGCTTCAGCCGCGCGCCGACCACGCGCTGCGCGCTGCCGCCGACCTCCAGCAGCGGCGCCTCGAACCGCACCGGCGTGGCCAGCCGCGCCCCGGCGCGCACGGCGGCGCGCACCAGCACGTGGTCGAGTAGCTTGCGCGGCAGCACCGACAGCGTCCCGGGCACGTCGACGAAGCCGCCTCGCGTGGCCACGCAGCGCACGTGGCGCACCGGCTCGGCCAGCGCCGCGACCTCGTCGGCCACGCCCAGGCGCTGCAGCGCCGCGTGGGCGTCGGGAATCAGGCCGTCGCCGCAGGTCTTGTCGCGCGGGAAGTCGTGCTGGTCGACCAGCAGCGTGTCCAGGCCCGCGCGCGCCAGCCACTGCGCGCAGGCGCTGCCGGCCGGTCCGGCGCCGACGACGAGCACGTCGCAGCGCGCGGGCAGCACCGGTGCAGGGGGTTCGGCGACCATCGGGCGGCGATTCTAGGCACCGGGCCCGGCTCGTGGCGCGGCGCTTGATCGCACTCAAGCCCGGCCGCCGGGCCGCGCCGCAAGATGGGTTGCGGGCCTGGAGCCTGCGCGGAGACGTCGATGAGCGCCTACCTTGCCCACGAGCAGCGCACTTGGCTGCGCGCCGAACTGGAGCAGCGCCGTGGCGCGCTGGAGCAGCGTCTGGCCGAGCACGGCCGGGGCATGAGCCGCGTCGAGATGGCGCGCGAGCTCGTCGAGCAGGGCCCGGAGGACGCGGCGCAACGCGAAGGCGAGCGCGAGTTCGACCTCGCGATGCTCGACCGCGACGCCGCCGAACTGCGGCGCGTCCACCAGGCGCTGGCGCGGCTGGCCGAGGAGCACTTCGGCCGTTGCGACGAGTGCGGTTGCGCGATCCCGTTCGAGCGGCTGCAGGCCGAGCCCTGGGCGCTGCGCTGCGTGGCCTGCGAGGGGGCGCTGGAGGCACGGGCCGCCCGCCGCGGCGGTTGAGAGGGGCTGCGGCGGTCCGAGAGGGTCAGAGGCGATCCGGCGCCCGGGCGGGAATAATCCTGCCTCGCGGGCATGCATCGCGCATGCCTTCCGGGAGACCCCGATGCCGATCTTCGAGTACGCCTGCCAGGACTGCGGCCACGAGTTCGAGACGCTGGTGCGTTCGTCTGCCCACGCCGAGCAGCCCGAGTGCCCGCGCTGCCACTCGGTGCAACTGGCGCGCAAGCTGTCGGTGTTCGCCACCGCGGCCTCGGGGGCGGCGCGCGTGCCGGCCCTGGCCGACGGTCCGCCGGGGCCCTGCGGCACCTGCGGCCACCCGGGCGGCCCGGGCTCCTGCGCGTTGCCGGACTGAGAAGCCGTGAGCGAACCCGACACGCCCGACCGTCACGCCATGCGCTGCCGGCACTTCGTTGCGATTCCTCCCGATGTCTCTGGACATCGCTGCGGTCTGCGCCTCGTGCCAGCGACGCCTGGCGGGCCGCCCGGGCACGCCGGATTCCATCACGGCTTCTGATCGCACCGGGCCATGCCGAAGGGCGCCGACGGGATCGTGGGGCAGGCACCGGACCTGTCGGTCTTCGCGCACGACTACGCCGAGGCGCGCGAGAAGTTCCTCGCCGCCGCCACCCGAGCCGGCGCGCGCGTGCGCCACTGGCCGCATCCGCTCGCGGGGCCGCGCGGCGAGGCGCTGGCCACCGACAGTGCCTGGCTGGGCGCCGACGACGCGACACGGGCGCTGGTGGTGATCTCGGGCACCCACGGCGTCGAGGGCTTCGCCGGCAGCGGGCCGCAGGTCGACCTGCTGCGCGGCCTGCCCGCCGGCGGCCTGCCGCGCGACACCGCGCTGCTGCTGCTGCACGCCGTCAACCCGCATGGCTTCGCCTGGTGGCGCCGCGTCACCGAGGACAACGTCGATCTGAACCGCAACTGGGTCGACTACGCGCTGCCCTTGCCCGCGAACCCCGGCTACGTCGAGCTGCGCGAGCACTACAACCCGCGCGCCCTGGATCCGCAGACGCTGGCACGCCACGAGGCGGCCATCGAGGCCTACCGGGCGCGCCACGGCGTGCACGCCGAGCGCGTGGCGCGCAGCAGCGGCCAGTACGTCGACCCGCGCGGCATCTTCTACGGCGGCACCGCACCCACCTGGTCGCGGCGCACCAGCGAGGCCATCCTCGCCGATCACCTCGGGCAGGCGCGGACGGTGGCCATCGTCGACCTGCACACCGGCCTCGGCCCCTACGGCTACGGCGAGCCGATCTGCAATCACGCCCCGGGCAGCGAGCGCGTGCGGCGCGCGCGCCGCTGGTGGGGGCCGAGCGTCACCGAGCCGCTGCTGGGCACCTCGTCGTCACAGGAGAAGTGGGGGCTGTCGGAGTTCGGCTACGAGCGTGCGCTCGCGCATGCCGACATCGCCTTCGTCGCCCTGGAGTACGGGACCTGGGGGCCGCCGCATGGCGAGGACGCGCTGCGCGACGACGCCTGGCTGTGGCAGCACGGGGCCGGCCCCGACTGGGCCGATGCCGGCGCGATGCCGATCCGCCGCGCGCTGAAGGACTATTTCCACCCGCCGCGCGAGGACTGGCAGGAGATGGTGCTGTGGCGGGCGCGCCAGGTCTTCCGGCAGGCGCTGGCGGGCCTGGCGGCGGAGGGCGGGGCCGCCGTACCACGCTAGGACGGGTCGCGCGGGGCGGCGGCGGCGGTTGCAGGACGTGCCGCCTGTTCCACACCTCGCGCCGCATCAGGCGGTGCCCCCCGCGGCTGTCGCCGCGTCGCGCGTCGCGGCAGGCGGTGCTCGCTGCTTGTTGCAGAGGGTCGTGCGCGCGGGGATGCGGTGTGAGCCTTGAAGCGCCGGGCATCGCAGGGCAGTCGGCCTGCAAGGCCGACCGCTTCAGTTCACGCCGCAGCCCCCCGCCCGCACGACCCTCCGCGGCGTCGCCCCTGGCTCGCCGGCGCACTGCGCGCCGCGGATCCCTGCGCGGCTGCTCAGCCTTCGGCCTTCTTGCGCAACCGCCAAGCGTGCAGCAGCGGCTCGGTGTAGCCGCTGGGCTGACGCTTGCCCTCGAACACGAGGTCGAGCGCGGCCCGGTAGGCGTGGCTGGTCGCCGCGCGACCGGCAAGCGGCTCGTACAGCGGGTCGCCCGCGTTCTGGCGGTCCACCACCGCGGCCATGCGCTCGAAAGTGGCGCGCACCTCGGCCTCGCCGACGACGCCGTGGTGCAGCCAGTTGGCGATGTGCTGGCTGCTGATGCGCAGCGTGGCCCGGTCCTCCATCAGGCCGACGTCGTGGATGTCGGGCACCTTGGAGCAGCCCACGCCCTGGTCGATCCAGCGCACGACGTAGCCCAGGATGCCCTGCACGTTGTTGTCGAGCTCCTGCTGCCGCTCCGCCGCGCTCCAGTGCGCCTGCGTGGCGACCGGCACCGTCAGCAGGCCGGCCAGCAGCGCCTCGCGCACGGCGCCGCGGTCGGCGCGGGCGTCGTCCTGCTCCATCTGCTCCTGGAGCGACGCCACGTCCACGCGGTGGTAGTGCAGCGCGTGCAGCGTGGCCGCGGTCGGGCTCGGCACCCAGGCGGTGTTGGCGCCGGCCTTCGGGTGCGCGATCTTCTGCTCGAGCATCGCCTTCATCAGGTCGGGCATGGCCCACATGCCCTTGCCGATCTGCGCCTTGCCGCGCAGGCCGCACTGCAGGCCCACCAGCACGTTGTTGCGCTCGTAGGCGGCGATCCACTCGCTCGACTTCATGTCGCCCTTGCGGCGCATCGGCCCGGCGAGCATTGCGGTGTGCATCTCGTCGCCGGTGCGGTCGAGGAAGCCGGTGTTGATGAAGGCCACGCGGCTGGCGGCGGCCGCGATGCAGGCCTTCAGGTTGACGCTGGTGCGCCGCTCTTCGTCCATGATGCCGAGCTTGACGGTGCTGTCGGGCAGGCCCAGCAGCCGCTCGACGCGGCCGAACAGCTCGCTGGCGAAGGCCACCTCGGCCGGTCCGTGCATCTTGGGCTTGACGATGTAGACGCTGCCGCTGCGGCTGTTGCGGATGCGCTGGCCATCGATCTCGCCGCGGCCCTGCAGGTCGTGCAGCGCGATCGTCGTCGTCACCACCGCGTCCAGGATGCCCTCCGGGATCTCGCGACGGTCCGGGCCCCACAGGATCGCCGGGTTCGTCATCAGGTGGCCGACGTTGCGCAGGAACATCAGGCTGCGGCCGTGCAGCACGATGTCCTCGCCGGCCGCGCCGCGGTACAGGCGGTCGGGGTTCAGGCCGCGTGTAAAGCTGCGCCCGCCCTTGGAGACCTGCTCGGTCAGCGTGCCCTTCAGGATGCCCAGCCAGTTGCGGTAGCCCAGCACCTTGTCGGCGGCGTCGACCGCGGCCACCGAGTCCTCCAGGTCGAGGATGGTCGACAGCGCCGCTTCGAGCACGAGGTCGGCGACGCCGGCCGCGTCGCCGCGCCCGACCGGGTGCGTGCGGTCGATGCGGATGTCCAAGTGCAGGCCGTGGTGGCGCAGCAGCACCGACGACGGCGACGCCGCGTCGCCCTGGAAGCCCACCAGCAGCGACGGGTCGCGCAGCTCGGCGACGCGGCCGCTGGCGAGCGTCACGCGCAGGTGGCCGTGCTCGACGGTGTAGGCGGTGCTGTCGCGATGGCTGCCCTCGGCCAGCGGGGCGGCCTCGTCGAGGAAGCTGCGCGCGAACTCGATGACGCGCCGGCCGCGCACCGGGTTGTAGCCGCCGGTGCCTGGTGCCGTCTTGCCGGCGCCCCCGTCCTCGCCGATGACGTCGGTGCCGTACAGCGCGTCGTACAGCGAGCCCCAGCGGGCGTTGGCGGCGTTCAGCGCGTAGCGCGCGTTCAGGATCGGCACCACCAGCTGCGGACCGGCCTGCAGCGCGAGCTCGACGTCGACGCCTGCGGTGGTGGCCCGCACGTCCTTCGGCTCGGGCAGCAGGTAGCCGATGCGCTCCAGGAAGGCGCGGTAGGCGGCCGGGTCGGCGATCGGCCCCGGGTGCGCGCGGTGCCAGGCGTCGATCTCCGCCTGCAGGCGGTCGCGCTCGGCCAGCAGGGCAGCGTTGCGCGGCGCGAGGTCGCGCACGATGGCGTCGAAGCCGGCCCACCAGGTCGCGCGGTCGATGCCGGTGCCGGGGAGCACCTCGTCGTCGACGAAGCGGACGAGTCCGTCGGCGACGTGCAGGTCGTGCAGCCGGGTGCGTGGGGTGGTGGTCATGGCGGTCGCTCCAGGGATGCAGCGTTGGCGGTTCGCGCGCGTATGGCGCCGATACTGTATTCAATACGCGGTCAAGCATTAACTGCGTTGGCGGCGATGGATTCATGCCCCAGATGGCGATAATCGCGGGGCATGGACCGGCTTAAGCAGATCGAATCGTTCGTCGCGGTGGCCACCAAGGGAAGCCTCACGGCGGCCGCGCACGCCGAAGGCGTGGCGCCGGCAGTGATTGGCCGGCGCATCGACGCGCTCGAGGAGCGGCTCGGCGTCAAGCTGCTGCGGCGCACGACGCGGCGCATCACGCTCACGCACGAAGGCGCGGCCTTCCTCGAGGCCGGCCAGCGGCTGCTGGTCGACCTGGCGAGCGCCGAGGCCAGCGTCAGCGCAGGCGGCGTGAAGGCGAGCGGTCACTTGCGCATCACGGCGCCGGCGGGTTTCGGGCGCCGGCACGTCGCGCCGCTGGTGCCCGGCTTCATCGCGCAGCACCCCGAGGTCAGCCTGAGCCTGAACCTGAGCGACCGCGTGATCGACATCGTCAACGAGGGCTACGACTGCGCGATCCGCGTCGGCGACCTGCCCGACTCGAGCCTGGTCAGCGCACGCCTGGCGGACAACCGCCGGCGTTGCGTGGCCGCGCCCGGCTACCTGGAGCGCGCGGGCACGCCGGCCGCGCCCGCCGAGCTGATGCGCCACGAGTGCCTGACGCTGTCCAGCGACGCCAGCCAGACCCGCGGCTGGGCCTTCCTGGTCGACGGCCAGGTCACGCACCTGCGGCCGCGCGGCCGACTCGACTGCAGCGACGGCCAGGTGCTCCACCAGTGGTGCCTCGCCGGGCTGGGCATCGCGTGGCGCAGCACCTGGGAGGTGGACGCCGACCTGGCGGCCGGGCGGCTGGTCGCGGTGCTGGAGGAGTTTGCCGCCCCGCCCAACGGCATCTACGCCGTGTTCCCGCAGCGCAAGCATATGCCGCTGCGGGTGCGGCTGTGGATCGAGCACATCCGCCAGCGCTTCGCCGATCCGGCGTACTGGACGGGCGCGAGCGGCTGAGGCAGCACCGCCGGCGGCAGCGGCGGCCGCAACACCAGCAGCAGCGCTCGACGCGCGCCGCCGCGCCGGCGGCGGGGATCAGGACTTCTTCGCCGCCGCGTCTTCCATGCACTTCTTGACGTGGCTGTTCTTGGCCGCGCCGGCGAGCTTCTTCTCCTTGGCGCTCGCCTCGCAGGCGGTGGCCGCGGCGTTGTCGCTCTGGCACTTCTTGACGAAGCTGGTGCGGGCGGCGCCGGCGAGCTTCTTCTCGTCGGCCTTCTTCTCGCAATCGCCGGCAGCCAGCGCGGGGCCGGCGAGCAGGCCGAGGGACAGGACGGCGGCGGTGAGCATGCGGATCATCGGGAGTCTCCTCGGGGGGGGGCGTTCGGGGTTGCAGGGCGGGCACGGGGCCGCGACGAATTGCACAACGGGCACTGCCGTCCCGCATCGGGGTCAACGCGCAAGCCCGTCGCGCGGCCGACCGGCGCGTGCGTGCCGGGGCCCGGGCAGCGCCGGCTACAGGATCCGGCGCGGGTGCGCGATCGCCTCGTGCGCGGCGTGCAGCCGGCGCACCAGCACCTTGATGAAGGCCTTGTCGAAGCGGTGGCGGGTGGTCAGCGACAGCTGGTCGAGCGACTCGGGGGTGAAGGCGATCGTCGTCGCCGGCTGCGACACCAGCACGTCGACCGTGTGCACGCGCAGCTCGGGGTTGGGCGCCAGGTAGGCCATCTCGCCCACCGACGTGCCGGCGCCCAGCGTGGCCGCCTTGGTGCCGTCGCGGAACACCTCGACCTGCCCGGTGGCGATGATGTGGAAGCTGTTGCCCTGGCTGCCCTTGCGGTGCAGTGCGGTGCCGAAGGCGTGCCGCTCCCAGCGCGCGCGGTGCACCACCTCCCACAGCTCGACGTCGCCGAAGTCGGCGAAGAACTCCAGCGAGCGCAGCAGCGTGAAGCGCTCGGTGTCGAGCACCTGCTGCAGCTGCCCGCGCGAGAGCGCGCGGTCCGTCGCCAGCTGAGACAGCTCGCTGGCGAACTCGTCCCAGTCGCGCGGCCGCCGGTCGCGGTCCTTGGCCAGGCTGCGCTCGATCAGCGCCACCATGCGCGGCGGCACGTTCTCGCGCAGCATCGCCAGCGGCGGCGGCGTGGCGTGGAAGATCTGGTGCATGATCGCCTGTTGCTGCTGCGCGTCGAACGGCGGCCTGCCGGCGACCAAGTGGTACAGGACCGCGGCCAGCGAGTAGATGTCGGCCCGGCAGTCGAGCGGGTCGCCGTCGAGTTGCTCGGGCGACATGTAGGCCAGCGAGCCGACGCGGTGGACCTGGGTGTGTTCGGCCGCGCTGTTGAACGCGCTGCCGAAGTCGGTGATCTTGACGTCGACGATCCGGTCGCCGTCGAGCACCGCCAGCAGGTTGGCGGGCTTGACGTCGCGGTGGATCAGGCCGCGCCGGAAGCAGTAGCCCAGTGCCATCGCGCACTTGAAGGCCACCTCCACCACCTGCGCCAGCGGCAGCAGCGCGTCGGCGCGGCAGAAGCGGCGCAGCGTCACGCCGGGCACGTACTCCATCACCAGATAGGGCGCCGCGTCGTCGATCACCGCATCGACGATCTGCACGACGTTGGGGTGGCGCAGCTGCCCCACCAGCGAGGCCTCGGCGGCGAAGAAGCGCCGCTGGAAGCGCGACTCGCGGGTGTCGGTGAGCAGCGAGCCGCGGGCGCGCTTGATCGCGACCTGCTGGTCGCGGAACGGGTCGACGGCGAGGAAGACCTCGCTCGTCGCACCCTCGCCCAGCTTGGCCTTGACGAGGTACTTGCCGATGCGCTCGGGCAAGGTCGGTGCGGCGGACGCCCGAGCGGGAGCAGTGGCGAGGGGAGCGGCGTGGGCTGGCATGACGACCCCCCGATGGTGCCGGCCCGCGCGGCCGTCGTGCGGCTCGAGCGCGGCCGCTCCGTGCTGCAGTTGGCGTCCGGCCCCGGCGGCTGCAGGGGGGTCCGTAGAATCGAAGCCCGATGATCCGAGCCAAGCAGGAACTGCTGCACGCCTTGCAGGGCGCGCTGGACGGGCTGGCCGCCGCGCACGGCGTGGCTGCGCCGGCGGCCGCCTTCGAGTCCCCGAAGCAGGCCGCCCACGGCGACCTGGCGGTCACCGCGGCGATGCCGCTGGCGCGCTCGGCGCGCCGCAACCCGCGCGAACTGGCGGCCGCCCTGGTGGCAGCGCTCGAGCCGGCGCCGGCCTTCCGACGCTGGGTGGCGGCGCTCGAGATCGCCGGGCCGGGTTTCGTCAACCTGCGCCTGGCGCCCGCGGCGCGGCAGGCGGTGGTGGCCGAGGTGCTGGACGCCGGCGACCGCTACGGCCAGCGCCCGGCCAGCGGCCGGCGCGTGATGGTGGAGTTCGTCTCGGCCAACCCGACCGGCCCGCTGCACGTCGGCCACGGTCGCAACGCCGCCCTCGGCGACAGCATCGCCAATCTGCTGGCGACCCAGGGCGACGAGGTCCACCGGGAGTTCTATTACAACGACGCCGGCGTGCAGATCGCCAACCTGGCGCTGTCGACGCAGGCGCGGCTGAAAGGCCTGCGACCGGGCGACGACGGCTGGCCCGAGGCCGCCTACAACGGCGAGTACATCGCCGACATCGCCGCCGAGTACGCGGCCCGCCGCACGGTGCGCGCCGACGACCGCGAGTTCACGGCCAGCGGCGATGCCGACGACCTCGACGCGATCCGCCAGTTCGCGGTGGCCTACCTGCGGCACGAGCAGGACCTCGACCTGCGCGCCTTCGGCGTGCGCTTCGACCACTACTACCTCGAGAGCAGCCTGTACACCGACGGCCGCGTCGAGCAGGCCGTGCGGGGGCTCGTCGCCTCGGGCAAGACCTACGAGAAGGACGGCGCGCTGTGGCTGCGCAGCACCGAGTACGGTGACGACAAGGACCGCGTGATGCGCAAGTCCGACGGCAGCTACACCTACTTCGTGCCCGACGTCGCCTACCACGTCGCCAAGTTCGAGCGCGGCTTCGCCAAGGTGATCAACGTCCAGGGCACCGACCACCACGGCACCGTGGCGCGGGTGCGCGCCGGGCTGCAGGCGCTCGGCCTTGGGATCCCGGATGGCTACCCCGACTACGCGCTGTACAAGATGATCCTGGTGATGCGCGGCGGCCAGGAGGTCAAGCTGTCCAAGCGCGCCGGCAGCTACGTCACGCTGCGCGACCTGATCGACTGGACCAGCCGTGACGCCGTGCGCTTCTTCCTCGTCAGCCGCAAGTCCGACGCCGAGTTCACGTTCGACGTCGACCTGGCGCTGAAGGCGGGCGACGACAACCCGGTGTTCTACGTGCAGTACGCGCACGCCCGGATCTGCTCGGTGCTGGCGCAGTACCGCGCCGGGCCGGGCGGCCCGTCCGGGCCGGCCGAGGCCGACCTGTCGCTGCTGGACGCGCCCAGCGAAGCGGCGCTGATGCTCAAGCTGGCCGAGTTCCCGGACATGCTGGCCCGTGCCGCCGCCGACCTCGCCCCGCACGACGTGGCCTTCTACGCGCGCGAGCTGGCCGCCGCCTTCCACGCCTACTACGCGGCCGAGCGCTTCCTGGTTGCCGATCCCGCGCTGGCGGCAGCGCGCATGGCGCTGCTGGCAGCAACCGCGCAGGTGCTGCGCAACGCGCTGGCCGTGCTCGGCGTGTCGGCGCCCCGTCAGATGGTGCGCGAGACCGAGCCGGAGGTGGCTGCATGACCGACGTCCCCCGTCCCCTTGCTGCGCCGCGGCGCGGTTCCTTCGTGCTCGGCCTCGTGGTGGGCCTGCTGATCGGGCTGGTGCTCGCCCTGGGCGTGGCCCTGTACATCACGAAGGCCCCGGTGCCCTTCATCAACAAGGTGCCCGCCCGCACGGCCGAGCAGGACAGCGCCGAGGCCGCGCGCAACCGGAACTGGGATCCGAATGCGCCGCTGGCTCCCGGCAAGGGCGCGGCGCGGCCGGGCGCCGCGGGCTCCGCACCGGCCCTGGCCGGTTCCGCGCCGGGCTCGGCGGCCGCGCCCGCGGGGCCGGCCGCCTCCGCGCCGACGCGGCCGGTCGGCCCGGCGGCTGCCCTGCCCGGGGGGGCTATGGCCCCGCCGGCGGCCGGGGCTTCGGCGCCGCGGTCCACCGCGGGGGCCGCTGATCCGTTCGTCTACTACGTGCAGGCCGGAGCCTTCGCCCGCACCGAGGATGCCGAGCAGCAGCGCGCGCGGCTCGCGATGATGGGCCACTCGGCCAAGATCACCGAGCGCGAGCAGGCCGGACGGGTCGTCTATCGGGTGCGCGTGGGCCCCTACCCCACGCGCGACACGGCCGACGCGCTGCAGGTCAAGCTGCAGGAGTCGGGGTTCGAGTCGCAGATCGTGCGCGTCGAGCGGCAGCCCTGAGCCGCGGCCCGGCGCCGTTGTCCACCGAGTCCACATCCCGAGAGGTACGTCGATGAAGCGCCGCGAGTTCACCACCCACCTGGCCCTGGCCGGCGCCGGCCTGGGCGCATCGCTGGCCGGGGGCGCCGCGCGCGCCCAGGCTGCACCGGTCGAGGGGCAGCACTTCGTGCGCCTGTCCACGCCGGCGCCGGTCACGCTGCCGGCCGACAAGAAGTTCGACGTCGTCGAGTTCTTCTGGTATGGCTGCCCGCACTGCAACGCCCTGGAGCCCCTGCTCGACCGCTGGGTGCCGCGGCTGCCGGCGGACGTGTCGTTCCGCAAGGTCCACGTGGCCTTCGGCGCGATCCACCAGCTGCACCAGAGGATGTACTACACGCTCGAGGAGATGGGCGCGCTGCCGACGATGCACCGGCGCATCTTCGCCGCGATGCACCAGCAGGGCCGCCGGCTGGCCACCGAGGCCGAAATCACCGCCTTCGTCAAGGAGAGCGGCGTCGACACGGCCCGCTTCGGCGAGGTCTTCAAGTCCTTCGGCGTCAACACCAAGGGCATGCGTGCCAAGCAGTTGACGGAGGCCTACAAGATCGACGGCGTGCCCTCGCTCGGCATCCACGGCCGGTTCTACACTGCAGCCAGCCTGCCTGGCCTCGGCACCCACGAGCGCATGCTCGCCACGGCCGAAGCCCTGATCCAGCGCCTGCGCCAGGGCTGACCGGCGCCGCGTTCCGGCCCGCGCGGGACGCACCGCCGGGCCTGACGCGACGGGCGTCACGGGCTCCGGGCGCCCGCACTGAGGTGGGTCGCCGCAGCCAAGTTCGGCACGGCCGGCGACGTGGTTCGCAGATACAATGGTAAGCAATTTTCGTGCCTTACCTATGCCTGCAATTGTCCGCCCTGTCATCCCGACCCGCGGTCCGTTCGCGCTGCTGGCCGGCGTCGTGCTCGCGCTGGCCGCTGCAGGCGCGGCGGCCGAGCGCACCGACCGCAGCAAGCCGATGGTCGTCGAGGCCGACCGGCCAGGCACCGTCGACCTGCAGCGCCAGGTGGTCGTGTTCCAGGGCAACGTGGCCATCTCGCAGGGCACGATGCTGCTGCGCGCCGAGCGCGTGGAGATGCGCGAGCTGCCCGACGGGCACCGCGCCGCCAGCGCGATCGGCAGCCCCGCGCGGCCGGCAACCTGGCGCCAGAAGCGCGACGGTGTCGACGAGACGGTCGAGGGCAGCGCCGAGCGCATCGAGTTCGACGGGCGCGCCGATACGCTGCGCTTCATCGGCAACGGCAGCGTGCGCAGGCTGCGCGCCGGGGTCGTGGCCGACGAGATCACCGGCGGTGTGATCGTCTGGGACAACCTCGCCGAGACCTTCCGCGTCGAAGGCGGCGCCGCGACGGCGGCCAACCCCAGCGGCCGCGTGCGCGTGGTGCTGAGCCCGCGCGCGGAGCCAGCGGCGTCGGCGCCGGCCGCAGCTGCGCCACCCGCGCCGCCGCTGGCGCCGAGCCGGGCGCTCGGGAGCCCGCGGTGAACGCGCCGGAGCCGGCTGCTGCCGGCCCCGCCGACGTGGCCGCGCAGGTCTCGCGCCTGGAGGCCGAGCACCTGATGAAGCGCTACGGCGCGCGCACGGTGGTCAGCGACGTGCACCTGGCGGTGGCCGCCGGCGAGGTCGTCGGGCTGCTCGGGCCGAACGGCGCCGGCAAGACGACCACCTTCTACATGGTCGTGGGCCTCGTGCGCGCCGACGCCGGCAGCATCCGGATCGACGGGCAGCCGATCGAGAGGCTGCCGATCCACCGCCGCTCGCGCCTGGGCCTGAGCTACCTGCCCCAGGAGGCCTCGATCTTCCGCAAGCTGACGGTGGAGGAGAACATCCGCGCCGTGCTCGAGCTGCAGCGCGGCCCCGACGGCCGCGCGCTGCCGGCCGCCCGCGTGGCCGAGCTGCTCGAGACGCTGCTGCAGGAGCTGATGATCGACAAGCTGCGCGACTCGCCGGCCCCGGCGCTGTCGGGCGGCGAGCGCAGGCGCGTCGAGATCGCGCGCGCGCTGGCCACGCAGCCGCGCTTCATCCTGCTGGACGAGCCGTTCGCCGGCGTCGACCCGATCGCCGTGCTCGAGATCCAGCGCATCATCGGCTTCCTGCGCGCGCGCGGCATCGGCGTGCTGATCACCGACCACAACGTGCGCGAGACGCTGGGCATCTGCGACCGCGCCTACATCATCAGCGAGGGTCGCGTGCTCGCCGAGGGCACGCCCGGCGAGATCGTGGCCGATCCCGAGGTGCGCAAGGTCTACCTCGGCGAACACTTCCGGATGTAGGGCCCGACGATGGCGATGAAGCCCTCGCTGCAGGTCCGGCTGTCGCAGCACCTGGCGCTGACGCCGCAGCTGCAGCAGTCGATCCGCCTGCTGCAGCTGTCGACGCTGGAGCTGCAGCAGGAAGTGGGGCAGATGCTCGAGCAGAACCCCTTCCTCGAGGTCGAGGAGGAGGGGGCGAGCCCGTTCGAGTCGCCGCTGGACCGGCCGGCGGCGGACCGCGTCGCGGAGGGGGACGACGCGGCCGGCGGCGACGCAGCCGGCGACGGCGAGGGGCTGGCCGAGATCCGCGGCGACGAGTTCGGCGCCGCCGCCGAGCGCGAGGACTGGGCCAACGGCACCGAAGGCGACGACTTCGACGGCATCCGCGAGTTGCCCGGCGCAGGCAGCGGCGCCGAGCGCGACGAGGGCGAGCGCGACGAGGCGCCCGCCGGCGCCGGCACGCTCGCCGACCACCTGCGCGCGCAGGCGGTCGGCATGCGGCTGCAGGACGAGGACCGCGCCGCCCTGCACGTGCTGATCGAGTCGCTGGACGGCGACGGCTACCTGGCCGACCCGCTGGAGGAGATCGCCGAGCGGCTGCTCGCGCAGGGCGCGGGCGTGGCGCTCGACGATGACGAGACCGACCCCCGCGAGGCGCTGCTGGCGCGCCTGCGCATCGCGCTCGGCTGGCTGCAGAGCCTCGATCCGCCGGGCGTCGGCGCGCGCGACCTGGGCGAGTGCCTGTGCCTGCAGCTGCGGCTGCAGCCGCGCGGGCCGGTGCGGCTGCTGGCCATGCGCATCGCCACCGGCCACCTCGAGGCGCTGGCCCGGCGCGACATGCGGCGGCTCGCGCAGGCGACCGGAGCGTCCGAGGACGACCTGCGCCGGGCGCAGGCCATGATCGTTGCCTGCGAGCCGAAGCCGGGTCGGCCGTTCGCGGATGCGGAGGCGCAGGTGGTCGTGCCCGACGTCATCGTGCGCAAGAGCGGCCGCGGCCTGTCGGTCACGCTCAACCCGGACGTGATGCCGCGCCTGCGGATCAACGACCTCTTCGCGCAGGCGGTGCGCGGCCAGCGCGGGTCGGGCGGCAACCCGAACCTGGGTGCGCGGCTGCAGGAGGCGCGCTGGTTCGTCAAGAACATCCAGCAGCGCTTCGACACCATCCTTCGGGTCAGCAAGGCCATCGTCGAGCGGCAGCGGGCCTTCTTCAGCCACGGCGCGATCGCGATGAAGCCGCTCGTGCTGCGCGAGATCGCCGACGAACTCGGCCTGCACGAGAGCACGATCTCGCGCGTGACCACCGCCAAGTACATGGCCACGCCGCAGGGCACCTTCGAGCTGAAGTACTTCTTCGGCTCGAGCCTGTCCACCGACGGCGGCGGCAACGCCAGCAGCACCGCCGTGCGCGCGCTGATCCAGCAGCTCGTCGCCGCCGAGGACCCGGCCCGGCCGCTGTCGGACAGCCAGCTGTCGGACATCCTCGAGCAGCAGGGCATCCAGGTCGCGCGGCGCACGGTGGCCAAGTACCGCGAGGCGCTGCGGATCGCGCCGGCGACCCTGCGCAAGACGGCCTGACGCGCCGCCGGACCGAGCTCGTACCCGATGCCCCTGCTCTTCCTGCCCTGCGCCGGCGGCGTCGAGGCGCTGCTGGCCGACGAGGTGCGGCGCATCGCCGGCGGCGATGCCGGCGTCGAGGCCGGCCATGGCGGCGTCTTCGTCGACGGTGACGAGCCGCTGGCGATGCGCCTGAACCTGCACAGCCGTCTGGCCAACCGCGTGCTGTGGCCGCTGGCGAGCGCGCCCTACGCCGACGAGCACGACCTCTACGCGCTCGCCCGCGCGGTGCCGTGGCCGGCCTGGATCACGCCCGCGCAGACACTGAAGGTGGACGTCAGCGCCCGCAACTCGCCGCTGCGCAGCCTGAACTTCGCGGCGCTGCGGATCAAGGACGCCGTGTGCGACGCGCTGCGCGAGGCCACCGGCGCGCGCCCGAGCGTGGACACCCGCGCGCCCGACCTGCCGCTGGCGTTGTTCGTCGGCGAGCGCGAGGCGGCGCTCTACGCCGACCTGTCGGGCGTGCCGCTGTTCAAGCGCGGCTGGCGCGAGGACCGCGGCGAGGCCCCGCTGAAGGAGACGCTGGCGGCCGCGCTGCTGGCGGCGGCGGGCTGGCAGGGCCGGCCGGACGACGGGCCGCTGCTCGACCCGTGCTGCGGCGCAGGCACGATCGCCATCGAGGCGGCGCAGCTGGCCTGCGGCGTCGCGCCCGGCGGTCGCCGCCGTTTCGCCTTCGAGCGCCTGGCGCCGTTCGCGCGCCACCTGCCGGCCTGGCGCGCGATGCAGCAGGCCGCGACGGCCTCCGTGCACGCGCCGGCCGCGCCGGTGTACGCCGGCGACGTCAGCTTCCGCATGACCGACTTCGCGGCGCGCAATGCCGAGCGGGCCGGGGTTGCCCGCGCGATCGAGTTCCGCACCGCCGACGCGCTCCAGCGCCCGGCCCCGGCCGCCCATGGCACGATCGTGATGAACCCGCCCTACGGCGAGCGCCTCGGGCCCAAGGGCAGCGCGCCGGCCGGTGCACCGGCGGCCGCGCGCGAGGGTTTCGAGGGCGGCGCCGACCCGGCCGCGTTCTTCGCCGCGCTGGCCACGCACTGGAAGCGCCACTACGGCGGCTGGACCGCCTGGGTGCTGAGCCCGGAGATGAGGCTGCCCGGCCTGATGCGCCTGAAGGAGAGCCGGCGCGTGCCGCTGTGGAACGGGCCGATCGAGTGCCGCCTGTTCCGCTTCGACATCACCGCGCTGGCTACGGGCGCAGCAGCGGCAGTGCGGTGATGCGGCGGTCGATCTCGGCCAGCAGCCGGTTGTACGGCGGCGCGCCGACGCCGCCGTAGCGGCGGAGGAACTCCGCCTCCGGCAGGAACTCGGGCAGGTCGTGCCACGGCGGCATCAGCGCCGCGTCTTCGATGCCCGCGGGCTGCGTTGCCGCCAGCCGGGCCTGCAGCTCGCGCGGGCGGGCCAGCGCCAGTTCGCCCAGGCGGGTGCCGGCGCGGTCGGCCGCGATGTCGTTGAAGCTGAAGCCGCTGCCGCCGCGGGAGTCGGCCACCTCCTTGTAGATGCCGACGGCGCGCGACAGCGGTGACGTGGTGTCCGCCGCCAGCACCGCGGAGATCAGGAAGTGCAGCGCGAAGTCGTCGCGGCCCGACAGCGTGACCCGCTGCGCCGGCAGCGGCGGCCAGTCGCGCGCCGCCGGCACCAGCGGCGCCAGCGAACGCCCGGTGGCGTGCAGGGTCACGGTCAGCAGCAGCGCCCGGTTCTCGGCGGCCGCCTCGGCGGCGGACGCGCCGGCGCTGCGCCGGGCGGCCAGCGCGAACAGCGGCGGCAGCAGCCGGCCGAGCGCGACCGGGCGCGGCGCCGCCGCCTCGGGCAGCGCCGCGAGGGCCCGGTGGTAGGCCTCGAGGCGGCGCTGCTCGTCGGCCGTGACCAGCGCCGCCAGCACGCGCCCGGGTGCCTGGCCGTCCCAGGCGTAGACCACGCTCAGGCGGTCGGGGAAGAAGGACACGCGCTGCACCATCGCCAGCACGGCGAGCACCTCGGCGCCTCGCTCGTGGCGCCGCGCCAGTGCCGCAGCGGCCGGCTGCAGCCACGCCGCCGGCAGCGGCAGTCGCCCGACCCGCAGCGTGCGTGCCACCGGTCGCCCCGCCTCGTCGGCAAGCTCGAGCTGCAGGTTCAGCCAGCGGCCGGCCGGCAGCTCGACGCTCGCCTGCACCGTGGCAAGCCCGCGCTCGATCCGGACGTCCATCGCGCTGCCGAGCCAGCGGTGCGCCACGTGGTTGAGGACCAGGTCCAGGTCACGCTCGCCGAGCGCCAGCAGCCGCAGCCCGGGCTCGGCGCGGCGGCGCGGATCCTGGGCCTGCAGCTGCGCGAGCGCGCGGGCGACGTCGGCGTGCGACAGGTCGTCGCGCGGCAGCACGCGTGGCGAGCCCTCCAGGGCGAGCAGCAGCGCCGCCGGCACAGCCAGCGCCAGGGCGAGCACCAGCACGGCGGCACCGACGGCCAGTGCGCGCAGCAGCCGGCGCCCCTGGCGGGCGCTCGCGGCAGCGGTGACGGGGGCGGACATCCATGCAGTCTGCCACCGTCGGCGCGGCGATAATGCAGGGTCGTCACGACGGAGCCCGCTCCTTGGACCCCAGTCACCCTCGGTGACGCTTCCCGCGCGATGCGTGGCGCCGCCAGCCGGGCGCGCCGCAGGCCGCGGAGGGAAGCGTGACCGCCCCTTCCCAACCCGCAGGCCCACGAGCCATGCTCAACGTGTTCACGCTGGCCAACGGCCGGCTGTTCCAGGAAGAGATCGAGAGCGCCGCCGCGCTGGCCGACCTGCGCCCGGTGTGGGTCGACCTCGAGTCGCCCAGTGCCGAGGAGAAGGGCTGGCTCCGTGGCCGCTTCGGCCTGGCCATCCCCGACGACGCGGTCGACGACGACCTCGAGGAGTCGGCCCGCTTCTACGAGGAGGACAACGGCGAGCTGCACATCCGCTCCGACTTCCTCATCGACGACGACGAGGGGCCGCGCAACGTGCGCGTGGCCTTCATCCTCAAGGACGGCGTGCTGTTCTCGATCCACGACGAGGACCTGCCGGTGTTCCGGCTGCTGCGCCTGCGCGCGCGCCGCATCCCGGCGCTGATCGAGGACGCGAAGGACGTGCTGCTGAAGCTGTACGACGCCGACGCCGAGTACAGCGCCGATGCGCTGGAAGGCATCTACGACAAGCTGGAGAAGGTGTCGGCGCGCGTGCTGAAGGAGGACGTCAACGACCAGACCGCCGGCGAGGCGCTGGCCGCCATCGCGAAGGAGGAGGACCTGAACGGCCGCATCCGCCGCAACGTGATGGACACGCGGCGCGCGCTCAGCTTCATGATGCGCAGCCGCATGCTGGGGGCCGAGCAGTTCGAGGAGGCGCGCCAGATCCTGCGCGACATCGACTCGCTGGACAGCCACACGGCGTTCCTGTTCGACAAGATCAACTTCCTGCTCGACGCGACGGTGGGCTTCATCAACATCAACCAGAACAAGATCATCAAGATCTTCTCGGTGGCCAGCGTCGCG
>Ga0068877_10000850_pt1 | contig 26034 bp, 23 predicted proteins | sample NOAtaG_FD_66437 | JGI IMG/M metagenome (GOLD analysis project Ga0068877, IMG submission 66437) | Freshwater lake microbial communities from Lake Erie, under a cyanobacterial bloom - NOAA_Erie_Diel6S_1000h metaG | ecosystem: Environmental > Aquatic > Freshwater > Lake | place: USA: Ohio, Lake... | reverse complement strand
GGTCTTGTTGCCGAACACCACAATACCGAGTCCGTACTGGGGCATGATCCGCCAATAGGATCCAAAGCCGGGAAGTCCGCCGCCATGGGAGACATACAACCTGTTATCGCAGTCGCGTGTGATGCCTAATCCGTAGCCGTAACTGGTTACAAGCGGGCAGGAACGGCCGTTGGGGAAGACATAGCTCTTGTTGAGATTGTCGTAGTTTGATGCCTGGTGCATTTCCCGCACCGAACTTCTTTTTAACGGGCCTTGTTCGGGATCGTTTCTTGGCGGCCAGGCAGCAAGATGCAGGTTCATGTATTTGGAAAAGTCTTCAATAGTGGTGATCAGCCCGCCCATTGAACCCCATGAGCCGTCGGACTCCGGTTCCTCTTCCTGCCAGTTGTTATTGATCCATCGGTAACCATGGGCCAGGTCTTTTGCCGGTACTTTGGTGTAGTCCCAATAAGTATGGTTCATCCCAAGGGGCTTGAAGATATTCTCCATCATAAATTGCTGATAAGGTTGCCCCGATACATTTTTGATGATGGTGCCCAAAAGTGCAAATCCGAGATTGCTGTATTCGTAGCTGATGCCGGGGATGTTTGAAAACGATGGCCCTTCTTTTATCAGCTTTAATAATTGTTCGTCCGAGTTACCCAGTTGACGATCTCCAAAGGGGTTGTCTTCCGGGAATCCCGCCCTATGGATCATCAGGTCCCGGATGGTGATGGCGGGTGCGTCTGCCGTCAGGTATTTTAAATCCGCCATCTCTGGAATATACTTTGACGCTGGTTCGTCGAGGCTCAGTTTCCCCTGGTCACGCAGGATCAGGATGGCCATGCAGGTGAAGCTTTTCGTCATCGAAGCAATGCGGAATGCAGAGCTTGGCGACACCGGCGTTTTCCGGGCAATATCTGTATAGCCTTTATAGTAGGTATGTATGAGTTTGCCATCAGCTACGATGCCATAGGTAAAACCAGGGACATGCAAGCTGTCTGCAAAATGTTGTATCATACTGTCCGCAATGGGCATCAGCTTTTGCAGCTGGCTGATCTTTTCCTGGCCCAGCAATTCCGGGATAACAAGGGTTGCCGAAGACCCGGCGTTTTTTGTTATACTCTCCGGCACAGCGGATCCCTGATTGCATGCGGATGCCATGGTCAGCAACAGCATACATGCTGTCATGAATTTTAAAACCATACTATTTCTTGAGGCTTCTTAGAAAGCTGAGACTTTGGGGAACCTGTTCCAGGGACCGGGAGGATTCGTCTTCTATGAAAGCGTATTTGACGCCATATTTCCTGGCTACTTTCATTACTGCGGCAATGCCTACGTCTCCCTGGCCCAACACCACGTTTGTCTCCACATCGGCCTTGCCATTTTGGTTACCCGGAGTCCCGGGTTTCCTGTCTTTCAGGTGCATGAGTTCAAAGCGTCCGGCATATTTCTTCAGTAGTTCAACTGGATCCTGACCCGGATGTTTTACCCAAAACACATCCATTTCAAAAGCCAGGTATTGCGGATTTGATTTTGTAACGATGTAATCAAACAGGGTTCCTGACTCATAGGGCCTGAATTCGTAACCATGCGGATGGTAGCAGAGCGTTATCCCTTTCTCGCGGAGCTTCTTTCCGGCTTCATTGAATACTTCCACTGCTTTGCGCGCATGGTCGATGGTAAACTCGTTGTTCTCATGGGGGATCCAATGGCAGACCACATACTTAGCGCCCAGGATTTTTGCGTCGCCCATAATGGTATACAGATCCGTCTGGAGTTTTTCATAGGTGGCTGCAATGGTCACCATTTTCATCTTCTTCCTGTCGAGCAACTGCTTGAATTCCGCAATGGACAATCCATAATAGCTGAATTCGCCTTCGAGGTTGGTAAGTCCCATGTCCTTGATCTTCTGCAGCGTACCGGGAAGATCCGTTTTCAACTGGTTCCGGAAACTATAGATCTGAACCCCCAACTCCTGTGCAGGTGTTTGTGCGGCCGCCAGGATCAGGAGAAAGAACAGCATCGATTTTTTCATAACGCAAAGGCTTGTTGATGAATATAAATCTTTATTGACTGAGAAAAAAATGCGTGCTTATTCTCCCGGGTGGTAGGTGTTCCTGGCAAACTTCAGCACATCTTCCTTGTAAAAATGAACATCCCTGAACTGGCCCTCTGCGTACATGCTTGCCTGGTCGAAGAAATGCGGCGATGATGGATCGCCCGATTGCCCACCTGCCAGGATAGCCCTTGCCCTGATTTTCTTACCAAATTCCACTGCACATACAAAACTGTTCCCACCCGTACCGTAACGCTTAGCCGTTCCATTAAAGTACTGGCTGTTGTATGATGGAAGTTGTCCCCAGGTAGATGAGGCCCTGCCCACGGGTAAACTGGCCGCCGAATCAGCATGTGTGGGTGCGATGGAACTTACGATACGTTGAATGCGGTTCACATCGCCCCATGCAACCTCCCATTTCCCAAAATGCCCTTTCAGTTTATCGACTACTTCCTGTAAGGCAGTAACCAGTTTAACTGCGGGGACATTGCGGAGCAGGGTTCCGTATTTAGTGGTATAATCTGAGAATAACTCAGGGTCCTCCGAGCGCAAAATCACATTCATTTTTTCTGCCCAGTGAATAGCCAGGGTGGTTGCTACTGAAGATGTGCCGCTGTTTCGGTCCCAGTTTTTCAATACGGTCATGGGGTCGGCAAGCTTGCGAAAAAGAGCAGTGTCTGTTTCCCGGATGCGTTCATATGCCGAAAACAGTGCAGGCAGTGATGTGTCGAAGGCGGCAAGATGGGGATCATAACCCACCGCGATCAGGTCATCCAGGCTGAACATGTTTTTATTGCTCAGGAGTTTTACAGCCTGAAGGCCCCGGAAATTTTCGCCATCTGGCGCCATATAGGCCGGATAGTTTTTTCTCAATGGACTGGCAGGGCCGGAGACGGAGTAAGGAGTATTGTTGGTGTTTTGGATCCAGCCGTTGGCTGGATTGATGATATGCACGATCTCGTTGGGGGTGTGCATTCCGGTCCATTCTGTTTTAGAACTGCTTCCGTCAACCGGATCGTTCCAGTTGAAAGTTGAATCTCTTTTAGGCATATAGTTTCCGTGCCAATAGGCGATGTTTCCCGCTGCATCGGCATAGACGGTGTTATTAGATGGATTTGCAGCGATCGCAAAATTCTTCCTGAACGATTCAAAACTATTTGCCTTTGTTCTTTCCCATGACTGTACCAGTCCTCTTATGGATCGGTTGCTTGTTTTCAGGCTGAGCCACTTGCCATTGTACATAGCCAGAACCGGGCCATGGTGGGTGGCGTAGGTGGTGAATGATCTTGTTTTCAAGGCATTCCCTTCCTTGTAGCTGATGCTGATTTTTTTCTCGGTAACGGGTTTGAGGGAGTCATTGTAACGGTAATAATGTTTTCCGTCTTCTCCTTTTGTGATGGTCTCGGCATACAGGTCCGCTACGTCAGCATTGCTGGAGGTATGCATGAATCCGCAGAACTCATTGAATCCCTGGTAAATAAAAAATTGACCCCAGGTGACTGCGCCGTAAACGTGGAGGCCCTCTTCACTTTGCAAGTGAACTTCCGGACGGAAGTAAAAAGTCACATGCGGATTGATATAGAACAGGGCGTTTCCGGTACTGCTTTTGGAAGGCGAGATCGCGAAGCCGTTGGAGCCGATCAGCTTGTCTTCATGGACCAATTTCTGTGTGGGAAGTTTAGCCAGACTTTTAGATTCGTAAAATGATTTGACATCATTGGCTTCGAGGCCGCCGGTTTGAAGGGCCGAGATACTTCCGTCTGTGTACATGAGCGGGAACCAGGGCTCGAAGCGGGTGAGTACGTCGGGTTTGACTTCCGGGTGTTTATACAGGTAGTAATTGATGCCATCTGCATGCGCGTTCAGGAGTTTTTTCAGCCATTCGGGGGCGGTTTGGTAATCTTTTTTCGCATCTGCGGAATCAACGGTTAACCTGAGCAGCAGGTCTTCGTACAAATCAGATACCCCACGGGCCTCCGCTGTTCTGCCCAACATGGTCAGGTAATTGTATTCCACCCTTTTGAAATCATCTTCGCATTGTGCGTACATGAGTCCAAATACGCAGTCCGCGTCAGTTTTGCCATAGATATGGGGGATGCCATATTCGTCCCTGATGATGGTAACCTGCTTTGCCTGTTGTTTCCATTTTTCTTCCTGAGGATTTGCCTGGCAGGATACGATGAGTTGGCAGACGATCACGATCGATAGGACATGTAAAATGCGCATGGGAATAAATTTATCTGTTATGTTCAGGCCCGAAAGAATATTTTCTTTTTGTAGAGAAAATAGCAGAAATACCATTCGAGCGCAAAAATACAAAGCGATGTAGTGATCATCATGAATCCATGGGGCAGGGAAGCCATTTCCATCAGGCCGTTAGTGATATGTCCAACATATTCGTTGAACCAGCGGCTGCCTACGATCTCAAAGAAGATATAAATGAACAACGAGTTCATGCCCACGATGGTGAAGAATTTGAGATGCCGGGTGTGTTTACGGACATCGATCCACCAATAGACCAGCGCGAGTCCAAGCAGGCACCAACCCAGCGATGCCAGCGTGAATGAGCTTGTTGATATCCTTTTGATGATGGGGGTGATGCCTGCGAGATCGAGCCCATAACCTGCTGCCAAAGAGATCAGGCCTGCTATGATGATCCACTTCACGGGTTGTTTATTGAGCAGGATCCTGCCAGCTACGGCGCCGGCGATGGTGTGCACAGAAGTGGGAATGCAATTGATCGCCACCCATCCGCCAGAGCTGATCTGGTTCATAAGTAACAGGTCCACATAGTTCCCAAAATTCTGCTGGTCAGTGAACGGTTTGTCGAACCCCGGCACGCCTGTGAAGCGATAAAGCGCTTCAGTTAACAGGAGGATGAATACACAGAAGAGGACCTGGTTCCTGTTGCTCCATTGAAACACCAGGAATGCCACCAGGGTGGTGAATGAAAGCTGGGTGAGTACGTTCCATAGTTTGAACGACAGGCTTCCGTCTTTAGCAACGGCATAGTTCAACACACCCCAGAAGAAAAGCCAACCCGAGCGTTTCAGTACTTTGATGAAAGCATCTTTCCAGGGAACACCATGCTTGAACTGCTTGTCGAGCGAAAAAGCCATGGCCGTGCCTGCGATGAACATGAAGCCTGGTTGGATCAGGTCCCAGAACCTGAGACCGTTCCAGGGGTGGTGGAATAGTTGCTGTACGACGGGATTGATGGCTGAGCCCCTGGTGAGCTCGTCGATATGTTCATATAGACCTGATGCTTCCAGTGCAAGCATGACCATGATGAATCCTCTAAGGAAATCGAGTGACAATAACCTGATCGGCGGGTTGGGTTGAAGGGTTGCTGCTGGCATATGATGGCTATTCCGGGTCAATTTGCAGGATATGTAAGATCCGGTGTATAATGGGAGCAAAGAAAACCGCGGTGATGGACAGGAATGCCACACCGCTGTAGAGTGCGTAAAAAGATGAAAATAATTTAGCTGTATCCGATGGCATTTCTGCAACGGGACCCATCCCGGTGAGGATCATGCAGGCCATATGAAAACTGTCGATCCAGTTCAGGGTAGCGAGGTGGTGATACCCTATGGTCCCGATGCCGACAGAGAATGCGACCAGCCCGAATGCAAATATGGCATAGCGTGCCAGCCTCGAAATAAATGTTGATACCGGTGCGATTTTCTGCTTCCTGTGTTCCATGAGTATGTTCTGATTAATTCAGCAGGGGATCCCTGTTCGCGGGTTTCTCATTCGCTTCGAAGACCCGTAGAACATTGCCGCCCAGAATTTTCCGGATATCGGTTTTCGAATACCCTCTTTTACGCAATGCTTTTGAGATCTTCGGAAAATCCTCCACGCCCTTTAATTCTTTGGGGGCCGATGTGATGCCGTCGAAATCCGAGCCCAATCCCACGTGGTCGATACCGATGCGTTTGACAATATAGTCAATATGATCGATCAGCAGGCTGAGCGGCGGCTCTTCGAATTCACCCGGGTATTTGTCGAAAAGCTCATTGAGAATATACACGGTGGTGAGGCCGGTCTTTTTCAGCGAATCGATCTCGTTCTTGTGGTTGGCCATGAATTTGCGGTTCCGGCTGCCAAGGGCGCTGTCGAGGAACCCTGAATAGAAATTGATGCAGACCACGCCGTTGTTTTGCTTGAGTGCGGAGAGCTGGTAGTCTTTCAGATTCCTGAATACGGGCGCCAGGCTGTAGGCGCAGCTGTGCGAAGCGATCACGGGCTTGGTGGATACGGCGATCGCGTCAAGGAAGGTTTGTTCCCCCACATGGGAGAGATCCACCATCATACCCAGTTCGTTCATTTTTTTGACCACTTCGATGCCCAATTCACTAAGACCGCGCTTTTCCTGGGCTATTTTATTGCCAGACTCATCTGCAGCCGAACTGGCCCAGGGGTTGCTGTTGTTCCAGGTAAGCGTCATATATCGGACACCGCGATCGTAGAGGGCCTGCAGTTTGGAGAGGTCACCTTCGATCATATGTCCACCTTCCATACCCATCATCACCCCAAGTTTTTTTTCCTTCAAGGCCTGTCGCAGGTCCGCCGATGTTTTCACCAGCATCATTTTTTGGGGGTTCCTGGCCGTAACGGCTTGCAGGCTGTCGATTTCCTGGTTGGCATGGGCATAGCCTTTGGTGCCATCGCCGAAGATGGAGAAGATCTGGATATCGACACCGCCTTTTTTCATCCTGGCCAGGTCCGAATGCGTTTTGCCTTTCAGGTTCTGGTCGAATATGAATCCGTTCTCAATGGTTTTGCTGATGAAATCATTGTGCGTGTCGATCACCATCGCTTTCCGGTGGTAACTCTGGCCATAACAGCAATGAATAACCGAAATGGTGAGGATGGCGGTGAACAGGAATATTCTTGTATGCAAGGTTTTTGTCTTGGTTGTATCAATCGGCCAGGGCCTGATAGGTGAGGGTTTTGAATTTACCGCCGCCATCGAAGCTGGTTGGCCAGATGTTGCGGAAGAACAGGGCTACCAGTCCTTCCTTCGGATCCACCCAGTAGGTGGTGGCGAACATGCCGCCCCACTCGAAGGAGCCTTCGCTGAGGGGAGTGCCTGCACTTTCTTCACGCGACGTCAATCCGAATCCGAGGCCGAACTGGTCGCCATTCCAGACCGCGGGGCCGATATTGTTCGATGTCATCATCCGTACCGTCGCGCGGGAAAGAATTTGTTTGCCATTGTATGTTCCGCCATTCAGGAGCATCTGCAGAAAGATCGCGTAGTCGTAAATGGTTGCTGAAAGTCCGGCTCCGCCCGAGAAGAACTGGCCATCCATATTGGGGTAATCGCGGTATGATTTTCCCACGATGGTGACGGTTTCGGGCATCATTTTGAGGCCTGTGGAGTCCGTGGTGTAGAGGCTGACCAGTCGTGCTTTTTTATCGGCAGGCAAATAGAAATAAGTATCCTTCATGCCCAGGGGTTCGAAGAGCCTGCTGCGCAGGAATTGATCGAAGCGCATGCCCGAGGCCACTTCAACCACGCGACCGAGTACATCATTGTTCAGGCCATAGGTCCATTTTTCCCCGGGCTGGTGGAGGAGTGGGAGGGCCCCCAGTTTTTTCATAACCTCATCCAGTTTGTAGTAAGGCGTGGCGATGCCGCCATTGATGCCATTCTTGTGGTACATGGCATTGGATTCTTTGGAACCGATCTGTGCGTAGCCGATGCCCGAAGTGTGGGTAAGCAGGTCTTTGATGGTCACTTCCCGTTTAGCGGGTATCGTGGTCCAGGAGGTGTCGGCCATATTGAATTTGTCGAGCACTTTGGGGTTCTTGAATTCGGGAATGAATTTGGAAACGGGATCGTTGAGCGAGATACTGCCTTCTTCATACAGCATCATCACGGCCACGCTGGTGATCGCCTTGGTCTGTGACGCAATGCGGAAGATATGGTCGGTCCGCATCGGGGTTTTCTTGTCGATGTTATCGTAGCCGAAAGCTTTCTGGTAGACGATCTTGCCATTGCGGGAGATGAAGCCCACGCAGCCATTCATTTGCCTGGCATCGACCCAGCTTTGCAGGTTCTGGTCGATCCGTTTCAGCCTTTCTTCGGAAAATCCACCTGCAGCGGCCGGTGCTTTTGTCAATACTGTTTTGGAAGTTTGCGCCCCCGCCTGAAGAAGGCATGTAAGGGCCAATATGGCAAGCAATGCTTTCATGTAAGTTTTTTTTAAATGTAATGAAAACATTATTCTTTGAAGATCCAGGGCATTTCGCCCCGGGTGTAAGCTCTTGAGGCTTCGAGGATCCAGGTGTGGAACTCCAGGTCGGAGGTCATGGCCGTAAATTCATAATCGGGTCGCCAGATCTTCATGAACCGTTCCAGGTTGCTGCCCTGGAAGCCGGTGATCTGTTTAACGAGGTCCTTATTGAAGCGATAGTCGATGAATTTATCGGCTTCTTCCTGGAGGAGACGGTTTTGCAGGTTCTTCAGGTTGCGGTTGCGGCGAAAACGGAACAGGTTGATGATCTCGTTGGGGTCCAGGCCGGCGCCGCCATAGGTGGAGTTGCCGCCTGAATTGAGCCGGAAGCCGCCGGGGAACCCGTCGAAGATCTTAGCGTATTTCTGGCGGTTTTCCATGGAATCCTGCTGGTATGATTTGCCGATCAGGATCACTTCCCTCAGGGTTTTATAGCCATCGTAAAGGGTGACCTGCAGGGAGATGTCGAATGCGCGGGTGTTCTTGATCGAATTCACGGGGTACCACATGGTGGCCTTGTTGCGGTAGGTGAAATTGACTGAATCGTTTGATGTCACCAGGAGGTGGTAGACGCCCGAGGAGTCGGTATAGGTGACCGCGCCCGAGGTGCTGGTCACTTTTACTGACGGGAGGATGAACCTCCGGGAGGAATCGAGTACGGTTCCGCTGAGCATGAATTCCTGGCCCGCGGAGGACAGGAAAAAGAGTGCGAGGACCAGTGTCAGTATGCCTTTCATTGGACCGGTTGGGTTAAGAGCAGCGACTGGATGACGCGGGGAAAATGCTCGTGTTCGAGTTTCAGCACTTTACGCGCCAGGGTTTCGGCGGTATCATCCGGTGCCACCGGTACACGGGTCTGGAAGATATATTCACCGTGATCGTACAGTTCGTCTACATAATGGATGGTGATACCGCTTTCCGGCTCTTTGGCATTGATCACGGCTTCGTGCACAAAATGTCCGTACATGCCTTTGCCGCCATAGTTGGGCAGCAGGGCAGGGTGGATATTGATGATCTTTTGCGGGAAAGCCTTTACCAGCGCGGGTGGGAGTTTCCAAAGGAACCCTGCGAGCACGATCAGGCTGGGCTGGTAAGCGCTCAGGACATCTACATAGGCGTCGCCCTGGAAAAACCTTTCTTTTTCGATCAACAGGGTGGGGATGCCTTCACGCTCAGCGATGCCGAGGACCCCTGCCCCGGCCTTATTGGACACGATGAGACTGATCCTGACGGCAGGGTCGTTCCTGAAAAAATCTATGATCTTCTGGGCATTGGAGCCTGTGCCTGAAGCAAATATGATGATCGATCCTGGGTTCATGGGGCGTCAAAAGTCAATAGTAAAACGTCAAAAACGAAATAAATCGTGTTAAACTTGGGCTGCCTCGGTTGATTGGGACTCCGCTTTCTTCCCCTTTCCCAGCATCCACTTGACAATTTTCTTCTCGTAATTCCAGAAAAAAGTGAACTGCCCGAAGAAAAAGGATACGATCAGGATGATGATCTGGTATCCGAAGATCAGGACAGACAGCCTGAGCAGTGTTTTCCAGACCCAGAAAGTCTCCTCAGTGAACCCTACCCAGGAGGTGATGGACCTTGAAATATAGGCAGTAGTTGTTCCGGTAACAGCAAATGTGCAGAGTATGAGGAACAACTGGGTTCCGTTTACTTTCCATTTGGCTTTAAGTTTTTCGAACATGTGGCAAAGAGATGAAAATTTGTCTATACAACCGCAAAACATACGCTAATGTTCATTCAACAGTTTTGATTACATCATAATGACGATATGCCGGGGAGAAGTTCTACAACCGTCTGAAAGCCTCGTCACAACTGAGTTAAAAAAAAGTAATAGTTGTTGATATTTTCTTGATGTCCTGCCTTATTTTTGCAGCCAAAGTGGGATTTTATCCACTTTACATCAACCAATTGTGATTATGAGTCATCATCGATCCATTGTTACATCTCTCTATTCCGGATTTGTTCTTTTCTTTTTGATCGCGTTTTCTGTTAACACACAAGCCCAGGATGGTAAGGCCATTTTCCAGGCGAAGTGTGCGGCATGTCATGCGATCGACAAGAATTTGACGGGTCCTGCCCTGAAAGGTTTAGAAGAACGCTGGCCTGAGAAGGCAGACCTGTATAGCTGGGTAAGGAACAGTGCGGCCCTGATCAAGGCCGGGCATCCACGCGCTGTTGCTGTGTACGCTGAGTATAATAAGATCCAGATGCCGGCATTCCCGGAACTGAAGGATGCTGATATAGATGCCATTCTGGCCTATATCAATACTGCTGCTGCAGCCAAGGCGGCGCCTGCGGGCGGACCTGCCACCGATGGAGCAACTCCAGCCAGTGTGAGTGCCGGGAACGACAACTCCCTTGTGTTTGGCATCCTGACGCTGATCCTGGCGGTCATCGCCCTGATCCTCCTCCAGGTCAATAGTAATCTGAAGAAACTGTCCGACGAGCGGGAAGGCCACGGTGTAGAAGAAGCCGTTCCTTTCTATCGTAATAAGGCCTATATCGCCCTGGCCGCCATCGTATTATTTATGGTGGGTGGTTACTACGTGTTTCAGGGCGCAAGAGATCTGGGCCGCAGCCAAAACTACCAACCTGTACAGCCGATCTATTATTCACATACGGTGCATGCCGGGGTGAACCAGATCAGCTGTTTGTATTGCCATAACGGCGCCATGCAGGGCAAGCATGCCAACATTCCTTCCGTGAATGTTTGTATGAACTGCCACATGGGTATCAATGAGTATGTAAAAGGGCCGAAGCTTTACCGGGAAGACGGGTCTGAAGTGGATGGAACTGCTGAGATTGAGAAGCTTTACGCCTATGCCGGCTGGGATCCTGTCAAAAAACAGTATTCCGGAGAGGGCAAGCCCATCGAATGGGTCCGCATCCACAACCTTCCTGACCACGTATATTTCAACCATGCGCAACACGTGACCGTGGGCAAGCAAGACTGCCAGACCTGTCATGGTGAGATCCAGAAAATGGGCGAGGTGAAGCAATTCGCCGACCTCAGCATGGGCTGGTGCATCAACTGTCACCGGGAATCTAAGGTCCAGTTCACTGACAATAAGTTCTATAGCATTTACGAGAAATTCCACGAGGATCTCAAGAATAAGAAGATTGACAGTGTAACGGTTGAAAAGATCGGCGGTACTGAATGTATGAAGTGCCACTATTAAAAGGCATTATCCTGCGTTAACCACCTGAAACTAACTTCAATTTACAACAGCAATATGGAGCAAAAAAAGTACTGGCAATCCTTAGGCGAACTGAAAAACAGTAACGCTTATGAGCAAAGTATACAAAATGAATTCGCTGAGGACCTGCCTGTAGAAGGAGACGATAAGCTGATGGGTTCTACAACCCCAAGGCGGGATTTCTTGAAATACCTTGGTTTCAGCACTGCTGCTGCCATGGCTGCCGCCAGTTGTGACATTCCTGTAAAGAAAGCAATCCCCTATCTGAATAAGCCTGACACCCTGGTGCCGGGCATTCCTGATTATTTCTCCAGCACCTATGTGCAGGATGATCAGGTGGTGCCGGTAGTGGTAAAGGTTCGTGACGGAAGGCCGATCAAGATCGAGGGGAATGAACTGTCTTCACTGACCAAAGGAGGTACTTCTCCCAGGGTACAGGCATCTGTACTCGGGATATACGATACGGCCCGTTTGCGTTACCCTATGCAGTATGATGGAAAGGCCTTCAAGGAAGTAACTACTTTTGAGGCGTTTGACAAGATGGTAGGGGAATCCTTCGCTGCACTTGGTGGAGCGCCTGTGGTTCTGCTTACCTCTTCTATTTCATCGCCTTCTACCCGCCAGGTGATCTCGGAATTCCTGGCCAAATACCCTGGAAGCAGGCACGTACAATACGATGCCATGTCTTACAGCGGTATGCTTCTTGCCAATGAAGCCAGTTATGGTAAAAGGGCGATCCCTTCCTATCATTTTGAAAATGCGAAAGTTATTGTCAGCATTGACGCTGATTTCCTGGGTACCTGGATCAGTCCTGTTGAGTTTGCGCGTCAGTACAGCGCAGGCCGCAAGATCGACCCGGCTAATCCCCAGATGAGTAAGCATATCCAGTTTGAAAGTAGGCTTTCCCTGACGGGAGCGAATGCAGATGACAGGTATGTTCACCGTCCTTCTGAGACTGCTGCGGTGGTGCTGAACCTGTTGTCCCGTCTCGGCGGCGCAGTAACTGCACCCGCTATTGCTGATGCCAGGCTGAAGAAAGGCCTGGATACAACAGCGAACATGCTGAAGCAAGCCGGTGGGAATGCGCTGGTGGTCTGCGGAAGCAACGACGTGAATGTTCAGATCCTGGTTAATGCCATCAATGAGGCCATCGGCGCCAATGGCAAAACCATCAACTGGGGTTCAACAGTGAACTCGGTTCAGGGTGTTGATAAGGATATGGTCCAGCTGGTGCAGGATATGAATGCCGGCAGCATCGGAGCCCTCCTTGTACACGGCGTAAATCCGGCATATGACTACTTCGACGCGAAGAAGTTTGCAGACGGACTGAAGAAGGTGAAGTTCTCCGTATCCTTCGGAGAGCGTGAAGATGAGACCACCCAACTCTGCAAATACGTGATCCCCGACCATAATTTCCTGGAAAGCTGGGGTGATGCGGAAGCGAAAACCGGGTATGTCAGTTTTATCCAGCCTACCATTGCACCATTATTCAAAACCCGCCCATTCCAGACATCATTGTTGAAGTGGAGCGGTAACAATACTGAGTACGGCGATTATATGCGCAAGTACTGGCTGACCAAACTGGGAAGCCAGGAGGCGTTCGATAAAGCATTGCAGGATGGGGTTTTGGAAACACCGGCAGCCGTTGCTGCGGGTTCTTTCAACGCCGGAGCCGTTGCCGGCGCCGCTACTGCCGCCTCATCTGCTAAAAAAGGAGGAAAGGCTGAACTTGTTATCTACCAGAAGAATACGATAGGTAGTGGTAAAGAAGCCAACAACCCCTGGTTGCAGGAGTTGCCTGACCCGATCACCAAGGCTACATGGGACAACTATGCAGTGATCTCCTATGCCATGGCGAAGGAGTTGGGCATTGTGCTGGACGACGTATACGAGGTGGAAGTCACTAAGCCGGTGATCACCCTGAAAGTAGGTGGCAAGGAAATGAAACTCCCTGTGTTGGCTATCCCCGGCATGCATCCTAACGTGATCGCCGTTGCGGTGGGTTACGGAAGGCATGAAAAGGCCGGTCGTGCTGCGGCCAATGTGGGCCAAAATACTTACCCGCTGGTCAGCTTCAACGGAACCACATTCGATTATGCGGTTGGCGATGTCAGCTATGAGAAAACAGAAACGGTTTATAAAGTAGCCTATACCCAAACCCACAACCAGTACGAAGGCAGAACGGATGTGGTGAGGGAATACAATATTGGTGATTTCCGCAAGAATCCCGAAGTGGTTGCAGACGTGAAGAAGCATCTTGCTGAAGACTATGCAAAAGAAAGTGGCGATTACAGGGTTGAAGGTACTTTGTACCCAGACTTCCCCTATCCCGGACCTAAATGGGGTATGAGCATCGACCTGAACAGCTGTATCGGCTGCGGCGCTTGCTCAGTGGCCTGTACGGTAGAGAATAACGTAGCTGTTGTTGGTAAATCAGAGGTGCTGAGGATGCATGAAATGCATTGGCTGCGTATTGATCGTTATTTCGCAACGTATCGCGATGATTCAGGCAACGATGACCTCGATAACCTGAACGTGGTGTTTATGCCTATGCTTTGCCAGCACTGCGATAATGCTCCTTGCGAGAACGTTTGTCCGGTTAATGCCACCAATCACAGCAGTGAAGGCATCAACCAGATGGCCTACAACCGTTGTATCGGTACAAGATATTGCGCTAACAACTGTCCTTATAAAGTCCGTCGTTTCAACTGGGCCGATTATATGGGTGCCGACAGCTTCGCAGATAACCAGCGCCAGGTGCTGGACGATTCCGTGATGATGATGAACGACGACCTCACCAGGATGGTATTGAATCCTGATGTGACCGTAAGGTCAAGGGGTGTGATCGAGAAGTGCTCATTCTGCGTACAGCGTCTGCAAGCGGGTAAACTGGAAGCCAAAAAGGCGAACAGGCCCATCGAAACCGGCAACGAAGGCAAGTGGGATGTGAAAACCGCCTGTCAGCAGGCTTGTCCTACCAGCGCTATCGTGTTCGGTAACGTGAACGATAAGAAGAGTGCGATCTCTGAGGTAAGGAATGGCAAAACAAGGAACCTTGTTTACCATGCGCTGGATCAGTTGCACGCACTTCCAAGTGTGAGCTATCTCGCCAAGATCAGGAATACCGACCGTCATGTAGGCGTGGAACATGACGCTCATGCCAGCAGCGGTGCGGAGATCATGACCGGCGAGAAGAAGGAAGCAACGCATTAATAAAACAGCCAATTAGCTAATTAGACAATAGTATATCAAATGAGTTTGATCAAATACGAATCGCCGATCAGGGAACCATTGGTGGACGGGAAAAAATCCTACCACGATGTCACTGAGGATATCTGTCATACGATAGAGGCCAAGCCTTCACGTCTTTGGTACATCGGTTTTGGAATTTCGGTAGTGTTCCTGTTATTCGGGGTATACTCTGTGTACAGGGAGGTTGTCTACGGTATCGGCCAGTGGAACGTGAACCGTACCATCAACTGGGGTTGGGATATCACCAACTTCGTATGGTGGGTAGGTATCGGTCACGCGGGTACGCTGATCTCGGCGATCCTGTTGCTGTTCCGCCAGGGCTGGAGAACGGGTGTTAACCGTGCGGCAGAAGCGATGACCATCTTCGCGGTTATGTGCGCCGGCCAGTTCCCGATCTTCCACATGGGTAGGGTATGGGTGGCCTTCTTTACGCTTCCTTATCCAAACACGCGTGGTCCTCTTTGGCCAAACTACAACTCGCCCCTGATGTGGGACGTATTTGCGATCTCAACTTATTTCACCGTATCACTGCTGTTCTGGTATTCCGGTCTGATCCCGGATCTGGCTACGGTAAGGGACCGCGCAAAAACCAAGTTCCGCAAACATTTTTACGGTGTCGCATCATTCGGATGGACAGGAAGCACCAAGCACTGGCAAAGGCATGAAAGCCTTTCACTGGTACTTGCAGGCTTGTCAACCCCCCTGGTACTTTCGGTACACACCATCGTATCCTTTGACTTCGCTACCTCGGTGATCCCGGGCTGGCATACCACCATCTTCCCCCCTTACTTCGTTGCGGGTGCCATCTTCTCCGGATTTGCGATGGTACAAACGCTGATGCTCGTGGCGCGTAAGGTGATGAACCTGCAGGACTATATCACCCTCGGCCACATTGAGGCGATGAACAAGGTGATCGTACTGACCGGTTCCATCGTGGGTTGCGCGTATCTCACGGAATTGTTCATGGCGTGGTACAGCCAGGTGCCATATGAAATGGACATCTTCTTTAAATATCGGATCGCGGGTGCATACGGCTGGAGCTACTGGCTGATGATGACCTGTAACGTAATATCTCCACAGCTGTTCTGGTTCAAGAAGCTGAGGCGCAATATCCTGTTCACTTTCGTTATGAGTATTGTAGTGAACATCGGTATGTGGTTTGAGCGTTTCGTGATCATCGTATCATCCCTGTATCGCGACTATCTCCCGTCTTCATGGTCTATTTATTACAGGCCAACGATCTGGGAGATCGGGTTCTACGTAGGTACATTCGGACTGTTCTTTACCTGCTTCTTCCTGTTTTCCAAGTACTTCCCGGTGATCGCCATAGCGGAGATCAAGAGTGTACTCAAGACAACAGGCGAAAGCTACAAGGCAGATATGGCAACGCTTGATAAGATGGAAGCCGATAAATTCTATCATGAGACCCATCACGATGACCATCATGAGGGTACCGTAACCGTGAAGCATCACTAAATAGCATAAATCGTAAAACACGATACATGGCAGTTAAAAAATTTGTAGTAGGTAGTTTCGACGACGAAAAAGTGCTGTTCCCGGCCGTCTCCAAAGTGAGAAAGGCAGGGTACAAGATCCACGATATCTATACGCCTTTTCCGGTTCACGGACTGGACCATGCGATGGGATTGAGGGAAACCAGTCTTCATACAGCCGGTTTTATCTTCGGTCTTACCGGTACTACCACAGCCGTGTCATTCATGACATGGTCCTTTACGAAAGACTGGCCCGTAAACATCGGTGGTAAGCCGAATTTCGCCCTTCCAGCCTGGATTCCCATCACCTTCGAATTGACGGTGTTGATGGCTGCCGTTGGTATGGTGCTTACGTTCTGCTATCTCTGCCAGCTTGCGCCATTCATCAAGAAACATCATTTCCATCTCCGGGCTACGGACGATCTGTTTGTGATGGTCATTGAGTGCACTGGCAAAACCAATGAGGAAGAAGTGAAAAATTTCCTGGCACAGGCGGGAGCCCAGGAGGTGAATACCCAGGTTGCGGAAGATGGATGGTGGATCGGCAGGTACGACAGGGAGCAGAAACTCTATAAAGAAGATCAGGTTATCGCATAAAGAGATCAATGAACATGAAGAAACTTACAATCATAACGCTGGCCGCAACATCCATCATGGTGACTGCCATGAGTTGCGGTGATGTAAAGCGCACGCCAGGAAAGGATTATATGCCGGATATGAGACAGAGCCGCGCATACGAGACCTATTCTGCGAGCCCCATATTCAAGGATGGCCAGACCAACCGCGAGCCGGTGGCAGGTACCGTGAAGCGGGGTGATGTATATCCTTTTCACATTGCCAAGGATGCAGCGGGCGATACGGCCAACTATTATGCTTCTCGCGCAGTAAAGAATCCGCTTCCCCAGATGAGTGCAGTGGATATGAAAGAGGCTGAGCGTTTGTACCTGATCAACTGTGCCATTTGTCATGGTTCCAAACTGGACGGAAACGGGCCTTTGTATAATGGCGGCGACGGTCCATACCCTGCAAAACCCGCAACTCTGGTGGGCGATGCCAAATACGAGAACATGCCTGAAGGCCAGATGTATTATTCCACCACTTATGGTAAGAACCTGATGGGAAGCTATGCCTCCCAGCTGCAACCCAAAGAGCGCTGGATGGTGATCGCTTACATCAAGTCTAAGCAGAAGCCTGTTGCGGCAGTTTCAGTAGCACCGGTATCAGCAGCCAGTACAACAGCTGCAGCTACCGCTAAATAAAATCATTTTAGAAAGTATTAATAAGATCCGATGATCAAGCAACAATTTGAAGTTACTCCGGGATACAGGAAATGGTCACTTGGCCTGCTGGGTGTAGGTGCTCTTGTATTATTACTGGGGATATTTTTCCTGGCATTCAGCAAGGACGAGCATAACCAAACGCGTTTCTGGGCGGTTTTGCTGCAGAACAGCACGTTCTTCCTGCTGGTAGTGAATGCAAGCATGTTCTTCATCTGCATCACCACCCTCGCCATGGGCGGCTGGCAGGTAGCGTTCAGGCGGGTTCCGGAAGCGATCTCCACCCTGGTGCCGGTGTTCAGCATTCTTGCACTCATCGTGTTTTTAGGCATCATATTCGGTCACCAACATCATATTTACCACTGGCTCGATAAAGAACACGTGGAGCATGATCCTATCCTGAAAGGGAAAAGCCCCTTGCTCAACCCCATGTTCTTCCTGATCTGGACCGTCATCACGCTTGCCGTTTGGTCGTGGGTGGGCGCCAAAATGAGGAAGCTGTCCGAGCGTACGGATGAGCCGATCCCAGGCGAAGAGGGTCAGGGTTTCATCTGGAGCAATACCATATGGGCCTCCGTATTTGTTGTCTTCTTCGGCCTTACCGTTGGTTCCACCATCCCCTGGCTCTGGCTGATGAGCATTGATGCACACTGGTATTCAACCATGTACAGCTGGTACACATTTGCAAGTACTTTCGTTTCGGGCATGGCCCTGATCGCATTGTTTGTGGTATACCTGAAGAATAACGACTATCTGGAGTACACTACGGACGAGCAACTCCATGACCTTGGCAAGTTTATGTTCGCGTTCTCCATTTTCTGGACCTACCTGTGGTATTCCCAGTTCATGCTGATCTGGTACGCGAATATTCCCGAGGAAACCGTATACTTCAAACCCCGTATGCAGGGTGCCTACAGGGGCGTATTCTTCCTGAACCTGATCGTTAACTTCCTTCTGCCATTCCTCCTGCTCATGAGAAGGGGTTCTAAAAGAAATTACACAACCATAACTTTCGTTGCGGTGTTAATTATACTGGGTCACTGGATCGACTTTTTCCAGATGGTAATGCCCGGATCAATGGGTGAACATTATAGCCTTGGTTGGTTCGAATTCGGTATACTTGCATTGTACGCAGGATTGATCATGCACTTTGTGGGTAAGGGTTTGAGCAGCAGGCCATTGGTGCCGAAATACCATCCCTTCCTGAAGGAAAGTATCATCCACCATACCTAACCGTTGAGTGAAACTGGATTATTAAACGAATTATTAAAACAGTAGAATAGATGTCTGGTTATTTTATCCTAGCAATCCTGGCCCTGGCCTTCCTGGTAGTTTTCCAGATCGCCAAAGCCAGCGAATACGTGTCTGTGTTGAAAGGTGAAGAGAAAACGTTCCAGCAGAGCAATCGGATCAATGCGTTTCTGTTTATGGCATTCCTGGTCCTCGGATTGATAGGAGCGTACTGGTGCAATGAGCTGTTTTACGACAAAACATTGCTGGGTAAGCCTGCAGCATCCGAGCATGGAGAGAAGATCGACTTCATGATGTGGATCACCCTGGCCATCACCGGATTCGTTTTCTTCCTGACGCAGATCCTGCTGTTCTGGTTCGCATGGCGCTACCAGTACACGGAGAAAAGAAAAGCTTTTTACTATCCGCACAATAACAAACTCGAGCTGCTCTGGACCGTGGTGCCGGCCATCTTCCTTACCGTTCTGGTAGGTTATGGCCTCTACTACTGGATGGGCATCACGAAGGACGCACCAAAAGAAGCACAGGTGGTTGAGATCACCGGTAAACAATTTAACTGGATGGTCCGTTACCCAGGTAAAGACGGTGTGTTGGGAAGGAAAAATTACAGGCTTACAGATGCATCAAATGGTAATGCCCTTGGCGTTGACTGGGAAGATGCGTCCAGCCATGATGATATTGAAGCTACCGAAGTTCACCTGGTGGTAAACAAACCCGTGAAGTTTGTGATCAATGCGCAGGATGTCATCCATGACGTGGGTCTCCCTCATTTCAGGTTGAAGATGGACGCCGTTCCAGGTATTCCAACCACCATATGGTTCACCCCTAAGATCACAACGGCCGAAATGAAGAAGATCACAGGTAATAAGGATTTCGTTTACGAGATCTCCTGCGACCAGATGTGCGGTTCCGGTCACTACGCCATGAGGGGTATCATCATCGTGGAAACCCAGGAAGAGTACAATGCATGGCTGGGAGAAAAAAAGCCCCAGTATGTCACTGTGAAAGAAGGTGCGCCGGCAGCACCTGCAGCCGCAGATAGTGCAGCAGCCAAGCCTATTGCCCAGTTGAACAAATAGTTTTTAAAAGAATTGAAAATATAATCCGATGAATGAGTCAACTTTTCAAGGTCAGCAGGTTGTGACAGATGTACACGGTCACGTACGTGATACGCACCATGAGCATCATCATCACGAGGAATCTTTCATCTCCAAATATGTTTTCAGCCAGGATCATAAAACGATCGCGAAGCAGTTCCTGATCACCGGTATGATCTGGGCCATTATTGGAGGTTTGTTTTCGGTGTTGTTCCGGATACAATTGGGCTACCCCGACATGACCCTTCCTTTCCTGGAAGACCTGTTCGGTAAGTGGGCCCAGGGCGGTAAGATCAGTCCTGATTTCTACTATGCCCTGGTGACCATGCACGGTACCATCCTGGTATTCTTTGTATTGACCGCCGGCCTGAGCGGAACCTTTGCGAACCTGCTTATTCCTTTGCAGATCGGCGCCCGTGATATGGCTTCGCCGATGTTGAATATGCTGTCTTACTGGTTCTTCTTCGGAGCTTCCATTGTGATGTTTGCCTCGCTGTTTGTTCAAACCGGACCTGCTTCAGGTGGTTGGACCATCTATCCTCCACTGAGTGCACTGGGTCAGGCATCGGAAGGTTCAAAGATCGGTATGGATCTCTGGCTGGTATCAATGGCCCTGTTCATTGTGTCATCCCTGCTCGGTGGCCTTAACTATATTTCTACGATCCTGAATATGCGTACCAAGGGTATGAGCATGACGAGGCTGCCCCTGACCATTTGGGCCATCTTCTTCACAGCCGTACTGGGTGTACTTTCTTTCCCTGTATTGCTTTCAGGCGCTATCCTGTTGTTGTTCGACAGGAACCTCGGAACAAGCTTTTACCTGTCTGACATTGTTGTGAAAGGTGAGATCCTGCCAAATGAGGGCGGTAGCGCTATCCTGTTCCAGCACCTGTTCTGGTTCCTTGGTCACCCTGAGGTGTATATCATCCTCCTCCCTGCCATGGGAATGGTGTCAGAGGTCATGAGTATCAATTCAAGGAAGCCCATCTTCGGTTACCTGGCGATGATCGCCTCCTTGTTTGCCATATGCGTACTGGCCTTCCTGGTTTGGGCGCACCACATGTTCGTAACCGGATTGAATCCGTTCCTGGGGGCGTTCTTCGTGTTGCTCACACTGCTGATCGCGATACCCTCTGCCATCAAGGTGTTCAACTGGCTGACTACGCTCTGGCGCGGTAACCTCAGGTTCACTCCAGGCATGTTGTTCTCCATCGGGTTCGTAAGCCTGTTCATCTCAGGTGGTCTTACCGGTATCTTCCTGGGTAACTCAACACTCGACCTGCATCTGCACGATACTTATTTCGTAGTGGCACACTTCCATATTGTAATGGGTGTGGCATCGTTCTTCGGTATGTTCGCCGGTGTGTACCACTGGTTCCCTAAGATGTATGGCCGTCACATGAATAACACTATGGCCTATATCCATTTCTGGGTAACGCTGGTGGGTGCCTACCTGATCTTCTGGCCCATGCACTACCAGGGTTTTGCAGGTATGCCGCGTAGGTATTATGACTATGCCAACTGGGAATCTTTCAAGCAGTTTGTGGAACTGAACAGGTTCATCAGTACCGTGGCAATGGTTGTTTTTGCGGCGCAGCTCCTAATGGTGTTCAACTTCTTCTATTCTATATTCAAAGGCCGCAAGGTGACTTCCGAGAATCCCTGGGGTGCCAATACGCTTGAGTGGACAACGCCGATCAATCCTGGTCATGGAAACTGGCCTGGTGAGATCCCCGAAGTACATCGTTGGGCGTATGATTATGGAAAGGACGGAAGGGACTTCATCCTGCAGACGGAAGAGGTCAGTGAGCATGAATCTAAACATTAAAATCAGATCGTTCCAAGGAACGGTTCAGATATTTGACAACAGTGAATGATACAGTGGAAGGGGCTGAGCGGGAGATATCTCCCGTGAAGCAAAAGCTCAGGGATTATTTTCAATTGATGAAGTTCACCCTGAGCTTTACCGTAGTGTTTTCTTCGGTGGTTTGCTACCTGCTGGCACCGGGGATATCGTTCACTTGGGTCGCAGTTCTTTTACTTTTTGTAGCCGGAATGCTGATCACGGGATCGGCAAATGCCATCAACCAGGTGGTTGAGAAAGACACGGATGCGCTGATGAAGCGCACATCCAAGAGGCCCGTTGCGGCCGGGAGGATGAGTGCTGATGAGGGTTGGACATTTGCTTTGATCGCCGGAACGATCGGTGTCTTTATCATGGGGTATTACTTTAACTGGCTTTCTGCGGGCATCTCCGCGTTCAGCCTTTTTCTGTATGCGTTCGTGTATACGCCCCTGAAGAAAAAGCATTCCATCGCGGTATTGATCGGTGGCATCCCTGGAGCTTTACCCTGCCTCATCGGCTGGGTGGCCGGAACAGGGGAGCTGAGCATAGGGGGCTGGATCCTTTTTTCGATCCAGTTCTTTTGGCAGTTCCCGCATTTCTGGGCCATTGCCTGGGTATCGTACAACGATTACGCGAAGGCAGGTTTTAAGTTGCTCCCTGATAAAGGCGGGCCAACCAAATTCGCGGCCGTACAGGCCCTGCTGTATTCGCTGATCCTTGTTCCATTGGGCGTTTTCCCTTATTTCTGGGAAATGACAGGAATAGTGTCGGTAGTGATCGTAGGACTGGCCAACTTATTCATGATCGTGCAATGTGTGCGGTTATTCAGGGAGATGGATGTGAAGGCAGCGAGAAGGGTCATGTTCAGTTCTTATATATATCTGCCCATCGTCCTCTTGGCGTTGTTGGCAGACAAAATATAAATTGACTCATTGGCTAATTGGCTCATTTGCTGATTAGGTGCTCTTTAGAGTGAGGAATGAGCTAATGAGTCAATGAGCAAATGAGCAAATTAATATGAGTGTAGCGGTGGATCAAAGAAGTAAAATACATCCCCATAAGTTCACGTTGTGGATCGCTATTGGGAGTATACTGATGATGTTCGCAGGCCTGACGAGCGCATATATTGTGAAACGTAGCCAGGCGAATTGGGCTTTAATTGAAATACCGGTTGTTTTTTGGTTCTCGACTGCCGCGATCCTGCTCAGCAGCGGAACCATCTTCCTCGCTTCAAAGTCTTTGAAGGAGAGGAATTTATACCGATACCGGAATATGCTCGCCATCACGGCAGTATTGGGAGTTTTGTTCCTCGTGCTGCAGGTGATCGGTTTTGCAAGTTTCGGCAAGCAGGATATCCGGCTCATAGGAGCAGGATCAAATGCATCGTATAGTTTTTTATTGGCTATTGCCATGCTTCACGGCGTGCATATGCTCGGTGGTGTGGTGGCATTGGTGGTCATGTATTTTAGGGCCAGGAGTTCGAAGGTCAGGAATTACAACGCCGTACCGATCGAAGTGGTTTCAACTTACTGGCATTTTGTAGATTTTTTATGGTTATACCTGATCGTGTTTTTCAGCATGATGAGATAACCGAAACGATTATTCAGCGAACCCAAAACATGAAATAAAACATGGCAACAGCAGCAACAGCGGATACGAAATGGTGGGGCGGGGGCAGAAGCCCGTTCAATGTGGAGTATGGTAAACTGATGATGTGGTATTTCCTCATGAGTGACGCGTTCACTTTCGGGGCATTCCTGATCTCATACGGTACCATACGCTTCAGCCAGAACTATTGGCCCGATCCTAACCACGTGTTCAATGCCTTCCCTTTTGCAGGACACGCGAACCTGCCGCTGGCTTTCGTGAGCCTTATGACCTTCATCCTGATCATCAGCTCCGTAACCATGGTACTCGCGGTTCATGCCGGACATCATATGGATAAGAAGGCCGTGATCAAGTGGATGTCGTGGACCATCGTTGGTGGTATCGCGTTTCTCGGTTGCCAGGCCTGGGAGTGGACGCACCTGATCACCGGACACCATCCGGTATTGATCGATGGCGTGGTTAAAGAGATCGGAACAACGGTGAGCCTTAACCCCTGGGGGCCTGAAGTTCCCGGAATGGTGCATGATGGCATGGCAGTTTCCAAAACTGGCCCCGTTGCATTTGGTGGTTACTTTTTTGGTATCACCGGTTTCCATGGCTTTCACGTTCTGTCGGGTGTTGTGATCAACATCATTATGCTGATCATGACCATCAATGGTGTTTTTGACCGTAAGGGACATTACCAGATGATCGAGAAAGCCGGCTTGTACTGGCACTTTGTTGACCTGGTATGGGTATTCGTATTCCTTTGTTTTTATCTTTTATAAACTATTTATCATATGCATCAGTCAAATACTCATTCACCGGAAGTAACGTTTCATCATGCACCCGCACCTGCTGATGCATTTGTGAAAAAAGTGGTGCGTACCACGGTTATTCTGTCGGTGATCACCCTGATTGAACTTGCCCTGGGATTAATTATCTATTTCATGCATAAGAATCCAGACCATAGTCATGGGCTGGTTCTTTTCATCAAGGGTGTGGTTGTTATCCTGTCTTTGGCGAAAGCTTTTTATATCGTGGCTGTATTTATGCACCTCGGTGATGAAGTTCGCAACCTTATTATGACGATAGTTGTTCCACTGTTGTTATTTGTATGGTTCATCGCTGCATTCCTTTGGGAGGGTGATTCCTGGAAGAACCTGCGGAATACCGATGCTGGTCACAGGCCCTATCCTGAACAGCAGATCGTAGCTCCTAAGGATGCGAAGAAGCCTGGTGTTGAATAAAAATGTACTGCATAGTATTCAGTAGAATATATGTCCCGGTACATCCGGGACATTTTATTTTTTGTTTATGAAGAAAAGGACCTTTGTTGCTATCGCCGTGACCGTGTTGCTCCCTCTTGTAGCGTTCTTTATAGTGAACCGTTTGAGCAAGACAGCTGTTATCATGCCTAAGCATTATTTCCATGACACGGTTGTGGCTGTTACCAGGGATGGTAAAACAACCATGGACACCGTTTGGCACAAAGTCAAACCGGTGGTGCTGATAAACCAGTTTGGCAGGGAAGTAACACTGAACGACAAAGAACTGGAGGGTAAGATCCTGATCGTGGATTTTTTCTTTACTTCCTGCCCTTCCATTTGTCCTACGCTAACCCGTAGTATGAAGAAGATCCAGGATTCTTTTACCAAAACGGACACCATCCTGAGGTATGTATCCATCACGGTTGATCCGGTTCGGGATTCGGCGGCAAGGCTGAAAGCGTATGGCGACAAGTTCAACATCAATCACGATACCTGGTGGATGCTTACGGGGGATAAGAAGGATGTGTACGACCTTGCTCTCAATGAGTTCAAGGCCAATATCGCCCAGGAAGAAGGAGTAGATACCAATTTCATCCATACAGACAAGTTCTTCCTCCTGGATAAGAATCGTGTAGTGAGGGGCTGGTACAGCGGATTGGATAGTGCGCATCTCGACCGGCTGATCAATGATGCCGTGTTGTTGATGATGGAGAAGGACAAGAACAAGAAGAGGAATCTTTTCAGAAAATAGCAGTTATGAGAAAATTACTGGCACCTGCCATTCAGAAGAACGACAAAACAGCAAGGCTTTTCATCCTAACGGTTTCCGCAGTTGTTTTTATAGCGGTCGTCATCCTGTCCAATGTTAAGCTGGAAGTGGACCTGGGATTTAATGTTCACGTGTTTGCCACCATCAATGCGGTGATCAACTCCATGGTAGCGGTGTTGCTGCTGGCTGCTTTGATTGCGGTGCGCAGAAAGAACTATGTCGCCCATCGAAACCTGATGATGTCCGCCATGGTGCTGTCCGTATTGTTCCTGGTTTCCTATATTGCCCATCACCTGCTTTCCGGGAGTACGACTTTTGGGGGTACCGGAATGATCCGGTACGTATACTTCTTTATCCTGATCACCCATATATTCCTGGCTGCCGTGATCCTTCCGTTCATTTTATTCACGGCATATCGTGGCCTTACCGGGGAATACCCTGCACATCGCAAACTGGCAAAGATCACCTGGCCGATCTGGTTCTATGTCAGCGTGACCGGTGTGGTCGTTTATCTGATGATCAGCCCTTACTATACCTGATTTTTCATATTGTTTTCTTCAGCCAATCCGTGAGCTCCGTCAGCATCATGGGCGAAAGGGTTTGTTCGATGTCGCCATACTCCGATGGTAATCCTGTTTTGGTTTCCTGGAATAAGTGATTCAATCCGGGTAATTCCCTGATGAGGTATTTTTTATT
>Ga0068877_10000849_pt1 | contig 26040 bp, 22 predicted proteins | sample NOAtaG_FD_66437 | JGI IMG/M metagenome (GOLD analysis project Ga0068877, IMG submission 66437) | Freshwater lake microbial communities from Lake Erie, under a cyanobacterial bloom - NOAA_Erie_Diel6S_1000h metaG | ecosystem: Environmental > Aquatic > Freshwater > Lake | place: USA: Ohio, Lake... | reverse complement strand
GCCTTCCGCGGCCCACCCGGAGGCCACCGCGGCCGCCGATGCGTTCTTGCTGCGGTGCCTCGCGCCCGATCCGGCCGCCCGCTTCGCTTCGGCCGAGGAGGCCGCTCGAGCGGCGCTCGCGCTCGTCGCAGGCTCGGGCGGAGTCGGCGCCTCGCTCGAGATCGACATCGAGCTCGACGCTTCGGGCAAGTCGCGCCGCCCGCCGCCCATGGCGAGCGAGGCCGTCCCGGCCGTCGGCGCCCGCGTCTCGCTGCACGAGGACTTCCGCCCTTCGCTGGCGTCGTCGATCGGCGCGGGGGGTCGGCTCTCGGGTCCGCTCGACGGCGCCGCGCCGGCGCCGCGCACCTCGCAGGTCGATCTCGGCGCGCTCATCGCGAAGATCGGCCAGAGCGACGCGGCGCGCTGGATGGTCACCAAGGCCGGGCTCGACCACGGACCGTTCAGCGGCCGCGAGCTCGTCGCCCTGATCGGCAAGGGGGAGTTCGTCGGCGGCGACGGCCTTCTGAACATGGACACCGGCGAGCGGAAGAAGATCTCGGAGCACCCGGACTTCGCCGAGTTCGCCGAGCAGTGGCGTCTCAAGAAGCAGTCGATCGACGAGCAGCAGGCGCTCGTGCAGTCGGCGAAGACCGAGAAGGTCGGCAACGCGGCGAAATTCCTCGTCGCGGGCGCGGTCTTCGTGGCGGCCGCCCTCGTCGCCGTCGGCTTCTTCCTGAGCCGGCAGGCCGAGAGCGAGGAGGAGATCGCGAGCGCGAACCTCGCCGACCTCTACGAGCGCGGCGAGGTCGAGATCGAGGGCACCGCCGGCATCCTCGAGGAGCCTCCGCGGCGCGCGGGCGGCGGCCGCCGGCCAGGCGGTGGGGGCGGGGGCGGGGGCGGGGGCGCGGGTCGCTCCTACGAGGACGCGATGAACGAGGTCGTCGACATCGGCGACGCGACGGGCAGCGGCGGTGAGGCGCGGCTCTCGCCGGCGCAGGTCGCGGGCGTGATGAACGGCCACATCGACTCGTTCTTCGGCTGCGTGTCCGCCGAGCTCCGCGGCGGCCGCAGCCTCGGCCGGGTGCGGATCGACATGGCGATCGGCGGGAGCGGCGCGGTGATGGGCAGCTCGGTGCGGGCGGGCTCGCCCGAATTCCAGCGCTGCGTGCAGGGACGGGTCGCGGCGATTCGGTTCCCGAGCTTCTCCGCGCCGCGCATGGGCGCGAGTTTCTCGTTCAGCGCCGACTGAGGTGCCCCGCGCCGCCGGACGGCGTGCACCGAAAATTTGTCTCCGCTCGGCGTCCGAGGGTATCGGTCGGCCCAGGCTCGCGCGAACGATCCAGTTCGCCGGGGGCCCACGGACGGACCCACCATGCAAGGCACCGAAGGCAACGAGATCATCGCGGGGCTGGACCTCGGAACGACGAAGGTCTGCGCCATCGTCGCGGAGGTGACCGAGGACGGCCTCGACGTGATCGGCGTCGGCTCCGTCCCGAGCCGCGGGCTACGCCGCGGCGTCGTCGTCAACATCGAGTCGACGGTCCAGGCGATCCGCGCGGCGGTCGAGCAGGCCGAGACGATGGCGGGCGTCGACATCCGCTCGGTGTACGCGGGGATCAGCGGCAGCCACGTCGCGGGGATGAACAAGGAGGGCGTCGCCGCGGTGAACGCCCGCGAGGTCAAGCGCGAGGACGTCGAGCGCGTGCTCGAGCAGGCACGCGCCATCCCGCTCGGCTCGGACCGCGAGGTCCTTCACGTCCTGCCCCAGGAGTACATCGTCGACGACCAGGGCGGGATCCGCGAGCCGGTCGGCATGAACGGCGTGCGCCTTCAGGCGCAGGTCCACATCGTCACCGCCGCCTCGAGCGCGGTGCAGAACATCCGCCGCTGCGCCGAGCGCGCGAACCTGCACGTCGCCGACGTCGTGCTCGAGCCGCTCGCGAGCGCCGAGGCGGTGCTCGAGAGCGACGAGAAGGAGATCGGCGTCGCGCTCGTCGACATCGGCGGCGGCACGAGCGACATCATCGTCTACGTCGACGGCGCGGTGGTGCACACGAGCGTCATCCCCGTCGGCGGGATCAACGTCACGAACGACATCGCGCACTACTTCCGCACCCCGATCGCCGAGGCGGAGCGGGTGAAGATCAAGTACGGCTGCGCGAGCCCCTCGCTCGTCGAGGACGGCGATCAGGTCGAGGTGCCCTCGGTCGGCGGCCGCGCCGCTCGCAGCGTCCCGCGCGCGGATCTCTGCTCGATCATCGAGCCCCGCGTCGAGGAGATCTTCCAGCAGGTCGCGCACGTGCTCGAGCAGGGCGGCTACGGCCGTCACATCGCGAGCGGCGTCGTCGTCACCGGCGGCACCGCGCAGATCGAGGGCCTCGGCCCGATCGCCGAGCAGATCCTCGGCCACCAGGTGCGCCTCGGGCAGCCCGCGGGCATGGGCGGCCTCGTGGACGTGGTCCGCGGTCCGTCCTACGCGACCGCGGTGGGCCTGGTGAAGTACGGGGCCCAGCAGGTTCGGATGCGCCCGCGCCGCGAGGTGGTGACGGTGCCGGCGATCGCGCAGCAGGGGCCGGGCTGGAGCTCGCGCCTCGGGGCGTGGTTCAAGGAAGTGTTCTGAGCACGACGACGTCGGGCAGCGGCGCGAGGCGAAGCGCGGCGCAGCCCATCGAGCGAGGTCCGGACGGTCCGGAGCCCCGCACAGCAGGTTTCACCCCGCTCACAGGACAGAGCCTCGGGAGGCACACATGGGATTCTCGATCGAGTTTGCAGACGATGAGCCGATGGGCGCGCGGATCAAGGTCGTGGGCGTCGGCGGCGGTGGCGGAAATGCCCTCGCCACGATGATCCACAACGGTCTCGAGGGCGTGGAGTTCATCGCCGCGAACACCGACACGCAGGCGCTCGAGGCGAGCCCGGCGGCGACGAAGATCCAGCTCGGCTCGGGCCTCACGCGCGGCCTGGGCGCCGGGGCGAACCCCGACGTGGGCAAGAAGTCCGCGCTCGAGGAGATGGAGCGCATCCAGGAGGCCCTGAGCGGGGCCGACATGGTCTTCGTGACCGCCGGCATGGGCGGCGGCACCGGCACCGGCGCGGCGCCGATCATCGCCCAGATCGCGCGCGACATGGGTGCGCTGACGGTCGGCGTCGTGACCCGGCCCTTCCTCTTCGAGGGCAAGCGCCGGATGAAGAACGCCGAGTACGGCATGTCCGAGCTCGCGCAGGCGGTGGACACGATCATCTCCATCCCGAACCAGAAGCTCCTGAATTTCCTCGACGAGGACCTCTCGATGCTCGAGGCCTTCCGCCGCGCCGACGACGTGCTCGTGCAGGCGGTCCGCGGCATCTCCGACCTCATCACGCAGCACGGCGTCATCAACGTCGACTTCGCGGACGTGAAGACCATCATGCAGTCGCAGGGCCGCGCGCTGATGGGCACGGGCTACGGCAAGGGCGACCGCCGCGCGCTCAACGCGGTGGAGATGGCGATCAACAGCCCGCTCCTCGACGAGATCTCGATCGACGGCGCGATGGGCATCCTGCTGAACTTCACCGCCGGCCCGGACGTGAAGCTCAAGGAGATCAACGAGGCGGCGAGCCTCGTGCAGCAGGCGGCCCACGAGGACGCGAACATCATCTTCGGCCTGCTCACCGATCCCGACATGGGCGACGTGGTGAAGGTCACCGCCATCGCGACCGGCTTCGACATCGAGCGGACGCAGATGAGCGAGGTCGTCAGCAAGTCGGCCGCGCCGGTCCGCCGGGCCTCGACGCTGCCGCTCTCGATCACCCAGTCGATGCACGCACCGCGCGGCAGCGTGGTCCCGGCGCGCTCGGAGCCGCCGCGCGAGCACCGCAGCTCGAGCCCCTCGATGGTCGTGCCGACCCGACGCTCGCTCCCGCCCGAGGAGCGGGTGATGGCGATGGCCGCGCCGACCGGCCGCGCGTTCGGCGCTGCGGCGCTGGGCGACGAGGTGACGCTGGACATCCCGGCCTACCTCCGCCGCGCCGCCTCCGCCCAGCACGACTGAGCGCGCCCGCAGCGGCAAGGACTGTCCCGAGCCCGGCCCGCCCCACGGCGGCGCCGGGCTCGGTCGTTCAGTCGAAGCCGTTCGAGAGCCGCAGCGCGAAGTAGGCGAGCTCGCAGTTGCCGCCTCCGGACTTCACGATCCGCACCGACAGCACGTCGGTGAAGAAGGTCGAGCTGCCGGTGTCGGAGTAGAGCGTCACGCCGTCCACCGTGCCGTACCAGACGCCGGAGGCGAACACCGAGCCGGTGAGGGTGAGCGGCTCGCCGCTCAGGACCGACTCCACCGTCGCCTCCACGATCAGCTCCTCGCTCACGTTGCAGCGCAGGCTGAGATCGGCGACCAGCTGGGTCGAATCGGTGCTGACCGCACGCTCGACCCCGGGGGCCTCGCGCAGGATCGCCATCGGCCCGCCTTCGAGGAGCAGGGCGTGGTCACCGGGCAGCGTCTCGATCGTCGTGGCCCGGCCCGTGCTGCCGGGCTGCACCGACCACAGGCAGGGGACGCCGCCCTCGCAGAGGTCCTCGAAGCCGTCGACCAGCGCGTAGTCGGCGCGGCGCGGGCAGCCGGCGACGAGGAGCGCGAACGCAGCGAGGACCGGCAGGGAGCGCTTCACAGGCGTGCCTCCACGACGACGCTCAGGGTGCCGCCGCCGAAGTCGAGATCGGAGCCGTAGCGGTCGAGATCGAAGAGCGGGAAGTAGCCGAGCTCCCCGTGCAGCAGGAGGCGGATGCCGGTGTCGATGCGAAAGCCGATCTCGGCGGCCACCATCATCCGCGGCGCCGCGCCGAACGTCGCGACGTCGTTGATGACCAGCGCGCCGACGCCGAGGCCGCCGCCGAGCATCCCGCCGAGCTCGAAGACGCGGCCGAGCTGGCCGCGGAAGTGGATCAGCCCGAGCAGGTCGTAGCCCGTCGCGCTCGCGGCCGGCAGCCCGTCGCGTCGCGCCCAGCCGCGCCCGGTCGCGCCGAGGCGACCGCCCAGCCACAGCCAGGGGAAGATCCGTCCGGCGATGGAGACGTTCGCCTGGAACAGGATCGGGCTGCGGGCGAAGGCGTGCGAGGCGAGGGCGTCGTCGAGCGAGGCGGAGAACGCGCCGCCGACGCCGAACCCCACGCGGAAGTACACGGGCAGGTGCGGGTCGGAGTAGTCGGTGCGGGGCGGCCTCGCCGGCGTGGCCGCGCGGGCCAGGCGCTCGGCCTCGCTCGGCCCGGCGCTCGCCTCGGTGGGCAGCTCCTCGGGATAGACGCGCTGTCCGAGGGCCGTCCCGCCCCAGAGGGACAGCGACAGAGCCAGACCGAAGAGCCGGAGCATCGCCGCGAGCATAGCGCGGCCGGCCGGGCTGCCACCTGCCAGGGCCCCGGCTCGGCGCGCCCCGCTTGGGAGGGCGGCGTCCCCCGAGCGCGCGTCCCGACGGAACGACGAAGCCCGGGACGCTCGCGCGTGCCCGGGCTTCGTGCGGAGCCGCCGGAGCGGCGCGGGTCACATCGGGGTGACGAGGGCGAGGCCGCAGCGGGCGAAGTTGCTCGTGACCTCGGCGCTCTGGCCGGTGGCCGAGAGCCGGAGGTAGTGCGTGCCCGCGGCGTCGACCGGCACCATCTGGATCGCCGCGCCCTCGGTGGCGGTCTCGGTGTCCGAGCCGAGCACGGTCGTGCCGTCGGCGGCGAGCAGCTCGGCGCGCAGGCCGGTCAGGCCCGAGCCCGAGGACGCCGAGCCGCAGAAGACGTTCATCTCGAGGCCCGCCGGGGCGTTGAACGAGAAGACGTCCACGTCGGTCGCCGAGAGGTGCGCGAGGACGAAGCCGCGGCCGGTGCCCATGTCGTCCATGACGGTGAGCGCCTCGGCGGTGGCCGTGGTGTCGTTCGCGTTCGGCATCGCGTCGGTCTCGGCCTCGGCCGGGTTCTCCTGGCCGATCAGCGCCTTGAGCACGTAGAAGTCGTTCGTGCCCGCGGTGCCGCCGCCCGCGTCGACCCAGAGGAGGTAGTCGCCGGCGTCGAGCGAGGGCGAGAGGTCGTCCTGCATCGCGTCGCGGGGCTGGATGCGCGCGATGACCTCGGTGCCGGCCGCATCGGTGACCCAGAGGCGGGCCGCGGCGCGGGTCGAGCCGTAGCCCGCCGCGCCCGAGGGCATCACGTCGACGCTGAGGATCTGCGGCGTGGTCGCGACGGTGAAGGCGTAGACGTCGACGTCGGTCGCGTCCTCGAAGGTGCCGACCGGGAAGAAGAGGTTGCCGCCCGTGCCGCCGAGGACGACGTCCTGGGCGCTCGCCGCGTCGTCACCGGTCTCGGCGTCGAAGTTCACGACCGGCCCGCCGACCTCGCCGATCGCGAGCTGGTACATGTAGCTGGGCATGCCCTCGGGCGCGGGCGGCATGGAGGGCATCCACTCGGAGAACTCCTGGACCTCGACGTAGTACACGCCGGTCGCCGGCAGGTGGATGATGATCTCGCTGTCGGTGTTCGCGCGCGGCACCGCGTCGTCGTTCTCGGCGATCTGGTTGCGGGCCGCATCGAACAGCGTGATGACCGTGTCGACGCGGGTCGGATCGTCGTCGGGGTTCGCGGTCGTCGTGATGGCGACCCAGTCGCCCTCGTTGCCCATGAAGCTCCAGAAATCATGGTCGCCGGGGGCCTCGATCGCCTCCATGACCGGCGTGCCGACCGTGATCGGCTGCGCGCCGTCGAAGCTGTCGTTGCTCGGGCCGGCGTCGGGACGCGGGGTGTCGGGCCGAACCGGGGCGTCGGTCGCCGGGCCGGCGTCGGAGCCGGCGTCCATCGGGGCGGGATTGTCGCCACCGCACGCCACGAGGGCGAGCGAGGCCGCGATCAAGAGAATCGAATGCTTCATGGGGTCCTCGTCACCGCGCCACCCGGCGCGGAAGGGCCGTGGCGTGCCCCGAGGATGGCGTTCGTGCAACGCCTCGGCGTCGCCGTCAGAGCCGGGAGAGGGCGCCGAGGCGCCACGGGCTCATGCCGGTCGCGGCCGGGGCGGCGGCGGCGGCGCGCTCGCTCTTCTTCGCCTCGAGCGCGGCGTGGACCGCGGCGGCGATGGCGAAGGCGTCCGCGGCCTCGCCGGCCCGCCCGCCGGTGAGCAGCGTCGCCTCGTTCCGCGGGATGAAGCCGGTGTCGTACTCGCCCGCGACGAAGCGCTCGTCGTCGAAGAGCGCGAGGTGGAAGGGCACGTTCGTCGCGATGCCGAGCACGACGTACTCGGCGAGCGCGCGGCGCATCTTGTCGAGGGCGTGCTCGCGGCTCGGGGCCCACACGCAGAGCTTCGAGACGAGCGGGTCGTAGAAGCTCGGGATGGTGCAGCCTTCGTAGGCACCGGAGTCGTCCCGCACGCCGGGGCCCGAGGGCACGCGCAGCACCTCGATCTTGCCCGGGCTCGGCAGGAAGTTCGTCGCTGGATCCTCCGCGTAGATCCGGCACTGGATGGCGTGCCCGCGCGGCCGGATGGCCTCCTGCCCGTAGCCGAGGGGCTCGCCGGCGGCGATGCGCACCATCTCGCGGACGAGGTCGACGCCGCAGATGAGCTCGGTGATCGGGTGCTCGACCTGCAGGCGCGTGTTCATCTCGAGGAAGTAGAAACTTCCGTCCGGAGCCAGGAGGAACTCGCAGGTGCCCGCGGAGAAGTACCCCACGGCCTTCGCGGCGCGCACCGCGACCTCGCCCATCTGCTCGATGAGGGCGTCGGTCCGCACCCGGCTCGGGCTCGGCGTCTCCTCGACGACCTTCTGGTTGCGGCGCTGGATGGAGCAGTCGCGCTCCCAGAGGTGGACCACGTGGCCGTGGCGGTCTCCGAGCACCTGGATCTCCACGTGACGCGGCTCGACGATGAGCTTCTCGACGTAGACGAGGTCGTCGCCGAAGGCGCTCTTGGCCTCGCTCTTGGCCCGCTCGAACGCGGCCGCGAGGTCCTCTTCGCGATCGACCCGGCGCATCCCCTTGCCGCCGCCGCCGCCGGCGGCCTTGATCATCACCGGGTAGCCCAGCGCGCGCGCGGCCTCGGTGATCCCCGCGACGTCGCTCACCTGCGCGCCCGGCACGACCGGCACGCCCGCGGCGATCATCCGCTCGCGCGCGGTGGTCTTGTAGCCCATCGCGTCCATCGCCTCGGGCGGCGGGCCGATGAAGGTGATGCCGGCGGCGCTCAAGGCACGGGGCAGCTCGGCCTTCTCCGAGAGGAAGCCGTAGCCGGGGTGCACCGCCTCGGCGCCGGTCGCCTTGCAGGCCGCCACGATCTTGTCGACGACGAGGTAGCTCTCGCGGCTCGGCGCGGGACCGAGCACGACGACCTCGTCGGCCATGCGGACGTGGAGCGCGTCGCGGTCGGCCTCGGAGGCCACGGCGACGGTCTGGATCCCCATCTCGCGGAGGGTGCGGAGGATGCGGACGGCGATCTCGCCGCGGTTGGCGACGAGGACCTTGCGGAACGGCGGCTTCTTCATCCGGCCCGGAGTGTGGCGGAGCGGGCTCGGCGGGACAACGGGTTCGCCGGTCTCGACCGTCGGTGCCGCGTCGGTCGCGCTGGCGCCTGCCGGGCGCGCGACTCCGGCTCAGCGTCCGTCGCACACGTCCCCGTCCCACGCATCGCAGAGATCGTGGTCGTGGCCGTGGGCCGCCGGCGGGATCGCGCCGCGGTCGAGCACGCACACCAACTCACCATCCGGAGGCGCCATGCAGGTCCCGGCGACGTCGCGGCCGCCGAGGCGCACTTCGCAGTCGTCACCGTCCTCGCGATCGGCGCAGGCCTCGACGGCCTCCCGGGGCGGACCTCGGCGCTGCGCGTGCGCCGAGCCGGCGCCGACGACGCCGAAGAGGACGAGGGAGAGCGAGAGCAACGACAGGCAGCGGGTCATGGTGGGCTCCGCTCGGCAGGGAAGGGGGAGGCCGAGTCCCCCTGAACCTGGCCTGCCACTCCGCGCGCTCCGTTGCGCGGATGTGTCCGTCCGTGTCCGTCTCGAGCCGTCGCCCTGCGCGTCCCGCCCTGCCGCTCAAGGAAGGCAGGCGACCGTACCGAGGGCCCGCCGGCCGACGCCGCTGAGCGGACCGGCCTCGGCGCCGACCCGCTCGTAGGCGCCCCCCTCCGCGCGGTCGAGGAGCGCGAGGAGGGTCGGCTCGGCGCCGGGGCGGGCGCGGCTCACATCGCACCGCCGAGCGCAGCGCCGACCGAGGTCTCGGACACGAAGGGGAGCAGTGCGAGCTCGACCGCTGCGCGCTCGGGCTGCTCCTCGGGGCTCGGCCCTCCGCCAAAGTCGGTCAGGAGCGCGAGCACGACGGTGCCGACGGCGAGCGCGCCGGCGGTCCCGAACAGCACGTCGGCCGCGACCGCGGCATCCCGCACCCCGCTGCCGTCCCGGGTCAGGCGCGCATCCATCGCGGCGATGCGGTCGTGCTCGGTGAGCGCCCAGCTGCCGGCGGCGAGGCCACCGAGGCCCGCGAGGCCGGTCAGCACGGCGCTGGTCAGGAAGACCGCGAGCGGCACCGGAGGCCGCTCCACGGTGATGCGGGTCTCCTCGATCGTCGTCATCTCCACGTGGGTCACGGCGCTCGTCAGCGTCACCGCGAGCTCGATGCGCTGCCGCGCCGCGACCTCGACCTCGCGCCGCTCGGAGAGCCAGCCCGAGGCCCGGAGCTCGAGCGCGTGGCGGCCGCCCGGGACGAGCACGTCGCCGGGCGCGGTCCCGACGATGCGGTCGCCCAGCCAGACCTCGGCCGCCGTGTTCACCTCGACGTGGATGGTGCCGAGCAGGGCGCGAAGGGACGCGAGCGTCGCGAGCACGGTGTCGCGATCCTCCGCGTCGTCGGGCGCGAGCGCGAGGTAGCGTTCGTACTGCTCGATCGCGAGGTCGTAGCGGTGCAGGCGCTCCTCGCACTGCGCCATGTTGAACAGCGTGTTGGGCCGCGGCAGGAGCCGGTAGCTCGTTTCGAGCTCGGCGAGCGCCGCGACGCAGTCTCCGCCGCGGGCGAGCACGAGGCCCTGCCGGAACCGGGCGCGGGCCTCGTCCTCGAGCGCGGGGTCGGGCGCGAGCGCCTCGCCCGGCGCCGCCGTCGCCGTGTCGGGCGCCTCGCCCGCACCGGCCGGGTCCTGCGCGCATGCGGGGCGAGCGAGGGTGAGGACAGCAAGCACGAGGACCGGGCGCATCGTCCGCATGGTGGCCCAGAGCGAGGTCCCGTGGGTAGCGCGGCGTGCGCTGCTCAGAACTCGTCGCGGAAGCCGCCCGCGCCGTCGTCGGGCGTCCCGCGATCGTCCGCTGCCTCCGCTGGGCCGCCGCGCGTGGTCGTGCGCGAGGGCGCGGGCACGTGGCCGTCGGCGTCCTCGCGGCGCAGCCCGCGACCCCGCGCGAGCTGGAACAGGAAGCTCTGATCGTGATCGAAGATCGCCAGGCGCTCCACCGTCTCGTGGCCCTCGGCCGAGACGCGGATCGTGACCGGTTCGAGCGAGCGGGGACGGTGCGCGGAGAGTGGGTTCGGGAATGCGACGTCGCCGATCTCGACCCGCGCGTCCGCCGGCACGGTGGTGATCTGCACGAGGACCTCCGCGGCGGGCGGCGACTCGCTCGGTGCGGGCCGATCGGTCGCTGCCCCCGGTGTCGGCCTCGGCGCCGGGGCAGCCGCTGCGGGGGCGGGCGGCGCGGAAGCGGGCGCAGGCGCAGGCGGCAGGGCCGCCGTCGTCGCCGGCGCCGCCGGGCGGAGCACGAGCAAGCCGAGGAGCGCGAGCGTGGCGAGGCCGCCCGCGGCGAGCGCGATGCGGAGGCGGCCCGGGCCCGCGGCCTCGACCGCAGCCTCGACCGCGGGCGCCGGCGCCCGGGTGCTCCCCGCGACGACCCCGAGCTCGCCCGTGTGCTCGCCTTCCTCGCTCCGCGGCGCCGGATCCGTCCCGCGGAGGGCCTTCGTGCTGGCCGCCGCAGCGTGCGGCCGGGTCCCGGGAGACATCGGCGCCGCGGGTGCCCCGGCCGGCGCCGACTCCGTCTTCGCGAGCGCCGTGGTCGGCGTGTCCGGGCTGGCCCCCTTCCGCGCGCGCGGGGCCCGGGTCTCGGCCGCACCCGCCGCGGGTTCCTCGTCGGCAGGCGTGACGAGCTGCGGCGGCGCGTCGATCCCCACGAAGGGGCCGAGCTCCTCGGCGAGCTGCGCCATCGTCGCGACGCGCAGCCCGACCGGCTTGGACAGCGTCCGGAGGATCACCGCGTCGAGCGCCGGCGGGATGTCCTTGCGGTAGGTGCTGACCGGTTCCGGCTCGCGCGCGACGATCGCCATCAGCATCATTGGGTAGCTGTCGGCCTCGAAGGGCCGGCGCAGCGCCAGCATCTCGTAGAGCATCACGCCGAGTGCCCAGATGTCGGTGCGGTGGTCGACGTCCTTGGCGCCCTGCGCCTGCTCGGGCGACATGTACGAGGGTGTCCCCATCGCGACGCCGGTGCGCGTCAGACCCCGATCGGTCGGGCCGTGGTCCTGCATCTTCGAGATGCCGAAGTCGAGGACCTTCACGAAATCCTCGCGCCCGCTGCGCGCCTCGAGGAACACGTTCGCCGGCTTCATGTCCCGGTGCACGATCCCCTTGTCGTGCGCGGCCTGCAGCGCGACGCAGATCTGCCGGACGATCGCGCAGGTCCGTCCCACGGTCAGCGGGCCCTCGCGCTTGATCAGGTCCGAGAGCGCCCGCCCCTTGAGCATCTCCATGACGAGGAAGGGCGAGCCGTCGGGCAAATCGCCCATGTCGGTGACGTCCACGATGTGCTCGTTGCCGATCACGCTCGCGGCGCGCGCCTCGCGGCGGAAGCGCTCCACGAGATCGCGGTCCCGGGCGTACTCCGGGTGCAGGCACTTGAGCGCCATCCGCTTGCCGATGAGCGTGTGCTCGACCTCGTACACCGCGCCCATCCCGCCCTCGCCGAGGGTCCGGAGGATCGTGTACTTGCCCCCCACCGTCTGTCCGGCGCCGAGCTCGGGGAGCTTCGGCCTCGATTCCTCCGGCCGTTCGTCCTCGTCGTCTGGCACCAGGTAGCCCAACGGCGGGACCGTACCACGGTGACGCGGCGCGCCTGCCTGAGGGTGGTGGGCCTGATGGGCCCCGACGACGTGGGCTGTTCGTTCGTCGGCCGCTGCGCGGCGGCCCCGCGAGCCACGGTCCTCAGAGCGGCGGCTTGCCGAGGAGCTGCCGCGCCTTGGCGACCGCATGGCCGATGGTCAGCACGCACGGATCGCAGCTCGATCCACAGCAGTTCATCCAGTCGTCGGGGTGCTCGTCGAGGTAGCGCTCGACCAGCCCCCGCTGGCTCTCGCGGAGGCCGGCGAAGCAGAGGCCTTCCTCGATCGCGCGGGACCGCTCGTCGGCGCTCGGATCGCTCACGCCGGGCCGTGTACCGCGGCCGAGGCCGCGTGCCACCTGCATCCGAGGCGCCCGCAGGGCCCACCACGCCGGGCCCCGCGCCGGACGCCCTCCGAACGACGGGCCGCCGAGGCGGTGCTCGACGACGGCCGCTTGGGCTACGCTCCCGCTCCGATGCTCCGGCCCGTTCTCTTCGCCGTCCTGCTGGGCCTGCCGCTCTCCGCGCAGGCCCAGGAGGTCTCCTCTGCGCCCGCCGATTCCTCGGCCCCCGCGTCCGACGCGGCGGCTGCAACAGCCTCGACGGGTCCAGCCTCGACGGGTCCAGCCTCGACGGGTCCAGCCTCGACGGGTCCAGCCTCGACGGGCCCGGCCGAGCCCGCGGCTCCGGCCGAGCCCGTGGTCGCCGCCGCGCCAGCGTCCTCGGCGCCGTCCGTGCCCCCGGTGATGGTCGTCGCGCTCGGCAGCGGTCGGGTGCCCCCGGAGCTCGTCGAGGCGGTGCGGAGCGCGCTCGTCGCGCAGCTCGATCCGCTCGCGGGCGGAAGGCCGGTCCTGCCCCTCGCGCTCGAGTCGCTCGCCGCGTCCTTTGCCGCGTGCGGCGCCGACGCGGCGTGCCTCGGCGGGCAGATCGCGGGCGCGGGTGCCATCGGCGCCGCCATCGCCTCGCTCTCTCGGCGCGGTGCGCGCGGTCCGGTGACGCTCAGCCTCGACCTGCGCGACCCGGTGAGCGGCGCGCCCCGGCTGCCGACCCAGACCCTCTCGCTCGATCCCGCGGCCGACCCCGCCACCGCCCTCGCACCGCTCGTGGCCGCGCTCGCCCCGGTGTTCTTCTCGCCGCCGCCTCCGCCGCCGGAGCTGCTCGTCACGGTCAACGTCGACGGCGCCGAGGTCCGCATCGACGATGCGCTCGTCGGCCGCACGCCGCTCGCAGCGCAGCGCCTGACGCCCGGACCGCACGTCGTGATGATCACCGCGCTCGGCCACTCGGGCACGCGCCGCGAGGTCTCGCTCGACCCGGGCGAGCGGGAGCGCCTCGACGTCACGCTCGCGCCGTCGGCCGTGATGGACGAGGTGATCGCCGCCGATGGCACCGCGGGCCCGCGCGAGCCGGAGTGGTACGAGCAGTGGTGGCCGTGGGCGATCGTCGGCGGGGTCGTCGCGGTCGGCGTCGGCGTCGGCATCGGCGCCGGCGTCGCGGCCTCCGAACCTCCGCCCCTGCCGATGGGCATCCCCCTTCCTCCGATCCGGTGAGCCCATGCGCGCCCTCGTCCTCGTTCCCGTCCTCCTCCTCGCCGGCTGCGCCAGCGCGCCCGCCGGCTTCTCGCTCGACGTCCAGCTCACCGGCGTGCGCCTCTCCGCGGTCGAGAGCGTGCGGCTCGTGATCACGCCGGCCGTCGCCGACCCGATGCCGCGCTTCTCTGCACCCGACCTCGGCAGCTACGAGGACGGCGGCGTGCTCATCAGCGTCGACGACGACGGCCAGCTCGTGCTCCTCGTCACCGGCGAGTACTTCCGCGAGAACGCGGTCCCGACCGGCGAGGGCGATCTCGATCCGCGTCTCTCCCTCGAGCTCTGGAGCGACGACACGGTGCGCCGTGCGGGGCCGACGATCCGCGGCGCGGTGGTCGGAGGCGGCTTCGAGGTCGCGAGTGGCTCCGCGTTCCTCCCCGAGTGGCCGCTCCCGCTCGGCGACCGCTTCACCTTCACGATGCCCTGCACGGCCGGTCGCGAGTCGATGTGCCGTCCGTCCGGGCCGTGACCCGGCGGCTCGTCGCTGCCGCGCTGCTCGCCTCCGGTTGTTCGCTCGGCGCCTACCCGGTCGAGCGCACGCTCGGCGGCGTGCGGCGCGCCGGGGTCTTCGTGCCGCCCTACGCCTACGAGCATTTCCTTCGCGGCGAGCTCGCGGCCGCGGCGGCGGACTGGCCGCATGCCGCGCACGAGTTCGCCCTCGCGCGGGCCGGCGGGGACGACGATCCCCTGCTCGCGTCCCGGCACGCCATCGCGCTCGCGCGAAGCGGCGACGCGGCCGGCGCCGAGCGCGCCCTCGCCGAAGGGCGCGCGCTCGACGAGGACGCCGAGGCGGTACACCTCGCGGCTTCGGAGATCGCCGCGCTCCGGGGCGATGCCGCCTCCGCGATGGAGGAGGCCGAGCGGGCGGTGCGCGCCGCCCCAGGGAGCCGGGCTGCCGCCTTGCAGCTCGCGGCGCTGATGGAGCGCGCGGGAGATCGAGAGGCGGCGGCGCGGGTGCTCACCGCGCTCGCCGAGGCCCCGGTCGAGCTGTGGATCGAGGCGGCGCTCGCAGCGGGCGACGTCGAGCGCGCGATGGGGCTCGCGCGGCGGGCGACCCTCGACCGCGCCTTGCGCCTGCGCTTCGCCGCCCTGCTCGCCGGACCGAGCCTCGCGCGACCGGTCCTCGCGGACGAGCTGCTCGGCCCGCTGCGTGGACAGCCGCCCGACACCGACGCCGAACGACGCTTGCGGATCGGCGTCGCCCTCGCCCTCGGTGATGTGGACGAGGTCGAGGGGCTGCTCGCCGTGCCGCCCCGCTCCGGCGGGGAGCTCGATGACGCGCGGGCGTGGCTCGGCATCGGGCGTGGCGAACGTGCCGAGGCCCTCGCCCGCGCCACGCAGGCCCTCGCGCCGTCGATCGAGGCCGACGTGGTCCTCGCCCACGCGCTGCTCCTCACCGGCCGGCCCGACGAGGCCGCGGCCCTGGCCGCCTCCGTCCCAGCTGCGAGCAGCCACGCGCAAGAAGCCCGCGCCATTCTCGCCGAGGCGCTCTCGATCGCGGGGCTCGCCGCGCTCGCCGACGAGGTCGCGCGCGCCTCGGAGCCCCGCTGAAGGGCGCGCAGGATCCGGACCGGGCTGCGCCTCAGCAGCCCGTGGCGCTCTCGGGGATGCAGCGCCGTGCGCCGTCCGCGCAGAGCAGGCACCGCTCGCGGCGAAGGCAGTCGCGATCCATCAGGCACGCATCGGGCGGCACGCCGCAGGCGCGATCGGTCGCGACGTCGACCCCGGCGCGCGTCGCCTCGCACACGTTGCCGTAGGTCGTTCCGTCGCAGCCGCAGACCGGCGTCGGCCCGATCGGGCAGCTCCCGAAGGGATCGTAGGGCACGCAGCGGCCGGGGCCGTCGCAGCCCGCGTTGTGGTCGCAGAACTCGTCGCCCACGCAGACGACGCCCGGCGCGCACTCGCCGGGGCGCGGCATGCACGCTCCGGCGTAGGCCACGTCCTGACCCGCGGCGTGCGCGTCGCAGACGTTCGCGTAGGTGAACCCGTCGCACGCGCAGACCGGATCGACGACGCCGTCGCAGGTGCCCTCGGGCTCGGCGGGCGTGCAGGTCCCAGTGCCCGAGCAGGCCGCCGCCCAGTCGCAGTAGCTGCCGCCGTCGCAGGTCGTTCCGTCGCAGGCCGGTCCGCTCGCGCACTCTCCCTCGTAGTCGAGCGCGATCCCCGCGGAGCCGAGGGCACAGGCGTTCGGATAGGTCCGGCCATCGCAGCCGCAGACCGGCATGTAGATGGCCGGACAGATGAGGCCCATGTCCATCGGCCGCGCGACGCACTCCGGACTCGCGGCGCACCGATCGCAGTAGGTGGCGCCCTCGCAGACCGGGCTGCACGGGATGTCGAGCGTGCAGCGCAGCCGCCCGCAGGAGCAGACCGAGGCCCCGACGTAGGAGCAGCCTGGCGGCGGTTCGGGGCAGATCACCGGCTCGCACGGTGCATCGCCACCGGCGTCGACGCCGGCGTCCGGACGCGGGCCGCCATCGAGCGCGCCGCCGTCCTCTCCGCCTGCATCCGGCGCGCCGGCATCGCGCGGTCCTCCATCGCCCTCCGGCCCACCATCGACCGCGCGCGGCGCATCGAAGCCGGCGTCCTCGATCGTGGGGCCCGCGTCGGGATCGGGAGAGTTCGGAGCGCCGCACGCCGGGGCGCTCGCGATGGCGAGGACCACGAGCGACAGCAGCCGGGGAGCGAGCAGGGGTCGGAATTCGTTCGCGCGGTGCATCGTGGCTCCTCGTTCCGGTCCCGCCGCGCGCCTGCATGCGCGTCGCCGTCGGGCTCCGAACGAGGATGCCCGAAGCGCTCGCCGCCTCCAAGCGCCCCGCGGCGTCGGGCGGCATCGAGCCGCGCCCCGACGTGCTCATCCTTCGACGAGGACGTCCTCGGCCTCGGCCCGCTCCGGACCGACCGTCACGGCGACGTGGTGCCGCAGCGTCCGTGGCCCCTCCCGAAACACCCGCGGCACGCGCGCGGCATTGACGAAGAGCGTGCCGTGTTCGTCCCGCGCGAAGGCCACCCGAGGCGGCCCGCCTCCCCGCAGCTGCCGGTGCATGTGGCCTGCGAGCACCGCGAGCACGCGCTTGCCGGTGGCCCGCGCATGGGCGATCGCGGCGCGCAGATCGGGGTCGCCGAAGTCGCCGCCTTCGCGTCGAAAGTCGGCGCCCCAGAGGGCGCTCCGCGCGGCGCCGAGGCCGCTCGGTCCGTTGTGCCCGAGCAAGACGAGCGAAGGCCCTCTGGCCGCGTCGACGAGCGCCGCGAGCCGCGCCGCCGACGCCTCCAGGCTCGCGACGCCGAAGGCCCGCGACAGGTAGGGCTGAAACGCGAGGCGCGGGCCGCCGAAGCTGTGCGGCCGCGCCGCGACGAGCGAGAGCCCGGGGGCGAGCTCGTGCACGCGGTACCCGGTCAGCTCGGCCGGGCCGAGCGCGTCCGCGAGCGCCCGCACCCGCTTCTCCTCGCCGCCCGAGAGCATCGCCGCGCCGGCCGCGTTCTCCGTGAGCTCGGCGAACATCTGCGGCGCGCTCATCGCGTCGTGGTTGCCGGGCATCACCAGCGCCGGCGTGCGCAGCCCGGCGATCTGCCGCGCCACCGCGAGCGTCCCGCGGAACGTGTAGCCGGCGAGGTCTCCCACGAAGAGCACGCGGTCGTAGGGCTGCCCGTCCTCTCCTCGGTCGAGCGCGGCGACGTCTTCGGATCCGAAGGCGCCGTGCACGTCGCCGACCAACGCGAGCCGGATCATCGGCACGCGTCCGCGCGCGGCGATGCGCCCGCCGCGCTCACGGCGTGAGCGCCCGCGCGCGCACCGCTCCCTCCGCATCGACCTCGAGGCGCAGCCCGGTGCGGACGTCCCCGAGCGCATCGGTGCGTCCGTCGGGCCAGCGGATCGTCAGGTCCCGCAGGCAGCCTGCGCCGCCCGCGCCGAAGTGCGCGTGCCGGGTGAGCTGGGCGTTGTAGTGCCCGTTTCCCCCGGTCACCTCGTGCACCAGCACGCCGCTCGGTCCGCGCGCGGTGATGCGGGCGCCGGTCGCATCCCGCGGGGCCGCGCCTGCGAGCACCACGACGAGCGCGCGCCGGGCATCACCCGCGACGTTCTCGAAGAAGCGCGCCTCGCCGTCGTCCTCGGCGAGGTAGAGGTCGAGATCGCCGTCCCCGTCGGCGTCGAGGAGCGCGAGCCCTTCCTGGCTGCGGTCGTCGATGCCCGTCGCGACGGTCGTCTGGAGCTCGAAGCGGTGCTCCTCGTTCTGCAGGTACACCCGCAGCTCGTTCGCGCTCGGGTCGCGGAATCCCGTCGTGATCACGTCGAGGAGGCCGTCGCCATCGACGTCGGCGAAGGCGACGTGCTTCTCGTCCTCGCGCCACTCGAGGCCCCGCGCCGCGCCTTCCTCGGTGAACGGGAACGCGCCGCCCGCCACGAAGAGCAACGTCGGGTCGGACTGGACGTAGTCGGGGTGGGCGATGGCGCCGACGATCAGGTCCAGGTCTCCGTCCGCGTCGAAGTCGCCGAACTGCGAGGTGAAGTGGTTGCCGCCGATCGGCGAGGGATAGGTGCCGCGCACCGCCTCGGGGCACTCGGCGCCGATCACCAGCGTCTCTTCCTCGAGGATGCCCATCGGCCCGCGCACCGTCGCGTGCACGCCCGCCTCGCGGCCGACCTCGACGAAGCGGTCCCCGTCGTTCCGCAGCAGCATGTTCTCGTTCCAGCGCTGCGGCGGCTCGCAGGTGAGGCGTCCGCCCACCGAGAGCGCGGGCCGTCCGGCACCGTAGCCGGCGACGAAGAGGTCGAGGTCTCCATCGTCGTCCACGTCGCCGGCCGACACGCCCATCGTCGCCCGCCCGAAGCGCTCGCCGAGGCCCGTCCCGGGCACCACCTGCGAAGGCAACCAGGTCGTGGACTCGGTGAAGGTGCCGTCGCCGTTGCCGAGGAAGAGCTGGTCCCGCGCGGGCGGGCTGTAGCGGGTGGCGCTCACCCCGTCCGACCAGAACCAGCGGCCGGCGTAGAGGTCGAGGTCGCCGTCGCGATCGACGTCGAGGAAGGTCGCGGCGATCTCGGCCGGCACGCAGGTCAGCTCACCGCAGGCGAGCGTCGGCAGCGTGATGCCCGCCTCGCCGAGGTGGGTGAAGACGCCGGTGCCGTCGTTCTGCCAGATCCCGCGGTCTTCGCGTCCGCGCCCCTCGATCGATCCGGCGAAGGCGTCCTGATCGCCATCGCCGTCGACATCGCCGAAGACGAGCAGGCCGATCTCGGTCCCCGCGAAGCCCGCCCGGGCGCTCACGTCCTCGAAGGTCCCGTCGCCCCGCGCCCGGAGCAAGAGCTTGTCGTAGTCGCTCGCGCGGGTGTGGGCGCCGTCGTGGGCCGGGGTGCCGACGACGTCGTCGAGGCCGTCGCCGTCGAAGTCGACGACCGTCACGCGGCCGAATCCGGTCGTCGCGCCCGCCGGCAGCGCCTCGGGGCGCTCGACGAAGAGCGGGCTCGCCCGGGGCGCGAGCGGCGCGTCGCCCTCGCCTCCGCAGCGCCACGTCTCGCTGCTCGGCGCGTCCTCGGGAGCATCGCCCGCGCCTGCATCCGAGGCGGCGCTGCCCCCGCATGCGGCGAGCCCCGCCGCCATCACCATGATCACCGCGCGCATCGTGCCTCCTCGTCCTCTCGGCGCCGGTCGCGTTCCGCTTCGCCCCCGGCTGCCAGCCCGTCGGGGCCGGAGCACTTCGAGGCGGAGCCGGCTCGGCCCGACGCCGCGCAGCCTACCAGAGCGGGCCTGGTCCCGTGGGGCGCCGGTGGCGGCCGAGGGGCAGATGCGATAGGTCCGCCCCGCCGTGCATTGGAATTTCGAGTGGACCATCTACGAGGGCTCGATCGGGCCCTTCGGACCGATCGAGCTGCGCTGGTACGGCGTGCTCTTCGCGCTGGGGCTCCTGCTCTGCGCCTACTGGGGGCCGCGCTACTTCGAGCTCTGGGGGATGCCCAAGCAGCACGCCGAGCGGCTCACGCTCTGGGTGCCGATCGGCATGCTGCTCGGCGCCCACTACATACATCTGATCTTCTACGAGACCTCGGGGCTCTTCGATTTTCCTCGCTTCGAGACCGCGGCGGACGGAACGAGCCACTTCGTGCTCGGTCGCTTCTTCGGCCTCGGCTCGGGCCTCGCGAGCCACGGCGGCGGCCTCGGCTGCATCCTCGCGGTGCTGCTCTTCTGGTGGCGGCACGGTCGTCACTCGCGCTCGGCGGACGGCCGCTCTCCGGACTTCTTCCGCTACACCGACCCGACGATGGTCGCTTCGATCTGGGTCTATCCGTTCGTGCGCCTCGGCAACTTCGCGAACTCCGAGATCTGGGGCCGCGTCACCGACGGCCCCTTCGGCGTGATCTTCGATCGGCGCTGGGAGATCGGCGGCCCGGACGGCCCCCCCCGCCATCCCGTCGTGCTCTACGAGGCGGTGCTCTACTTCTGCGAGCTCGCCTTCGCGATCTGGCTGCAGAAGCGCTACGCGCGGAAGTGGCGCACGGGCTCGATGTTCCTCCTGCTCCTCGGCACGCACTTCACGCTCCGCTTCTTCGCCGAGTTCTTCAAGGAGAACCAGGGCGTCGACGAGGGCTGGGCGCTCAACATGGGCCACCTCTTGAGCGTGCCCGTCGTCGCCGTGTGCTACGGCCTCGTCTTCTTCAGCAAGCGCTTCTCCATCCAGGCGCCGCTCACCGCTGAGGAAGAGGCGGAGAACGCGCGCGTGTACGTCGACGCCGAGGAGCTCGCGGCCGCGGCGGGGACCTCGGAGGGAGCCGCGTCCGTGGCCGAGCCCGCGCCGGAGGCCTCGCCGCCGCCCCCGCGCCGGAAGAAGAAGAAGGGCTGAGCGTTGCCGGTCACGCTGCCGCTCACGGTCGGGATCCTCACCGTGTCCGCCGAGGGCGACCCCGGCGCAGGCGCCGAGCGCCTCGCCGATCGGCTCGTTGCCGATGGGCACACGGTCCTCTCGCGCCTCGCGCTCCCTGCCTCGCGCGACCCACTCGACGCACAGCTCGCCGCATGGTGCGCGCACCCGGCGATCGACACGGTGATGGTCCTCGGCGGCGTCGGCGTCGGCCCGCGTGACATCACGACCGAACTCGTCTCGAGCTACCTGCTCCGCGAAGCGATCGGCTTCGGCGAGGTCGCGCGGCGGCTCGTCGGCGAACACGAGCCGCTCGTCGCCGTCTCCCTGCGCTCGCTCGCCGGGGTCGGTGCGCGCACGCTCCTCTTCGCCTTGCCGAGCAGTCCGCGCTTCGTCGATCTCCTCTACGCCCCGCTCCTCGGTCCGCTCTGCGACGCCAGCCGCCACGGCTCGCTCGCGGCCCTCGTGCCGCAGCTCCGCGCGATCGACTGAGCAGCCGCGGGGGCCACCGGCCGCGGGCCCGCCTGCGTGCCTCTTGGGGCCGGGACGTGGGCCGCTCGTGATCCACGCCCGCTCCCTCGTGCGCGCGTCCTTCAGATGGCAGCGCCGAGCCAGGCGCCGAGCGCGTAGGTGAGCCCCATCGCCGCGGCCCCGCCGACCACGACCCGCAGCGCGGCACGGAGGGCCGGTGCGCCGCCGAGCCGGGCGCTCCAGGCCCCGAGTGCGGTCAGCGTGCTCAGCGCCGCGACGAGCGTGAGCGGGCCGCGGACGCCTGCGGGGGCCAGGGTGATGACCGCGAGCGGCAGCGCCGCGCCGAGGGCGAAGGAGAGCGCCGAGACGAGCGCCGCCTGCATCGGCTGCGCGAGCTCGTCGGGGTCGAGCTTCAGCTCCTCGCGCGCGTGGATTCGCAAGGGATCCTCTGAGGCCATCATCGCGTCGGCCACTTGGGTCGCGAGCTCCACCGAGAGCCCCTTCTTCACGTAGATGCCGACGAGCTCCCTGCGCTCGAGCTCGGGGGTCTCGACGAGCTCCTTCCTCTCGCGCTCGAGGTCGGCGAGCTCGACGTCCCGCTGCGAGCTCACCGACACGTACTCTCCGGCGGCCATCGAGAGGGCCCCGCCGACGAGCCCCGCCACGCCCGCCGTGAGCGCGAAGCTCTCCTCGGCGCCTCCCGCTGCGACCCCGAGCACGAGGCTCGCGATCGACACGATTCCATCGTTCGCGCCGAGCACCGCGGCACGCAGCCAGCCGCCGAGATGGGCCCGATGGAACTCGCGATGAATCGGCATCCCCGCGAGTGTGCCCGACCCGCGGCCGCCCGTCGCGGGCCCGGGACTCTGTCGGCACCGCGCCGAGCAGGTAGACTCCGGCGCGGTGTCCTCGACCGATCCCGATCCGACCTCCGTCGAGCCGGTCCTGTGGACTTCCGACGCCCGCTCGCGGCCGATCACCGAGCTGCCCGAGCGCTACGAGCACCTCGGCGTCATCGCCCGGGGTGGATGGGGCGAGGTGATCCGGGTGCGCGACGGCAGCCTCGATCGGATCGTCGCGATGAAGGTGCTCGCGCTCGAGCACCTCGGCACCCCTCGGCACCGTGCGCGCTTCACGAACGAGGCCCAGGTCACGGCGGCGCTCGAGCACCCGGGCATCGTGCCGATCCACGACCGCGGCGTGCTCCGCGACGGTCGGCCTTACTTCACGATGAAGGAGGTCCGCGGCCAGACCCTGCGCGGGCTGCTCTTCGAGCCGGTCGCGCCGGCCCTGCTGCCGCTGCGGCGCCGCGTGGAGATCCTGCTGCGCGTCGCCGAGACCGTCGGCTACGCGCACACCCGCGGCGTCGTGCACCGCGACCTGAAGCCCGACAACGTGATGGTCGGCGAATTCGGCGAGGTGCTCGTCCTCGACTGGGGCATCGCCCGCGCCGGCACGGAGCTGCTCGGGCCCGGGACCTCCGCCATCGCCTCGCAGGAGCTCGTCGGCACCTCGAGCTCGGTCGTGACCAGCGCAGGCGATCTGCTCGGCACCCTCGCGTACATGTCGCCCGAGCAGGCCCGCGGCATCGGTGAGCCGCTGTCTGCCGCCTCCGACGTCTTCGCGCTCGGGCTCGTGCTGCACGAACTCTTGACCGGTCTGCGCGCGCGCGGCGGCGACCGCGTGCAGACCTGGGCGCTCGCGGCGACCGGGGCGGTGCCGGCGCTGACGGCGTCGCACGAGCGGCCCGAGGAGCTCTGCGCGATCGTCCGGCAGGCCACCATGCTCGAGCCGGCCGAGCGCTTCGCCGACGCCGCGGTGTTCGCCGCACGCCTGCACGCCTGGCTCGATGGCTCCCTCGCCCGCGACCGCGCCGCGCTGCTCGTGGCGCAGGCCCAGGCAGCGGTCGCGTCGCTCGAAGGGCTGCGGCGGCGCCGCGAGGCGCTTCGGGCCGAGGCCCGCGCGCGCTTGAGCGCCCTGCCGCCGCACGCGTCCGTCGCGCTCAAGCGCGAGGCGTGGGCGCTCGAGGACGAGGCCGAGACGCTGCACCAGCGGGTCGCGCTCGCCGAGACCGAGCACCTCGAGACCCTGCGCGCCGCGCTCGAAATCGATCCCGGCCACGAGGCCGCGCACCGCGCGCTCGCACGGCTGCACCGTGTCCAGGTGCTCGAGGCCGAGGCGCGCCAGTCGGCGGCCGAGGTCGCGCAGGCGGAGCTCCGGCTGCGGCGTCACGACCGCGGCGAGCACGCGCGCTTTCTCTCGCGGCTCGCCCGGCTCGTCCTCGAGAGCGACGTCCCCGCCCTGGTACGGGCGCGCCGCTTCACGCTGCGCGAGCGGCGGCTCGTCCTCGAGGCGCCGCGGGTGCTCGGGCCGACGCCGCTCGACGTCGAGCTCGAGGCGGGCTCGTGGCTCGTCGAACTCGAGCGGGCCGACGGCGGGTGCACGCGCCTGCACGCGCAGCTGGTTCGGGACGAGGTCTTCGAGCTGCGGCGCCCGGGCAGCGCGGCCCGCCTGCCGGTGCGCTGCCTCGGCGCGCAGGCGCCCGGCGAGGTGCACGTGCCGGCGGGCTGGACCCGGGTCGGCGGGGATCCGCAGGCGGTCGAGCCGGTGCCGGCCCGCACGGTGTGGATCGACGACTTCGTGATCCAGCGGACGCCGGTGAGCGTCGGGGCGTACCTCGCCTTCCTCGACGCGCTGCCCGTCTCCGAGGCCCTGCGCCTCGTGCCGCGCTGGCAGCCGACCTCGGCGTTCGATCCCGACGCGCCGCCGGCCGTCGAGCGCGTCGATGGGCGCTTCGTCGTCTCGCGCACCGCGGAGAACGGAGCTCCGGTCGACGTGCGCTGGCCGGTGAGCTCGATCGACTGGCACGCGGCGAGCGCCTACGCCGCGTGGCTCGCCGCCGAGAGCGGCCTGCCATGGCGCCTGCCCGACGAGCTCGAGTGGGAGAAGGCATGCCGCGGCGTCGACGGGCGCCTCTACCCGTGGGGCAACTTCTTCGAGCCGACGTGGACCCGGGTGGTGGGCTCCACGCTCGAGCCGCCGGGGCGCGTCCCGGTGGGCTCGCAGCCGCTCGACCAGAGCCCGTTCGGCGTGCTCGACGCGGCCGGTCTGGTGCGGACCTGGTGCGCCGGCGCCTGGACGCCCGACGGGCCGGCCTGCCCGGACGACCTGCTCACGCCGCGCGCGTGCGCCGCGGACGAGCCGTCGCTCCGCGTGGTGCGAGGCGGCGCCTGGAACGCCTTCGGTGCGTTCGTCCGGTCCGCCTCCCGCTTCGCGGCGCGCCCGGACGAACGCTTCGCAGCGGTTGGGATGCGCCTCGTCCGCGCGGTATGAGCCCGGCATGACCGCCGGCCCGCGGCCGCTCAGGTCTGGTAGTGCCAGCACCCGCTCGAGGGGATGGTGTTGGTGGGCGTGCTCCCCATCGTGACGCTCGCTCCGACCTGGGCGCCGGCGAAGTAGCTGGTGACGCCGTTGTCGAGCGTCACCCAGCCGACCTTCGAGAAGAGCTTCGCGTTCGTGCTCGAGACCTGGAGCAGCGGTCGCATCGCCCTCGCGGGGACGGAAGGAGCGTTCTCCACGAAGTAGAACGCCGGCGCGGAGAAGGCCGGCGGGCCCGCCGTCCAGTCGGTCGTCACGAGCACGCCCTTGGCGTGCTTCTGGAACGTGTAGTTCGTCGCCAGGTCCTGGGCGATCGTGTGGAGGTTCGCGAGGTTCGAGACGTACGTGAGCCGTACACCGCTCACGCCGAGGGCCACCGCGAGGTCGAGGTTCTTCGGGCTGAACCAGTGCTCGCGCTTGGCGATCCAGTTCACGCCGGCCGCGGTCGGCAGGGTGGTCGAGAGCGAGAGGATGCGCGCGATGCGCTGGCCGTCGGTCGCTCGGAGCAGGTCGTAGAGCCCGGGGGGAAGCTGTGGGACGTCGTCCATGGCCGTGAGGCTATCGTCGCGGACCCCGTCGAAGCAACGCCCCCCTCGGGCTCAGAGCCGACCGACGAACTGCAGCATCCCGCCCTCGAAGGGCGGAACGTCGCGGCACACGCCGCCCGAGCAGATCTGACCGCCCGGGGTCGCGCCGAACATGCCGCGCACGAAGGTCCCGGGATCGAAGTTGTACTGCAGCTCGAGCGACGGATAGAACGACGCCGTGAGCGGATCGAGCCCGAGCCGCTGGGCGCGGAAGTTCGGGTCGATGAAGTCGGTCCAGCGCATCGTCACCGCCGCGACGAACTGGATGCCGTAGGTGTAGGTGACCGAGACGCCGCCGATCTGGAAGGGCTGCACGCCGCCGGTGAAGTCGCGCTGCGCCTCGTAGCGGTGATCGACGCTCAGCTCGAGCGCGTGGTCGCCGACGCCGAGCGCGAAGCTGAGCAGGCCGTGGAGCATCTCGCGGTCGAAGTCGCCCGGACGAAGCTGGGTCATGCCGCGGGTGCGCTCGGTGAGCACCAGCTCGCGGCGGTAGCCCCCGGTCAACTCGAAGCCCCAATTCGGGCTCTCATCGTATTCCTGCCGGCGCGCGAGGCCGAGCCAGCCATGCGTCACGAGGATGTCGTTCCACGGATCGACGTGCGCCTCCTCGGCGAGCCCGAACGAGGCGAAGTTCACCGAGAACGACCACGGACCGGGCAAGAACGCGTAGTCCATCCGGATCGAGGCGCCGCGCTGGTTGCCGATGCCGCGCAGGCGCTGCGGTCCGTCGAACTCGAGGCTCGGCGCGGCGGAGTAGATGCGCGAGGCGCGCCCCTCGAGCGAGCTCGGCGCGACGAGGAAGTCGCGGTAGTCCTTCCACTCCACGAGCAGCGTGAGCTCGGTGAGCGAGAGCTGCGCCGACGCGTACACCGCCCGGCCCCAGAGGTTCTCCTCGGCCTCGCCCGCCTCGCTCGTCGCGACGAAGGTCCGCCGCATCGCGTTCGCCTCGGCGTAGAGCGCGAGCTGTCCGTCGAGGAGCGCGGGCGCCTCCACGAACCAGCCGAGCACGTCGATCGTGCGGGAGCGGACCGAGAACGCGTTGCGCTCGTCCTCGAACCAGGTGCGCACGGCGTGGCCGCCGACGTTGATCTCGTCGTTCGGTCCGAGGGTCGCGCCGAGCCCGCCGGCGA